>Ga0207701_10000784_pt1 | contig 33653 bp, 30 predicted proteins | sample KBSSwiSSwithPhiX_FD_184294 | JGI IMG/M metagenome (GOLD analysis project Ga0207701, IMG submission 184294) | Switchgrass rhizosphere bulk soil microbial communities from Kellogg Biological Station, Michigan, USA, with PhiX - S5 (SPAdes) (version 2) | ecosystem: Environmental > Terrestrial >... | reverse complement strand
TCCTGTTATCAGCGCAGCCTAGCGCGCATGGCGCACGCCGCAAGCCCGCCTTGCTTGCCGGTCGCGTGGCGGCCCCCTAAGTCGCGGTCATGTCAGACGCCCGCTTGAACCCCGAAGCTCCGCCGACGCCGGAGCATGTCGCCGTCCTCCGCAAGGATTATCGCCCGCCCGACTGGCTGGTGCCCGAAGTGGCGCTGGATGTCGTGTTGGACGCCGAGCGTACGATTGTCCGGGCGACGTTGAAGGTCGAACGCAACGGCGACCATGACCGGCCGCTGCGGCTGGCGGGCGACGAACTGGACCTGCAGAAGGTTTCCGGCGGCGAGTGGCATATGGATGGCCCGACGTTGGTCGTTGCGATTGCGGGCGACGCCGCGACTGTCGAGACCGAGGTCGTGATTCGGCCCAACGCCAACAGCAAGCTGATGGGCCTCTATTCGTCGAGCGGTATCCTCTGCACGCAGTGCGAGAGCGAGGGCTTCCGTCGCATCACCTTCCATCCCGACCGGCCGGACGTGCTGTCGCGCTACCGGGTAAGGATGAGCGGCGATAGGGCGCGTTACCCGGTGCTCCTCGCCAACGGCAATGAGGTGGCCAAGGGCGAAGGCGACGGCGGCACGCACTGGGCCGAGTGGGACGATCCCTTCCCCAAGCCGAGCTATTTGTTCGCGATGGTCGCGGGCGACCTGCAGCCCAACCGCGACCACTTCACAACTGAGAGCGGGCGCAAGGTCGAACTCGGCATCTGGGTCCGCGAGAAAGACTTGCCGAAGACGGTCCATGCGATGGAGAGCCTGAAGGCCGCCATGGCCTGGGACGAGAAGCAGTATGGCCGCGAATATGACCTCGACATTTTCAACATCGTCGCCGTCGACGACTTCAATTTCGGCGCGATGGAGAACAAGGGCCTCAACATCTTCAACTCGCGCTACGTGCTGGCGGATACGCAGACCGCGACCGACGCCGATATTGACGCCGTCGCAGGCGTCGTCGCGCACGAATATTTCCACAATTGGTCGGGCAACCGCGTCACCTGCCGCGACTGGTTCCAGCTCAGCCTGAAGGAAGGCTTCACCGTCTTTCGCGACCAGAGCTTCTCCGGCGACATGGGATCGGAGGCGGTCAAGCGCATCGACGACGTGCGGCTGCTCCGTGCCGCGCAATTTCCCGAGGACAGCGGGCCGCTGGCGCATCCGGTGCGGCCCGACAGTTACATGGAGATCACCAACTTCTACACGGCGACCGTCTACAACAAGGGCGCCGAGCTCATCCGCATGATGAAGACGATCCTTGGTCCCGAGAAATTCCGCGCCGGGACCGACCTCTATTTCCAGCGGCACGACGGCCAGGCGGTGACCTGCGAGGATTTCGTCGTGGCGATGGAGGATGCGAGCGGCGTCGATTTGAAGCACTTCCGCCTTTGGTACGAACAGGCCGGGACGCCGAAGGTGACGGCGAAGCTCGAGCATGACGCCGAGGCGCGGACGGCGACTCTGGCGCTGACCCAGACGGTCCCGCCGACGCCGGAGCAGCCGACAAAGTTGCCGATGCCATTGCCCCTCAAGACCGCGCTCATTGGCGCGAACAGCGGCGCCGAGATTGGGACCGAGCGGCTAATCATCCTCGACACGGCCGAAACGAAGGTGACGTTCGGGGGCGTGGACGAACCGCCGCTGCTGTCGATCAACCGCGGTTTTTCGGCACCGATCATCGTCGAGGCGGAACGGCGGCCCGGCGAGCTTGAGCGGCTGGCGCAGAGCGACGGCGACCCCTTCGCGCGCTACGAAGCGATCCAGGAACTGATGCTGCGGGTGCTGATCGGCGGCGCCAATGGCGAGGCGGTCGATCCGGAGCCGGTGATCGCCGCCATGCGCGATACGCTGACTTCCAATGCGCTCGACCCTGCGTTCAAGGGCGAGGCTTTGGTCATGCCGTCCGAGGCGCTGATCGGCGATCGGATGGAGAAGGTCGATCCCGACGCGATCCATGCCGCCCGCGAGGGCCTGCGCGCGGCGGTCGGGCGGTCTTTGGAACGAGAGCTTGGCGAGGCGCAGAAAGCGGGGGCGCCGGGCCGCGACCTCAGCCCGGACGCCAAGGGCCTGCGTCGCTTGAAGACGGTGTCGCTGGCGCTGCTCGCGGCCGGCGATCCAGCTGGGACGGCACCGCTCGCCAAGGCGCAATATGATGCGGCGGACAATATGACCGACCGGCAGGGCGCGCTGGGAATTCTCTCATCGCTGGACGCGCCCGAGCGCAGGGCGGCCTTTGACGATTTCTATGCGCGCTACCGGGGCGATACCCTCGTCATCGACAAATGGTTCGGCCTGCAAGCGGTGGCGCAACGGGACGACACTTTGTCCACGGTCCGCGCGCTGACCCAGCATGCCGACTTCACGCTCGCCAATCCGAACCGAGCGCGGTCGCTGATCGGCAGCTTTGCGGGCAACCAGTGGGCGTTCCACCGGTCAGGGGGCGAGGGCTATGCGTTCCTCGCCGACATCATCCTGGCGATCGACGCCATCAACCCGCAGGTCGCGGCGCGGTTCATCCCGCCGCTCGGCCGCTGGCGGAGATTCCATGAGGATCGCGCAAGCCTGATGCGCGGCGAGCTCGAGCGAATCCTGAAAGCGCCGGGCCTCTCGAAGGACGTCTACGAACAGGCTTCGAAGAGTCTGGCCTAGCCGCCGATCCACTTGGCGACGTCGAGGGCGACCTGGTTGGCGGCGGTGTTGAGGGCCGGGCCGACCGTCGCGGCGGTGCCGTCGGCGGGGGCTCGGGCTTCGAAGCGGCGGGTCTCGACGCGGGTGCCGCCGGCCGTCGACAACGCGGCGTCGTAGCGGACCAGCACCGTGCCCTGTCCGGCCTCATAACCGAAGCTCAGGAGCTGGCCGGTGACGACGAGGCCCGGATCGAGCGTCGATTGCTTGGGATCGATGACGACGCGGTTGGTCGTCCGCAGCACCGTCTCCTGAACCAGGTCCTGGAAGAGGTGGTCGGGCGTATCGACCCACTGCAAATCCTTGATGTAGGCGATGGCCGTTTCGCCGACCTGCGCCGGCACACGCACCGAGCGCAGTTCCTTGGGGATGACGGGGACGTCGATGGTGACCGCTTCGCCGGCATTGGCCGAGCGGACGACGGATGTCGGCGCCGGCGTGCTCGGCGTCAGGGTCAGCAGCCAGGGCGGCGGCTTGGGACCTCCGCCGAGCAAGGCGCATCCGCCCAGGGACAAAGCCACAGCCGCGGCAAGTGGTACTCGCAACATCATCCTCATTTGCCGTTCCTCGGCTTGTAGTCGGGAAGCTTGGGAGGCCCGAGCGCGCTGCCGACGCCGCCCTGATCCACCTTGTCGGTTAGCGACTTCAGGGATTCGGACAATTCGCGCAGGTCGCGGACCATGCGGTTTGCTTCGGGAAGCGTGGTCTTGGAGAAATTCTGCACGCCGGGTCGAGCGTCGGAAATCATCGAATCGAGATTGTCGGCGGCGTGCTGAACCCCGGCGAGCGCCTTGCGGAGTTCTTCCGCGGCCGGCTTGCCCTGATCGTTGACCAGCTTGTTGGTGCTGTCGGCAAGTTCGCCGACATGCTGGGCGGCGAGCCCGGCATTGCGGGCTGCGAGTCGGGCGTCGCCGATGGCGTCGGCGAGGTCGGGCGCACGATCGGCCAGCACCTTGGTCGTGCGGTCGATATTCCCGAGGATATCGGCAACCGCGTCCTGGTTCCTGTCGCTCAGCAGCTCCGTCAGCCGCTCGGTCAGGCGCTGGATGCGATCGATCAATTCAGGTGCCGAGTTCAACAGAGCGCCGAGGCCACCCTGCGAAGCCGGGATGACCGGGCAGCCCTGCGGGCCAATCTGGGTCAGCGGCCGGGCACCCCGCACGGCGCCGTCGAGCTGGATTTCGGAAACGCCGGTGAAGCCGACGCCCTTGATCTGCGCGGTCGTGCCCTGGAGCACCGGCGTGTCCTGATCGACCTCGATGCGGACCCAGACGAATTCCGGCCGTTCCGGCAAGAGCGAGATTTCCGTGATCTGGCCGACCGGCACGCCGGAGAAGGTGACGCCTGTACCCTTGTTGAGGCCGCCTACGCCTTGCGCGAAATAGATGTCGAAGCAGCGGCGCTTTTCACCGTTCAGCCCGGCGATCCAGACGATGAACAGGGCCAGGCCGGCCAGGAGGGCCAGCGTGACAGAGCCGACCAGCACATAGTTGGACCGGGTTTCCATATTTTGTCCTGGGCCCCCTTACGCCGCCGCGGCCGCGCGCCCGCGCGGCCCGTTAAAATATTCTTGAATCCAAGGATGGTCCAAAGCCAGCAATTGTTCAATCGTTCCCACCGCGACCACCTTCCTGTCGGCCAGCACCGCGACACGGTCGCAGATGGCGTAGAGCGTATCGAGGTCATGGGTGATGAGGAAAACGGTGAGGTCGAGCTTGTCGCGGAGCGACAGGATGAGCTCGTCGAAATTCTGCGCTGCAATTGGATCGAGGCCCGCGGTCGGCTCGTCGAGGAACAGAAGTTCCGGGTCGAGCGCCAGCGCCCGGGCGAGCCCGGCGCGCTTGACCATTCCGCCCGACAACTCGGACGGGAATTTCGGGGCCGCGTCAGCGGGGAGCCCGGCCATGGCGATCTTGTAGCCTGCGATCTCATCCATCAGCGTCGGGCTCAGGTGGAAATATTCGCGCAATGGCACTTCGACATTCTCGGCGACGGTCAGCGTCGAGAACAAGGCGCCGTTCTGAAAGAGGATGCCCCAGCGGCGGCGGATATTCTTTGCCTCGTCCTCCTCTCGGCCGATCATGTTCTCGCCGAGGACTTCGATTTCGCCTTCCTCGGGCGTCTGCAGGCCGATGATCGAGCGCATCAGCACCGACTTGCCGGTGCCGGATCCTCCGACGACGCCGAGAATCTCGCCCCGCTTGACGTCGAGGTCTAGCTTGTCGTGGATGACCTGCTGCTGCCCTTCTTCACCGAAGGCGTTGCGCAGCCCGCGAATGCAGATGACGATCCTGTCACCTTCCGGAAGGATCGGCGAGGTGCTCATATCCAGCCGATCGAGCTGAAGAAGACCGCAAAGACCGCGTCGATAACGATGACCATGAAGATTGCCTGGACAACGGCGTTGGTCGTCCGGAGGCCCACCTGCTCGGCATCGCCTTCGACGAGCATACCCTGGAAGCAGCCGACCAGGGCGATGACGAAGCCGAAGACGGGCGCTTTGATGAGCCCGACCCAGACGTCGGTGATCGGAATGACTTCCTGCAGTCTCTGGACGAACGTCAGCGGCGGAATATCGAGGTCGATCCAGCAATAAATGCCGCCGCCCAGAATCGTCATGATCATCGCGTAAAAGGAGAGCAGCGGCATCATGACGATCGCCGACATCATGCGCGGGATCACCAGCGCCTCGGTCGGCGACACGCCGATGGTTCGCATCGCGTCAATCTCTTCAGTCAGCTTCATGGTGCCGAGCTGGGCGGCAAATGCGCTGCCGGACCGGCCGGCAACCATGATCGCCGTCATCAGCGTACCGAGCTCACGGACCGTGATTCGGCCGATGAGGTTGATCGTATAGACCTCCGCGCCGAACTGGCGGAGCTGAACCGCGCCCTGCTGTCCGATGACGATGCCGATGAGGAAGCTCATCAGGCCGATGATGCCGAGCGCTCGCACCCCAACCAGGTCGAAGCGGGTGACGACCGCGTTCATCCGGAAGCGCTGCTGCGGCCGTTTGAAGACCTGCCAGAAGCCGATCAGGGTCGCGCCGAAGAAGTTCAGGAGGCCGAAGAGGATCTGGCCGGCTTCGACGACATACTCGCCCAGCTCCGAGATGCCGCGCTTGAACCCGGTGCCTTCCTCCTCTGGAATGACCCGGACGGGCACGTCCGCCTGCCGGACCTGCTCCAGCAGGCCCTCGGCTTCGGGGCTGGCGCCCTCGACCTTGGCGCCGCGGTCGCGGGTGGCGCGATAGACCAGCCAGGCGCCGACCGTGTCCATCTTGTTCACGCCCGACAAATCGATGGTCATGCCGTCCGGCATGAGCTCGATTTCGCGCTCGGTGGTTGCGGCTCGGGAGATCGTCAGGCTGCCGACGCACCGATAGACACGGTCCGCCGAATGCTCGTCGCCCTTCCTGTACCCCCTGGTCGCCATGCGAGGCGGACACTGCGCGAATTAACGGCCAGCGGCAATAGCTTGCGACAATGCGAGGCAAACTGCCACTTTCCTGCCGAACTTTGTGCCTTATACGCTTGCCACAATGGCGTCCGAACCCGTCCACACCGATCCCTTGCTCGTTCCGGTTGGCGAGAACCCTGCCCGTGTGTTCGGGCTGGACGCGGAAACGCGTGTCGAACGGCTGGCCGCCAAAGCCGGCATGGATTGCTCGCGCGAGGTCGATCCGTCGCGGCCCGCCATCCTTTCGGACCTCGGCTTTGCCTGGGACCCGGCGTGGCTGACCGCGATCAAGAACCACCCGAATAATGTCCTCATGATCGGCGACCGGGCGGTTCTGGCCCATGTCCCGGCGGGCCAGGATTCGAGCGCGGTGCGGCAGGCGATGGAATCCGCTTCGGCGTGGACCGGGATGGGCCTCGACAAAATCGACGCCGAGACCGCCGAACTCAGCTATTCCGAGCTGCGCAAGCGCGACCGGCCCTTCGTCCTGCCGCTCGACCCCGCCGACCCGGAGCCGGTCGAACGGGCAGCCTATGACGCCAGCTACAAGGGCGTCACCGATATCCTGACGCTTTATCTGTGGCGGAAGCCCGCCTTCTACCTGACCCGATGGGCGGCCCAGGCGGGGATGACGCCGAACCAGGTGACCCTGATCGGCGCGATCCTTTGCGTCGCCACCTTTTTCCTGTGGATGGAGGGCCTGTACTGGCCGGGCGTCGTGACCGCCTTCGGCTTCATGGTGCTCGATACCGTCGACGGGAAGTTGGCGCGTTGCACCGGCCAGTCGTCGAAATGGGGCAATATTTTCGATCACGGCCTCGACCTCGTCCACCCGCCCTTCTGGTGGTGGGCCTGGGCGAACGGGCTCAACTCGCGCGCCGACCCCTTCGAGCCGGTTTACGAGTGGCTGATCATCTGCGCGATCGTCGGCGGCTATGTCGTCCAGCGCGTGATCGAGGGCATTTTCATGCGCAAGTACGGCATGCACATCCATGTCTGGCGCAAGATCGACAGCAAGTTCCGGCTGATCACCGCCCGCCGCAACCCGAACATGGTGATCCTGGTCTTCTCGCTGATCCGCGGAAAGCCGGACACGGGACTGGAGCTGGTCGCACTGTGGACGATCGTCTCTCTGATCTTCCATGCCGTCCGCCTGGCGCAGGCAAATGCGCTGACCGAGCGCGGCGGCAAGGTCGTCAGCTGGCTGTCGTGAGCAAGGTCACGGCGCTGCTGCTTGCCGGCTCGCGGCCGGGCGGCGATCCGCTCGCCAAGCGATATGGCGTCGACGCCAAGGCGCTGATTCCCATCCTTGGCGAGGCAATGGTGCTGCGGCCGCTGCGGGCGTTGCTCGCAAGCAAGACTGTCGGCGCCGTGCGAATCCTGACGCAGGAGCCCGACCTCATTGCGCCGGTCCTGTTCGATGACGACCGCTGGTCGATCGAACCGTCGAGCGGGACAATCGCCGAGACGCTGGAGCGCATCTGCAACGACGAGCGGACGCGCTGGCCGCTGCTGGTCACGACCGCCGATCACGCCTTGCTCGACGAAGCCATGGTCGACCAGTTCTGCGCCGAGGGCGAGGGCGCGGACCTTGCCTTGGGGGTCGTGACGCGGAGCGCGCTGATGAAGCGGCTGCCGCAGACCCGGCGCACCTGGATCGGATTCCGGCGGGGCAAATATACCGGCGCCAACCTGTTCCTGCTCGGTTCGCCGAACGCGATGAAGGCCATCGCATTGTGGCGGGATGTCGAGCAGGACCGCAAGAAGGGCTGGCGGTTGCTGCTGGCGCTCGGCTGGCCGGGACTGCTCGGCTTGCTACGCCTTCGGACGCTCGACCAGACGCTGGAAGCCATGGGCAAGCGGCTTGGCGTCAGCCTTCGCGCGGTGCGGCTCGACGACCCGCTCGCGGCCGTCGATGTCGATAAGCCGAGCGATTATGAGCTGGTGACCGCCATCCTGGACCGCCGCGCATGACCGATTTCGCCGTTTACGACATGGACCGGACGATTACGCGTCATGCGACCTACACGCCGTTCCTGCTGCATTGCGCGGTGAAGCGGGCGCCGTGGCGGCTGCTGCTCCTGCCGTTCGTCATCCTGTCGATGCTGGCCTATGCCGCCAAGCTGATCGACCGCGGGCGGCTGAAGGAAATCAACCACCGCCTGCTCCTGGGCCACAAGCGCCACCCTCATGAATTGAAGCCTCTGGTGGACGGATTCGCGGAGAAAACGGTTGCCGGGAATATCCGGCCGGGCGCCCTGACGGCCATTGCCCGCGACAAGGCGGAAGGGCGCCGGGTCGTCATGGCAACCGCCAGCTACACGCTCTACGCAGACGCCATCGGCCGCAAGCTCGGCTTCGACGATGTCATCGGTACCGGTTCGATCATCGGCCTCGACGCGCGCGTGCACGCGAAGATCCTTGGCGAGAATTGCTACGGCCCGGCCAAGCTCAGCATGGTCACCGACTGGCTGGCCAAGAGCGGGCTTAGCCGCGGGCATGTCCGCTTCTATTCCGACCATGCCAGCGACGCGCCGGTGTTCGAATGGGCCGACGAAGCCGTGGCGGTGAACCCCCACGACAAGCTCCGCCGGCTAGCCACCGATCGCGGCTGGGCGATTGAGGATTGGTCCTAGACGGCGCGGAGAGCGTTCTCGAAGTCGGCGACGAGGTCATCCGGATCCTCGACACCGATCGAGATTCGGACGAGGTTGTCGGTGATTTCGAGTTGCTTCTTGCGCTCGTCGGGCACGGACAGATGCGTCATCGCCGCCGGCGCGCTCGCCAGCGTTTCCGTGCCGCCCAGGCTTACCGCCAGATGTGCGATCGAAAGATTGTCGAGGAAGGCGAAGGCCTCCTTCTCGCCTCCCTTGAGGTACAGCGAAAAGGTCGATCCTGCACCGGTGCAATGGCGGTTGTAGATGTCGGCCTGGCGCGAGCCTTCCTCGAGGAAGCCCAAATAGCCGACCTTCTCGACCTTGGGATGATCGCGGAGGAATTCGCAAACCTTGGCGGCATTTTCGCCGGCGCGGCTCATGCGCAGCTCCAGCGTCTCGAGGCTGCGGAGCAGCATCCAGGCGGTGTTTGGGTCGCAGATGCCGCCCATCGTGTTGCGCATGAAACGGACCTTGTCGATCACGGCGCGGCTGCCGACGAGGGCGCCGGCGACGAGGTCGCTGTGCCCGCCGGCATATTTGGTCAGGCTGTAGACGCTGACGTCGGCTCCCTGCGCCAGCGGCTTGGCCCAGAGCGGGCCGAGGAAGGTATTGTCGATGGCGATCGGCGGCAGTTCCTCGCCAGCGAACGCGGCGGCCCGGGCGGCGTAGACCGCCTCGACGTCGACCAGCGCATTGGTCGGATTGGCCGGGCTTTCCAGATAGATGAGCGCGACACGGCCCATCGCCTTGGCCTTGGCCATGACTTCGTCCAGCTCCTCGCGCGTCGCGCCGGCCGGAAAGTCGATATATTGCGTGCCGAACTGCGGCAGGATCTTGTTGATGATGGATTCGGTCGCCGCGTAGAGCGGCCCGGAATGGACGACCACGTCGCCGGGGCGAACGAAGGCCAGCAACAAGGTGGCGATGGCGGTCATGCCGCTGGAGAAGGTGAGGGCGGCCTCGGCTTCTTCCCAGATCTGCAGGCGATCCTCGAGAATTTCCTGGTTGGGACCATTGAAGCGAGAATAGACCAGGCCCTCGGCAGTGCCGCCGCCGGGCCGCTTGCCCGTAATACCTTCGAAGAAGCGCTTGCCGTCGGCCGCCTTCTCGAAAACGAAGGTCGAGGTGAGGAAGATCGGGGCCTTCAGCGAGCCTTCCGAGAGTGACGGGTCGAAGCCGTACCCCATCATCAGGGTCGCTGGTTTCAGTTTGTGGTTGCCGATGGTGGTGGGGGTTTGCTTGGGCGGCCGCTTGGTGGACGGCATCGGATCAAATTCGTCGGACACTTTAGTCTCCCATTCGCGGCGCGCTCTAGCGTGTCCGAACGGGCAGCGCCAATCGATTAGGACGGGAGACCGATAAGCGAGACTTGTCGACCGTAGTCCGGCTCGCCCCGATGAGTGGCGCGGCGGAAGCTGTAGAAACGGTCGCTGTCGGCGTAGGTGTCGAGGCCGAGCGCTTCGACCTTGCGGATGCCTGCGGCCGCCAGGCGCGCGACGATATAGGCCTCGAGGTCGAAATGCGGCTTGCCTGCAGGGCCTTGCGTGAAGAATCGCTCGTTGGCGAGGTCGAGCGCGAGGAGGCGCTCCTCGAAGCCGTGGTCGACCTCGTAATTGCGGGCGGCGATGGCGGGGCCGATAGCGGCGGCGATGCGGTCGCGGCGGGCGCCCAGCCTTTCCATGGCGGCGACGGTGGCTTCGTTGACGCCGGCGACCGCGCCGCGCCAGCCGCTGTGAGCGGCGCCGATGACGCCAGCTTCGCGGTCGATATAAAGCACCGGTGCGCAATCCGCGGTGAGGATTCCGAGGAGAATGCCGGGCTTGTTCGTGACCAAGGCATCGGCATGGGGGCGATTATCGTCGGGCCATTCGCCCGCCTCGACGACTTCAGCGGAGTGCACCTGGTGGACCGTTACCAGCCGTGCGCCGGGCAGGACGGCTTCAACCGCGCGTCGCCGGTTCTCGATGATGGCGTCGCGGTCATCGCCGCTGCCCCAGCCGACGTTGAGCCCGGCGACGACGCCTTCCGACACCCCGCCGCAACGTCCGAGGAAGCCGTGGGTGACGCCTTCCAATGCTGAGGATCGAATGACCTCAACGCCGCTCAAAGCGGCCGCCGCATGACGATGTCCTCGTCGGCGTGGCTGCCGACCATGAAGGCGTATCGCCCTTCCGCGACGAAGCCCCAGCGCTCATAGAATTTCCGCGCCTTGTGGTTCTCGGTGAACACCGAGAGATAGAGGTCGTTGCCCCCGCGCTTTTCGGCCTCGTCTATGACCCATTGCATCATCTGATCGGCGAGACCCTGACCCTGGAAAGGCTCCAACAGATAGAGCTGGCGCAGCTCGACTGCGACGCCGCGCGGCTCGAACGGCAAATGCGGCGGCCCGACCTTGGCGTAGCCGACGGCCTGACCCTTTTCATCTAGGGCCAGCAGGACGGCGAAGCCCGGATCGGCCAGCTCCTGCCGCCAGTTTGCCTCGTCATGGTTGAGCAGGAAGGTGGCGAGGTCGCTGGGATGGTAGAGATGGCCGAAGGTCTCGGTGAAGGTCTCGGCACCAAGCTTGGAAAGGGCGGGGGCATCGTCCGTACCGGCCATACGGAAGGTGACGGTCATGCCACGAACCCGGCCGGTTCGGGCCAATCCGGCGACCGGATTGCCATGACTTTGAACAGCTCGCCCATCTCATCCCGTCCGCAGAGTCGATGCAGTGCCTGTTCGACATCGTGGCGCTTGTCGGGGTTGCTGGCAATGAGGCTTTGCGCGCGATGCCCGATGCCAAGGCGGCGAAGCCATTCGCCTTGAGTGACGGGGCCGCTGACCAATGCGCCCGCATTCACCGCGGCGCGCCCCACGGCTTCGAAATCGACGTGGGACGTCAAGTCCTGTTCGCCGGGATCCGCCAATGGATCGGCATATTGGTGTTTTCGCACGGCCTGCAGCGTATCGCCCGACGCGCTTTTATCGTGTCCATAGTCGATGACGATTGCGAGCCCGCCATGCCTGACGAGGTGACGGGCAATTGCCGCCGCGGCTTCGTCCCTGGCCGGAGCATCCTCGCGGATTTCACCGTCTGGAGTGAAAAGCAGGCGGCCATCGGCGATCGCAACCTTCCGCTGATTTTCGCCGATCCATTGGCGGACGGGCAAGGCGTCCAGGAACTCGTTGGCCGCAAGCAGCAGCGGCACGCCGGGGAGTTGCTCAATGCGATCGTGAAATTGTGCGCCAGGTACGGATTCGGCCTGCTTCTCGCGGAGCTTCGGGCTGGTCTCGACAAGATGCGCTCCCCCCGCGAAGCCCGCCGATTGCATCGCGCGCAGTGCGTCCGCAGCAAGCGTTCCGCGGCCCGGGCCAATTTCCGCGTAGATTGCACGGGCCGGCGCGTCCGCCCGTCGCCAGCAATCGACGAGGCAGGCTCCGACAAGCTCGCCGAACATCTGGCTGATTTCCGGTGCGGTCGTGAAGTCGCCAGCCGCGCCGAGCGGGTCGCGGGTCGCGTAATAAAAATCGTTGCAGGCCCTCATATAGGCCTCGACCGTGATCGGCCCCTCGGCCTCGATGCGTTCCCGTAGCGCCCGTTCGAGCGGCGTCACGCCACGCTGGCCGACCCCGCCGTCGGCTCGACCCGTACCCGCCGCCCCTTGGCGGTCAACATCAGATAGAGGCCGCCAATGATCATCGGCAGCGACAGCCACTGGCCCATGTGCAGGTGGGTCGCGCGGGCGAACTCGACCAGTTGCGCGTCCGGTTCGCGAACAAACTCGATGCCGAAGCGGAAGCAGCCGTAGAAGAAGATGAAGGCGCCGACGAGCTTACCCGGTTCGTACCGAGCCTGGGTCTTCCAGAACATCCAGGCGAGGATCGCGAACAGGACGGCACCTTCGAGAATTGCTTCATAAAGTTGGGTCGGATGACGCGGGGGCCCGAGCACCGTCAGCCCGGCAATGACTTCCGGGAAGCGGATCGCCCAGGGAATACCGGGTCCGGCAGGCGCTCCCCAGAGCTCATGGTTCACAAAATTGGCAATGCGGCCGAAGAACAGGCCGAACGGCACGCAGCAGGCGACATAGTCGTGCATGCGCAGCCAGGGCAGCTTTTCCTTCCAGGAAAGGTAAAGAATACCGAGCGTGGTGCCGATGACGCCGCCGTGGAACGACATGCCGCCATCCCACAATTTCAGGATGTCGGCAGGATTCTGGATATACCAGGCAAGATTGTAGAACAGGACGTAACCAAGGCGCCCGCCGAGGATGATACCCAGCGCAGCGTAGAAGACCATGTCGTCGGCGTGGCGGCGCGCCATGGGCGATCCGGGCTGCTTCACCAGCTTCAGCAGATACCAATAGCCGATGAAGATTCCGGCGAGATATGCCAGGCTGTACCAACGCAACTGGAAGAAGCCGAGGTCGAGCGCCACCGGCGAGAGGTGAAGGTCGGTCCAGGCAATCGCGTCTTGATTATTCACTACAGGCAACGCCATGCACTTCCCCCTGGGTTTGCCGCCTCATAAGGTGGCGCCAGCGAAAGGCAAAGGAGTTGCGGTTTGCGGACTGAGCTCGACCTGAAGTTCGATGAGAAGCTGGCCGAGGCCACCGGCCCCGGCGGTCGCATCGTCATCGACCGTGACGCTGAGGGCCGTGCCATCGTTGGCAACTTCCCCGCGACGCTGCCCTTGTTCTTCAAGACCTTTTGTGCGCTCAATGGCCAGGTCGAGGCCATAGTCGCCGGTGACGAGCGGCTGACCTTCGCCGACCTCGACCATTGGTCGGACAAGCTTGCCAAGGCCCTGGTCACGCGCGGCATCCGCAAGGGCGACCGCGTCGCCATCGCCATGCGCAACTGCCCGGCCTGGGTGGTCGGCCACATGGCGATCCTGAAGGTTGGCGGCATTTCCACCCTGCTCAACGGCTGGTGGGAAGCCGAGGAGATGCGGCTTGCGATCGAGCTGACCGAGCCGGTGCTGATCCTCGCCGATCCGCCACGCGCGAAACGCCTGGCCGAGCGTTGCGGGAACGTCGAAACGCTGTCGCTGCCGATCGAGCGGCCGCTCGCCGAGGTCCTCGCCGAGCTGCTCGAGGGTGCCGATGAGAATGCAGTGCTTCCGGAAATCGTGCCCGAGGACGATGCGACCATCCTCTTCACCTCGGGATCGACCGGCGAGTCCAAGGGTGCGCTTTCCACGCACCGCGCCGTGACGACCGGCACCTATGCCTATTCGGTGGGCCTGATCGTGCTGAAGGAAATCCTGCTCAGCCAGGGCAAAAATCCAGCGCCGCCGCGCACCTTGCTCAGTGTGCCGCTCTTCCACGTCACCGGCGAGGTGCCGGTGCTGCTCAACAGCTTCGTGGTTGGGCGCGGGCTGGTGGTCATGCCGAAATGGGACGCGGGCGAGGCGCTCCGGCTGATCGAGAAGGAACATATCACCTATTTCGTCGGAGTGCCGACCATGAGCCTGGAGCTCATGAACCATCCCGATCGCGACAAATACGACCTGTCATCGCTGACCGATATCACCGGCGGCGGCGCGCCGCGCCCGGTCAGCCATGTCGAGCGGCTGCGGAGGACCTTTCCCAATTCGCAACCGGCGCTGGGCTATGGCCTGACGGAAACCAATGCCGTGGGCTGCGCCAATTTCTGGGGCAATTACGCCGCCAAGCCCGCATCGACCGGGCGTGAGCAAATCCCCTTCGTCGAAGTCGCGATTCTCGGTGGCAATGATGTGCATTTACCGGCGAATGAGCGCGGCGAAATCGGCATCCGCACCGCCGCCAACATCAAATGCTATTGGCGAAATCCGGAAGCGACTGCTGCGGCTTTCACCGCCGACGGTTTCCTGCGCACCGGCGACATTGGTTACCTAGACGACGATCGCTATCTCTTCATCGTCGACCGCAAGAAGGACATCATCATCCGTGGCGGCGAGAACATTAGCGCCGCCGAGGTCGAGGCGGCCCTTTACGCCTGCCATGATGTCGCCGAAGCGGCGGTCTTTGGTGCACCTGACGACCGACTGGGCGAGGTGCCTGTTGCAGTGATCCATGCGCGGCCGGCCACCGGCCTGGACGAAGTGCGGCTGCGCGATTTTCTCCACGGCAAGCTCTCGGCCTTCAAGATTCCGGCGCGAATGATCTTTGCTGCCGAACCGCTGCCGCGCCTCGGTACCGGCAAGATCGACCGGGTCGAGCTCAAGGAAAAGTACGCGCGTTGAAGCCGATCGACCGCCGCACATTGCTGGTCGGCGGCGGGGCCGGCATCGGCCTCATCGTCGCCTTCTCCCTGTGGCCGCGCGAGCTCGGCAGCGCATTGAGCGCCGGCAAGGACGAGCATGTGTTCGGCCATTACCTCAAGGTCGCGACCGACGGACAGGTGACGGTCGCCGTGCCGCAGGCGGAGACCGGGCAAGGCATCTGGACCGGCCTTGCCCAACTGGTCGCGGATGAACTCGGCGCCGACTGGGAGAATGTCGCGGTCGTGCCGGCGCCGGATTCGCCGGTGTATCGCAATGCCATGTTGGATGGCAGGCTGACGGCTGGGGCAACGTCGATCCGTGCCTTCGAGGGCCCGCTGCGAAAGGCTGGGGCGATGGCGCGCGACCTGCTCGTTCGCGCGGCCGCCAAGCGCTGGGGTGTCGCCGCGGCCGAATGTACCGTGCGCAACGGCTTCGTCACTCACGAGGACAAGCGGGCGGCCTTCGGTGAGATCGCCGCCGACGCCGCCGGTCTCAGCGCCCGCGACGACATCGAGGTGAGGGCTTGGGGTGCGGGCGGGTTGGTCGGCCAGCCGCTGCCGCGCCTCGACCTGCCGGCGAAATCCGATGGTTCGCTGCGCTTCGCCGGTGACGTCCGATTGCCGAACATGGTGCTGGCAGCGGTGCGGATCGCGCCGCCGGGCGGCGAGCTCAAGGCCTTCTCGCGCTCGGCCGCAGAGCGACCGCCCGGCGTGCAGCAGGTCATGGCCGCCAAAGGCTGGCTAGCTGCGATTGGCGAGACCTGGCGGGCGGCCGAGCGGGCGCTGCAGGCAGCGCAGCCGCATTTCAGCGGTCACGACCGTGGTGCGCGGACCGAAGACGCGACCGACTTCAAGACGATTTTCGACCAGGGCGATTTCGACAAGGCGGTCGGCTCGGCCCGGGCGCTTGGGGCGGCCTATCGCATTGCGCCCAGCCAGCATCTCGGCCTCGAGCCGATGGCGGCCACCGCGCGATTGGCGAACGGCCGGCTGGAGGTCTGGACGCCGGTCCAGGACTATGACGCCGCGCATCGCGCCGCAGCCGATGCGGCGGGGCTGAAGCAGAGCGCGGTCACGCTCTATCCGATGCCGGTCGGAGATAGCGGCGGCGCCGCGATGCGGGCGGACCTCATCCCCATCGCCGTCGAGCTGGCGAAGCGGACAGGCAAGCCGGTGCAGCTGACCCTGTCGGCCAATGGCTCGCAGAACCACGACCGTCCGCGCTCGCCGCTACTGGCGAGGATGGCGGGATTGCCCGCACCCAATGGCGCCGTCCAGGCGTGGAGCGCGCGGCTCGCGGTTGCCGGCGACACCAAGATCGAGAATGCGGTGCCCCCCTACGCGATTCCGTCGATCCGGGTGGAGCGGGCGAACACCGAATCGCCGTTCGAGACCGGCTACATGCGTGGCGGCCTGGAAGCACTGGCCGCGTTCGCAACGGAGAGTTTCGTCGACGAAATGGCCCGCGCGCTGAACGCGGACCCCTTCGTCTTCCGCATGGGGATGTTGGGCGGCAGCGTCCGGCTGGCGAAGTGCCTGACGGCGGCGACGGCGATCGGCGGGTGGGACGGCGGCGGGAAGGGCAGCACGATGGGTGTGGCCGCATCGTCCGCCTTCGGCTCGCACATTGCGCTGCTCGTGCAGGCCGGAGTCGGCGCCGACCAGCGCATCCAGGTCGAGAAGATGGTCGCGGCAGTCGATTGCGGGCGGATGGTCAATCCGAACCTCGTCCGGCAACAGATTGAAGGCTCGCTACTGCACGCGCTCGACCTCGCGACGACGCCGGCACCGGAATTTGTTGGCGGCATGCCGGCTGCGCGTCCGCTCGGCGGGCTTGGCTTAAGGCGACTCTCACCCGTACCCAAGATCGAGATCGAGCTGATCGGCAGCCGCGAGACGAGTGGCGGGGTTAGCGGCCTGGGCCATCTCGTTTGCGCCGCGGCCGTCGCCAATGCGTTGGCGTCGGGAACGGGACGCCGCTTGCGCAACCTGCCGTTTAATCTGATGGCCGCGTGATGCAGGGCATCGGCGTTCTCCTCATCAATCTTGGTACGCCGGACAGCGCGGAGCCGAAGGCGGTCCGGAAATATCTCGCCGAGTTCCTGTCGGACCGCCGGGTCGTCGAGATCCCGCAGATTGCCTGGCAGCCGTTGCTGCGCGGGATCATCCTCAGGACCCGGCCAAGGAAATCTGCCGAAGCCTACAGCAAGGTCTGGACCGAGGACGGCTCGCCGCTCCGGGCGATCACCAAACGCAAGGCACAGGCGCTGCGGGCACGGCTGGGCGACGGCATCATGATCCTCGACGCCATGCGCTACGGCCAGCCCTCGATCGCCGAGGGTCTTGCGGGATTGCTGGCGCAAGATTGCGACCGGATCCTGCTGGCACCGCTTTACCCGCAATATTGCGCGGCCACGACGGCGACAGCCAATGACAAGGCTTTCGAGATTTTGAGCGGGTTGCGCTCGCAGCCGGCGATCCGGACGCTGCCGCCTTATTATGACGATCCAGCCTATATCGGCGCGCTGAAAGCCAACATCGAGCGGCAACTGGCAGGGCTCGATTTCAGGCCGGACAGGCTGTTGCTGAGCTTCCACGGCATGCCGGAGCGGACCCGGACGCTTGGCGATCCCTACCACGGCCATTGCCAGGAAACGGTGCGCTTGCTGGCGACAAGGCTTGGCCTGCCAGTTGACGTTGCCTTCCAGTCGCGGTTCGGCCGCGCGAAATGGCTGGAGCCGGCAACGGATACCGTTCTGGCAGCCTATCCAGGCAAAGGCGTGAAGCGCGTTGCGGTCGCCGCGCCTGGATTTTCCGCCGATTGCCTGGAGACGCTGGAGGAGCTCGGCATCCGCGGGCGCGAGAGCTTCCTGTCCTCGGGCGGCGAGAAGTTTGCGTTGCTCGAATGCCTGAACGACAGCCCGGAAGGCATGGGATTGCTGGAAACCCTGATCCGCCGCGAGCTTGCAGGCTGGCATGAGGGGGCATAAGCGAACCGCATACAACAACAGGAGAGGCTTCATGGGACGAGTGGCGATAGTCACGGGTGGCACGCGAGGCATTGGCGAGGCGATCAGCATCGCCCTCAAGGACATGGGCATGAAGGTCGCGGCCAATTACGCCGGCAATGACGAGCGGGCGCGCGAGTTCACCGATCGCACCGGGATTGCGGCCTACAAATGGGACGTGTCCGACTTCGACGCGTGCCAGGAGGGTGTGAAGAAGGTCGAAGGCGACCTCGGCCCAGTCGACGTGCTGGTCAACAATGCCGGCATCACCCGCGACACGACCATGAAGCGGATGGACCACCAGAAGTGGCAGGACGTCATAGACACCAATCTCGGCGGCTGCTTCAACATGGCGAAAGCGGTGTTCGAGGGCATGCAGGGCCGAAACTATGGCCGCATCGTCAATATCGGCTCGATCAACGGCCAGGCCGGGCAATATGGCCAGGTCAACTATGCCGCCGCCAAGTCCGGCATCCACGGCTTCACCAAGGCACTGGCGCAGGAAGGCGCGCGTAACGGCGTGACCGTCAACGCGATCGCGCCGGGCTATATCGACACGGACATGGTCGCCGCGGTTCCCGAAGAGGTGCTCGCCAAGATCATCGCCAAGATTCCCGTCGGCCGTCTCGGCAAGGCCCAAGAGATTGCTCGCGCCGTCGGCTTCCTCGTTGACGAGCAGGGCGGCTTCATCACCGGTTCGACCATGTCGGTCAACGGCGGCCAGCACATGTATTGATGGGGCCGGAGCGCTTCGAAGGGCCCGTCAAACGGTCGGTGACGATTGCCGGCCATGAGACGTCGATCAGCCTGGAGCCGATGTTCTGGGAAGCGCTGGAGCGGACGGCAAGAGAGCTGAACGTGCCGGTCAATGCGCTGGTGGCGCGGATCGATGCGCTCAGAATCGAGGCGGACAGCCCGCCGAACCTGACGAGCGCATTGCGCTTATGGCTGTTCGATCGCGCGGCGAATGGCTGAAGTGAAAGCGGCCCCCCTGTCGGGCGCGTGTTGCAGCCAGAGCGAGGGCTCGATGAGCTCAAGCTCCATGATGCGTAATTGTCCGTCATCGTCGGAAACCATGTCGACGCGGGCGTAGACGGCCTCGGCGGGCGCGGCCGCGAGGGCAGACTTGGCGAGGTCGATGGCGCCGGCAGGCGCGTCGCTAGGTTCTTCGGTCCCGCCGAGATGCGGCTGGACTCGGAAATCGCCGGCCTTGGGTTTCTTGACGATGGCATGGCTGAACTCGCCGTCGAACAGCATGATCGAATATTCGCCTGTGACGATGGAGGCCATGAACGGCTGCACGAGCATGCGACGGCCAGCGGCCTCGCCGGGAACCGTGTCGTTCGGGCCAAGCAGAAAAGTCCCCGTCGCGGAGGCGGAGATTGGCGGCTTCACCACCAGCCGCTCGCAGCCGAAGCGGTCGCGCGCCTCGCGCAGTGCATGCTCGTCGAGCGCGTCGACAGCGATGGTGTGGACCGTCGGGACGCCGCCCGCGTCCATTTCGGCAAGATAGGCCTTGTCGCTGTTCCAGCGCAGGATGGCGGGCGGATTGATACAGCAAACGCCTTCGCTCTCGATCCGGCCGAGCAATGCCAGCCATTCGTTGTAGCGCTCGTGATAGCCCCAGGCGACGAGCGGCAGCACGGCGTCGAACGGCGTCAGGTCGCCGACCGCCGTCCACGGCCGCGCCGTCACTTCGAACCCGCCAGCGCGCAGTGCGTCCGCCTCGACGTGGAAGGCCCAGGCGAAGGGCTCCGGATACAGCGGATCCGGGACCAGGATCAGGACGTGCGGCAACTCGCGTGTTCGATCAGCGGCCGAGCAGCACCCGCGCCTGGCTGGCAATCTGGGCCAGCATGGCGGCGGTCACCGCACCGGCGGTCCGGGCCTGGACGACCAGTCGGCGGAACTGCTCGATGCGCGAGGCATGGCGGTCGATCCAGCGCTGCGTCGAGGCGACCAGGTCCGGGTCGCGGAGGCGGCCGAGGAAGTCGATCCGCAGCTGCTCGAAGTCGCGTTCCAGGCCGGCGATCAGCAGGCGCTCCCACGGATCGGCGGGCACGAACCGCGCCACCTGCTGCTGCGCCCAGTCGAGGCCAAGCGCTTCGCCAAGGACGACATAGGCCTTGGTCAGATCGAGCTCGTCGGAATGCTTGCGGGCGGCAAGGGCGGCGATGCCCATGACGCCATCCAGCTCGTAGAGCCGAACCAGGCCGTCGACGATATCTTCGTCGGCGCCGAGGTTGATCAGCCGTTCGTGGCGGCTGGCGGCCTCGTTGCGGACTTCCGAGCGGATCAGGCGTGCGGCGGCGGCCGCGACCTTCTTCACGCCCGGGCCAAGCAGGCCCACGAGGTCGCTGACGGTCGTTTCCGCACCGGTCGAACGCAGGATGTCCGAGACATGGCTACGGACCGATCGCGCGGCGACCTGGAACAGCTCGATGCGGAGCGATTCCGGGATTTCCGCCTGCTCTATGCGCTGCCAGAGCTTGGGCAGGCCGAGAAGTTCTTCGGCGGCGAGGAAGGCCATCGCCACCTGGCCGAGCGACACGCCCTCCTCCTCGGACAGCAGCATGCAGATGCTGGGGCCGAGGCGGTTGACCATGCGGTTGGCAACCTTGGTGGCGAGGATTTCATCGCGGAGGCGATGGGCGCGTATGGCGTCGGCATGCGCCTTCTGCATCGGCTTGGGGAAGGCCGCGAACAGTTGCGGTTCGAGGATCGGATCGCGCGCCGGATGAGTTTTTTCAATCGCCTCCTGCAGCGACATCTTCGACATCGAGAGGATGACGGCGAGTTCGGGCCGGGTCAGGCCGCGCCCGTCCATGCCGCGACGCAACAGCACGTCGCTGGACGCCAGGCCTTCGACCTTGCGATCGAGCCGCCCGCTGGCCTCGAGAATCTCGATGGTGCGAACCAGAGCCGGCAGCGCCTGGGCGCCACCGGCTTCGGCGATCGACAGCGCGAGGCTCTGCAGGCGATTGTCTTCCAGCACCAGCTCGGAAACCTCGTCGGTCATCTTCTCGAGGAGGGCATTGCGCTTGCCTTCCTCGAGCCGCCCTTCGCGCATTTCGCGGTTGAGCGGGATCTTGATGTTCACCTCATTGTCCGAGCAATCGACGCCTGCCGAATTGTCGATGAAGTCGGTGTTGATGCGGCCGCCATGCTCCGAGAATTCGATGCGCGCGCCCTGGGTGATGGCGAGGTTGGCGCCTTCGCCGATGACCCGCGCCCGCACGTGGTTGGCATCGACGCGCAGCACGTCATTGCCGGTGTCGCCGACGTCGGCATGGCTCTGGGTCGAAGCCTTGATGTAGGTGCCGATGCCGCCGAACCAGATGAGGTCGACCGGGCTCCTAAGGATCGAGCTGATGAGCGTCGTGGGATCGATTTCCGTCGTCTCGATGCCGAGCGCGGTGCGGGCTTCCTCGGTCAGCGTGATCGATTTTTGCGAGCGAGGCACAATCATGCCGCCCTTAGACATGACGCTGCGGTCGTAATCGTCCCAGCTCGAGCGCGGCAGCTCGAACATGCGCTTGCGTTCCACCCAGCTCGCTGCCGGATCGGGATTGGGATCGATGAAGATGTGGCGATGGTCGAACGCCGCGACCAGCTTGATCGCCTGCGAGAGCAGCATGCCGTTGCCGAACACGTCGCCCGACATGTCGCCGCAGCCGACGACGCGCACGGGGTCGGTCTGGACGTCGATGCCCATTTCCAGGAAGTGGCGCTGGACCGAGACCCAGGCGCCCTTGGCGGTAATGCCCATCGCCTTGTGGTCGTAGCCGTTGGAGCCGCCGCTGGCGAAGGCGTCACCGAGCCAGAAGTTGCGCTCCAGGGCCAGGCCGTTGGCGACATCGGAAAAGGTCGCAGTGCCCTTGTCGGCGGCAACCACGAAATAGGGATCGTCACCGTCGTGGATGACGACGGAGTCGGGATGGACGACCTTGTCCTCGAGGATGTTGTCGGTGATCGACAGCAGCGAGCGGATGAAAACCTTGTAGCTTTCGGTGCCTTCCGCCAGCCATGCGTCGCGGTTGGCCGAGTTGGGCAATTGCTTGGGATAGAAGCCGCCCTTGGCGCCGGTCGGGACGATGACGGCGTTCTTCACCACCTGCGCCTTCATCAGGCCGAGGATTTCAGTGCGGAAGTCGTCACGCCGGTCGGACCAGCGCAGGCCGCCGCGGGCGATCGGCCCGTAGCGCAAATGGATACCCTCGACGCGCGGGCTGTAGACCCAGATTTCGCGCCACGGCACCGGTGCCGGCAGGCCGGGGACCTTCGAACTGTTGATCTTCATCGCCAGGGCCAGCGCGCTGGCGGGCGAGAAGGCATTGGTGCGCAAGGTCGCTTCGACGAGGGAGCGCATCAGGCGAAGGATTCGATCGTCCTCGATCGAGCTGACGCCGCGCAGGGCGTCTTCGAATGCCTCGCGGGCCTTCTGCACCAATTGCTCGCGGCCATTCCGGTGCTGCGGGTCATGAAGCGCGCTGAAGATGTCGATCAGCGCCTTGGTCGCGTCCGGAGCGCGACCAAGCGCGTCGACGACCGTGGCGACGCCGTAGGTTACGCCGGTCTGGCGCAAATAGCGGAACCAGGCGCGAAGCCAGACGACGGCCTGCGGGGAAAGGTCGGCGGAAAGAATCAGCTTGTTGAAGTCGTCATTCTCGGACTCGCCGCGAAGCACGGAGGCAACGGCCCGTTCGACCGTCTGGTTGCGCTCCAACGAGCCTTCGCAATCGACACCTTCAGGAAGGTCGATCTCGAAGTCGTGGATATGTCCGACACTGTCGGTGCCCAGCCGCGTCGGCATTTCCTCAAGCACGCGGAAACCGAAATTCTCGAGTACCGGCACCGCATCCGACAGCGGCACGAAGCCGCCGCAGCGATAGATTTTGAGGCGAAGGTCGCCCTCGGTGTCGCAACTGATGAGACGGACGTCGCGGTCGTCCGGGCCCTCCAACGAGCCCAGGCGGACGATGTCCTGCGCAGCCTCGCTGGCGTTGGTGCGGGCCTGATAATCGTCGGGCAGGAGATTGAGATAGGTGAGTGCAAGGCGCGCGCCACGGCCCGAACCGGCCTGGTCGACCAGTTCGTTCTCAACTGCAGGCGCCCAGCCGCGCACCATTTCGACGAGACGGGCGTCGAGCTGTTCAACTGCGGGGATCTGGGTGGTCGCGTCGACGCTGTAGGTGAAGCGGGCAAGCGCCAGCTCATCCTCGCCAACGTCCACCGACCAGCTGCTGAGCGGCGCATCCACGGCCTCGCCAACCATGTCGCTGATGGCGAGGCGCCGGGAAGTGGTGAGCTGTTCGCGCGGCAACCAGACGAATGCGTAAAGCTGGCGCTGGAGTGCGCCCGTGAGCAGCAGCAGCTTGGGCCGCGGCCGGTCTGCCAGCGACATTGCGGTCAGCGCCGCGTCGCGCACCTCATGCTCGTCGAACGAGATCAGCAGGTCGTGCGGAAGCGTCGAAATCGCGTGGGCGAGCGCCTTGCCGCCGTGGCTCGACGGGGAATAGCCGAGCTCGCGGTCGAGGGCCGCGAGGCGTCCGCGCAGCACCGGGACGTTTTCCGCAGGCTCGCGCATGGCGGCGCTGGTCCACAGGCCGCAATGGACCGAGACACAGCCGTCGGGGCGGCGGACCATGACGACGTCCAGCGGCACACGGCGGTGAACCGGTGACAAGCGGTCGGCCTTGAGCAGGAGCGCTGGCGCTTCCTTGCCGCTCAAATGTTCGAGGGCGGCCTTGGATTTGGGCTCGTCCCACAGATTGTCCTGGCCGCGAAGGATGCCCAGCGAGCTGCGGGCATGACCGGTCCGGTCGATTTCGGCATGGCCGAGCAATGTGAAGTGATTCTCGGCCAGCCAGCGCAGCAGCGCCGCGCCTTCGTCGTCGGGGCCGTCAAGGATTTCGGCATCGGCTTCCATGCAGGCGAGCATCTCGCGCCAGTCGGCGACGGCATGACGGACGTTGATGAGAACATCGCGAAGCTCTTCGACCAGTTCCTGCCGGCGGCGGGCGTCGGCGCGGTCGAGCTCGATGTAGATGATCGACTCCGGCTTTCCTTCGCCGATGGCGATCAGGTTGCCCTTGTCGTCGCGCTGCGCCTGGACGACGGGGTGAAGCAGGCGATGGATGCCGAGCTCGCGGCCGGCGATGGCGCCGGCGACGCTGTCCACCAGGAAAGGCATGTCGTCGTTGACGATGGCGAGCCGCATGCGCCGTTTGCCAACCTCGCCGCCGATCGACTTCATCTGCAAGGCAAGTTCGCCGGACTTCCGTTTGGCGCCGACGTCAACGACGAAAGCCGCCGCCTCGTCGCGGTCTTCCTGGGTGAAGCCATCGAGCTCGCCGGGGAGCGCGTTGCTGATCAGGGCGTCGCGGACGGCGCTAATCAGCGATCCGTCCACAACCGGTTGGGCCGCCATAGGTCTTGCCATTTCCTTGAGGGTCATTGGCGGCGGCCTATAGACCCGCCCCCTTGGCTGAAACAAGGCTCGCGCGCAGGCATGCCGGGTGCATGCCGAGTCCAAGACTCAGAACCTGCCCAAAGAATCCCCTAGGCCGCGCGGCGGAGAGCGCGATCGAGCAGGGCTTCGTCGCTGACCAATGCGACGACCTCGTGCACGCCGGCTGCATTGCGGCGCGTGACGACGAGCGCAAATTCCTGGTTGGTCGGCAATTCCGAAAGCGCGATGCCACGGGCGGCGCGCAAGTGCGTGCGGGCGATCTCCGACTTGTCCTCGGCCGGCTGGTCGGGTCGGCGTGCCTTGCGCTCGGCCGCCACGAGGCCCTTCAGCCCGCCATCGGCCTGCTCGACGAAATCGAGGAAGCCGCCGAAGTCGACTTCGCAGCGCTCGGCATGGCTGAGAGCGGAGGCGAATTCGGTGAGGCGAGTCTTGTCATAGTCGACGCCGAAGACGAGCTTGACGATCGGCGTCATCGGCGCGCGGGCCTGAGCCTTCACACCGGCGTCGTCGAGGATTTCGGCATATTCGTCCGGTACCCGCTTAGTCGCGACGGCGAAGTCATAGGCCATGGCAAGCGTGCGATAGAGGGCGGCGCGGCTGCGTCCGTCGGCCTGCTTGCAGATTTCGGCGCTCTCGCGGGCAGCCCAGAGGCGGTCGGCGAGGCCGGCGTCGGCTTCGACCGCGACTTCCTCCGGCTCGTCGAGTTCAAGCGGTTCCTCGGCCTCGATGTCCTTATTCAGTTCGTCGACCTGCTCCAACTCCAACGGGGCGAGTGCAGGGACGAGGACCGGCTGCTCGGCCGGTGCATCGCCGACCTCTTTCCAATTGATGACGCCATAGATGAAATCGATGGTGTCGCCGTCCGACGAGAAGGGCATCAGGATACCGCGGTAGCAGATGGAATGGCCGCGCTGGTTGACGAATTCGGCCTCGAAGCCGACCGGCGCGCGGTTGGCGATGATCTGCATGTAATGGTCGGTTAGGCGCGACAGCAGCGAGCGGCTCGGCACCTGGTCGATGCTGGCAACCTCGTCGTCGAGATCGCATTCGGACCGGATCGCGGCCCCGACATAGGGCGTCGCGGGATGGTCGCGGCCGGCCGTGAAATCCAGCAGCACGCTGTTCGGCGCGAAGTCGGTGATGTTCGCCGGGTCGAGATCCTCGATCGACGGAAAGTCGCGCCCGTCGAGCAGCGAGACCCAATAATTATAGGCACGAACGTGCATGCGCCGTTCGTCCGTGCCGATCGAGACCGTCGCGTCATCGCAGGCCGAGCCAACGGACTCAACCGGAGCATCAAACGCTTGGCTGTAGTCGGAGAAGCTATCCATGCTTCGTTAACGCCCCGATTGCCTCCAATATGGGTGTAAATTGCCCGGAACCGACTAACAAAGCGTTAAGCATGTTTGTTTGACTTGGTCGAAACGGGCCGATCAACTGGATCAGCGGAAGGTTCGACCGCGGGTTGCGGGACGCAAGTGTCACTGTTAAGGGCGGCGCCGCGCGCTAACCAGTCCCCCGGACTGGCTTTGCACGCCGCTCCTTCGGGAAATGCCGCTTTAGCTCAGCTGGTAGAGCACATCATTCGTAATGATGGGGTCAGGTGTTCGAGTCACCTAAGCGGCACCACTCCCCTGGCCTGGCTAATCCAACAACTCGTACGCAGGTAAAGTGAGGAATTCCTCGAACGCATCGCGCGTGACGAGGTCGTAGAACAAGGTCGCAGCCGGGGCGAGATTGGGATCGTCGTCTCCCAACCCTGAAAGTTCGTCGGCAAGCCAATCCTCGAACATGTCACGGCCGAAGTGCCGACCGTCGTCCAGCCGCGCTTCGAAGCGCAACCACTGCCAAAGCTGCGCGCGACAGATCTCGGCCGTCGCCGCGTCTTCCATCAAATTGTAGAGCGGGACTGCGCCGCGACCGCCGAGCCAGGCGGCGATATACTGAACGGCGACGCGGATATTCTCACGGGCTCCCGCCTCGGTGCGCGGACCCTGGTGCAGCGCGAGCATGTCGTCGCGGCCGGGTACGCGCTCCGGAACTCTCGAAAGCTGGTTCGGCCCGGGCATCGCCGCGAAGGCCGCAAGTGCCACCGGGACCAGCGCCGGATGCGCGACCCAGGTGCCGTCATGGCCATTGCCAAGCTCGCGCAGCTTGTCGGCGCGGACCTTGTCCATCGCCGCCTGGTTGGCGGCTTCGTCGCCTTTGACCGGAATGAAGGCAGACATGCCGCCCATGGCAAAGGCACCGCGGCGATGGCAGGTGGCGACGAGGCGGAGCGAGTAAGCGGAGAGGAACGCCTTATCCATCGTCATGGCTGAACGGTCGGGAGTTAACCGCCCCGCCTGACGCCCCAGCCGCTTGATGTACGAAAAGATATAGTCCCAGCGGCCGCAATTGAGGCCGGCGACATTGTCTTTGAGCGCGTGCAGGATCTCGTCCATCTCGAAGGCGGCGGGGATGGTCTCGATGAGCACTGTCGCCTTGATCGTGCCGCGCGCGAGGCCGAGCCGCTGCTCGGAATGAGCAAAGACGTCGCTCCACAGCGCCGCTTCGTGGCGGCTCTCCAGCTTGGGAAGGTAGAAATAGGGGCCGGAGCCGGCGTCGATCGAGGCCTTCGCGTTATGGAAAAGGTAGAGCCCGAAATCGAACAAGGCACCGGCGATGGGGCGCCCGTCGACGGTCACGTGTCGTTCGGGAAGATGCCAGCCGCGCGGGCGCACGATCAGGACAGCCGGGTTCGGCCCGAGCGCATAATGCTTGCCGCTGCCGGAGTCGGTGAAATCGAGCGTGCCGAGCCAGCGATTGCGGAGGTTCACCTGGCCCTGGACGAGTTCGTCCCATGTCGGGGAGGTCGCGTCTTCGAAGTCGGCCATGAAGACCCTGGCGCCACTGTTCAGGGCGTTGATGACCATCTTGGCGTTGGTCGGGCCGGTAATCTCGACGCGGCGATCCTGGAGGTCGGCTGGGATCGACGCCACCGTCCATTCGGCTTCGCGGATGGCGCGGGTCTCCTCCGGGAAGTCTGGCAACTCGCCCCCATCGAATAGCGCCTGCCGCTCGATGCGGCGCTCAAGCAGTTCCAACCGCCGAGCGTCGAACAATTCGTGCAACTCGGCGAGGAATGCCAACGCATCCTGCGTCAGGATTCCCTCGGCACCGGGAACTGCGCTGGGTGCGGCTTCGATCATTCGGGCCGGATGCGCCCGCTGCTGCGGCTCTGCAAGCACGGTCAGCGTGCCATCGCTTCCTGGGTGATGACGTAGCGGGTGGTCGCCGCCATTCGATCGCGGAAGGTCAGCCGCGTCCATTCGGTGCGCGCACGCTGCAAATCCGGAAACGGGCCGGAAATTTCTTCTGTGCCGGGCACGACCTCGTCGAAGCGGCAGTTGCGATATTCGCCGCCCAAGACCCAATAACGCTGTCCCATGCTCATTCTCCCTAGCGGGCCGCCGCGAACTGGACGGTTTCGGTGGATTCCTGCAGGGCGACCGTCGAGGCTTCGCCACCGGACACGGCGGTGGCGATGGCGTCGAAATAGCCGGTGCCGACCTCGCGCTGGTGGCGGGTGGCGGTGTAGCCACCAGCCTCGCTCGCGAACTCGGCTTGCTGCAGTTCGGAGTAAGCGGCCATGCCGCGGTCGCGATAGCCGGAGGCGAGCTCGAACATGCCGTGGTTCAGGCTGTGGAATCCCGCCAGTGTCACGAACTGGAACTTGTAGCCCATGGCGCCGAGTTCGCGCTGGAAGCGGGCGATCGTGTCCGCGTCGAGCTTTGCCGCCCAGTTGAAGCTGGGACTGCAATTATAGGCGAGCGGCTTGCCCGGGTGCTGGCGATGGATCGCCTCGGCGAAGATGGCCGCTTCCTCGAGGTCCGGGTGGCTGGTTTCCCACCACAGCAGGTCGGCGTGCGGCGCGAAGGCAAGGCTGCGGGCGATGCAATGGTCGAGCCCGGTGCCGTCCTTCAAGCGGAAGAAGCCTTCAGGCGTCCTCTGGCCGGTCAGGAACGGGCGGTCGCGTTCATCGACGTCGCTGGTGATGAGCCTGGCGCTTTCCGCATCCGTGCGCGCGACCAGCACGGTCGGAACGCCGCAGGTGTCGGCGGCGAGACGAGCGGCGTTGAGGTTGCGGATCGCCGCCTGGGTCGGGATCAGCACCTTGCCGCCGAGGTGGCCGCACTTCTTTTCGGAAGCGAGCTGGTCCTCGAAGTGCACGCCCGCGGCGCCGGCCTCGATATAGGCCTTCATGATCTCGAAGCAGTTGAGCGGACCGCCGAACCCGGCTTCCGCGTCGGCGACGATCGGTGCGAACCAGTCACGCTTGGCCCCGCCTTCCAAATGCTCGACCTGGTCGGCGCGGGCGAGCGTGCGATTGATGCGCCGCGCCAGCTCCGGCCCGGTATTGGCCGGGTATAAAGACTGGTCAGGATACATTGCGGAGGCGGTGTTGGCGTCGGCCGCGGCCTGCCAGCCGGACAGGTAAATGGCATCGAGGCCGGCGCGGACCATCTGCATGGCCTGGTTGCCGGTAACGGCGCCCAGCGCCCGAACCGGCTCCTCGCGTTTCAGCAACTCCCAGAGCTTCAGCGCCCCGCGCCGGGCCAGCGAATGCTCGACCGGGATCGACCCGCGTAGCCGCAACACCTCGTCGGCGGAGTAGGGACGAGTGATTCCATCGAAGCGGCCGGGAGGAGCGGGGATCAGCTGGTCAAAACTTGTCATCGCATGTTGCTCCGCAGAAAATGGCTGTGTTCGCGCCATTTCCAACATGCGAGCGCGGGTTTGGCACCGGCAAAAAGTGTCGGTTTGTCACAAATTGACTTGTGCCGGATGAGCGAAATTGACAGCCAGTGAAACATGTCCAGCAAGCTGTTCCTCGGCCACCGCCTCCGCCGCCTCCGCCGCGATCACCAGATGTCGCAGACCGACATGGCGACGAGCCTGGCGATCAGCCCAAGCTATCTGAACCATTTGGAGCGTAACCAGCGGCCGGTGACGGCAACCTTGCTGCTCAAGCTGGCCGAGCATTATGATGTCGACGTCCGCGCCTTTGCCGCCGGCGGCGGCACGCGCACCGGCCCGGACGAGCTTGCCGAGATCTTCTCCGATCATCTGCTCGCTGATCTCGGAGTGCCGCGCTACGAACTGGCTGAGCTGGCTCACAATTCTCCGTCCATCGCCGATGCGGTCGCCCGGCTCTACGCGGCGCTGAAGGAAGCCGGGCGGAATCCGAGCCTCGCGAGCAACGACGATGCGCGCGCCGTCGTGACGCCTGAAAATTGGGTGCGCGACTATATCCAGCAGCACCGCAACCATTATCCGGAGCTGGAGCAGGCGGCCGAGACGCTGGGCGGCGCGCTCAGCGATCCTCTGTCGATGCAGGAGCCGATGCGCAGGCGGCTCAAGACCGCCTGGGGGATCACGGCCCGGGTCGTCTCCCAGTCCGAGCTTGGCAATATCAGCCAGCAGTTCGACGCCGAGCGCCAGCTGTTCCTGATCTCATCGCAGCTCAGGCCCGAAAACCGGACATTCGCCCTCGCCTATCAACTGGCGCTGGTCGAATTCGCCGGTGTCATCGACCGTATGGTTGCGGAGGCGGGCGCTCCCGACGAGGGGATTCGCCAGCTGCTGCACATGAGCCTCGCCAATTATGCGGCCGGGGCGATCATGATGCCCTACGGCCGGTTCCTCCAGGCCTGCGAGGAGATGCGCTATTCGATCGACCGGCTGTGCGGCGAATTCGGCGCGAACGTCGAACAGGTCGCGCACCGGCTGACGACGCTGAGCCGGCCCGGCGCACGCGGGGTGCCGTTCTTCATGCTGCGGGTCGATCCGGCGGGCAACATCTCCAAGCGCTATGCCGGTGACCAGTTTCCGTTCTCGCGTTTCGGCGGCTCATGCCCTCGCTGGAACCTGCACGCGGCATTCCAGGCGGCGGGCCAGGTCGTCACACAGCTGATCGAGACGCCGGACGGGCATCGTTATTTCACGGTCGCGCGCACAATCGAGCGTCCGATCAAGTCGGATCTTTCAGGCGGATTGCTCGCGATCGGGCTTGGCTGCGATATCGCCTTTGCCCACAAGCTGCATTGCGCGGAGGCCTATGACCTGGCCGATGCGCCGGTCACGCCGGTCGGACCAGCCTGCTCCATCTGTCCCAGGCTCGACTGCGGTTATCGTGCAACCCCGCCGGCCGGCCGGATGCTGGCCGTCGACCGCAACGCCAAGACTATCTCGCCTTATCCGTTCCTGGCGTAGGCAGGAGCCCAAAAAACTTGCGGCGCCGCTTTCGGGTAGCGACGCCGCAAGCGTGAGGCCGGGGGGTGGGGAGGTTTACCGGCCACTGACGATGATTGCCGCACCAGCGATTGAGGTCTTGCCGGTGGCGACCGCCTCGGCGATCTGCGGCGCGGCGGCTTCCCAGGCCGTATTGGCGCAGGCGTAATAGCCATGGTCCTGCAAGCCATCGCGGCCGAGGTCGATATCGCAGACGCGCTCGATGGCGCCGCCGACGCGATGTTTCAGGCGCTTCTGTTCCGAAGCGCTGGCGAGCTGAAGGTCGGCGAATCCGACGCGTTCCGTCTTCACGTTGGCGCCGCCGTAAATGATGAGCGGCGGCTCCTGCGCGAAGGAAGGGGCAGCGACGGCGATACTTGCCAGGCCCGAGATGAGGGCGGCAACGACGGGGGCGGTCTTGCGTCCGAACATCTGAAATCTCCTTTTTGCGCCGTGCGTGCGGCAGGAGACTCAATGGGCCCGTTTACAATTGATTTCGCGCCCGCTTCGACCAGCCATCCAGCGGAATCGTTCGGCGCCGGAACGACCTCCGAAAAGGCGGCAAACATCGACCAGTGGACGAACGGCGGCCACCAATGGCTGTCATCCCCCTGTCATGTCGGGATAAATACCTAGGCTCTTGGACTCAGGCGGCGACGACCGCCTGGTCGATCGTGCCGAAAATCGAATGGCGCCGTTCGTCGTGCATGGCGATGCAGACTCGGTCGCCGGCCTTCAGGAACGGTGTTTCCGCGTGCCCGCGAAGGATGGTTTCGACCATTCGGACCTCGGCAATGCAGCTGTATCCAAGGCCGCCGTCGGCGACGGGCCGGCCGGGTCCGCCATCCGAATCGCGGTTGGACACGGTGCCCGATCCGATGATCGTGCCGGCGCCGAGCTTCCGGGTCCTGGCGGCGTGGGCGATGAGGGTTCCAAAATCGAAGGTCATGTCTTCGCCGGCGTCGGCCTTGCCGAACGGCTTGCCGTTCAATTCGACCTCCAGCGCGCCGTGCAGCTTGCCGTCGCGCCAGCGGTCGCCGAGCGTTTCGGGCGTGACGAAGACCGGCGAGAAGCTCGATGCCGGCTTCGACTGGAAGAAGCCGAAGCCCTTGGCGAGTTCGCCGGGAATGAGGTTGCGCAGGCTGACGTCATTGGTCAGGCCGACAAGGCGGATGCACTTCAACGCCTCATCGCGGCTGACGCCCTGCGGAACGTCGCCGGTGACGACCACGACTTCGGCCTCCAGGTCGCATCCCCAGCTTTCGTCAGCGAGCGGAATGTCGTCGCGCGGACCAAGAAAGGCATCGGACCCGCCCTGGTACATGAGCGGGTCGTGCCAGAAGCTGTCCGGCATTTCCGCGCCTCGCGCCTGCCGCACCAAAGCGACATGGTTCACATAGGCCGATCCGTCCGCCCATTGATATGCGCGGGGCAAGGGCGCGGCGGCATCGCGCTCGTGAAAACGCTCGAGCGGGATGGCCTCGTGCTGAAGGTCGGTGGCCAGCAGCCGCAGCGCCGGCTCGTAGCGGTCCCAGTCGTCCAGCGCCGCCTGAAGCGAAGCGACGATATGGCCGGCGTCGGCATAATAAGCGAGATCCTCGGAAACGACGACGAGGCGGCCGTCGCGGCCATCTTTCAGCGATGCGAGCTTCATGCGGTTCCGATCGTGGGTTGGGCGAGCACCGGCTCAGAGGTCATTCGGCCAAAGAGCCGGGATCGACGTGGAGCCATTGCGCGTGCTTCGGCGCTTTCTTGGTCCGGCTCCATTCCTCGAGCATCAACGGCGCCACGCGCTCAAGCTCTTCATATTGCTCCGCTGTGCCGATGTTGCAGGCAAGCTCAAGCCGATGACCGTTGGGATCGAAGAAATAGATGGAGCGGAAGATGCCGTGATAGGTCGGGCCCAGCACATCGATGCCCTGCGCCTCGATGTGCGCCTTGGCGGCGAGCAGGGTGTCCAGGTCACCAACCTCGAAGGCAATGTGCTGCACCCACTCCGGCGTGTTGGGATCGCGCGACATTTCCGGCTGGTTGGGCAGTTCGAAGAAGGCGATGACATTGCCGCCGCCGCAATCGAGGAAGACGTGCATATAGGGATCGTAAGCCCCGGTTGACGGGACATGGTCCTCGGCGAAGGCGTTGGTGTAGCGCATGCCGAGCACGCTCTGGTACCAGGCGACCGTCTCGCCAGCATCCTTGCAGCGATAGGCGGCGTGGTGGATTCGGCTGAGTGCGAAGGGATGGCTCATCGGCCGCCGGGGTTACGCCGGACCGCTCGATAATTCAAACGGCTGAGGGGAAGTGGGCCGGAACGGCGCAATTTCGCGCGTCCCGGCCCATAGTTTCGTCAGTTGACGTTGACCTCGACCTTGTCGGGGATGTTGATGTTGGTGTCCTTGCTGCCGAAGCCGAGTTGGTCCCGGAACAGGAACAGCAGCACGAGCACCACGATAATCAGCAGCACGACGGCAACTACGCCGCCGCTGCCGCCACCGTCGGTCTCGACGATGGTCGTGCGGTCGACGGATTCTCTATCATCGGCCATGGTCGTTCACTCCCTGAAAACTTGCTTACAATGGCGAAACGAACGCGCGCGCCAATGCGGGGTTCCACTTAAAGAACCCCGTGCATGGAATGAAATGAACGTGAAGGCTGGCGAGCTTGCAGGGGCAAAGCTGCCCCGCAGCTTAGCCCTGCCGCGCTTTGAAGCGCCGGTTCGTCTTGTTGATGACGTAGGTGCGGCCACGGCGGCGAATCACCCGGCAGTCGCGGTGGCGCGACTTCAGCGACTTGAGGCTATTGCGAATCTTCATGGCCGGGCTGCCTGCTCGTTCTCTTG
>Ga0207701_10000783_pt1 | contig 33655 bp, 19 predicted proteins | sample KBSSwiSSwithPhiX_FD_184294 | JGI IMG/M metagenome (GOLD analysis project Ga0207701, IMG submission 184294) | Switchgrass rhizosphere bulk soil microbial communities from Kellogg Biological Station, Michigan, USA, with PhiX - S5 (SPAdes) (version 2) | ecosystem: Environmental > Terrestrial >... | reverse complement strand
AACGCGTCGTTGATCTGATTGCCAGCGAGATCGAACCGCGCCACGTTGTTCACCGTCTGCCACGTCGGATGATTGAACAAGTTGTAGAACTCCGCGCGGAGCTGCACTTGACGCGAGCCGCCAAGCTGGACCCCCTTTGTCAGCGTCAGGTCCCACGTGTTCGAGCCCGGGCCGAAATAGTGAACGCGGCTTGAATTACCCTCGTCGCCGCGCCCCGACGGCCGGATGAAGCACGACGTGTTGAACCAGCGCTGGTGCGTGCGCTCACCCTTGGGAAGAATCGGATCGCAGCCGGGCGTGATGCTTACCCGTCCCGCGTCACCGCCGCCCGTGAAGTCGAAGTTGTCGGTCGTCGTGAACGTCACGGTCTCCGGGGCGCCGGTGGTGAACCCGGCGACGACAGCGACCTGCCAATGGTCGAGCACGGGGCGCAGCGTACGCGGCATCCCGGTCGCTGAGGGGATGTCGTAGACGCCATTGAGCGACAGCACGTGCCGGCGATCGCCGGCCGCATAGTCATACGTGTAGGCGAGATCGTGAAAGTTCGGGATGCCGCTGGTGCTCTTCGCCACGGCCAGCGTGTAGGCCGAGCCGAACGACAGCCCGGCGCGCATGCGCCGGTTGGCCGTGACCTGCAGCGAATTGTAGCGGCTGTAGCCGCCGTTGGTGCGCAGGTTGATCGTGCCGTAGCCAATTAACGGTCGCAGGAAGTTGTCGGGCAGCGGGCTTCCCGGCGCGGTCGGATCGGCGTTGGCCGGATCGAACCGCGCGCCAGGCGCGATCGGGTTGATGTTCAGGTTGTTACGCAAATCCAGATACCGATTGCCAACGTACGCCACACTCAGCGTCGTCGCGGCCCCCATGTTCTGCTGCACCTCCATCGAATACGTGTAGGCAGTCTGGGCGTCGTAGTCGTCGAATGCGACAGGACTGATCGGCGAATCGAACGCGGCCGTCCCGGCTAGGTCCGGGATGCGTCCATAGAGAAACGTCGAGACGCGCGAATACGGCGCGAACCCCGGGACGTTTCGGCCGAGATCGGAGGACGCCGGCAGGAGATCCTGCAGGACGCTGAAGCTGCCGCGGATGGCAGTCTTGCCGGCGCCGCCGACGTCGTAGGCGAAACCGAAACGCGGCGAGGTGATCACCGCGGGCGCTTTCGAGGGCATGAACGTCAAGCCGCCCGGCGGCAGGGGGCCTTTGTCGGTGACCATGCCATTGGCGGCATCACCGGAGCCGGGGACGAGGAATCCGATCAGCGTGGAGGGCACGACCTGGCCGGTGGTTCGATCGAAGCCGACCCTCGCGCCGTTGACGATCGCCGGGGCGAACAGGCGGGGCGCGAGGGTGGCGTTCCAGCGGTCTGGCACGAAGGCCGCGCCGATGAGGCCGTCCGGCAGCCGGTACGGCTCGACATGCCCGAAGCGCACGCCGAGATCGAGGGTCAGGTTCCTGACTGGCCTCCACGTGTCCTGGACGAACCACTCCCAGATGGAGGCCTGCGCCCTCTGCTCGGTCTTCAGATTGGTTTCCTGATACTGGTTGTAGTAACCGAGCAGCGCGTTCGCGAACGCGTGATTGGTATTCAACGGGTTGATGTTCGCCGCCGTCTGTGAGCTGAAGTTGAAGCATCCCTGGAAGCAAGTGCCCTGCGGCCCCTCGCTGGTCGGGTTGAATTCGTAGAGCAGCCCGGCTTTGAACAGGTGGCGGCCTTTCGACCACGACAGCGTGTCCACAATCGAATAGCGCCCGTCGCGCGCGGCGATCGGATACCGCGTATCGAACGTGATGGTCGCGCCCGTGGGCACGCCGGGAAAGCTGACGGCGGGGACGATGCCCAGGACGTTGGCATCCGGGAACAGCTGGAAGGGAGGAATGCCAGTGGCACTCAGCAGGTTGCGATCGTCCTGACTCTCGGGTGCTGTCTCGTGCATCACGCGGAACGCCGCGGAGGCCTCGTTCACCAGGTTGGTGCCGAAGGTGCGCGAGTAGGTCGTCTGGAGGCTCTTCTCGCTCTTGGTGTACCCCTGGCGATGGAAGTTCCAGTTGCCTCCCGCCCCGAATGTGCCGCCGTAGCCCACCGTGAGGGGATACCAGTTGCGCCAGCGGACGGTCAGGCGGTCCTTGGCGGTGACATTGAAATCGAACCGCAGCTGATCCAGCCGTTTGGTAACGTCGCGGATGTCCTGGTCGCGATAATTGTACTGACCGAGGCTGACGCCGCGATCGGTGAAGTTTGGTTCGGGGAACTGATTCAGCAGCGCGCGTCCGACCGGGTCGAACCGGTCGGCGGGGACGATGTTGCCGGGAAAGCAGCCAGGCCCGCCGGTGGTCGCGCTGCACGCGCCCGGACGAAGCGGATCGCGGATGAAGATCAGCCGGCCGTTGGTGTCGAGGGTCTGCGAGAAGTCGCCCTGCCGCTCGAGCGCGGTCGGCATCGTGGACGTGCGCGCGCCTTGCGGCTCCTTGTTCTCCCACATCTCGCGCGTGTAGAAGAAGAACATCTTCTCCCGCAGGCCGGTCACCACGCGGGGGATGTAGACCGGACCGCCGAGCGTGCCGGTAAACGTGTCGTATCGATAGTACGGCTTCGGCAGATTGTTGATCGAGTTGATCAGAGGCGTAGCGTTGAGGGCGTCATGCCGCTTGAAGAACGCCGCGCTGCCGTGGAACTCTCGCGTGCCGGACTTCGACGTGAAGCTGATTTGGGCGCCGCCGCTGCGGCCGTATTCGGCGGCCATGCCGGCTGACACAACCTTGATCTCGGCGATGGCGTCGATGTTGATGATGCTCACGTGCGCGTTGGTGTCGGCGTCGTTGGCAATCATCCCGTCCAGCATGACGGTGCTGCGCAGCAGGCCGCTGATGTTTGGTACCGGCGCGCCGTTCGTGGCGCCGAGCGACGCCGTGTTCAAGTCCGCCTGGACGCCAGGCATCGTCCGCAGCAGGTTGAGCGGGTCGCGGCCGCGGGCGACGAGCGACTCGATCGAGCGGGCTTCAAGCACCGAGTTCTTCTCCGCGTTGGCGGTCTGGACGACAGCGCTCTCAGCCCGAACCGTGGTGGACTGCGTCAACCCGCCGACACTCATGGTGATCGTGCCGGCGCTGTAGACCTCCCCGGATCGCAGCTGGATCCCGAGCCGCTCGACGGTCGTGAATCCTTCGACCGTCAGCCGCAGCGTGTACTGGCCGAGGGGCAGTGCCGGCATCGTGAACATGCCGGCCTCGTTCGACACGGTGGTCCGCGTGTCGTTGGTCTGCTCGTTCCGGATTTCCACCGTGACCCCCGGCATCCGCAGCCCTTGAGCGTCCTGGGCGATGCCGGTGATCGTGCCCGTCGTGAGCTGTTGCGCCCGGAGGGGCGCCGCGTGACCCACGGCGACCGCCGACATCGCCAGGACGATGATGAACCGCATGTGCCCTTCCCTTCGTGTCTGGCTGGCGACCATGCGCCAGCGCCGGGCAGTTTCCGCACCAAATACGCCGCCAGGGGTCGATAACCGGTGCAGCAATGTATTTATTAGACAACTCATTGTCAAATGCGAATCGACTACGATGCGGCCGCGGGCATGGTGAGCGGTCTTGACCGGTGCGCGGGCGGGCGGCACGACTCCCGAGCGCGTTCGTGTTAGGGGCGTGTTCTGGTATCGTACCCGCGCGTGTCGACTCAGGCGCTGAAGAAGACTCTACCGAAAGCGGCACCCGCTCTGATCAGATCTGGGCCGGAACATCAGCGCCGCGGCAAGCGCGAATCGCGAGTCGATCAGGCCTACGCGGAAATCCGACGGCGCATTCTCGACAATCACTACGCCCCCGGACACCAGGTGCTCGAGCAGGAGCTCGCCGCCGACCTGGGCATGAGCCGGACGCCCGTGCGCGAAGCACTCGTGAGGCTGCAGAACGAACGCTTCGTTCAGCTTATTCCCCGCCACGGCATGCGCGTCGTTCCGCTGTCGATTCAGGAGCTCAGAGAGGTCTACGAGGTGCTGACCTCACTCGAGTTGGCCGCGATCGATCGGCTGTCGCGCGTGGAGCTCGGGGACGAGGCGCTCGCGACGATCGAGGAAACCCTCGACGAGATGGATCGCGCGGCCAGGAAGAAGGATGTCGACGCCTGGGCCAGGGCCGACGAGCGCTTTCATCGCATCCTTGTGACCCTCTGTGGTAATCGGCGCCTGGGAGCGATGGTCGAATTGCTCTGGGAGCAAGGGCACCGGGCTCGGATGACGACGGTCCGGCTGCGCGCCTCGCTCGAGCAGTCGAACCGCGAGCACCGGGGACTGCTGGACGCCATCCGCCAACGCGACTGGCGGCAGGCTCGGACGCGACACGCCAAGCATCGCGAGCGGGCGATGACCGAGATCATCAACCTGCTCCAACAGACGCGGCTGGGGAGCTTCTGACGCCGCATTGAACCGTCGGCATCAATCACATCCCTCCCGTCCCCACTCGCAGAGCGCCCGCCCGATCTGGGTAGATGAGACGTTGCAAGCTGGACTTGGGAGTTAGGACGCGCGTCACCCGTTATCGTGCCGGGAACTCCCAGTGCGGCAGGATTGCGCCGGGGACATCGGTGCGAAAGCGATACACGCAGGACGCGTGCAGGGTCCCTAGATAGACGGTGCGCCGGTCCGGCCCACCGAACGCGATGCTCGTCAGGTGCTGAATCAGCGTGTCGGGAATCCTGCCCAGGTGTTCGGCCGCCATCGCGCGGGAAGCAAACGCCCGCTCGACGTCCTCCACGAACTGTTCATTCAGATCCTCGAGTACGGTCTCGATCTGCTCACGATGAAACCGCACCAGTCGATTGCTCACGAGCGACGTCACCCATAATCCACCCTGTTCGTCGAAGGCAATTCCGTCCGGGAAGAATCCATGCGCGATGGAGAACGCTGTCTCGGGGCTTCCGAGGGCGCCACGCGGGCCGATGGCACGGCGGCTCACCCGTCGTCCGAACGTCTCGACGATATACAGCCATTCGCCGGACGGATCCGGCCGCACTTCATTGGTGTAGCACAAGCCGTCCGCGACGATCCGCGGGCCCTCGGCGTCCATCAGGACGATGAACCCATCGGCGACGTCGGCGCGCCAGGCCTGCTGCCGCGGATGGTGTCGGGTGCTGACGGAGATCCAGATGCGATCCTGCTCGTCGACGGTGACGAAGTTCGCCGGCGGGATTGGAACGCCGTCCACTTCGAGCAGGACTGGGGCCAAGAGTCCGGACCGGTACAGTCGCCAGATCCCGCCGTCATCTCCCAGGTTCGCAATCAGGAACGAGCCGTCGGCGGCGAGGGCGATGCCATTCGGGCGGAGGTCCATCGATGTCGACGTCGCCCGCCACGTCTCTGTCCGGCCATCCGGGCGAACGACGGTCACGCCCCCCGGCCATTCCGGCACGAAGACGTCGCCCGCGCGCGTGGCGACAACGCACTCAGGACGGTTCAAGCCCGAGCCGTGCGGCTCGAGCGCCGAGATCGAGACATGATCCGTTGACATCGAATGCAACAACGTATACGATGCGCCCCGCTTCCGTCAAGGTCACGATCTGAATGTTCCTGGGCGCAATCGCCGACGATGTCACGGGCGGCACCGACCTCGCGTCCGTCCTTCGCCGGCACGGGCTGACGGTCGTGCAGACCCTCGACACGTTCGCGATTCCCGCCGGCGCCGATGCCGTCGTGGTGTCGATGAAAACCCGCACAATTGCCCCCGATGAGGCGAGATCTCGCGCCGCGAAGGCCGCCGAGGCGCTCCGGGTGGCCGGTGCGGAGCAGATCTATTTCAAGTACTGCTCGACCTTCGATTCGACTGACGACGGCAACATCGGACCAACGATCGAGGAGCTGTCGGCGCGGCTGCACGCCGATTTCACGATCGTCTGTCCGGCCTATCCGGCCCTGAAGCGAACGGTCTATGCCGGCCATCTTTTCGTGGGTACCCAGCTCCTCTCAGATTCGTCGATGCGCCATCATCCCCTGACACCGATGACCGACGCGAATCTGCTACGGGTGCTTGGCCGCCAGACGCGCGCACGAGTGGGCCTTGTCGAACTGGCGACGGTGGAGGAGGGATCCCGGGCGACCGCCGCACGGTTTGCGGATCTCGCCAGGACCGGCCATCACGTGGCCATCGTAGACGCGCTGTCCGATCGGCACCTCGACGTTATCGCACGAGCGAGCGCTGGACTTCGGCTGGTCACTGGCGGCGCTGCTCTGGGCGGAGCGCTCGCGCGCACGAACTACAGCTCCCGCGGGTCCGGAAAGAACGAGCGGCGGCTGGCAGTCCGCGCGCCCGTCGCGATGCTGAGCGGCAGCTGTTCGGCGGCAACGCTGGCGCAAATCGCGGAGGCAGCGGCCGTGATGCCGACGTGCGAACTCGATCCGCTGAAAATTGCCAAGAACTCTGCCGAGCTGCCACGGCTGATCGAGTGGGCGTGCGAACAGATCGAGAGCGGCGGCATGCTGCTCTATTCGAGCGGCGAACCGGGCAGGGTGCAGGCAGTGCAAAGGCAGCTTGGCCATATTCCGGCGGCCGGTCTCGTCGAGAACGCATTCGGCGCCCTGGCGGTTGCGCTGGCCGAGCGCGGGATCAGAACCTTCGTGGTCGCTGGCGGCGAGACGTCCGCCGCCGTGCTGCAAGCGTTGCGCATCCGCATGCTCACATTCGGCGACGAGCTCGATCCTGGTGTGCCCTGGACCTCGAGCGTCGAGCCCGAGGGGTTTGTGTTCGCGCTCAAGTCGGGGAACTTCGGCACGCGAAACTTCTTCGTCAAGGCATTGGAGCGTGCACGATGACGGAACAGCAGGCGCGCGAGGCGCTGGTCGGATACGGACGCTCGCTCTTCCTCCGCGGATACAGCTGCGGGACCTCTGGAAACCTGAGTGTGCGTCTACCCGGCGATGCCGGCTTCCTGATGTCGCCGACGAACGTCTCGCTCGGGAGCCTCGCCGTGGACACGCTCAGCAGGCTCGACGTGAACGGCCGGCACGTCGATGGCGCCGCGCCGACAAAGGAGGGTTGGCTGCACCTCGCGATGTATGGCGCGCGGGCACAGGATCACGCGGTCGTGCACCTGCATTCGACCCACGCCGCCGCGCTCTCGTGCCGCACCGATCTGACGCCTGACGATGCCTTACCGCCGCTGACGCCCTACGTGGTCATGCGGGTCGGGCCCGTGGCCCTGGTGCCATACAGCCGTCCCGGCGATATGTCTCCTGCCAACGCGATCCGACGGCTCGCCGCCACGCACCGCGCCATGCTGCTGGCGAATCACGGACCGGTGGTGGCGGGCCCGAATCTCGAGACGGCCGTGTCGGCGGCCGAGGAACTGGAAGAGACCGCACGGCTATTCTTTCTGCTTGAGGGACGGCCGCACCGGCGGCTCGATGCGGAACAGGTAGCGGACCTACAGCGGGTCTTCGGCCGAATGTGAACGAGTGTCGGAAAGCGGACCCACCGCATAACAATGCGCTTGACATAGCGTTCAATAGTGCATACGTTATCGCCGCTATTAGGGCGGTCGGTCTTGACACCTCAGGGGTGGGTATGCGCCAGTTTGAAATTGCGGTCTTCCCTGGCGACGGCATCGGGACCGAGGTGATGCCGCCGTGTGTCGCTCTCTTGGAGGCCGTGACGGAGCGGATCGGGGGCTTTGCACTCCACTTCGTCCACTGCGAGGCGGGCGCAGATCTTTACCGGCGTACCGGCGAGGCCCTGCCGGCGGAGGCGCTCCAGGGGGCCGAATCGGCCGATGCCATCCTGCTCGGCGCAATGGGCTTGCCCGACGTGCGGTATCCGGATGGCACCGAGGTCGCGCCACACCTCGACTTCCGCGATCGCTTTGAACTCTACGCCGGGGTACGGCCCATCCGGCTGTTGGCGGGCGTGCCGACGCCACTGGCCGATCCGCGTGCGGGGGACATCGACTGCGTGCTCATCCGCGAGTCCACCGAGGGGCTGTTCGCGGCGCGCAAGATGAGCCGCCGAGACGGCCCGGACGTCGTCCTCGACACGATGCGCATCAGCCGGAACGTCACAGAACGGTTGTGCGAGTTTTCCTTCCGACTCGCCCGGCAGCGTCGGGCGAAAGGACGCCCCGGGCGGGTGACGTGCGTCGACAAGGCCAACGTGCTGCCGTCGATGGCATTCTTCCGGAGCATCTTCCTGGAGGTGGCGGCGCGCCACGCCGACATCGCGGCCGACTGCATGTACGTCGACGCGACGGCGCTTCGTCTGGTGCGGGCGCCATGGGAATTCGACGTGTTAGTCACCGAAAACATGTTCGGCGACATCTTGTCGGATCTCGGCGCGGCGCTGATGGGCGGCATGGGGATGGCGCCGTCGGCTGATATCGGCGACCGACAGGCAGTCTTTCAGCCATGTCACGGCACCGCCCCGGACATCGCCGGGCGCGGCGTCGCGAACCCGACCGCGATGTTTCTGTCGGCGGCAATGATGCTCGAATGGTTGGGCGAGCAACACCACGTGAGCGCGGCCACGCGGGCCGGGCGCGAGCTGACGCAGGCCGTGGAGCGCGCGTTCGAAACCGGCACGTTGATTCCGGTCGAGTTCGGCGGCACGGCCGGCACAGAGGCAATCTTCGGCCTGGTCCACGAAGAGCTCACGCGCCATCCGATACCGGCTGATTCGACCGCGTGAGGCCGCCAACCGCGGCGTTCGCACGCGTATCAATGAATACGCAAGTGAACTCACAAATAGATGCGCACCGTCAGGGCTCCCATGCGCCTCGGTTGAATCCCACTTGAGGAGGAAAGTCCATGGATGCAGCAGAAGTTTCGCAGGGACCTCGCCCGCGCGGCTCGCGCGGCGTCGCAGTGGTGTGGACGGCGGCAGGGATGCTGTGGCTCGCGTCCGCCGGCCTGGCCTCGGCCCAACAGACCATCTCCACCGGCACCATTACCGGCATTGTCCAGGACGAACAGGGCCTGCCGGTTCCCGGCGCCCTGGTCGAGGTCACCAATAGCCAGACGCGCCAGCAGCGCTCGACGACCTCCAACAACACGGGCATCTTCAACGTGGCCGCGCTGGCCATCGGCCCCTATACCGTGCGCGTCAGCCTGAGCGGGTTCGGGACGGTAGAGAAGACGGACATCCACCTGCAGTCGAACGAGACCTACAACGCCGGCACGCTAACGCTGCGGGCGGGCATGACCGAGACGCTGACGGTGAAAGCCGACCCAATCGCGGTTCAGACGACGACCGCCGTTCGCACCTCCGTGCTCGACACGTCGACGATCGACACCCTCGTGTCGCGCGGCCGAGATCCGGTGCGCCTCCTCAACTCGCTGCCCGGGGTGGACCCCAACATCAGCGGCTTGATTACCGGCGGCACCATCGGCACCAACCTGCCGACGATGCAGGGCACCGCCGGGACGGCCAGCTATGTCGCGATCGACGGCGTCGGCTCGGCCGACGGCGATACCGGCAACAACAACGGCATCACGAGCATGGATGCGATCCAAGAGGTTCGGGTCGTCATGAACAGCTACACGGCGGAGTTCGGCCGCAATACGGGCCCGCAGATCAACGTGGTGACCAAGTCGGGCGGGCAGCGCTACTCCGGCAGCCTGTCCACCTACATCCGTCACGAGGCGCTCAACTCGAACACCCTGGCCAACGAGCGTCTCGGACTCGAGAAGCCGATTGCGCGCTACTACACCGGCGTCGGGACGCTGGGCGGCCCGGTCGCCCTGCCCGGGGTCGGCAAGCTCCATCGCACCTTCTTCTTCTACACGCGGGAGATGTGGAACACCGAGCAGGCGGCCACGCCCAACACCAAGCAGATGCCGACGACGGCGGAGCGCAACGGCGACTTCTCGCAGACGACGCAGACCAACGGCACGCCCTTCTTCATCCGCGATCCGCTGTTGAGCGGCGCCTGCAGTCCGACCACCGGCGGGCCGGCCTGCTTCCCCGGCAACGTGATCCCCGCCGACCGGATCAATCCCCTGGGACGCTCCATCCTCAACCTATTCCCGACGCCCAACTTCTTCGACCTGTCGGTCAGCAATCGGCAGTACAACTTTGCCGATACCGACGTGCCAAAGGTCTACCGCTCGCTCGACCAGGTCACCGTCGATCACAACCTGACCGACAAGGATCGCGTCTCGGTCAAGTATCGTCACTGGCGGCCCAACCGCGAGGCCACCACCGGGACGTTTGGGATCAGCTCCAACTGGAACCACTTCCGCGGGCAGTACGCGCAGAAGGAGGACGCGGTCACGGCCAATTACACGAAGATGATGAGCGCGCGGCTCGTCAACGAGACGTCGTTCGGCTTTCGCAACACGCCGGAGGTGGCGCCGGTCGACAGCATGCCGGACCCCATCGCCAAAGTGCAGCGCGAGTCGAACGGGCTCGGCGCGCTCGGTCAGCTCTATGACACGGCGACGCTGAATCCGTACAACCTGTATCCGCAACTCACGTTTACCGGTGTGCCCGGCATGGCACCCAACATGGCCTGGGACGCGCGCTTCCCGATCGACGCGGTCGATCGGCGGTGGAGCCTGCAGAACAACCTGACCTGGACCGCCGGCCGGCACCTCGTAAAGTCCGGGATCTATTACGAGTACAACATCAACAGCGAAGGCTTCAGCGCGAACTGTTTTTCCGGCTGTCTCGACTTCACCTCCAACACCCCGATTGCGGGGCAGAACCCGTTCAACACCAATCATCCCTACGCCAACGCGCTGCTTGGGTATTACACCACCTACTCGGAGAGCAACACGCGGCCGTTCCGTGGCGGTGCGCAGTGGAACCTGGAATGGTTCGGGCAGGATTCATGGAAGGTCCGCTCCAACCTCACGCTCGAATTGGGCATGCGCTTCTCCTCGGGAACGCCGTGGCACCTGCTGGCCTCGGGATGGCAGGGCTACGACCCGCCCCCTGGTGAGCGCGCCGCCGCATATCTGTCGGAGGCGTACAACCCGTCCCACAATCCGGCGCTCTACATTCCGGTGTGTCCGGCGGGAGCTGCTACGTGCGCGGCGACGGCCCGCCTGGCGAAGAACCCCATCACCGGCGAGGTCCTGCCGAACTCCGTAGCGTTGATCGGGCAGCTCGTCCCGGCCAGCGGCGACTTCTACAACGGCGTGATTCGCGACAACGATCCCCGTTCGAACGACGGCACGTTCCAGTCCAACCCCGGGATCCGGGCACAGCCGAGGCTGGGCTTCGCATGGGATCCGACCGGCAAACAACAGACGTCCATCCGCGGCGGCTACGGCATCACTGAACAGCTGTTCGACGCCTCAGGCAGCTACGCGGGCACGTTCCCGTCCATGGTGCCGGTCAGGCTCCAACCGACGCTGTATTACGGTTCGCTGTCGGATCTCGCCAGCGTGCCGGCCGTCTTCTCTCCGTCTCCCGTGACCGGATGGAGAGAGGGCGGGGGCCGCACGAGACGGACGCACAACTTCTCGATCGAGGTGCAGCAGAACGTCGGCTTCAACACGGTGGTCAGCGCCGCCTACGTCGGGAACCGCCAGCGCGGCCTGCTCACGACGCGCGACCTCAATCTCGTTCCGGAAGGTGCGCGCTTCGATCCGCGCAACGTCGATCCGACGAGTCCCACGCGCGCGGCGCTCCCGGACGCGTTCCTGCGGCCGGTTCCGCAGTTCACGACCGTCACGGAGCGCACGCGAGAGGGGCTGACCAACTACGACTCCTTGCAGGTGACGGCGAATCACCGGTTGAGCGGCGGGCTAGCATTCGGCACCGCCTACACCCTCGCGAAGACGATGAGCATGATCAACGCGCTCACGGTCTATCTCGATCCGCGCGACCGGTTGTACAGCTATGACGCCAGCGATCGCCGGCACATCCTGTCCTTCCAGGGCTCCTGGAACGTGCCGAAAGGCAGCCAGCTGGTGGACAATGGCGTCGGCCGCGCCGTTCTCGACGGCTGGCAGCTCGCCGGGGTCGGCTTCTGGCGCAGCGGCATCCCCGCCACCGTCACGTACACGACGACGGATGCGAACGGCACCGACACGATAGGGGGCGGCGATCCGGTCCGGATTTCGATGGTCGCAGGGTGCAATCCGCTGCTCTCCCGCGGCGAGCGCAGCGAGGAGCGATGGTTCGATACCGGCTGCTTCTTCCGGACGCCGATCGGCAGCTACGGCGACGCGCCGCTCAACAACGTGCGCCAGCCGGGCAACATGAACGTCGACCTGTCGATGTCGAAGACGTTCCCCTTGGGCGCACGGGGGCACCGGTTGCAGATCAGAGCCGACGCCTACAATGCATTCAGGGTCACCACCCGCACGGTGAACGTCGCGGCACAATACGATCCACTGGGCAACCAGGTGAACTCGGATTTCGGGCGGCTGGCGCTGCCGACCGACGAAGCGCGGCAGATCGAGCTGTCACTGCGATTCTCGTTCTGACTGCGGTGGCGAAAGGCTGAAACCGGCGGCGCGGCCTGCCGCGCCGATCCTCACAGGAGATCCCGTGCGACGTGTCTCGCTGGCGCTCTCGCTGAGTGTCGCCGCAGTCTGCGGCGTCCTGCTCGGGGCGCAGGATCCCGAACACGCACCGCCGCCCCGTGGGGCGACGCAAACGCCAGCGGCGGCGCCCGCCGTACCGGCGAACGCGCCTGCGCAGCCGCCCGGCCGCGGCCGTGGCGATGCCCCGGCGGCAGCTGGAGGACGCGGCCGGGGGCGCGGCTTCGACCAGGCTGCCATCGCCCGCGCCAAACCCATTTTCGAACCCCAGTGCGGCTTCTGCCATGGCAACAACGCGCGCGGGCGGGCCGGCGGACCTGATCTGGCCCGGTCGCTGGTCGTGCTGGCCGACACCGGCGGTAAGGAACTCGCCGGGTTTGTTCGTACCGGCCGGCCGGAGCGCGGCATGCCCGCGTTTCCCGGTCTCACCGACCAGGAGATCAGCGATATTGCCGAATTCCTCCACGAGCGGCTCGAAGCGGCGCGCAGCCGGGCCGCCACGGATACGATGGCGTCGCTCGTGGGCGATGCAAACGCTGGCGCGGCCTACTTCAACGGGCCGGGACGCTGCACGACCTGCCACGCCGTAACCGGCGACCTCGCCGGGATCGGCGCGAAGTACGACCCGCCGACGCTGCAGGGGCGGATCGTGAACCCGCGCCCCGGCGGTGGCCGCGGCCAGGCCGCCGTGAGCCCGCGCGCGACGCGCACGGTCGCGGTCACGCTCAGCAATGGCCAGACCATCTCCGGGGCGCTCGACTTCATCTCCGAGTTCGTCGTCACGCTCATCGAGCCGTCCGGCGCCCGGCGGTCGTTCACGCGTGAAGGCGAGGTGCCGAAAGTGGTCGTGAGCGATCCGCTGCAGGCGCACTTCGACATGCTCCGCACTCTCCGCGACAAGGATATGCAGGATCTGACCGCCTACCTGTGGACACTCAAATGACACGCCCGTTGCTTACGCTCATCGCCGCCACTGCGTTCACCGGAGTCGTGGTGGCCGGTCAGGGTCCCGGCCTCACGCCGGCGGAGATTCTTGCTCCGTCGCCCGACTCCTGGCCGACCTTCCACGGCGACTATTCGGGCCGCCACTACACCACGCTGGATCAGATCAACAAGAGCAACGTGAAGAGCCTGTCCCTGGCGTGGACCGCCCGGTTGAACACGTCGCTGCAGGGCGCGATCGTCGGCGGTCAGGGGCCGGAGCCCGCGCCTGGCGCGGTCCCGGCGGCGAACATCAAGGCCACACCGCTGCTCGTCGACGGCATGCTCTACCTGGCGACCGCGAACAACGCCTATGCGGTCGACGCGAGGACGGGCCGCCAGGTATGGCACTACTTCTGGAGAAGCCTCGGCGGTTCGACCATTGGGAACCGGGGTCTCGGCATGTGGGGGAACTACCTGTTCCTCGACACGCCCGATCAGCACCTGGTCTCGCTCGACGCGGCGACGGGCAAGGAACGCTGGAATCAGCAGAAGGCCGATTATCGCGGCGACCTCTATGCGACGACCGCGCCGACGGTGGTCGGCAATCACGTTTTCACGCCCGCCGGCGGCGACTACACCGACGTCCCCGGCTGGCTCGAGTCGAGGGATCCGGAAACCGGCGCGCTGCAGTGGAAGTGGTACGCGACGCCGCGCGCGGGGGAACCGGGAATCGAAACCTGGCCGAACGCCTACGCCGCGGAACGGGGTGGCGCCGCGCCCTGGCAGCCGGCAACGTACGATCCCGATCTGAATCTCATCTACGTCGGCACCGGCAATCCGCAGCCGGTGCTGATCGGCGACAGCCGGCCGGGCGACAACCTGTGGACCTGTTCGATCGTGGCGCTGCATGCGGACACCGGGAAGATGGCCTGGTATTACCAGGTGTCCCCGCACGACACCCACGATTGGGACGCCACGCAGACACCGGTGCTCATCGACGCGGTCGTCAACGGCAGCCCGCGCAAGCTGCTGGCGCAGGCGAGCCGCAATGGCATGTTCTTCCTGCTCGACCGCGCCACCGGCAAGAACGTCCGGTCGAGTCAATACCTGCCTTCGGCGAACTGGTCGCTCGGATTCAAGGAGAACGGCCAGCCGGTTCCGGATTCGAAAAAGGAGCCGCAAGTCGGCGGCGCGCTGGTGTCGCCTCACAACGGCGGCGCGACCAACTGGGCCCCGCCGTCCTACAGTCCGCAAACCGGTCTCTTCTACGTCAACACGGTCGAAGGTTATGTAATCCACTACCGGGTCATCGGCGCCGATGACGTCCCGAACGGGTATGGCGGCGGCGTCGAGCAGGCGGTCGGCGGTCATGGCGCCGTGCTGCGCGCCATCGATCCGTTCACCGGTAAGGAGCGATGGGCCCATAACTACCCGGCGTCCGCAGGTACGGCGCCGCGGCCCGAAGCGTTCGGCGGATTGCTCACGACCGCCGGAGGACTGCTCTTCGCCGGCGGCTCCTCCGGCCACCTGATGGCCATGGACGCGGCGAACGGCAAGGTGCTGTGGCACTCGGGCCTGGTCCAGCAGATGAGCAACACGCCGATCACCTACATGCTCGACGGCTCGCAGTACGTGCTGGTCGCCGCCGGCGACACGCTGTACGCGTTCAGCATCCAGCGCTGATGACTGTGTCCTCGACCGCCGGTGTCCTTCTGGTCCCCTTGTTGGTGAGCGCGGCGGTCTGTCCCTGTGTCACCGCCGGCGCGATCCACGGTCGCGGTGTTCGATGGACGACGCTCGCCGAGGCGCGTCCGATCGTCGCGGCCCTCGGCGATAGCGCGCCGCCTGCCCTGCGCGGCGCGGCGAGATCCGGCGACGACGCCCGCTGGTTGGAGTGGCTCGAGGCCCGCGACGCGGATATCCGCCGCCGCATCGCGACGGGCGACGAGGATTCCGTCATCAACCTGATGTTGTATGGGACCGGGTTCACGCGCCAGCCCCGCGCCACAGGGGCGGTCGCGGCATCGGCGCCGAACGGCCGCGTGGATGGCGTCATGGATGGCCGGCTGGCGGACCTCGTCGAAGCGATCGAGGCGCCGGGCGCGGACGAGCGGCTGCGATTCGCGCGCCAGGTCGTCGAGCGGCACGGGATCGCCGTGGGGCCTTCGTCGCGCGAGGCGACGCGACGATACCTGCTGGAGGTGCGCTCGCGTGTGATGGCGGAGAACGACCGATACATGCGTCGCCTCGCGGAGGTGCCCCGATCGGATCCGGCGCAGGCGCGCGCAATGAATGCGACGCTCTATCGCGACCGCGGACTCTCGTCCGATACGTCGGTGCGAGTCGACTTCGCCCTCGACCAGGCTCTGAGTGCGGTGCGCGGCATGGGCGAGCCCGCGCAGCGGCGTCTCGATCGCGTCGGCATCGTGGGGCCGGGCCTCGACTTCGTGGACAAGGCGCAGGGATCCGACCTGTATCCCGTACAGATGATCCAGCCGTTCGCGCTCGCCGACTCGCTCCGGCGTCTGGACATCAGCCGGCATCCAGTGCTCACGACGCTGGACATCAGCCCGCGAGTGATGGCTCACCTCCGCGACGCCCGCCGGCACGCCACCACGCGTCAGCCCTACCGCTTGAGTGTCGCGATCGAGCAGGACATCGCCCGCTCCCGCCCCGACCCGGCCATGGTCGAGTACTGGCGTCGGTTCGGCGATCGCATCGGCACCCCAATGACAAGTGATCTTCGGACGGCGTCCGCGAGCCCCGTGCGCGCGCGCTCCGTGGACGTCCGGCCGGAGGTCGTACGCGATATCACCGGGGTCGAGCTGAACATCGTACTCGAACGGCTCGCCGATTCGCATCCATCGCGGCAATTCGACCTCATCGTGGCGACCAACGTGCTGATCTACTACGACACGGCCGAACAGGCGCTCGCGGCCGGCAACATCGCGGGCATGCTGCGGCCCGGCGGACTGCTCATGACCAACCAGCCCGTACCTGCCGTTGCCGCATGCGGCCTGTCGCCGCTCCTGATCATGTCCGTCGCGTTCGACCGCGTTCCGTCGGCGGCCGGATCGCACGAGCGGGGCGACTCGATTTTCGTTTACCGGAAGGGCAGCAGTTGATGCGGGCGGTCGCTCAGGTGCCGGCCGCAACCGTCGCAGCATTCGGGCCGGTGCGATATCGGCTCATCGCCTTGACCTTCGCGCTCTCGATGCTGCTCTACGTCGATCGTGTCGCCATCTCCACCGCTCGCGGTCCGATCACCTCGGAGCTCGGTCTCACCGACACGCAGTTTGGCTGGGTACTGTCGGCCTTTGCCCTGGGCTACGCCCTGTTTCAGACGCCGGGTGGGCTGCTCGCCGATCGCCACGGCGCGCGGCTCGCACTCACCTCGGTGGTCGGGCTGTGGTCGGTGTTCACCGCCCTCACCGGCCTGGCGCGCGGGTACGTGACGCTGCTGCTGTGCCGCTTCCTGTTCGGCGCCGGCGAAGCCGGGGCGTATCCGACCTGCGCGAAGGCCTTTTACAACTGGCTGCCGGTAGACGAACGCGGGCTCGCCCAGGGCATCAACTTCTCGGGCGCGCGGCTTGGCGCCGCGTTCGCGCTGCCGGCGGTGGCTGGGCTGGTCGGCGCGGCCGGATGGCGGCTGTCCTTCTACCTGCTGGGCGGCGCCGGGTTCGTATACGCGGCACTCTGGTGGTGGTGGTTCCGTGACCTGCCCGAGGAGCACGGCTCCGTCTCTCCGACCGAGCGAAGACTAATCGCCGAGCGGCGCGGCGCCGTGTCGAAGGAGCTCGCGGCGTCGCCGCTGCGCTTCTCGGCGCTGGTCGGCTCCGCCAACGTGTGGATCGCGATGGGCCAGTACTTCGCCTCGAATTTTACGTTCTTCTTCTGCCTCACGTGGCTGTTCCCATATCTCCAGCGCACCTACGGCCTGCAGGCGATGCAGGCCGGCCTCCTCTCGTCGGCGCCGCTGGTGGGAGGGGCGGTCGGCAACTGGCTCGGCGGGACGGTCGTCGACTGGCTGTATCGGGGCGGTCGCTGGCGGCTCTCACGGCAGTTGCCGGCGGTCGCGGGCTTCGTGCTCGCCGCCGCGGGGCTGCTCGGAAGCCTGGCCGCGGACCAGATGTTCCCGAAGGTGCTGCTGCTGACGATCGCAGTGTTCGGCGCGGACATGACGCTGCCGCCGTCCTGGGCCTTCTGTATCGACATCGGCCGCAATCATGCCGGCACCGTGTCGGGCACGATGAACATGGCCGGCAACGTGGGGTCCTTCATCACCAGCCTGGCCTTTCCATATCTGCTCGTGTGGACCGGCTCGCCGGCGCCGTTCTTCGTCATCGGCGCGTCGCTCAACGTCGGCGCGGCACTTCTCTGGATGCGGGCGCGGCCCGATCTTCCGGTCGTGACCGGCGCGGCATGAGCGAAGGACTGAACCTGCACCGACGCGCGCCGGTCGGCGTACGCCGCCGGGAATGCGCTATGAGGCGACTATGAGAGCAACGCTTGTGAGTGCGGCGATCGTGATACTCGGGACCGTGTCCGCCGGCGGGGCACGGCAGCCAGCGGCTGCGGCGGTTGTCTCCGGCGAGCTGCGCCAGTGGCACAAGGTCACGCTGACGTTCAACGGTCCGCAGGCCAGCGAAACCGACACCAGCCCGAATCCGTTCACGGACTACCGGATGACGGTCGTATTCACGCACGAATCCGGAGCCCCGCGTTACGAGGTCCCCGGATACTTCGCCGCCGACGGCGACGCCGCGAATTCCTCGGCGACGTCGGGCAACAAGTGGCGCGTGCACGTGTCGCCGGACAAGGTGGGCCGGTGGAACTGGCGCGCGTCGTTCGTCGCCGGCCCCAACGTGGCGCTGCTGCCCACGGCGACGGGACAGGCGACCGCTCCGGTCGACGGCGCGACCGGCTCGTTCGAGGTCACGGCGACGAACAAGACGGCGCCCGACTTCCGCGCCCGCGGGCGGCTGCAGTACGTCGGCAAGCACTACCTGCGGTTCGCCGGGTCCGGCGAGTATTTTCAGAAGGCCGGCGCCGACGCGCCGGAAACGCTGCTCGCCTACGAGGATTTCGACAACACCAGGACGCTCAAGACCGCTCTGCACACCTACGCGCCGCACGTCCAGGACTGGAAGGCCGGGGATCCCGGGTGGAAAGGCGACAAGGGCAAGGGCCTGATCGGGGCGGTCAACTACCTGTCATCCAAGGGCGCGAACGCGATGTCCTTCCTCACCTACAACGCGGGCGGCGACGGCGACAACGTCTGGCCGTTCGTGGATCGGGACGACAAGCTGCACTACGACGTGTCGAAGCTCGATCAATGGCAGATCGTCTTCGACCACGCCCAGGCGCGCGGGATCTACCTGCACTTCAAGCTCCAGGAAACGGAGAACGACGACGGCACCGTCGGTGCCGGCGCCGGTCGCGGCGGGCGCGCCGGCGCGGCCCCCGCGGCTGCGGCAATCCCCGCCCGCGGCGCGACGCCCGCGAACGCGGCTGCGCCCCCCGCACCGGCGGCACCCGGCGCCGCAGCGGCTGGGGGAGCAGCGCCCGGCGAGGGCCGTGGAGGAGAAGGACGTGCCGGCGCCGGGCGCGGCGGGCTGCTGGCGCCGGTGCCGTGCGCGGTGGCGGTGGCCCTCGACTGCGGCGACACCGGGCGCGAAAGACGCCTGTATCTGCGCGAGCTCATCGCCAGGTATGGCTACGAGCTCGCCCTCAATTGGAACCTCGGCGAAGAGAACACGCAGACGACGGTTCAGCACCGCGCGATGATCCAGTACATCCACGACGTGGACCCGTACGATCACCACGTCGTGCTGCACACGTTCCCCAACCTGCAGGAGGAGATCTATCAACCCCTCCTCGGCCAGTCCTATCTCACCGGTGTCTCACTGCAGAACGCGTGGAACGCGACGCATCAGCAGACCGCGCGATGGGTGCGCGCGTCGGCGGCCGCCGGTGTGCCCTGGGTGGTCGCCAACGACGAGCAGGGCTCGGCGAGCACCGGCGTGCCTCCGGATCCCGGATACCAGGGGTTCAAGGGGCTGGACAACCAGGGAAATCCCGTGCAGTCGCTGCACGACATCCGCAAGCTGACACTGTGGGGCAACCTCATGGCGGGCGGCGGCGGGGTGGAGTACTACTTCGGCTACACGTTGCCCGACAACGACCTGACGCTGGAGAGTTTCCGCAGCCGCGACAAGTCGTGGGACTACGCGCGCATCGCGCTGACCTTTTTCCGCACCGAGCGCATCCCGTTCTGGGAGATGTCAGGTGCCGACCTCCTCGTCGGCAACCAGACCAACGACAACAGCGTGTTCGGATTCGCGAAGGCTGGCGAGCTCTACCTCGTCTACCTGCCGAACGGCGGGACCGCCGATCTCGATCTCAGTGGCGTCTCCGGCCAGTTCACCGTCAGCTGGTTCGATCCACGGAACGGCGGCGCGCTGAAGAAGGGCTCCGTTGCGACAGTGGCCGGAGGGAAGAAGGTCACGCTGGGCGCCGCGCCGGCCAGTCCAGCCGAGGACTGGCTCGTGGTCGTCCGAAAATAGCCTCCATGGCGGACACTCGCAGGCTTCGCGGCGTCGGGATTGGCGCCGGCTACTTTGCGCCCTTTCAATACGAGGCGTGGACCCGGATCCCCGAAGTGGAGATCGTGGCCCTCTATAACCGCACCGAGGAGCGGGCCCGCCGGCTGATGACCCAGTACGGCGTGTTGCGCTACTACGAGGACTGGAAGGCCATGCTCGAGCGCGAGCGGCCAGATTTCGTCGACATCATCACGCCGCCGGAGACGCACGAAGAGATGTGCGGCTTCGCCGCGGCCCGAGGCATTCACATCATCTGTCAGAAGCCGTTGGCGCCCACCTACGAAGCCAGTCAGCGTATCGTCGCGAGCGCCGCCGGTGCGGGCGTGCGTTTCATGGTGCACGAGAACTTCCGCTGGCAGCCGTGGTATCGGGCGATCAAGGAAGTCCAGACGCGAGGCGACATCGGCGTGTTCACGCACGTCCATTTCCTGATGCGAATGGGCGACGGGTGGGGAGCGGATGCCTATCTGGCCCGGCAGCCATTCTTTCGAGAGTACCCGCGGCTGCTCTTCTACGAGACGGGAGTGCACTTCATCGACACGTTCCGGTTCCTGCTCGGGGAGGTGTCGAGCGTGATGGCCCAGACCAAGCAGCTCAACCCCGCGATCCGCGGCGAGGACGCGGGCCAGCTGCTCCTGCAGTTCCAGAACGGCGCGACGGCGTTGTGGGACGCGAACCGGTACAACGAGTCGGAGGCCGACTCGCCCCGCTATACATTCGGCGAGCTGCGGATCGACGGCACGGCCGGCCACCTGACGATGGATGCGAGCTCGACGATCCGGGTGAAGCGTCTCGGCGAGCCGACGACGGAGCTGCAGTATGCGCGCGAGCGCAGGAACTTCGCCGCGGACTGCGTGTACTTCCTGCAGCGGCATTTCGTGGACTGCATGCTCTCCGGGCGGGAATTCGAGACGAATGGCCCGGACTACCTGAAGAACGTCGGGATCGTCGAGGCGGCGTACGAGTCAGCGCGGTCGGGGGATGTTGTCCGTCTCGGGTAACGGGGCCGCCAGCGGGCGTCGCGCACGGAGAGCGGACGAGGAGGCAAACAATGGATCGACGATCGTTCATCGCGATGGCCGCATTACCGGCAGTCGTTCCGTTGCGGAGCGCCACCCAGGCCAGGCGCACCGAGGTGACGATTCGCGGCGACGCGTTCCTCATCAACGGGCGTCCGACATATGCCGGCAGGGTTTTCGAGGGGAAGCGCATCGAAGGGCTGCTGATGAACGTCCGCGTCGTCCAGGGCATCTTCGACGACCTCAACGCCGAGACGGCGCCGCGATGGGTGTATCCCGACACGAAGCGCTGGGACGCGGATCGCAACACCACCGAATTCATCGCCGCGATGGCGGAATGGAAGCGCCACGGCGTGCTGGGATTTACGATCAATCTCCAGGGCGGCAGCCCCGGTTTTCCCGGCGGACGAGGACGGGGTGTCGGCCAGGCCGCCGCCGGAACGGCACCGGTGGAGGCCGGGGCAAGGGGCGTCCCGGGCAACCAGCCGCCCGCTGAGAGGGGCGCCGGCAACCCGGCGCAGCCGGGGGAAGGCCGCGCAGGAGGACGCGGCCCTGCCGGTCCGCAACCGGAGAACTCGGCGATCGATCCCGACGGGAATCTGCGGCCGGCCTACATGGCCAGGCTGCAGCGCATCCTCGACAAGGCGGACGAACTGGGGATGGTGGCGATCGTCGGCTACTTCTACTTCGGGCAGGATCAGCGGGTCAAAGACGAAGCCGCGGTCCAGCGCGCCGTCCTTAATGCCACCAACTGGATCCTCGACCGGGGCTATCGGAATGTCCTCGTCGAAGTGAACAACGAGTGCAACATCTCCTACGATCACGAGATCCTGAAACCGCCGCGCGTGCCGGAGTTGATCGCGCTGGTGCAGAACCAGACTCGCGATGGCCGCCGCCTCCTGGTCTCGACCAGCTTCGGCGGCACGACCTCTGGGGGACAGCGCGATCATCCCGACACGCCGATCACTTCCGCGGTCGTCAAGCAGTCGGATTTTGTCCTCATCCACGGCAACGGCCCGAACGATCCCGCGCTGATTCAGCGCTGCATCGCCGGAACGCGCGGCTTGCCGGGGTATCGCCCGATGCCCGTCCTCGTGAACGAAGATCCGAATTTCAGCTTCACAGAGCCCAACAACCACCTGCTCGCCTCGGTGAACGAGTACGTGTCGTGGGGCTATTACGAACAGGGTCAGAACAACTATCAGGACGGGTTCCAGAGCCCGCCGGTGAACTGGGCGATCAACACCGACAATAAGAAGCAGTTCTTCGAACTGGTCAAGAAGGTCACGGGCGTCTGACGCCGCGCTGGCCATTCAGCAGTGACCCACCGGTGAGAAGCCACATGGCCCCGGGTCGTCACCGTCGCACGCGTGGCGAACCACGACCGACAATGACTCTCAGCTGGTACTGAAAAGGGGGATGAGTATGGTCGCGGGGAGGATGTGGGGGATCGCCGCAAGTCTGCTCGCCATGTTCATGGCGGCTCCAGCCATCGTCGGACAGCAGGCCACCGGGCAACAGCCGCCCACCCAGCAGGCGCCACCGCCGCAGGCGGGCGGGCAGCAAGTGGCAGCGCCTCAAGAGGGTGGACAGCGAGGCGGCGGACGGCAGGGAGGCGGAGGGGGACAGCCGGCGGCTCCGGCGATCCTGCGCCCGAACCCCTTTGCCAACGTCCAGTTCCGCTCTTACATCATCGACGACGACGTTCCGCGCGGGGCGCTCTCGCAGACGTCCATCTACGACGTGGACGGCGACGGCAAACCCGAGATCCACGTCGGCGGCTCCGGCGGGAACTTCATCTACAAGATGCAGTCGGTCGGGAGATGGACGCGGTATCAAGTGGTCAAGGAAAAGGCGCCAACCGACGCCGGCGGGCTGCTGACGGACGTGGATGGAGACAAAGACGGCGACATCGTGGCGGGATCCGCGTGGTACCGCAATCCCGGAAATCTGAACACGACGTGGGAACGCTTCGACTACGACCCCGACAATGCGGCGGTCCACGACCAGATCATGGTCGACGTCGACAAGGACGGCCGACTGGACATGGTCACGATGTCGGATCGGAACAACCTGCGCTGGTACACGATTCCGAAAGATCCCACGCAGCGCTGGACTCGTCATGACATCGGCCCGGCGCTCCACGGCGGGGTCGCGCCGCACGGCTTCGGTGACATCGCCGGGAAGGGCTTCGTCGATGTCGTCCGCGTCGACGTCTGGTTCGAGAACGTCAAGGGAGACGGCACTGAGTGGCGGCAGCACCCGCTAGGTCCGTTCCCAGACCTGCCGGCGGGTGAACCGGCGTGGGCGGACAACGCGGCGCGCGCGTGGGTGGCGGATCTCAATGGGGACGGCCGCAACGACGTGGTGCAGAGCGTCGAAGAGTTTCGGCCCGCGACGATCTGGTGGATGGAGAATCTCGGTGTTGGACCCAAGGGAGAGATTCAGTGGAGGCGGCACTACATCGCCGGACTGGATCGCGTCATGGGTGGACTGCACTCGCTCGGCGTGGCCGACTTCACTGGCGACGGCAAGCTCGACGTGTATACCGCCGAATACGACTGGCAACGGGCCCGTCCGGGTCCGAACGGTGAAGAGAGTCCCCGTTACTTCCTCTACGAGAACTTGGGTGTCGGGCCGGCGTGGGATGGCCCCGCGGCGACCGTGCGGTTCAAGGAGCACGTGATCGCCGACATCAACCTGGGCGGCCACGAAGACGCGATTGGCGACGTCACCGGCGACGGCAAGATCGACATCGTCAGCAAGCCGTGGGCGACGTCCCCGAAAAACGCGCTCGGAGGTCGAGCGTACGTGCTGATCCTCGAGAACCTGAGCACGCCGCCGCAACCAACGCCGCCGACGGCGCCGAAGTGACTGCCGTAGGTTGTGGCTGCCGAGAACTCCATCGCGCGGTTGCATCCCGGATCCGACAGCGACTGGACGACTGTCAGGCTGATCGATGAGCCGCGAGCCTCGGGCCTAGTCCGCATCCGCTGGCTTCGGCAGCACACCACTCCGCGGCGGCAGGCCGGAGGCAGGCCACTACTCACGCCGGCATGCCGTAGCCGCTGATCTTTGAGTGCGCTGCGCCGCGCGGCGCTCGTAGCGGTGATGCAGACCACCGACCTGAGGGACCGCGACGATGGTCGCTCCAGCCGGGTCGATCATCCGCCGGCGATCCGGCGTGTCCTTGTCCAGTCCAAGATGCGTCCGGGTCCGGTGATAGTAGGAAAGTTACGACCTGAAGACGCGCCGAAGATGCGTCTCGTTCAGGACGATGACGTGGTCGAGACACTCTCGTCGGATCGAGCCGATCACGCGCTCGACGAACGGATTCTGCCAGGGACTCGCCGGCGCGGACACGACCTCGGCGACGGCCATGCGCGCCACGCGGCGCTGGCGCAGCGCCAGATTGTCCAGGACCAGTTCTCGATGTCCACGAACTCCCAACGCCAGCGTCCGACCGACGACGATCAACAGCTGGAGCATGTCCTGATCCTGGCTGGCGCCGGCGCCAGAATCAACTCGGAGAAGTTCTGACGAGGGTCAGGTCGAGCGGGAGCCAGAGCTCGAAAGGATCGGCGATTCCGGGATCGGCGCGACGAGACATGTCAATCAGAACGTAAACCGCGCCGCCAGCTGGATCCGGCGCGCGCTGCTGGTCGCGCCCGTGAGGCTGCCGAACACGCCGGGGTTGCTCAGCGCGCCAGTGCTGAAATCGAACTCCGCGTTGGTGTTGACGGTCGTCCACTGATACGTGTTGAACGCGTTGTACAGCTCGACGCGTAGCTGCAGGCGCCGCGAGCCGCCCATCGGAATGTGTTTGAACAAAGAGATATCCCAGTTGCTATAGCCTGGACCATGGAACTCGTCGCCCCGGGCGGTGCCGAAGTGATAGTCGTCGTCCGGTGCCCCGATGCACTCGGTTCGGAATTGGCGCGCGAAGGTCCGCTGCGACCGTGGCAGCTGCGGATCGCAGACGATGCGCGGGCGATTCGGACCACCACCTATGGACCCGTTGTCGCTGAGCGCGCCGGGCGGCACCGCACTGTAGGAGTACGTAAACGTGCCTCGCGCGCCGCTGAGAAACGAGGTAACGCCGGACAGCTGCCAATGGTTGACAATCGCGCGGACCAGCCCGCTGCCCGATCGACCTACACCGGGCATCAGCCACGAATAATAGATGGTAAGCGTGTGCGGCCGGCGGCCCACCGAGTTGTAGTTTCTGGCCCGGTTGTCGGTGAGGAAGGGATCCGTGGCGCCGAGAGACTTGTTGATGATTTCGTAGGTGTACGCCGCGCCGAACGTCAGCCCGTCGGCCCGCAGCCGCCGCGCCGCCGAGACCTGGAACGAGTGGTAGTCGGCGTAGCCGGTGAACTCCCGCTGTGAGATTGATGCATAGCCTCGGTACGGGCGCAGAAGATCGTCCGGGAGCGGCTGCGTCACCCCGCCAATCACGTTTGTCGGATCGAGGTTGGACGGCTGGAACCGGTATCCGTACGGCCGGCCGTTCAGCTCGCGCGTGATCGACTGATCTCGTGCCGCGTTGCCGACATACGAGACCTCAACGGCCAGACTCCAGCCGAGGTCGCGCTGCACGCTCGCGCTCCAGTTGTAGACGACGGGCGGCACGAACTCCTGAATCCGTCGCATGGCGCTCGTCGTCGGATCATGCGGCGTCGTCGCGAGCTCGGCTATGGTCGTGTAGTTGGCGGTATCGGTGCGAACGAGCGGCGGCAGCTCGGTGAGCTCCAGGATGTCGTTCTCGGTATAGCGATCAAAGAACGCACCAGCGCCTGCTCGAATCGCCGTCTTGCCGTCTCCCGTGACGTTCCAGGCGACGCCGAGCCGAGGAGCCACGGCGAACGGCGACCGCTGCTGCGGCGTCCCGTCGTACACACGGGTGCCGTTAAAGAAATCGCCGGTCTCGGGAATGGGCCTGCCGATGTACAGCGCCGGAAGACTGCTGTCGTTCGTGAGCGGATTCAGAGCCCGTCGTGAACCGGCGGCGGTGGTCGGCAGGTAGAGCAGGGGCGCCACGGCCGGGTCGAAGAGATCAGGTTCAAATTGCGCGACCTGGTCGCCCTGACTGCGTGTGGGGGGGAGGTAGTAGAACCGGGCGCCAGCATCGACCGTGAGCGTTCGGCTGATGCGCCAGTTGTCCTGGGCGTAGAACTCCGTGTTCAGAAAATGGCCGTGCCCGATCGGCCGCTTGTCGGCCTGCTGGAACGACGTGACCGTGCCCAACAGGGCGTTGGCAAAACCGACGTTCGTGTTGAGTGCTTGGCCTGGATCGTTGTTGAAGCTGAACGTGCCGTTGAAGGCCGAGCGCTGCTGCGCGGGCCGCGTTGCATGTTCGACGAAGATGCCAAGCTTGATGTTATGGGCGTTCAGGACCCTGGTGATGCTGCCCGAGAAGTCCCACACCGTAGCGTAACCGTAAAAGGGAAACCTCCGTTCATACAGGAAGGATCCGATCGGGGCGGACGCTGACATCGGAATCCCGCCATTGAACGTGGCGTTCGGCAACAGGTTCAAGGGGTTCGCCTCGGGATAGAACTGCGGCAGGCCTGGAAGCACCCGGGCCTGGTTGTTCGCGTCGAGCGCCGCCTGATCAAGTGCCGACGCGCCCTGATAGCCCCAGTTCACTCCGGCCGTCGCCTCGAGGAACGTGGTTGGGTTGATGGTGTGCAGCAACGTCGTGACGTAACTCACCGCCTCGGTCTCGAACTTACTCGCCATCTGCGGCCAGCCGGCAGTGAACCCGAAGGGCGCGACCGGCCCGGCGCGCTTCTCATAGCCGAATTGCAGACGTCCGTAGACCGTCGTGCGCGGCCCGACATTCCAGTCGACCCGCAGGACCTGGTCGTTGCGCGGCCAGTCATTCACCGTCTGATAGGCGTAGTTGTAGACGCCGGTTGGATCCGTGGCGTTCGGCAGCGGAAAGAGATTGAGGAGCGCCTGGCCGACCGGGTCGATCCGATCGGCAGGAATGATGCTGCCGGGGAAACAGGCCGCCCCGCGCGGCCCGGTCGTGCTGCAGGTGCCGCTCAGCATCGGATCGCGGATGTTGATCGGACGGCCTTGTGTGTCCACCGTCCGGGAGAAGTCGCCATCGCGCTCTCGGGCCGTCGGCATGCGACGGAGGTTCAACGTTCCTGGATCGGTCCTGGCTAGCCGCTCCTGCGACCAGAAGAAGAACAGCCGGTTGCGCTGCCGATTGAAAGCCGTCGATGGCATCAGGATGGGACCACTCAGGGTCCACGCGACGTTGTCAAAACTGTACAGCGCTGCCTCGCAGGTCAGCCGATCGTCTTGCCGGCATTGCTGCTTCCGCTGGTACTCGTTCCCATTCAACGCGGCGTCGCGCTTGTAGAACGCCGCACTTCCATGGAAGTCCTTCGATCCGTTGCGGGTGATGACGGTAATCGAGGTTCCCGAGCTGCGGCCGTACTCGGCCTGGAAGTTCGCTGACTGTACGCGGATTTCCGCAATTGAATCGAGCGAGGGCGATGCGAGGTTGCCGAAGGGTCCCGGCAACTTGTTACTGACCCCATCGTACGTGAGGTTGGGAGCGATCCTGCCGTTGATGGTCACCCCGCTGAGGAGATTCCAGCTCGGCGCCTCGCGAGGATTGGTGTCGACCACCCCGGGCAGGAGCTTGATCGTACCGAGCGCATCACGTCCCTTGAGGCTGATGTCGTCGAGGATGGTGCCCGTGATGGAGCCGCCGCGTGCGGCCGTCGTCGTCTGCACGAGATCTGCAGCGTCCGTGTGCACTGAGAGCGTTTGGTTCAGGTTGCCCACCTCGAGAACGAGGGCGGGCAAGTCGACGCGATTGGTCGACGCGACGAGCACATTGTCGCGCCCGGCCTTCTTGAACCCTGCAATTGTGGCGCTGACGTGGTAGGTACCCGCGAGCACGTCCACGAACACGAACCGTCCCTCGGCGCCCGTCACCACCTCACGACGCCATCCAGTATCGACATTCGTGATGGTGACCGTCACACCTGGAACCACACCGCCGAGCGTGTCGACGACGAGACCGCTGATCTGCGCCGTCACGCCCTGTGCCAGTCCCGGCCCGGCGCTGAGAAGACCCACGCACAGCAGCAGCGTCGTCGGGATTCGATGCAGGGTCTCGCTCATCGCGGTGCCGCCCCGGTGCCGTCGAGCGCCGCCTTCACCGCGACGTCCCAGTTGAGCACCACGTTGAGGGATCGGATGTCGAGCTCCGGCGCCTTGATGAAGAGGAACCGCTGGCCGTCGAGAGAAACGCCATACGTTGGCCCGTTGGCCCAATCGCGGATGGTGTTCACCGGACTGACGATCCGCTCCGGTTCGACCTTGTCATCGGGGCCGTCTGCCGGCCTGAACCGAACGGACATGACCGTGCCGTCCTCGAGCCGATAGAAGATCTCGCGCCCGTCGTGCGACCAGATCGGGCTGCGGCCGATGCCACGGGAGATGACCCATTTCCGGGTCTGGGTCTGCGGAAATGGCCGGACCATGATCTGGCCATCCCGGCCACCGGTCGTCTCGGTCGATTGGTAGACGAGCCAACGGCCGTTGGGTGACAGCTGGCCGCCCTGCTCCGTGCCCGACTTGCCCACGAGCGGCGTCAGTTCCGGGTGTGCGCCCAGTGCGAGCAGGCGAAGATCGATCGCTTGCGGCTGCATGTCCCACTGGGTCAGCAGATTCCCGTCCGGAGTGATCGATAGCGGGTGCAACCGCGCCGGTTTGGCCTGTCGGTAGATCGTCGTCGGGGGTGCGGAGCCGTCTGCCGGGACGCGATTGATGATCCGGTCGGCCGTGGTGAAGAAGATCTCCTTTCCGTCACGGGACCAGACCGGCATCACATCGCGACCTGGGCCGGAGGTCAGCTTCTGCACCGACGAGCCGTCTAGCGCAATCACGTAGAGGTCGCGGTCGTCGTCCAGCAGGCTGACGACCACACGCGTCCCGTCCGGAGACAGACGGAAGTGCGCGTAGGTCCGTTCATCGGCTTTGACGAGTTCCTCGCGGCCGTCGCGGTCGACCCATACGAGGCGGCGTCCGCCTGGGGGCTCTGCGTAGACCAGCGTACCGTTGTGCGATATGGCGTACATCGGCGCTGCCAGATATGACGTCGTCTGCACATGGATACCCATCGCGCGCGGCTCGCTGGTCAGGCGGATCTTGCGGCGATCGAACCCCGCGGAGAACAGTGCGCGGCCTTGCGCAAAGACGATCGCATCGCGTCCAAGCAACTGGGGGCTGGAGGCATGCGGAATCAGCTCCTGCGCCTCCGTCGCGCCCGACCGCCAGACGTTGATGCTGTTCAACGTGCTCAGCAGGCCGCCCCTCAGCCCGGTGAACAGCAGCGAGCCATCCGGTAACGCCACGGGGGTGAGATGACCGTCCTCGCCGTCGACCACTGTCGTCAGCGCGGCCGGCCCGGGCACCAATGCCTGGATGCCCAAGCCATTCGCACTCGCCGAACCGCGTACGATACGGCCATCAGAAAGCCACGTCATCGCACCGGCGGCACCAGTTCCCACGACCTGTAAGGGACCGCCGTCCGCTGGCACTTTCTTGATGGTGCCCGCCTCACCGAACGCGACCCATTGGCTGTCGGGCGAGAACATGGGAGTCACCGCCGCACGCGTATCGGGTATCTCCACCGTTGTGCCCGTGGCCATCCTGTGGATGAAGAGCGACGTTTCGCCGCGTCGGACACCAATGAACGCAATCCGACTTCCGTCGGGAGCGATCGCGATCGAGGTGCCATTAATCGGGATGTAGAGCGTAACCCCCGGCGGCAGGTTGAGCGAGAGGCGCGTCACACCAGGCGGAGGCGCCGGTGCGGACGACACGCGCCACAGCGCAATCGCCAGCGTCAGTGTCGCGAGCGTCGGAATGGCCACCGCGAGCAGCTGCCGCCATTGACGCCATCGAGCCTCACGCACGACGGACGGTCGCGCGCGGCGGACGCCCTCTCTCCCGTCGCGTACCCAGACCAGTTCGCTCTTCAAATCGCGCGCGGTCTGCCACCGATCATCCGGATGCTTGGCCAGGCACTTCTGGATGATGCGATCGAGGGTGGCCGGCGTCAGCGGCTGAGTGTCGCTCACCGGCGGCGCGTCGTGCTCGAGGACTGCGGCGATCAGGCCGGCTTGCGAATCGGCGGTGAACGGGCGGGTCCCGGCGAGCATCTCGTAGAGCAGCGCGCCAAATGCAAAGATGTCGGTGCGGGTATCCACCTTCTCGCCCCGAAGCTGCTCCGGCGACGTGTAGGGCAGCGTTCCCATGACCAGTCCTGCACTGGTCAAACCGGGGACGCTCGTGGCCGCAGCGGCCTGGGGGCCGGACGGCTCGGGCATGCGCAGCTGCGCCAGACCGAAATCCAGCAGCTTCACCCCGGTGCTGGTCAGCATGACGTTGGCCGGCTTCAGGTCGCGATGCACGATGCGCTGGCTGTGGGCGGCGATGAGTGCGTCGGCGATATCGATCGCGTACGCGATCGACTGCTCGATCGAGAGTGGCCCGCGCGCGATTCGCGCGGCGAGCGTCTCGCCATCGAGCAGCTCCATCACGAGATACGGCACCTCCGATCCGGCGATCGTGGCCACGCCGATGTCGTGCACCGTGCAGATGCGCGGATGCGACAGGCGGGAGATCGCACGCGCCTCCCGCTCGAACCGCTCGCGGCTGCCTGGCGCGGTATCGCGCTCCGATGACAGAACCTTGATGGCGACCTGGCGATCGAGCCGCGTGTCGCGGGCGCGGTAGACCTCGCCCATGCCTCCAGCGCCGAGCGGTTCGAGAATCGTGAACGCGCCAAGCGACGTTCCCGGCGCGAGACGCGTCTGGGGTCGTTCAGGAGGGCTAACGGGGAGCTCACCCGGCGGACCGGGCAGCGCGCCGCTCAGGAAGGGTCCGGCACTCTCATAAGCCGTGAGCAGCGACTCGATTTCGCGCCTGAGGAGCGGGTCATCCTTCGTGTGCTCGTCAAGGAAGAGCCCCCGTTCGTGTGTTGGCCGCTGGAGTGCGCCTTCGAAGAGCCCGCGCAGCAGTTCCCACTCGGCGGCCATGTCACACCGCCTGCCCCTGCATCTCGCGATAGAGCCACGCCTTGGCCAGCGCCCAGTCGCGTTTGACCGTGATTGACGCCACGCCCAGCACCGAAGCGATTTCGTCGCCCGTCAATCCACCGAAGAACCGCAGTTCCACCAGCTGACTCTGGCGGGGGTAGGTCTCGGAAAGCCGTTGCAGCGCGAGATCCAGCGCGACAACGTCCACGGTCAGGGGCTCGACACCCGCGTCGCGGTCGTCGAGCGGAACTCGATCGGCCGCGCCGCGCTTTCGCGCGTGATGCGCCCTGGCGTGATCGACCAGGATGCGGCGCATCAAGTGTGCGGCGATCGCGAAGAACTGCGTGCGGTTCTGCCAGTGAACCCGCCGCTGATCGACGAGCTTCAGATAGGCCTCGTGTACCAGGGCGGTGGGTGGTAGCGAGTGACCCGGCCGCTCGCGCTGCAGGTAGCCCCGCGCCAGGCGGCGCAATTCCGCGTAGACGGCGTCGATCAGAGGGCTTCGCGCCGACTCGTCACCCTTGCTCCAGTCGACGAGGAGTCCGGTGATGTCCGGTCCCCCTTGGGGCATGGCCATTCTTATACGCCAAATCCACGACCAATGAGACCGAATTCCCTGCGCTTCCGCGTTTCCTCTGCCGCCCGCAATCCCGGTCGGCGGAAACACGGAGCGTCTCATGCCGCTCGTCCCATCGGGTATCCGCGCCCTTGCCGTGCCATGGTCGGTTGCGGCCGCGATCCTCTCGGCCTCGGGTGCCTCTGCTTCGGCGGGCGGGGCGGCTCAACGGGCGGAACACCGAGCGCAGACATCCGGCTGGGCGTGTCGCCTCATCCCTGCCGGTTCGGTTCGCCCGGTCGTCGAGGAGGGCATGCAGCGGTCGGAAACGATCCGCCGCCAATGTGAGGAGCTCGCCGCGGCGCGCGCGATCGTCGTCCTCGAGTGGGGCGACACCGGGTACTCCCAGTTACATGCCATGACGGCAATGGCAGTGCGCGACGGGGTCGTTGTCGCCCGTGTGAAGCTGCCGCCGCTTGGCGACATCGTCGTGCTCATGGCGCATGAGCTGCAGCACGTGATCGAGCAGACACGAGGTCTCGACCTGCGCGCGGAGGCCAACCGAGACGGGTCCGGTGTCTGGCGGGCGCTCGGAGAGTACTACGAGACCCAGGCCGCGGTCGACGTGGGCCGTCAGGTGGCGGCAGAACTGCGCGCGTACTCCAAGGGCGATCGACGTCATCGTCGTTGACGGCCGCCGACGCGGCGCCGCCGTAGATCGCAACGGTCCACGCCCGGCGCCTTGTGGACGGTCGCGATCAACGAGTGGACGTTCGAGCCCTTCAAGGCTGGGACGGCGGCGGTCAGAGAGCGAGCCGGCCGGGTGCAACCAGGTGCAAGGCGCCACGGCATCGCCGGCATTCATGGCAACCGTGGCATTGTGGAGTCTGTAAGTTACAGATTCTAGGTGGTCCTGTCGGGTTCGAATCCCACCCTCTCCGCCAACACACCTCCAGCGTAACGGCCCCACGCGCCTATTTATATAAACGCCCATTACAGCTGAAACCTTACAGGCCATTTGTGCGATGCTGCGCCGTCGTCGTCCCCGTCCTTCCGCAATCAGGCGCCGGCTGCCGATGTTGCCACGCTCACCCCGGTCCTGGGCCGCACCGCATCGCCGTGCGCGCCAAGCTGCGTGACCCGACGGGCCTGGGTTCACCAGTGAATTGCGGAGCGCAGGTCAAGCAGCGGGTCGTTCGTCAAACCAATGTGGTGCTCAACGCTGCTGCACGAGTCGCGCATGCAGACGGCATCGAGCGCACCGAAGGTTGGACACCGTGCACATTCGTGAGTCCTCTTCAAGACGGCGCCGGCGCGGCTCTCGTGCGTCGACCCAGAAGGCCACGCCTCACTGCACGTGCTTCCTCGAGCGCTGCTGTGGCGATGCGACTGACGACGGCGCGCTACGCGGCGCCGCTCGTAGCGATGGTGTCGTCCGCTCACTTCAGGCACGGCGATGATGGGCCGACCGCTGTCTCAGCGCCCCGCCGCCGATCCGCGTGTCCTTGTCCAAACCGAGATGTGTCCGGCTGGTGATAGTAGAAGCGGTACGACGTGAGGACACGCCGAAGATGCGATTCGCTCAGGACGATGACGTTATCGAGACACTCCTGTCGGATCGAGCCGATCACCCGCTCGACGAACGGATTCTGCCAGGGACTCGCGGGCGCGGACAGGACCTCGGCGATGCCCATACCCGCCACGCTGGAAGGCTGCGCCGTAAATCCGATCGCGGTCCCGGTGAAGCCGGCGCGGTACCGTGTCCTCCGGATAAGCCTCGACCACCTGTGGCGCAGCCCACGGTCGTTTAAGCGGCAGTTACCATTTCGCGAGTCGGCGTGCAAACGCCCGCCGTTCGGCGAAAGTGGGGTAACTCGTCTCGTTCGCCGCTCGTCCGAATCGCGCTCGATTGAATCGATCGATCTTCTCGAGCGACCGCAGTGCGCGAACCCTCAGTGGTCGCCCGACGGACGGACGATTCTCTTCAACTCGCGGCGCACCGGGTCGTCGGATC
>Ga0207701_10000782_pt1 | contig 33674 bp, 31 predicted proteins | sample KBSSwiSSwithPhiX_FD_184294 | JGI IMG/M metagenome (GOLD analysis project Ga0207701, IMG submission 184294) | Switchgrass rhizosphere bulk soil microbial communities from Kellogg Biological Station, Michigan, USA, with PhiX - S5 (SPAdes) (version 2) | ecosystem: Environmental > Terrestrial >... | reverse complement strand
AATCGCATCCTGCAACAGGACGTGCAGCAATTCGTGAAGCAGGTGATGACCGGCAGCGCCCCGGGCGCCCCGGCCGGCGGCGTCAGCGGCGGCGGTTCGCTCAACCTGCTGCCGTGGCCGACAGTCGACTTCGCGAAGTTCGGGCCGGTCGAATCAAGGCCGCTGTCGCGCATCAAGAAGATCTCCGGCGCGAACCTCGCGCGAAACTGGGTGATGATCCCGCACGTCACGCAGTTCGACGAGGCCGACATCACCGGGCTCGAGGCGTTCCGCGTCGCGCTCAACAAAGAGAACGAAAAGGCGGGCGTCAAAGTGACGATGCTCGCGTTCCTCATCAAGGCGAGCGTCGCGGCGCTCCGGAAATTTCCCGACGTCAACGCCTCCCTGGTATCCACGCCAGAGGGCGACAAGCTCGTGCTGAAGCAATACTTCCACATCGGTTTCGCGGCCGACACGCCCAATGGCCTGGTGGTGCCCGTCATCCGCAACGTCGACCAGAAGGGCGTGCTCGCGATCGCCGCGGAAATGTTGGCGCTCTCCGCGAAAGCGAGGGAAGGCAAGCTCGGTCCCGCCGACATGCAGGGCGGCTGCTTCTCCATCTCGAGCCTCGGCGGCATCGGCGGCACTGCGTTCACGCCGATCATAAACGCGCCGGAAGTCGCGATCCTCGGCGTGTCGAAAACCGCGACAAAGCCCGTGTGGGACGGCAAGGCCTTCGTGCCGAGGCTCATGCTGCCGCTTTCATTCTCCTATGATCATCGCGTGATCGACGGCGCTGCGGCCGCGCGGTTCACCGCCTATCTCGCAACACTGTTGTCCGACTTGCGCAGGGTGATGCTATGACCAATGACGCCGCTAGCCTAGGGATATCACTATGAGCGTGCTCGAAATCAAAGTCCCCGACATCGGCGACTTCAAGGACATCCCGATCATCGAAGTCTTCGTGAAGCCGGGCGACACGGTGGCGGCCGAGGATTCGCTCGTCACGCTCGAATCGGACAAGGCGACGATGGACGTCCCCTCGCCTGCCGCGGGCGTGGTGAAGGAAGTGCGGGTCAAGCTCGGCGACAAGGTGAGCGAAGGGTCGCCGATCGTCGTGCTCGAAGCGGAGGGCGCAACCGGCGCCGCGAAGAGCGCGCCTGCCGGATCGGCGGCTGCCGCAGCGGCGCCTGCCGCCCAGCGGGCAGCGTCCGCAGCCGCGGCGGCACCGTCGACCGCCACGAAGCCTGCCGCACCGAAGGCGCCCGCCGCTGGACCCATCGCGGGCGCTGCGACTTACAGCGGCAAGGCTGACATCGACTGCCGCATGCTGGTGCTGGGGGCCGGTCCGGGCGGCTATAGCGCCGCGTTCCGCGCCGCCGACCTCGGGATGAAAACGGTGCTGGTCGAGCGCTACGGTACGCTCGGTGGCGTGTGCCTTAATGTCGGCTGCATTCCCTCGAAGGCGCTGCTGCATATCGCCGCCGTGATGGACGAGACGAAGACCTTGGCCGAGCACGGGATTGCGTTCGGCGCGCCGAAGATCGATCTCGATGCGCTTCGCGGGTGGAAGAACAAGGTCGTCGGCAAGCTGACCGGAGGACTCGCGGGCATGGCGAAAGCGCGCAAGGTCGAGGTCGTTCGCGGCGTCGGCCAGTTTCTGGATGCGCATCACGTCGAGGTCGAGTCGACAGAAGGCCCGGGCCAGGCGAAGACAGGCAAGAAGACGGTCGTGCGCTTCGAGCACGCGATCATCGCCGCAGGCTCGCAATCCGTCTGGTTGCCCTTCGTCCCGGAGGATCCGCGCATCTTTGACTCGACCGGCGCTCTGGAGCTCGCCAAGGTACCCAAGCGGATGCTCGTCGTCGGCGGAGGCATCATCGGGCTCGAGATGGGAACCGTGTACTCCTCGCTCGGCTCGCGGCTCGACGTCGTCGAGATGCTCGACGGGCTGATGGCCGGCGCGGACCGGGATCTCGTCAAAGTGTGGGAGAAGATGAACAAGCCTCGCTTCGACCGCGTGTTGCTCGGCATGAAGACCACCGGCGTCGAGGCCAGGAAGGACGCGCTCTACGTCACGTTCGAGGGCGCGAACGCGCCGAAGGAGCCGCAGCCCTACGACGCGTTGCTGCTCTCCGTCGGCCGCACTCCCAACGGCAAGAAGATCGGCGCCGAGAAGGCCGGCGTTGCCGTTTCGGACCGCGGCTTCATTGCCGTCGACAACCAGATGCGCACCAACGTCCCGCACATCTACGCGATCGGCGACATCGTTGGCCAGCCGATGCTCGCGCACAAGGCGACGCACGAGGGACATGTCGCCGCGGAGGCAGCGGCCGGCGAGAAATCGTATTTCGATGCGCGCGTGATCCCGTCGGTTGCCTACACCGATCCTGAGATCGCGTGGGTCGGCATCACCGAGGACGAGGCGAAGGCCAAAGGCGTCAAGGTAAGCAAGGGGCTCTTCCCGTGGGCCGCATCCGGGCGCGCGATCGCCAACGGCCGCGACGAGGGATTCACGAAGCTCCTGTTCGACGACGCGACGCATCGCATCGTCGGCGGCGGCATTGTCGGTACGCATGCCGGCGATCTGATCAGCGAGATCGCGCTCGCGATCGAGATGGGCGCCGACGCGGTCGACATCGGCCGCACGATCCATCCGCACCCGACGCTCTCGGAATCGGTGGGGCTCGCGGCGGAAGCATTCGAGGGCGTCTGCACCGATCTTCCGCCGCTGCGGAAGAAGTAACCCGAAAAGTGTTTTGATTGACTCGGAGAACCCGATCCCGCGATACTGGGCCGGCCGATCCAATCGTCTGCACGGCACAGAACAAGAAAAGATCGAAGCTGCTGCAGCTCACGCCTCAGGGGGGCTAGTATGTGGCGCACTACCTCGACACATCGCACGACGGCGAAAGGGGCGATCACGTGCCTATCCGCACTGCCGCTCTTCTGTTGGGCGGCTGCGGCGTTGCTGGTCTTTTCGCCCGTCGCCCAGGCCTCTTCGACCTACCCCGGCATCTGGAATGGCGTCTACCCGAGTTCCAGCTCGTCTAACAACGCCAGTTGTTTGCTGTGCCATACATCGAACGCGGGTGGCCTCGCATGGAACGCCTATGGGTTCGCGATATTCAAGGCAACAGGCCTGATCGCTGCTCGTATCTCGAGCGTGCAATCTCAAAACTCGGATGGAAATCCTGCCAGCAACCTCACGGAAATAAACGCGAGCGCGCAGCCGGGATGGACCACGGGCTCGAACAACGCCATCTTCAATTCTGCGGGCCAAACGGGGACCGTCGCGGCCCCGGCAGGAATAGCGGGGAACCTGGACCCGGCGTTCACGGTGGGCGGCACGCTGTCGGGTCTCACGGGCACCGTCACCCTGCGCAACAACGGTGGCAACGACCTGATCCGCAGCGCCAACGGCACCTTCACTTTCAGCACGGCGCTCGCCACAGGGAGCGCCTATTCGGTGACGGTGTCGAGCCAACCCACCGGGCAGACCTGCACCGTCAGCAACGGCAGCGGCACTATCGCCTCGGCCAACGTCGCGAATGTCGCCGTCAGCTGTGTGACCAATCCTCCTGTCGACTTCACGGTCGGCGGCACGGTGTCCGGCCTCACCGGCAGCGTCACGCTGCGCAACAATGGCGGCAATGACCTGATTCGCAACGCCAACGGCAGCTTCACCTTTGCCGCGTTGCTTACCACCGGCAGCGCCTATTCGGTAACGGTGTTCAGCCAACCAGCCGGACAGACCTGCACGGTCGCCAACGGCAGCGGCACCATCGCCTCGGCCAACATCAACAATGTCGCGGTGAGCTGTGTGACCAATACTCTCCCCACCTTCATGGTGGGTGGCGCAATATCCGGTCTGACAGGCGTAGTGACGCTGCGCAATAACGGCGGCAATGATCTCGTCAGCAACACGAACGGCAGCTTCACCTTCAGCACGTCGCTGACCACCGGCAGCGCCTATTCGGTGACGGTGTCGATTCAACCCACCGGACAGACCTGCACCGTCGGCAACGGCAGCGGCACCATTGGATCGGCCAACATCACCAATGTCGCCGTCAACTGTGTGACCAACTCGACGCCCACGTTCACGGTGGGTGGCACCGTGTCGGGTCTCACCGGGAGCGTCACGCTCCGCAACAACGGCGGCAACGACCTGATTCGCAACGCCAACGGCAGCTTCACTTTTGCCACCGCGCTTGCCCCGGGCAGCGTCTACGCGGTAACGGTATCCAGCCAGCCAGCCGGACAGACCTGCACCGTCAGCAGCGGCAGCGGCACCATCGCCTCGGCCAACGTCACCAACGTCGTGGTGACGTGTTCAACCATCGCGACGTCGCCAGGCGTTGACCTCAATCAGCACGGGCTGACGGGCGCGTGGTACGAGCCTGCCACCAGCGGACAAGGGTTCGGACTCGAGGTGTTTCCAAATCGGACATCTGGAACGGGCCAGCTCTTCGTGACCTGGTTCACGTTCGATACGGTGATCGGCGGAGCGGAGCGGCAACGCTGGTACACCGCCCAAGGGGAGGCAAGGACCGGCGTGCCCACCGCATCCCTGACCATCTACCAGAATATCGGCGGCAACTTCAATGCGCCGCCGGCAACCACGGCGCAGCCGGTGGGAACGGCGACGTTGCGCTTCGACACGTGTTCCAGCGGAGAACTTACGTACACGTTCACCGATGGGACCGGCCGTACCGGCACGATACCGCTGACGCGCCTGCTCCCGAACGTGACCTGCTCGGTCACCACGACGTTTCCCACCAACGCCGATTTCGCGCTTTCCGGGACCTGGTACGGTGGTGCAGCAACGTCAGGACAGGGATTCAGCGTCGATGTCGCACCGAATTTGGGCGCGTTCTTTTTGTCGTGGTTCACTTACATATCGAACGGTACCGGGGCCGGCGCGGCCGGGCAACGATGGTTTACGGCGCAAGGTACCTTTGCCCCTGGCTTGCGGGTGATACCGGTGCAGATCTTCGAGACCGTCGGCGGCAGGTTCGACACGGCAACGCCTGCTGGACAGACAACCGTGCCCGTCGGCACCGGAACCATGACTTATCAAAGCTGCTCGGCAGCGACATTTGCCTACGCGTTCACCGGAGGAAGTCTCGCCGGCCGGTCCGGAACGATCACCTTGAGCCGCGTCGGTCCGTTGCCGCCAGGGTGCACGCCGTAACACAGATGACGCAGGACGAGCTCAAACGGGCGGTCGCCCGCGAGGCGATCCGCTACGTCAGCGACGATGCGGTGGTCGGTGTCGGCACCGGGTCGACGGCGAACTTCTTCATCGACGAGCTCGCGAAAATCAAGCACCGCATCAAGGGTGCGGTGGCGAGCTCGGTCAAGACCGCGGAACGGTTGAAGAGTCTCGGCATCTACGTCGAGGATCTGAACAGCGTCGACGACATTCCCGTCTATGTGGACGGCGCCGACGAAGTGACCGAGCGCGGCGCGATGATCAAGGGCGGCGGCGGCGCGTTGACGCGGGAAAAGATCGTCGCCGCCGTCGCGCGAAAGTTCGTCTGCATCGCCGACCAGTCGAAACTCGTGGGCGTGCTGGGCGAGTTCCCTGTGCCCGTCGAAGTGATTCCGATGGCGCGAAGCTACGTGGCGCGGCAGCTCGTCCTGCTCGGCGGACAGCCCGCGCTGCGGATGGGATTCAGCACGGACAATGGCAACGTGATTCTGGACGTGCACGGACTTTCGATCCTGAATCCGGTCGAGATCGAAGCGAAGATCCGCGCGATCGTCGGTGTCGTAACCGTCGGGCTTTTCGCGGCGCGTGGCGCCGACGTGATCCTGCTCGCCAGCGACGCAGGTGTGCGAACGATCGAGGCGCGGGGTTAGGTTCCGTCCATTTCCGCCCGCGCGTGCGCCTCGGTCTCGTCCGCCCGCCGGCGCGGGGCGCCCCCGCGATGCGATCGCGCTACAATCGGCGGATGAGCAATCTCGCGGTTCCCGGTCTCGGCACGTTCGCGGACGTCGGCGCCTACATGCAAGGCGTCGGCGAGGCGGCGCGCGCGGCGGGGCGCGACGTGGCACGCGCGAGCACCGGCGCCAAGAACGCCGCGCTGCTGGCGATGGCAAGGTCCGTTCGCGACGATGCTGCAGCGTTGGTTGCGGCGAATGGGGAAGACGTCGCCGCTGCGCGAAGCGCCGGCCACGACAGCGCCTTCGTCGATCGTCTTGCGCTCGAGCCGCACACGATCGAGTCGATGGCGCAGGGTCTCGAAGCGATCGCCGCGCTGCCGGATCCGGTCGGCGAGATGACCGACCTCAAGTACCGCCCCTCGGGCATCCAGGTGGGATGGATGCGCGTGCCGCTCGGCGTCGTCGGCATCATCTACGAGTCGCGGCCCAACGTGACGGCGGACGCGGCCGGCCTTTGCCTCAAGGCGGGCAATGCGACGATCCTGCGCGGCGGCTCCGAGGCCATTCGCAGCAATCAGGCGATTGCCGCGTGCGTGCACCGCGGACTGCGCGCCGCCGGCTTGCCGGAGAACGCGGTGCAGATCGTGGCGACGACCGACCGCGCCGCGGTAGGTCATCTGATCACCGACGACAAGCACGTCGACGTCATCGTGCCGCGCGGCGGCAAGGGGCTGATCGAGCGCATCGCGCGCGAGGCGAAGGTGCCGGTGATCAAGCACCTGGACGGCGTGTGCCACGTCTATATCGACGCCGATGCCGACCCCGCGATGGCGATCGCCATCGCCGACAACGCGAAGACGCAGCGCTATTCGACCTGCAACACAATGGAGACGCTGCTCGTCCACGCTGCGATCGCTTCCCGCGTGCTGCCGCCGCTCGCCGGCGTGTATCGTGAAAAGGGCGTCGAGCTGCGCGGCTGCGACCGCTCGCGGGCCATCGTTCCCGCGATGCTCCCGGCCACCGAAGAGGACTGGTATGCCGAGTACCTTGCGCCGGTTCTTGCGGTTCGCATGGTCGATGTGCTCGACGACGCGATCGCCCACATCGCGCGTTATGGGTCGCAGCACACCGATGCGATCGTCACGGGCAATCACGCCAACGCGATGCGCTTTCTGCGCGAGGTGGATTCGAGCTCGGTGATGATCAACGCGTCGACACGGCTCGCCGACGGCTTCGAATACGGGCTCGGCGCAGAGATCGGCATCTCGACCAACAAGCTTCACGCGCGCGGCCCGGTCGGGCTCGAAGGTCTCACGAGCCGCAAGTGGGTCGTGCTGGGTAGCGGCCAGTTGCGCGCCTGACACGGCCGGCGGCGCTCCGCCGCCAATCGACGTTGCGTTTCAGTGGTTGGCGTCAGGCGGCCGGCGCCGGGCGCAACGTCCGCCGACGCCACGCGAACCACATCACCGCCGCCGCGATCACCACCAGCACGGGCAGCACCGCGCGATTCATCGCGTCCCATCCCGCGGCTGAAACCATTGCGCCGGAGGCAAGCGACGACACGCCCATTGCCGCGAACACGATGAAGTCGTTGGTGCCCTGCACGCGCGCCTTTTCTGCAGGCGCATGAGCCTCCGTCAAGAGCGCCGTGCCGCCGGTATACATGAAGTTCCAGCCGATCCCGAGGAGCACGAGCGCGACGAGGAAATGCGTGACCGTCGTCCCCTGGAGCGCAATCCCGGCGCACAGCGCGACGAGGACGACGCCGGCGAGGATTACGTTGAGCACGCCGAAGCGTCGAATCAGCGATCCCGTAAAAAATCCGGGCGCGTACATGCCGACCACGTGCCACTCGATGACGATCGCCACGGCCCCGAACGGATGCTGGCAGATGTCCATGGCAATGGGCGTCGCGGTCATAAGCAGATTCATGAGTCCATAGCCCATGGCGCCGGCGAGCACGGCGACGATGAACGCGGGCTGGCGAACGATCACCGACAGCGGCCGGCCCTGCCCCGAGCGCTCCTCCAGCGTCGGCGGAGGAACGTGAACGAGCGACTGCACGACGAGCGCAATCAACGCGTAGCCAGCCAGCGCGACGAACCCGCCGAGAAACGGAGTCTCGAAGAGACCGACCGCCCGACGTACCGATTCAGGTCCGAGGAATCCGCCCACGACGCCGCCGGCGAGCACGAGCGAGATCGCCTTGGCCTTGTCGGGCGGTGCCGCAACCTCGGCCGCCGCGAAGCGGTACTGGAGGCCGATCGCGTTGTAGATCCCTATCACCGCCGTGGCGGCGCAGTACAGAACGAAGCTGTGGCGGCTGATCGCGAGCGCCGCCAGTGCACATCCGCCGACGTTGATGATGGCGCCCGCCATGAAGCCTCTGCGCCTTCCGATCCGGGCCATAAGCAGCGACGCCGGCATCGTCGTCACCGCCGATCCCAGCACGTACATCGTAACGCCCAGCGTCGCCAGCGCTTTCGTGTCCGCGAGCGTGTAGCCGACGAGTCCATTCATCGTGATGAGGCCGGCGCCGTTCGTGAGCAGCAGCGCCTGACAGCAGGCGAGAAGGAAGATATCGCGGTACGATGTGCGCACCGTCCGACTATAACAAACCACATGCCGCCGCTCGCCCGCGAGATCCTCGACTTCTGGTTCGGACCGCCGCCGCACTCGCCGCGAGCGGAATGGTTTCGCAAGGACGCCGCGTTCGACGCGACGATCGTGCAACGCTTCGGAGAAACGATCGAAGCGGCCATCGGTGGCGCCTACCGGGAGTGGCGCTCCGATGCGCACGGCGCGCTCGCGCGAATCCTGCTGCTCGACCAGTTCACGCGCAACGCATTTCGCGGCACGGCGGGCGCATTCGCGGGCGATTCGGAGGCGCTCGCCACCGCTATCGACCTCGTCGACCGCGGACTCGATCGCACGCTCGACCGCTACGAACGCTCGTTTGTCTATCTTCCGTTCGAGCACTCCGAAGACCGGCAAATGCAGGATCGATCAGTCGCGCTCTTCAGCGGTCTCGAGCGCGATAGCGGCGATCGTGCGGCTCTCGACTGGGCGGAGAAGCATGCTGCGATCATCCGCCGCTTCGGCCGCTATCCGCACCGCAACGCCGCACTGGGCCGGGCGTCGACGCCGGAAGAAATCGAGTTCCTGAAAGAGCCGGGGTCCGGCTTTTAGTGGCCTGTAACATCCAATTCGTAGGCCACTGATAGGCGCCGCTTTGCGCCCCACGACGCAATCCGTACTCGGCGTTTTCGGCGGCACGTTCGATCCGATTCATTGCGGCCATCTGGAACTCGCGCGCGAATTGCGCCAATCGCTCGCGCTGTCCGCCGTTCGCTTCGTTCCCGCCGGCGATCCGCCGCACCGACCCGCACCGGCGGTATCGGCTGCGCACCGGCTCGCCATGGTCGAGCTCGCGGTTGCGCGCCATCCCGGTCTCGAAGTCGATGCCAGGGAGGTCGCTCGCACGGGCCGCAGCTATACGGTCACCACCCTCGAGGCGTTGCGCGACGAGGATCCCGGACGAAATCTCGCGCTCATCGTCGGCGCCGATGCGTTCCTCGGGCTTCCGACGTGGCATCGGTGGCGCGAGATTTTCGGGCTCGCCCATCTCGTCGTCGTCGCGCGTCCCGGTGTCTCGCTTGCCGACCGCCTGTCTCCGGAGCTCGCGCGCGAGCGGTCGCGACGACGTTGCGATGACCCTTCGGTAATTTTTTCGCAATCCGCCGGCGCGATCGTCGAACCTTCGATCACCGCGCATCAAATCTCAGCGTCGGCGATACGGGCAAGCCTCGGTCGCCGCGAGGCGGACGGCATCGGCGCCGTGCGCGCATTGCTTCCGGCCGCGGTTTTAGCCTATATTGAACGCAACCGCCTCTACCTCCCTCTCCAGGATGCGACTTAACAAGATTCAGAAGACCGCCGTCTCCGCGCTCGACGACATCAAGGCACGCGATGTCACCATCCTCGACGTGCGCAAGCTCACCAGCCTGTTCGACACGATGATCATCGCCACGGGCGAGTCGCCCCGGCAGGTGAAAGCGCTCGCCCGTCACGTGCGCGACAAGTTGAGCGAGATCGGCGCGCCGATCGTCGGCGTCGAAGGCGAGGAAGCGGGCGAGTGGGTGCTGGTCGACGCCGGCGACATCGTCGTCCACATCATGCAGCCTGCAATGCGCGCGCATTACAACCTGGAGGAGCTCTGGGCTCCTCCCGCGGTGAAGCGCCGCGCCAAAGTTGGCGACCGCGCTGCCGCGTAAACACCGCGCGCGGGCGCAACCCTGGCCCGCGTTCCGACAATGAGGCTTCGCGTCGTCGCGCTCGGTCAGCGAATGCCGGGGTGGGTCGACGAAGGTTGGGACGAATACGCGCGCCGTATGCCGCCGGAATTTCCGGTCGAGCTCGCTGCGCTGAAGCCCGAGCCACGCGACCGCGGCAAGAGCGCCGCGCAGATCCTCGCCGCGGAAGCGTTGCGGATCGCGACAGCATGCCGCAGTGCCTCTGTCGTCGCGCTCGACGAGCGCGGCGAGCGGTGGACCACGCGCACGTTGGCGGACAAGCTCGCGCGCTGGCGCATCGAAGCGCGCGACGTGGCATTCGTGATCGGCAGCGCCGACGGCCTCGCGGAATCGGTCAAGCGCGACGCTTCTGCCGCGTTCTCGCTTTCCGCGCTAACATTGCCGCACGGGCTCGTCCGCATCATCCTGGCCGAGCAGCTGTACAGAGCCGTCAGCCTGCTCTCCGGCCATCCTTATCATCGTGAGTGACGGCCGGCGCCGGGCCACAACAATCGAGGAGGACTTAGCCCAATGACCGCTCCCGCCGTGTACCTTGCCTCGAAGAGTCCCCGCCGCGAAGAGCTTTTGCGGCAGTTGGGCGTCGAGTTCGCCACGCTGCACCTGCGCGAGTCGTCGGGACGGGAGCGGGACGTCATCGAAGTCGCGCGCGACGCCGAGCCCGCGCGCCACTATGTCGAGCGGCTGGCGCGCACCAAGGCCACTGTCGGATGGCACCGGATGCTGCAGCGCGGACTCGCGCCGCGACCGGTGCTCGGCGCGGACACGGAGGTGGTGCTTGACGACAGGATATTCGGCAAGCCCAAGGATGAAGCGGACGGGGTCCGCATGCTGACGCTCTTGTCCGGGCGCACGCACCAGGTGCTTACGGCGGTCGCGATCTGCTGGGAGGGGAACACCGTCGCCGAGATCTCGACGTCGAGCGTCACGTTCCGTCCGCTCGAGCGGGACGAGATCGACCGCTACGTCGACACCAAGGAGCCACTCGACAAGGCGGGAGGCTACGCGATCCAGGGTCGCGCCGCGACGTTCGTCCAGCGAATCGAAGGCAGCCATTCCGGCATCATGGGGCTGCCTTTGTTTGAAACGGCAACAGCGCTCGCCGGCATCGGTTTCCCCGTGCTATGACCCCAGCTCGCCGGTCACCCGATGTCGCATGAAATACTCATCAACGTAACTCCCCAGGAAACCCGCGTGGCGATGCTCGAGCAGGGCGTCGTGCAGGAGTTTCACATCGAGCGCTCGAGCGCGCGCGGGCTCGTCGGCAACATCTGCCTCGGCCGGGTCGCGCGCGTGCTACCCGGGATGCAGAGCGCGTTCGTCGAGATCGGGCTCGAGCGCGCCGCCTTTCTGCACATCGCCGACATCTGGGAGCACCGGCAGAACGGCCATGGCGGCGGCGACACGCGGCCGATCGAGAAGATTCTGCACGAAGGCCAATCGCTGCTCGTGCAGGTGATCAAGGATCCGATCGGCACCAAGGGCGCCCGCCTTTCGACGCAGATCAGCCTCGCGGGCCGGCTTCTGGTCTACCTGCCGCAGGACTCGCACATCGGCATCTCGCAGCGCATCGAGGACGAGGCCGAGCGCGAAAGCCTGCGCGGCAAGCTGCAACTCCTGCTGCCGGACGGACACAGCGGCGGTTTCATCATCCGCACGATGGCGGAGACCGCGACCGAGCGCGAGATGCAGAGCGACATCGAATATCTGACGAAGCTCTGGGGCGATCTCAACGCCCGCGCGCGAGACGTGCCCGCGCCGGCGCTGCTCTACCAGGACCTCAACCTCGCGCAGCGCGTGCTCCGCGACATGTCGACCGAGGAGACCTCGCGCATCATCGTCGACTCGCGCGAAACGTTCGTCAAGATGCTGGAGTTCGCGCGCGAGTACACGCCCGCCTTGTCGGAGCGTATCGCGCATCACGCCGGCGAGCGGCCGCTGTTCGACCTCCATCGCGTCGAGGACGAGATCGAGAAGTCGCTGGCGCGACGCGTCGACTTGAAGTCCGGCGGCTACCTGATCGTCGACCAGACGGAGGCAATGACGACGATCGACGTCAACACCGGCGGCTTCGTCGGCGGGCGCAGCTTCGACGACACGATCTTCAAGACGAACCTCGAAGCCGCGCAGGTGATCGCGCGCCAGCTCAAGCTGCGCAATCTGGGCGGCATCATCATCATCGACTTCATCGACATGGAGAACGCCGACCACCGCAACGCCGTGCTCACGGAATTGAACCGCGCGCTCGAGCGCGACCGGACGCGGCTTACGGTGAATGGCTTCACGCAGCTCGGGCTCGTCGAGATGACGAGAAAGCGCACGCGCGAATCGCTCGCGCACGTCCTGTGCGAAACCTGCCCCACGTGCCACGGCCGCGGCGAGCTCAAGACCGCGCAGACGATCTGCTACGAAATCCTGCGCGAGATCATGCGCGAGGCGAAGCAATTCAATGCGCGCGAGTTTCGCATTCTCGCCGCGCAGCCCGTGATCGACCTCTTTCTGGACGAGGAGTCGCAGTCGCTCGCCCAGCTAGGCGACTTCATCGGCAAGCCGATCTCGCTGCAGGTCGAATCGATCTACACGCAGGAGCAGTACGACATCGTGCTGATCTAGGAAGCCGTCCGGTCGCGCCATGGACAACGGCGAAACGCCCTCGTCGGACGCAAACGGCACGCCGTCGAGAGTCGGCGGCCTCTGGGCGCGCACTAAACATTTCTTCGCGCGGCTCTTCCGCCGCAAGCCCCCGGAGCCGGGACGATTCGAGACCGGCAGCCGGTCGTCGATCCGCGGAGTGTTGGGGGTCAATCCGTGGATCTGGCCGTCGCGCGACTACACCGTCTACCTGCCCCGTGGGTACTCGCGGTGGCGGCGCTATCCGCTGGTGGTCATGATTCACGGCTGCCGACAGACGGCCGACGAAGTCGCGCACGCCACCCGGATCACGGGCCTCGCCGACGAGATGGCCTGCGTCGTGCTGCTGCCGCATCAGCATCCGCGCGCGAATGCGTGGGGCTGCTGGAACTGGTTCGATCGCCCCACCGCGGCGGGCCGTGGCGAGACGGCAATCGTGCTCGCCCAGATGCGAGCAGTGCGCCGCAAGTACCGGATCCATCCCCGGCGCATGTACGTGGCCGGACTGTCCTCGGGTGGCGCTCTAGCGTCGGTGCTGGGCCTGCGGAAGCCGAGCGCCGTCGCGGGGGTGATCGCGCACTCCGGGATCGCATGCGGAGCGGCGTCGTCGCCAATGGCGGCGCTTGGCGTGCCCAAGAACGGCGCCGACACCGATGTCGTGCGGATCGCGCGAGAAGCGCGAGACGCCGGCAATGCCGATTCGCTGCGCGTGCCGCTTCTCGTGATCCAGGGCGGCGCCGACGACGTGGTCGCGCCGATCAATGCCGTGCAGCTCGTGCGCCAGTATCTTGCGCTCAACGGGCATCCGGCCGCCGACGGCGGCGATCGCAACGACCTGCCATTGCCCGACCGCCGCGAAGCGACGACGGCCGGATCCCGCACGGTGACGACGAGCGAATGGCAGGTTGCCGGGCGCCTTGTTGCGCGGCACGTGCTGATCGGCGGTCTCGGTCACGCCTGGAGCGGCGGCGACGACAACTACAAGTACAGCGACCCGCGGCCGCCGGATGCAACCACGCTGCTCGGTGCGTTCGTACGCGAGTCGATGCAGTAACATCGGATCCACTACCCGACGAGGCCAGCATGCCCGCAACCGCAATGAACCACTTCACCGTGCTCACGGACGACGTTCCTGCGACGGTCGCGTTCTATCGCGAGCTTCTCGGCTTGCACGACGGGGCGCGTCCTCCCCTGGGCTTCGACGGCGCGTGGCTCTATGCCGGCGGCCAGGCCGTGCTGCACATCGTCGGCGAGCGGCCGAGGAGCGAGCTTCGGCCGGGCGTGATCGACCACATGGCGTTTTCCGCTACGGGCTTGCGCGCGACGATCGCCATGCTCGAGGACAAAGGCGTCAAGTACCAGTGCCGCCAGCAGAAGGGCAGCGGCATCTGGCAGGTGTTCGTCAACGATCCCAACGGCGCGCGCGTCGAGCTCGATTTTTCGCCCGACGAGGAGGGACCGGCGTCGAAATGACTCGCGCGATCGCACCGCAGGTTACTTTCGACCACCTGGTGGTCGCCGCCGTGTCGCTCGCCGACGGGATCGAATACCTGGGCGAGCTCACCGGAGTCGCAGCGCAGCCCGGCGGCAAGCACGTGGCGATGGGGACGCACAACGCGCTCTTGCGTCTCTCCGACCGCAGTTTCCTGGAGATCATCGCGATCGATCCCGAGGGAACGAAGCCGGCCCGGCCGCGATGGTTCGAGCTCGACAGCATCGTGCTGCAATCGGAGCTCACGGAGCGCCCGCGCCTCATCCACTGGGTGGCGCGCACCAAGGGCATCGACAGCGTCGCCGCGTCGTGCCCCATTCCGCTCGGCCGCGTGCACGCGCTGTCGCGCGGCGACTATCGCTGGCGAATCACGATCCCTGACGACGGTTCGTTACCTGGAAGGGGCCTCGTGCCCACGCTCATCGAGTGGGACGTCCCGCAGCATCCGGCGGATACGCTGCCGAAATCCGGCCTGTCTCTAGCGACCCTCGCCGCCACCCACCCGGAGCCCGCGCCGATTCGCGCCGCGCTCAAGGCGCTGGGCCAGGACGAGGTCATGCACGTTACTTACGATCGCGACATGCGGCTCGGCGCGATGCTGCAGACGCCGCGGGGCATCGTCACCCTCTAAGGAACGTCCCCCGGTTAGTCGCCGTGCGGCAACGTGAAGTCGACGAGCGCGGCCGCCGCGTGCCGCGCGCCCAGGGTCAGGCGAGCGCGCCCCGCGCAGTGACCGGCCACACGCACTCGACGCGCCGGCCGCGAACGCCGACGATCCAATCGTAAAGGTTGACCGTCGGATCGCAGTGACCCGGCACGAGCCACAATCGATCGCCGATGACGAGCGGCTGGGCGTCCGGGCCGACGGTGATCGCCCCGTGCTCGTCGGTCGCCTTCACGTACGTGAGTCCGCGCGCGCCGTACACCTGCGGCAGGCCCGAATCGACCGCGAGCGCCTTGAGGCCGGCATCCACGACGGCGCGGTCGCCGGCCGGCGCGCTCATCACCGCCGCGAGCACGAACAGGCTCTGCTCGAAGTGATGCTGGTCCGGCGCCAGCGCGTTCTTCTGGTAGTCGACGTCCATGAAGACGTACGACCCGGGCTGGAGCTCGGTGTAGACGCCGCTGTCGCGCTCGTGCTGCCACGTGCCCGTTCCTGCGCCCGTCACCGAGGCACATGCGAGACCGGCGGCCTCGATCGCCGCTTTCGACTCGCGAGCGAGCGCGACGGCGGCGGCGATGGCGGTCCGCCGCGCTTCCGGTTCGCGGAGATGCTGCGCGCCTCCGTGATAGGCGTGGATCCCGCCGAACGAAAGCCCCTGCGTGCGCGCGATCGCGACCGCGAGCGCTGCGCAAGGCGCACCGGGCGCGACGCCGCAGCGTTTCGCGCCGACGTCCACTTCGACGAGCACCGTGAGCGTCGCGCCGGCAGCCGTCGCGGCCGCCCCGATGCGCCGCACCACCTCCGCGTCGTCGGCGAGCACGCCAACCCTCGCTTTCTTCGCCACTGCCGCCAAGCGCGCGAGCTTCGCCCCAGCCGCGATCTCGTTCGTGACGAGAATGTCCTTCACGCCGCCCTCGACAAACGCTTCGGCCTCGCCGACCTTCTGGCAGCAGATGCCCACGGCGCCGCGCTGGATCTGCTCGAGCGCGATCGCGGGACACTTGTGCGCCTTGCCATGCGGACGCAGCGCGACCGCGGAGCTGCGCACGGCGTTCGCCATCAGATCCAGGTTGCGCTCGAGCGCGTCGAGATCGACGACGAGCGCGGGAGTGTCGATGTCGTCGACCGAAGCGCCGGGGTGCGCGGGAGCGCTCTGCATCGCCTCAGTGGGCCGCTTCGTCTGCTTCGGCGCTACTTCGGTGCCGCGGCGTCGGCCGCCGCGAGCTGGCCGTAGACGACATGAGCGATCTTCAGGAGCTGGGCGCGATCGACGTTTCCCGACAGCGCATAACCGCAGCTATCGTCGATCCAGTAGAAAACGCCAAGGCCGTTCTCGTGCGCATAGCGAAACGCGGTCTCGCCCGAGCCCGATGTCTGCTTGCGCACTTGCAGCGACAGGCGTTCCTTGGCAGCGTTCTCGTACATGAGAAGCGCGGTCGGCTTCTCGTTGCCGGCGACGAGACGCCCCCCGACCAGCAGGAATCCGACACTCGTGAGATCGGGCGCATGCACCTGGAACCCGAGCCGCTTGGTGAGCCAGCCGACGAGCCGCTTCTCTTCGTTCGCCCAGATTTCGACTGGCCGGTTCGCGTCGGCGGCGTACAGCGCGTGCGCGAATGCCGCCTGGCGCGCGAAGCTCGTCGGCGTGCCCGTCCGCTCGATCAGCGCGTCGCGAACAAGCCAGCCGAGCGAAAAGCCCACGACCAGCGTTGCGGCGATGCCGAATGCGAACGGCAAGGCACGGCGGTAGCGCAATGCGCGCGCGGCAATGGATCGCCCGGAGGGCGGCGGGACGGCCGCGGCGAGCAGGTGTTCCGGAATGGGCTCGTCCAGCACGAGATCGAACGCGTCGCGCAGCGCAGCGTTCTGCGTCCGCATCTCGGCGACGCGGGCGGCGAGTGCAGGGTCGTTCGCGAGCGCTTCGTCGACGCCGGCGACGCGCGCGGCCGGGAGGCGACCGTCGACATACGCGTGGATGTCGGCGTCGGAAATCGGCATAGTCTTCATTTGACGACGCGCAATCCGGGTGCAGGCTCGGCGACCAGCTGCCGCAGATTGTTCCGAGCGCGGGAGAGCCGCGACATCACCGTCCCGACGGGAATCGACAGGATGCCGGCAATCTCTTCGTAGCGCAGCTCTTCCACGGCCGCGAGCAGCAATACCTCGCGCTGGTCGGGTGAGAGCCGGCCCATCTGCTGCATGAGCTCCAGGAGCTCGACGCGATCGATCTGGTTCGCCCGAACGGGAAGCTGCCACGCGGGATTCGCGGGATCAGCGTCGATCGACACGTTCGCGGATTCTCGCTTCAGCATCGCGAGCTGATTCACGTAGACGTTGTGCATGATCGTGAAGAGCCACGCGCGGAGGTCGCTTCCCGACCGCCACATCCGTCGCTTCTCCCATCCACGGGCGAGCGTGTCCTGCACGAGGTCGTCGGCGCGCGACGCTTCGCCGGTCAGCACCCGTGCATATCGGCGGAGCCGGGGGATGGCAGCAACCAGGTCCGGCTGCGGCAGGCCGGGGGCGTCGGAGCCGGGAGGCGTTGTCACGATGGAGAGGTGTGGATCGGAGCCGGCGGAACGGTGCAATGCAATCTTACTCCGCGGCCGCAGCACTCTTACCCAGCGCCGGGTCGCGGTCCGTCGACAGGTCAACAGGGTTCTGTCAGGCGATATTCCTGCCGCAGTCGGCGACCCTCTCCTCAAACGAGAAACAAGGTCGCGAGGCCGAGAAAAATGAAGAAACCTCCCGAGTCCGTCACGGCGGTGATCAGCACCGACGAACCGACCGCCGGATCCCGGCCCAGTTTCAGCATGGTCATCGGTATCAGCACGCCCATCAGCGCCGCGAGCATCAGGTTGAGCGTCATCGCGAGCACCATGACGAGGCCGAGCGCGACGGTCTTGTACAGCACCATCGAGATAAGCCCCATCACGCCGCCCCAGATGACGCCGTTGACGAGGCTCACCGTGATCTCCTTCCGGATCAGCTGCCGCGCATTGGCGACAGACACCTGGCCGAGCGCCACGGCGCGCACGATCATCGTGATCGTCTGGTTTCCGGAATTGCCGCCGATGCCCGCAACGATGGGCATCAGCGCCGCGAGCGCGACGAGCCGCTCGATCGACCCTTCGAACACCCCGATAACGCGCGACGCGATGAATGCGGTGACGAGATTGATCGCCAGCCACGCCCAGCGGTTCTTGAACGAGGCCCACACGGACGCGAACACGTCCTCTTCCTCGCGCAGGCCGGCCTGCGCCAGCAGATCGTCCTCCGCACGCTGGCGCACGAAGTCGAGCACGACGTCGACCGTGACGCGTCCCACGAGCCGGTCGTTGGTGTCGACGACGGGAGCGGACACGAGGTCGTAACGGTCGAACGCGGCGGCGGCAGCCGAAGCTTTGTCGTGCTGGCGCAGCTGGACCACCGGCTCGCGCATGATCGACTCGACCTTCGTGTCCGGGTCGGAGACGATCAGCGTGCTGAGCGGAAGCACGCCCAGCAGGCGCTCGTTGCGGTCGACGACGAAGACCTGATCGGTCCCCGCCGGCAGCTCGTCGAAGCGCCGGAGGTAGCGCAGCACCACCTCGAGCGTCACGTCGGGACGCACGGTGATGTCTTCGAAGTCCATCAGCGCGCCGACCATGTCGTCCTCGAACGACATCGCGGCACGGAGCTGCTCGCGCTCTTCGATGGGGAGGCTCTGGAAGACGTCGTCCATCACCTCCTGCGGCAGGTCGGGCGCGAGGTCGGCGATCTCGTCGGCCTCGAGCGTCTCGGTGGCCGCCACGAGCTCGTCCGTGTCCATCGACGAGATAAGCGACTCGCGGACCGCATCGGAGACCTCGAGCAGGATGTCGCCATCGCGGGAAGCGCGCACGCGGTCCCAGATGTAGAGCCTCTCGTCGAGCGGCAGCGCCTCGAGGATGTACGCGATGTCGGCCGGATGCAGCCGGTCGAGCTCGCGCTGCAGCGTCGCCACGCTTTTCTTGTACACCTCGCTGTCGGCGAGCAGCGTCGCCTCCGCGGCCTCCTCGCCCGAACCTTCCTCGCGTTGCTCGCGCACGAGCCCCTCGACCAGCCGATGCTGGCGCAAAAGGCCCGTCACGTGCGCGAGCGCATCCTGAACGCTCTTCGGCGCGTCGGCACGGGCGACGACATCGGCATCGGGGGGTTGGGTCATGAGGCCGGCAATTCTACGCGGGCGAGGGCCCGCGCGAGGCCGTCAGGGCACGACGGCTGCCGGCATGCGCGCCATTATCGTTGCGACGCGGCCCTCGAGATACCGCGAGTTGGGGCGACGCTCGAAGAGTCGCGGGCTCGGCGTCATTGCCGCGAGCTTCGCCGCCTGCTCGACGGTGAGCTCTGCGGCCGACACGCCGAAATAGCGACGTGCGGCGGCTTCCGCGCCGAACACGCCGTCACCCCATTCGATCACGTTCAAGTACAGCTCGAAGATCCGCTGCTTCGGCAGCATCGCTTCCAGCAGCACGGTGACGACCGCCTCCTCGGCCTTGCGCCAGTAGCTGCGCGCCGGCGACAGGAACAGGTTCTTCGCGAGCTGCTGGGTGATCGTGGAGCCGCCGCCGACGACGCGGCCCGACTTGCGGTTCTTCTCGTAAGCGTTGCGAATGCCGTCCCAGTCGAAGCCGCCGTGCTCGGCGAATTTCGCATCCTCGGCGGCGATCATCGCGCGCTTCAACTGCACCGAGATTCGCGCATACGGCACCCAGCGGTATTGCAGCGCCGCCCTGGCGTTCTTCTCCCGCATGTCGTCCATCCGCTGCCCCATGAACGCGGTCTCGCCGGGCGGATTGAAGCGATACCACGCGATGTGCGCGGCGATCCAGGCGAGCCAGAGGAATGCGAGCGCCGCCAGCACGCCCAGAGTAAGACCAAGCGCGCGACCGACGCTCACGGCCTCCGATCGATTCTCGTGGAATGTCGCACGGCTAGTCGGCCGCGGTCGATCGCTCGCGGACGCGCCCTTGGGCCTGCGCTTCGCGCCGCTCGCTCACTCCACTCATTCGCTGGTGAGCTTGTCGCCCTTCGTGAACATCCACGTGCGGGTGATGTGCAGCACGTCGGTGTCGCGCTTGATGTCAGGCGGAAACGCGGCGAATGGCGCCGACATCTGCACGATCTTCACTGCCGCCGCATCGAGGATGGGCTGGCCCGAAGAACGGTTGACCTCGACGTTCTCGACGCTGCCGTCGCTGCGGATCGACACCGTCAGCAGCAGGTTGCCGTAAAGCTGCAGGTTCCGTGCTGCCTCGGGGTAGTTGAGGTTCCCCACGCGCTCGATCTTCGCGCGCCAATCCTCGACGTAGCGCGCGAGCCGGTATTCCTCGGCGCGCGCCCCGACGTACTTGCGCTTCGGGCGCTGCTGATAACTCTCGATGTCCTTCGCGATGCGGGCTTCGATCCGCATCGATTCGAGCGTGCGCTGCATCATCTCGCTGGCGGACGGCACCGCGACCGGCTCAGGCGGGGCTTCGACCGGCTTGGGCATCGCCGGCGCGGTGGTCGGAGCGCCGTTGATGCGGGTCATGAGCTCGCGTGTCTCCTGCTCCAGCGCATCCAGCCGCTGCGACGCAACGGCGATTTCTCCGTTGGCCGTTGCTTTCGGCATCGCGGGCAACGGCGTCGTGGCCCGTCTTGGGAGATCCGTGTTGCCGCCCCCGTCCAGGTTCGCCTGCGCGAGCACATCGGCGACCATCGGCTTGTCCTTCGATTTCGCATTCACGAGCGCGACTTCGAGCGGCGGCATCCGGTCCTTCTGGCGCGTCGGGTCGAAAGCGCGGAATTGCAGGGCGAGCAGCACCGCGTGGACGATGATCGAAGCTGCCACCGCATAGACAATGAAATCGGTGCGTGGCACCGCAATTCCGAGCGGCATCGCGCGGAGTTCGGCGAACAACCGTGCGGTCCATCGCCAGGCCGGCTCGAACAGGCCGCCAGTCGCTGCGTGCACGATGCTCGCCAGGTTGTTTTCGCGCGGAGCCACGATACCGCCGTTCTGCGTCGCCACTTTCGCCGTAGCCGGTGGCGCCGCCGATTGGCCGGCGACGTCCGGCGATTTGGAAGGGGGAACGGCCTCCGCGGACGCCGCGGTGGCGCGCCTCGCCGTCATCGTCTTGCGCGGTGCCACCTTCGAGGCAGGGAGCGCTGCCGCTGCCGCCCTGCTTTTCGGCGGCATTCCGGTTGTCGCGGTGCGCGAGGCGAATCGGCTCGGCAATGGTCGAAACGGCTTAAAAACGACAGTCTAGCGCAGCCGTCCCCATTGCGCTCGCCTCGAGCCGCCCGCCAGTCCTTAAGCGCCGATGCCCGGCCTTCCGCGACTGCTTGCTACGGAGCGAGCCGGCCGGCCGATCCAATGGGCGATGCTCCGGTTTGGGACTCCGCTCCCTCCGCGCCGGCGTACCGGCACTCCAGCGTCGCCGCGAGAAGGTCGATGCGTCCGATCGCGATGCGGACGCCCGTATCCGCAGCCAACGGCGGAAGGTCCGGCAACCGCACGACGAGCGGCAGCCCGTCGAAGCGCACGAGCGTGTCCCGGATCACCGACCCGCTCGTCTCGGTCACGCGCTCCTGCGCGAGCCAGCGGAGGCACCAGTAGCGCTCCATCCGGTCCTGAAATTCCGCGTACGCCGCGTAGGTGGTTTCGAAGTCGGTGAGCGCCGCGTAGAGCTCCGCATCGTTGTCGGAGTATGGCGGCTTTCTGCCTTCGACCACCGCGTGCAATTGCCGCTGATTGACGAGATCGCTGTAGCGCCGCAGCGGCGAGCTCGACCAGAGGTAGTGCGCGACCCCGAGGCCCTGATGCTCACCCGGGCGTGTGCTCATCTTGACCTTGCCGTTGGCCTGCGTCCGGTAAAGGCCCCCGATGTGTGCATCGGCAAGGAGCCGTCCCCACTGGCTGTTGACGAAGATCATGAGCTCGGAGATGAGCTTGTCGAGCGGGCTGCCGCGCGCACGCGGAACGATGCGCACGTGACCGGGCTCGCTGCCTTCGACGGGACGATCCCAATCGACGTGGAAGCTGTAGTCGATCCGCGCAAAATCGGCTTTGCCTCGAGCGTCCGAAAGCCTTTGCGCGAACTTCCACAGAGCGCGCAGCTCGGAGGTCCACGGCGGATCGCCGGGCGCCGGCAGATCGTTGGCGAACGCCGGATCGACGGTCTCCAGGTGCAGGTTGGCGACGACCGGAACGCGATTGAGGCGCGTCTCCTGGCGGATGAGGTGGCCGTCGAACGTCACTTCCGCGTACAGCGAAAGCGCCGGCGGGCTGCGGCCCGCGGCCAGCGTGAACATCTCGACGACCGGATCCGGCAGCATCGTGAGCTTCCGGCCGGGCATGTAGACGGTGGACAGACGCGCGCGTGCGATAGCATCCAGCGGCGACCCTCGCGGGATGCCGAGCGCCGGCGCCGCGATGTGGATGCCGATCTCGTAGTTGCCGTTCGCGAGCTCGCGCACCGAAAATGCATCGTCGACTTCCGTCGTTGCCGCATCGTCGATCGAGAACGCCCGCACGTCCGCCAGCGGCAGCTCGGGCAGCGCCGGCAGCGGGCCGTACGCCGCGAAGGCACTGCCGTGCGGGAACGCTTGGGCGAGGAACAGGTTGAAGTGGTAATCGTGCGTTGACGGAATGGCGCCGCACGCTGCCAGCAGCGCGACCGGATTCTTCTGCGCGGCCTCGCTCGCCGCGGCGAGCGCCTTCCATTCGAGCGTGTTCTTATCCGGCTTGTACAAGAGCATCGCAAGCTTGTCCCGCATCGCGTCGGGAAGGCGGCACGCTCGCAACTCGCCCACCCACGCCGCCATCTGCTCCGCTTCGCGCTTCTTGCGTTCGACCGACGCGAGCGCCGCAGCGAGCGCCGCAGCGGGCGCCTTGCGGTAGCGTCCCTTGCCCCGCTTGTAGAAATACATCGGCGCCGCCGCGAGCGCGAGTGCGACGGCGGCGGCTTCGACGGGGCCGGGTGCGTGACCGTAGTATTCGCGCGCGAGGTCGGTGTAGCCGAAGTCGTCTTCGCCCGAGACCTCCCACAGGAAATCGGGATCGAGCTCCCTGGCCTGCCGTTGCGCCTCCGCGACGAGCTGCGCCGGCGACGGTTCCGCATAGCGGAGCAGCACCGAAGCGGCCTTGATCTTGAGGCGCTTGCCGGAAACGGACTCGACCTGCAGCGACGAATCGTTGTCGGCCAGGACCGTCCCGGCCTTGAGCTGGCCGTCCTCCTCGAAAAAGACGTGCATGGCGGCGGTAACGCGCCCGATATGTTTTTGTAGGCCCGAAGAATATCCCAGCGCTTGCGCTGCTGGATAGGGCCGGCCGCTGGATTCAGCAATGTCGCGCGATCGCTGCACATCTCCGGCGCGCCCTTGCGCGCCGTTTGGATCGCTCGTATCGTTGCGCGATGGCTTCCGCGACGAAGCAGGAGTTTTCGCTGGCGCACCTCACGGTCCTGGGCTGCCCGCCGCCCGAGATGACCTACATGGCCGCGCGCGCAGGCTATGACTACGTCAGCATTCGTCCGATCTACATGGGGCTCCCCGGCGAGCCCGACTACGGACTCGCCGACAATCCGCAAATGCTGAAGCAGACGAAGCGGGCGCTCGCGGCCACCGGCCTTCGCGTGCACGATATCGAGCTCGCGCGCGTGTACGAGGGGCTGCATCCGACCAAATACCTGCCGGCGATGGAAGTGGCGGCCGAGCTCGGCGCCAGAGCCGTCCTCTCGAGCATCTGGGGCGGCGAACGCGAGTTCTACATCGAAAAGTTCGGCGAGATCTGCGATCTCGCGAAGCCGTTCGGTCTGACCGTCGACCTCGAGTACGTGCCGATCGCGGCGGTGGCCAACCTCGCGCAGTCGGTCGACGTGCTGCGGGCCGTCGACCGCGTCAACGCGGGCCTGATGATCGACACGCACCACCTCCACCGGGCGCGCGACGATCCGGCGGAACTGGACGCGCTGCCGCGCAAATGGTTTCACTTCGCCCAGGTTTGCGACGCGCCCGCGGAGATCCCGACCGATCGCGCCGAGATGATCCGCATCATGCGCGAGGCCCGGCTCTACGTCGGCGAAGGCGGGATCGACGTCGCCGGCATCCTCGCGCACATTCCGCCCTGCGTGTACTCGATCGAGCTCCCGAACAAGGAGTTGCACGACGAGATGGGCTATGCGGAGCACGCGGCGCGATGTCTCGAGACGCTCAAGGCGTACCTCGCCGAACACGCCGCGATCGGAGCGAAGCAATGAAGAAGCACATCAAGGCGATCGATGCCCGCGGCAAAAAGCTGGGCGGGGAGACGCCGCTCCTGTGCACGCCGCTCGTCGGCCGGACGCCCCAGCGCGTGCTGGCCGAAGCCGAGAGCGTGGTCCGGCAGAAGCCCGACCTCATCGAATGGCGCGTCGACTTCTTCGACCGCATCGGGGATACCGCCACCGTGATCGAGACGGCACGCCTGCTGCGTGAAGCGGTCGGCAAGCGTCCGCTCATTTTCACGCGCCGCGCCGAGACGGAGGGCGGCGAGCGCATCCCGATCGACGACGCGCAAGTCGTCGAGCTCTACGCGGCGGTGGCGCAGACCGGACTTGTCGACTTCATCGATTTCGAGATGGCGCACCATCCGGATCACGTGCGGCGGGTGCGCGAAGTGACGCGAAGGCACGAGGTCCGGCTCATCCTGTCGTATCACAACACGAGCTATACGCCGGGCCACGACCACATCGTCCAGCAATTCCTGGAAGCCGAACGGCTGGGCGCGGATGTCGCCATGGTCCAGGTCGTGCCGCGCGACCGCGTCGACGTGCTCCGCCTGCTCGCCGCAACGGCCGAAGCGGACGAGAAAACGCGCATTCCGCTCATCAGCATCTCCGTTGGGCCGCTGGGTTCGGTCACGCGCATGGTCGGCGGGCTCTTCGGCTCGTGGCTCATGTACTGTGTCGGCGAGTCCGCATCGGCGCCGGGGCAGATACCGATTCGCGATCTCGTCACCGTCTACGACATCATTCGCCGCGCCCGCGGCGGCGAGATGCTTTGACCGCGCAAGCAGGGCGCACGTCCCTTGCCCGTATTTCACGCTGCGACGCCCACCCCCGCCGCCGTTCCGTAAAATAGGCTTCGCGCGACAAGCGCCGACGACGAGGAATGCCGATGAACAACCCCCTGGCGCGCGAAGCGGTCGCGGAACCTCTGAACCCGCTCGGGTTCGACGGGATCGAGTTCATCGAGTTCGCGACGTCGAAGCCGCAGGCGATGGGCGGTGTCCTCGAGCGGATGGGGTTTCGCCCGATCGCGCGCCATCGCTCGCGCGAGGTCGAGCTCTACCGCCAGGGCACGATGAACATCATCGTCAACGCGCAGCCGGCGGACGTTCCACGCACGGTGCAGCCGGTGGAGCGGCCGATCCTGAGCGCGTTTGCCGTGCGGGTACGCGACGCCGACGCCGCGTTCCAGCGCGCGAAGGATCTGGGCGCGTGGGAGATACCGGTCCGCGCACGCGCGATGGAACTCAACATTCCAGCGATCCACGGCGTCGGCGAGAGTCTCATTTACTTCGTCGATCGCTACGACGAGTTCTCGATCTACGACGTCGACTTCCGCGCGATTCCGACGGTCGATCCGCACCCGCCGGCCATCGGTGGCCTGCACTTCTTCGGCATCGTCCAGTATGTCGGTCCCGACCGTACGGCGGACTGGGTCGAGTTCTATTCCCAGATCTTCGGCTTCACACCGCTCGCCGACACGGTGCGCTTCGGCATCATGCCGAAGGGGCTGCTGCTGCGCAGCCCGTGCCGCAACTTCTTCCTGCAGCTCATAGAGCCGGACGAGATCGCCCGGTTCGGCCCGGCGGAAGAGCACCTGCAGCGGATCGGGCTCGGCACGCCGGACGTGCTGGCGACGGTCGGGCTGCTCGAAAAGCGCGGCATCGAATTCCTGGCGTCGGAGAAGGTGCACTCGAGCGAGCGCGGCGCGCTCACCAAGTCGACGCTCGGCAGCGTCATGTTCGAGCTCGTGCACGACGATCCGGGCCCGCCGCCCGCACGCAAATGATTTTCGGCGACTTCGGCATGGACACGGCGTCGCTCGCGGGCTCGCTCGAGACGAAGCTCGCGGCCGTCCATGGCGCCGGGTTCTCGCAGGTGATGATCTCGGCGGCCGATGTCGTCGGGCATTCCGCCGGTGTCGCCGCGGGCGTTCGGGCGGTACGCGCGAGCGGTCTTCGCGTCACCGGGCTCGAAGCGCTGCGCGACTTCGAAGGTCTTTCGGGCCAGCTCCACGCCTACAAGGTCGACATCGCCAAATCGCTGCTCGATGTCTGCGGCGCGCTTGGCGGCCAGACGCTGCTGGTCGAGGCGTCGACGTCGACGCACGCCGACGCCGACCCCGACGCCCTCGCGCGCGATCTGCGCAAGCTCGCGCTCCTCGGCATCCCGCTCGGCATCCGGATCGCGTTCAAGGGGGTGCCATGGAGCCGGACCGTGCGCGACTTCCGTGCGGCGGGCGATGTCGTGTTTCGCACCGCCTGCCCCAACCTCGGTCTCTCGATCGACGCGTTCGATGTACTGGCGGCGGGCGCGACGCTCGAGGATCTCGACGCCATCGACCCGGAGCAGATCTTCCTCGTCCAGCTCTCCGATTACATGTGGCAGGAGATGCGCACGCCGGAAGAGCAGGCGTCGACCGCGACTCACTTCCGCGTCTTTCCCGGCGAAGGCGCGCACAGCGAGGGTCTCGCGCACTTCGTCACGAAGCTCGATGCAATCGGCTACATCGGCGACTACAGCTTCGACGTCTACAACGACGATTACCTGCAGATTCCCCCGGAGGTCGTCGCCGCGAGAGCGCGGCAGGCCGCCGACTGGCTCGGCGAGACCGTGCTGCGGCGCGCGCTGCCGATCCCCGACATGGAACGCCTGCGACCCTTGAAGGCAAGCGAATGACGATGCACTACACACGCCTGGGCGACAGCGGCCTCGAGGTCTCGCCGTTGTGCGTCGGTGCGATGATGTTCGGCGACCGCACCGATGCGAACGAGGCGCGGCGGATCGTCGACGATGCGTACGCGGCCGGCATCAACGTCATCGACACGGCCGATGTCTATGCGAACGGCGCGTCGGAAGAGATCGTAGGTGCGGCGATCAGCGGCAACCGTCGACACTGGATCCTCGCGACCAAGGTCGGCGACCCGTTGACGGGAAAGCCTCACCACGGCGGACTCTCCCGGCGCTGGGTGCTCACGGCCTGCGAAGACAGCCTGTCGCGTCTTAAAACCGACTACATCGACATCTACTACCTGCACAAGGACGATCGCGATACGCCGATCGCGGAGACCGTCGGTACCATCGGCAATCTGATCAGCAGCGGCAAGATTCGCTATTTCGGAATCTCCAATTATCGCGGCTGGCGCATCGCCGAAGTCGTGAGCGAGTGCGAGGCGCAAGGCGTCCCGCTCCCAGTCGTCTGCCAGCCCTACTACAACCTTCTGAACCGCCTGCCGGAGGTCGAGATCCTGCCCGCCTGCGACCACTACGGGATCGGCGTCGCGCCCTATTCGCCGATCGCTCGCGGCCTGCTGACCGGCAAGTACGCGGGGGGCGCGGTTCCCGAAGGCTCGCGCGTCGCGCGCAAGGATCAGCGGATCATGGAGACCGAGTTTCGCGACGAGTCGCTTGCGATCGCGCAAAAGCTCGGCGCGCACGCGGAAAGGACCGGCCGCACGCTGACCCAGTTCGCGCTCGCGTGGGTTTGGGCCAATCGCATCGTGACATCGATCATCGCCGGACCGCGCACGTTCCTGCAGTGGCGCGATTACGTCGACGCGATCGGGACGGAGTGGAACGACGAGGACGAAGCTCTAGTGAACTCGCTCGTCGCGCCGGGCCATCCTTCGACGCCCGGCTATTCCGATCCCCAGTACCCGTTCTTCGGACGGATCGTCGACTGATCGGTCCCCGAACGCAGGCGGCGGGCGACCTACTGTGCGAAGGGCATGCGCTCACCCGCGGTGATCGCGAAGGCGAGCCTGTTCTCCGGGGGTGACAGCGGACACGACCAGCGCTCGTCGTACGCGCACGACGGGTTGTACGCGAAATTGAAGTCGAGCACGATGTCCCTGCCGACGATTCCCAGGTCCGCGCCCTTGATCGTGTCGTAGAGGTAGCGGCCGCCGCCGTAGGTGTCGGTGCCGCTCGTCGCATCCGAGAACGGCAGCCACAGTCCGCCGCCGTAGCCTCCGACCCAGTACATTGCAAGGGAGGCCTCGTGACCGAGCATCGAGAATCGCGCGCAACCGACGCGAGTGCAGCAAAGCATGCCGTCGGCGGCAAGCGGGATCTCGAACGTGTGGCGCGGCGCCGCGGTGTCGATGACGCCGCGGACGCGAAACTTCGGATCGTAGGGATACCAGCGCGGCCCATCCCAGGCTGCGCGTGCTTCGGGCTCGATCGGGCTGTCGGGGTGCTCCCGCATCAGCCGCGCGCGCGCCGCGCGAAACTGCGCGGCCGCCGACAGAGGATCCGTGCCGCCGAGCGCTCGCACCCCCGCGTAATGCTCCGCGACGGTGTGCCGCCAGTCGGCGAGCGTGAACGGATTGGCCGGAGCGCTCAATCAGGGCCTAATTGGTCGAAAGCTTTTCTTCGTTGGCGACGCCGTGCGGCACATGACCGGCGGCCACGTGCTTGAGCGCGGAGTCGATGTGCGTGCGCTGGTCGTCGAAGAAGATGTCGGCGCGGAACGCGCGCAGGAACTCGCCCTTCTCGAGCCCGCCGAGGAAGAGCGCCTCGTCGATCCGGATGTTCCACGCGCGAAGCGTGCGAATCACGCGCTCATGCGCCGGCGCGCTGCGCGCGGTGACGAGCGCCGTGCGGATGGGACTCCGGTCTTCCGGAAAGTCCGACTGGATGCGATGCAGCCCCGCCAGGAATTCCTTGAAGGGGCCGCCGGTGAGCGGCTCGAGGGCCGACCGCGTTTCGCTTTGCGAGAACGCCGCGAGCCCGCCCGTTTGATAGATGCGCTCCGCCTCGTCGGAGAAGAGGACCGCATCGCCGTCGAACGCAATCCGCAGCTCGTCCGTTTCGTTCGTGCCGACGACGCTCGGGAAGATCGTCGCCGCCGCGTGGCCCTCGTCGAGCGCCCGGCGGACATCGCCCTGGTCGGCGGATAAAAAGAGATGCGCGCCGAACGCGGGCACATAGCGCGACGTGGGCTCGCCCTTGGTGAACGCGGCACGGGTGATGTCGAGGCTGTAGTGCTTTATGGAGTTGAACACGCGCAAGCCCGTGTCGGCCGAATTGCGCGACAGGAGGATCACCTCGACGTACTGCTTGTCCGGGCGATTTAGGCGCAGCAGCTTCTTCACGAGCACGAACGCAGGGCCCGGCGCCAGCATCTCATCCTCGTGGAGGACCTGGTAGCGGTGGTAGGCGTCGACGCCTTCCGCCGTATAGATGCGATGGCTCTCCGTGAGGTCGAACAGCGCCCGCGAGGAAATCGCCACTACGAGCTTGCCGTCGAGCGTGGGCTTCGCCATGCGCGCAGTATAGCCGCGGCGAACCGCCCGTCCGCGAAAGGGGGTCAAAGACGACCTTTGCGAGCGCTGCCACCCGCGGACGGCTGCCGAAACCGTCTGCGACCCTATCTACGCGTGGCCGCGCTGTCGAAACTCGTCTCTGACCCTATTTACGCGGCGCGCCGCAATCCTCCGCCCAGCTCGACGAACACGGCACGCACTTCTTCGACCGCCCAGTCGAGCGTGTCGCGCTCGATGGTGAGCGGCGGCGCAAACCGCACGACGGTGCCGTGTGTATCCTTCGACAGAATGCCGCGCGCCAGCAGGCGGTCGACGACGTCGCGCGCGGTGATGCGGTCGCGATCGACCTCGACGCCGATGAACAGCCCCTTGCCGCGCACTTCTCTGATCAGCGGGCTCTTGACCGTGGACAGGCGCTCGAGCAAATGCGCGCCCTGCTCCGCCGAGCGAGCGATAAGGCCTTCGTCGAACAGCACGTCGAGCGCCGTCAGCGCCACGGCCGAGGCGAGCGGGTTTCCGCCGAACGTGCTGCCGTGGTCGCCCGGCGAGAACACCTGCATCAGGTCGTCGGTGCCGACGAGCGCCGACACGGGGAGGAGCCCGCCGCCGAGCGCCTTACCAAGGATCACGCCGTCGGGCCGGACGTTCTCGTGCTCGCACGCGAGGAACTTCCCGGTGCGGCCCATCCCGGTCTGGATCTCGTCGCAGATGAAGAGCACGTTGTTCTCGCGGCAGATGCGCGCGCATTGCGCGAGATAGCCGGTCGGCGGGACGATTATGCCGCCCTCGCCCTGGATCGGTTCGACGAGGAACGCGGCCGTGTTGGGGCCGATCGCCTGTGCGAGCGCGTCCGCATCGCCGTACGGCACACTGCGAAACCCGGGCGCAAACGGCCCGAATCCATCGCGATACTGCGGCTCCGACGAGAACCCGACGATCGTGATCGAGCGACCATGGAAGTTGCCGTCGCAGACAATGATCTCCGCGCGATCCGCCGGGACGCCTTTGACCGTGTACGCCCATTTGCGCGCCGCCTTGAGCGCCGTCTCGACCGCCTCGGCGCCACCGTTCGCCGGAAGCGCACGATCGAGACCGGTGACTTCCGTCAGGCGCTTGAGCAGCGCCGGCAAGAGCTCGTTGTGGAACACGCGCGACGTCACGGCGAGGCGCTGCGCCTGCTCGACCAGTGCGCGCACGATGCGCGGATGCGCATGACCGTGGCTCACTGCCGAGTACGCGCTCATCATGTCGAGGTAGCGGCGGCCATGCTCGTCCCACAGCCAGCAGCCGTCGCCGTGAGTGAGCACAACGGGAAGCGGGTCGTAGTTGCGCGCCGCGTAGCGGCGTTCTCTCGCGATAGCTGTCGGAACGCCGAGCGTGCCGACTGTGGACGGGGACGAGGCGCCGTTTGCGGGTTCGGACGAGGCGCCGTTTGCCGGCGCACGGCCAGTGGGGAATCGGGTAGTCATCGCTGCTACTCCTTGTGAGAGTCTGGTTTCTGCTGGAGCCGGAGCAGGAGGTGTGCCAGATCGAACATCGGCTCGTGACCGCGGATCGACTCCAGGCAGCGCCTGAAAATTAGACGCGCCGAAAGAGCTGGCGCGTGCTTCGAATTTTACACATTACGCGCCAGAAGCGCCTGTTGCGGTGCAGCATGCGAACGAGGCGCCATGAACAGGCGATGGAACGCGCGACGACGGCGCGGTGATGCGCTCAATGCGCCAGCCGCGCGAGCAGCGGCGCCCAGGCCGTTGCTTCCCTCTCGTGCGCCGCAGCGAGTGCGTTCGCGCGATAACGCCGATAGTCGCCGCGAACCGTGAGCACTGCAGCATGAACGCTTCCGGCATCAGGAGACCGGAGCGCAATTCCAGCATCGAACGGCTGGATCAGCCTCGCGGTCCACGTGCCCGCGGTCGCAACGATCGGACATCCTTGCGCGAGGGCGTCCAGCGTCACGCCACTGACGCGATCGGCGAAATCGATGGCATCGTACGGCTGCAGGCAGATGCTGCCGTGAAAGTTCGCCGTGTACTCCCCGGGCGACGGCGTCTTCCTGATGAGCGTCAATGGATCGTAACGAATGGCCTCGAGCCGTGCGATGTCGGCTCGCGTCGGACCGTCGTACTTCCCGTAGTGCTCGGGCGTGATCTGCACGGCGATGGGGATATTCGAGCCTGTCGATGCGAGCCGTTGAACGAGATCGACGACGATTCCAAACCCCTTGTCACGGCGCGCCGCCCCCGCATACAGGAGCCGTCGGAACGGCACCGGGGTTTCTTCCCGCGACGTTTCCGGCGCCGGATACGGCAGCATTGCGACCTGACGAAATCCGCACCCGCGAAACACTTCCACCAGGCGCTCCGTGGTGCAGAGGATCGAGAGGTCCGGTTGCCGGGCGGCGATGAACCGGAACAGCCGGCGCTTCGCCGACGTGGCGCGCAGCCAGTGGAAGTACAGGAACACGCGGTCGGCGGGCAGGCGTCCAGGCGCTGTGAGCGCCACGAGTGCGAGGTCACGCGTGCGCGCCGTGGTGAGGACCACCCGTGCCGGCGTTCGCAGCAGCCGGTGCAACAGTCGCAGCATCTGCTGGAGACGTTCGCGCCGGCGGAAGTGCGAATGGACCATCACATCGGGCCCGAACGTCATGGGAACGGCCAGGTGGCCCTCTCGTGCCGCGGCCTGTCGTACCTCGCGCTGTTGGACCTGCCCTGCCCACAGCTCGATCGCGTGGCCGCGCAACGCGCGCACGAGACTCGACACGAGCGAGTGGCAATGTCCGGAATAATCCTCGAGCGTGGGTTCGACGACCTGCAGCGGAACGCTCACCGGCGGCGCAACTGCATCAGCTTCGCGTAGCGGTAGTACGTCCCCTCGGCCGTCGCGAATGCGAGCATGAAGCCCTCGCGACCGTCGAGAAAGCCGGCGCGCAGCACGTAGGTGCGAAAGAACGCCCAAAGCGCACGCGCGATCGCTTCGCCGAGCCCCGAGCTTTTGCCGTCGCGCCGCAGTTGCGCGGCGCTCGCCGTCGAGTAGCGGTTCATCTTGTCGACGAGGTCCTCGAGGTCCACGAACGTCTCGTGCAGGATGGGCTCGGCCAGCGTCGCGACCGCGCCGTCGACGACGAGGCGTTCGTGGACGATGTCGGTGGAGAAGCGGCCGCGATCGCGACGAAACAAGCGCACGACGTAATCCGGCCACCAGCCCGAGTAGCGCATGAAGCGACCGCAGAAGCTCGATCGCCGCGGCAGGCGGTACGCGGCGACATCCTGATTCGCCGAAGCGAGCGCGTTGCGGATCTCGGCCGCCGATGCTTCGGTCAGCCACTCGTCCGCGTCGAGCGAGAACACCCAATCGCCGGTCGCAAGATCGAGCGCGCGGTTCTTCTGCGGCCCGAAGCCCGGCCAATCGACGGTCACGCTGACTTTCGCGCCGTGCTCGCGCGCGAGCTCAGCGGTCCGATCGCAGCTCCCCGAATCGACGACCACGATCTCGTCGGCGAACCCAACCGAGCGGAGCGTGCGCGCGATCGACGCTTCCTCGTTCTTCGTGATCACGATCACGGAAAGGGTCACCGGAGTACCTTCGCGCTTCGGGCAACAGTCGCCTCGCTCATGTCGTGACCCGATGGCGTGTCGTCGCCGGGCGTCCGGGAAGGTCGAGCGCGGTCGTCGCGGACGGCGTCCGGGCGACGACCTTGCCGCGCCGCACGACGGCAAGCCTCGTCGCCTTGAGGCGAATCGCCTCGACCGGATCGCGCGCTTCGAGCAGCACGAAATCGGCCTGGCAGCCGGTCGCGACCCCGTAGCCCTCGAGACCGAGGATCCTGGCCGGTGCGCTCGTCACCGCCTCGAAACACGCGCGCATCGCCTGCTGCCCCGTCATCTGCGCGACGTGCAGGCCCATATGCGCGACCTCGAGCATGTCGGCGGCGCCCAGCGGATACCACGGGTCGAGCACGCAATCGTGGCCGAGCGCAACGTCGATGCCCGCCGCCATGAGCTCCGGCACGCGGGTCATCCCGCGGCGCTTCGGATAGGTGTCGTGCCGCCCCTGGATCGTGATGTTGATCAGCGGATTGGCGATGGCGGCGACTCTCGCCTCGGCCATCAGCGGGATCAGCTTCGAGACGTAATAATTGTCCATCGAATGCATCGACGTGAGATGCGAGCC
>Ga0207701_10000780_pt1 | contig 33711 bp, 24 predicted proteins | sample KBSSwiSSwithPhiX_FD_184294 | JGI IMG/M metagenome (GOLD analysis project Ga0207701, IMG submission 184294) | Switchgrass rhizosphere bulk soil microbial communities from Kellogg Biological Station, Michigan, USA, with PhiX - S5 (SPAdes) (version 2) | ecosystem: Environmental > Terrestrial >... | reverse complement strand
AGTACCCATCCCCAGTCCTTGATCGCTTGAGGCTCGAAGGCGCTGAGCCGGGCGCCATCGAAACATCCCAGCCGCGTATAAAACTTTGGCTCGGCGCCGAGCAGATCCAGCGTGCGGCCCTCGAACACACTGCCCTGGTCGTCGCCGATGACGTAGCCCCTGAAGCACAAGTTGCCAGCGCGATCCTCGAGGAGCGCGTTCACGTTCGAGAGGCCGTCAGGACGGCCGTAGGTGGTGAAGCCATTGTGGACGAGCTTCATCACGCCCGCGTTGGCCGTGGCGAGCCAAAGATTGCCGGCCCGATCTTCGCTCATTGAACTGACGCCGTACTGCGTCAGGCCGTTGCGCTGGCCGTACGCATGAAGCCTGGAGGTCCGCGTCCGCTGGTTCGGGAAGAATTCGACCAACCCCTCCGTTGCGATCCAGAATCGTCCGTCCGACGCCTCGAAGATCTGCTGGACCCACACGTTCGGCAGTCCGTCCTTCAGCCCGAACGTCTGGCCGATCTTCGGCTTCCCATGAGTCGCATCGGCTGTGAAGCCGAAGAAACCAGTCTGCCGGGTGCCCACCCAGAACCGGCCCTCTCGATCCTCCATCACGCAGGTCAGATAGGTGCTCGGCAGACCGTCGCGTTCCGTGTAGCGCGCGCTGCTGCCATCGGGCCACCGCCGATAGAGCCCGCCCGGCACGGCAATCCACAGCGTGTGAAAACGATCTTCCCGGATGTCTGCGATCTCGGAATTCTGGACGAATTCCTGCGCCAATCCGATGTCGACCGGGAGGAGGGTTCGCGAATCCCCGTCGCCCACCAGCCGGAAGAGGCCCTCTCTCGTTCCAACCCACAGCGTGCCGTCATGTCCTTCGCGAAGCACGGTAATCGTTCTCGCGAATCGATCGTCCACCGGCGCGGGGATGAGGACGAACATCGGCCGCGCGCCGGCGGCGCTCGTGGCATCGCCGTTTCGCGCAGGTCGGCCGGCGGGATCGAATCGAACCAACCCGCCATCGGTGGCAACCCAGTATTCGTGGCTGCGCGATTCCAGCAGATCGTTCACGCGGCCTTCGGGCAGCCCCTGCTCGGACCCGAAGTTCACGAACGTGTAGCCGTCAAATCGCGACAGGCCGCCCCTGGTGCAGAACCAGAGGAATCCTCTCGAGTCCGACACGATGCGGTCGACTTCGTCGTGCGGAAGACCGTCAGCACTGCTGTACGACTTGATTGGCAGATGTTCGGCGTGAAGACGGACGCCGAGGCCCAGGAGCACGGCCACCACCAGGAGGCGGAACGCTAGTGCCGAGGCAGATCGTGGGATGCCCGACTATACGCCTGTGAGCGGGGGGCGTCCATCCGGTTCGAGTCCTCACTACGTGTTTACGTAGCTAGTCGCTCTGCTCGCGCGGTGCTACAACACGAGCCTCCGACACCCCGGCAAGATATTCGGCCACTCCACGATTGAAAAGGAGCTTTCGATGCCTGTCTCGACGCGCGCACTTGTCGTCATCGCTCTGGCCGTCGTCGGCACGACGCTTGGCTGCAGCAACAGTCAACACATCACTCCGTCGGCACCGACGGCGGTTCAAAGCGGGCAGAGTCCATCCGTGCCGGCCAGTAACGCGCCGCACGAGCCGCTGTCTGCCGCCACCCTGGCGGAACTGGCCAGGGCTCGCAACGCGACGGCGAAGTATCACGACGTCGCAGAAGCTCTGGCGGACGGCTACGTTCAGAGAGGCTACGGGCCTGGTGAAGGAATTCACTTCGTGAACGCGAGTCTGATGGACTGCACGTTCGACCTCGAACACCCCGAGGCGCTCCTCTACGTCCCGTCAGATGAAGGGATGAAGTTGGTGGGCGTGGAGTACATGGTGCGGAGTACATGCACAACGACGGCGCCCGATGGCTTCGCGGGCGATGCTGATGAATGGGAAGGACCTAACGCGGAAGGTCGTCCAATGTGGGCCCTGATCGCCTGGCTGTGGCTGGGCAACCCGAACGGAGTGTTCGCAGAACCTCCACATCCGCACATACCGCTTGTTCCGTAAATCGAATCGACGAGGGGACTGCGTGTCGGGTCGTGACTTGTGGTCAGGCGCGGATGGAGGTTGACGTGATGCGTATAGGAAAGTCGCTCGTGCTGGGGATTGGGCTGTCGGCGTCGGCTCTCATCCCGGTGGTCTTCGCGACGGGAACGTCCGTCGGCACGCTCGACGGAGATCTGGCGGCCGTGCTCTCGGCTGCCGGCTTCACAGGCCAGATCGAGCAGACATTTCAGACGCGCCTCCAGGCAAATCTCGGCCGGCCCATCGATCCCGGGTTGGCCGATCTAGGTCGGATGCTGTGGTTCGACACACGGCACTCGCTGCACCAGGACAACACGTGCGGCGGGTGCCATTCGCCCTCCAGCGGCTTCGGCGATTCGCAGCCGATGGCCATCGGCGTTCAGAACAACGGCCAGGTCGGTCTACATCGCGCCGGCCCGCGGAACCAGCGTCGTTCTCCAATGGTCATCAACACGGCGCTGTATCCCGCCATGATGTGGAACGGCCGGTTCAATTCACTGTCCGGCGATCCGTTCGACAACTCACTGGGTTTCCGGTTTCCGTTTCCTGAAGCCGACGTCCGTTTCTCGCATGCCAACGACGCACTGCACCATGTGACGCACCTCCTGCAAGCGCAGGCGCATATGCCGCCGACGGAGATGATCGAAGTGGCCGGCTTCACCGGCACGTGTCCGAATGGCGTGCCGGACACGACCTTGGGCAGCGACTTCTGCCAGTTCGACGATGGTCTGGGCGAGACCGTGCCGGGGCCGGACCCTGCGACCGGATCGCGGAACGAACCTATTCGGCAGAAGGCATTGCAGATCCTGAATGCGTCGCCGGCCTATCGCACGCTGTTCGGGGCCGTGTTCCCAGAGGTGAAGGCCGGCGCCCCCATTGACTTCTTCATGTTCGGCAAGGCGATCGCAGAATTCGAGTTCACCCTGGTATTTGCCAACGCGCCGATCGACCAGTTCGCCCGAGGCGATACCAGCGCAATGACGGCGCAAGAAAAACGCGGCGCGCTGATCTTCTTTGGGAAGGCAGGATGTGTGACCTGCCACGCGGTGGCGGGCAAATCTAATGAGATGTTTTCCGACTTTCAGGCGCACGCCATCGGGGTGCCGCAGATCGCGCCCGGCTTTGGCGCTCGCTTCGGCAACGTCGTCTTTGCCGGCCCTGGGAAGGACGAGGACTTCGGCCTCGAAGAGATCACCGGCAATGCGGCGGATCGATATAAATTTCGCACGGCCCCACTGCGAAACCTCGCGGTTTCGCCCGGATTCTTCCACAACGGCGCCTTCGTCAATTTAGAGGACGCTGTCCGCTTCCATCTCGACGTGTTCGCCGGTGCTAGGCGCTACGACGCCGGCAGGGCCGGGTTGCCAATCGATCTCACGTTCCACACAGGACCGCCGGTGCCAAGGAACCTTCTCGATCCGCTGGTTGTGCGACCAACGCACCTGAGCGTGGGAGACGTCAACGATCTGGTCTCGTTCGTTCGAGACGGCTTACTGGACCCGCGCGTCAGCGCACGGAATCTGTGTCAGCTGGTACCGGCGCACGTTCCGAGCGGTAGTCCTGTACTCCAGTTCGAGGCCTGTCAGTAGGCCAGGCAGCCACGATCGGATGCCGACCTGCTCGATGGTGTTCAACGAGGTTGAGGTTCCAGCGCGCGCGTCAGCTCAGGCCGTCGGCGACGTACAGGCTGCTCAGCGCGCGGGCCCAGGTGTAGGCGTGCGTCTGGCCGTCACGCGTCACCCGGAACGAAATGAACGCCATAAGGCCGGCTCGATCGCTAGGGAGGATGTTCTTCCATGCGCTTTGGCCACCCGTGTTGACGTCGACCTTGTAGATCTCTCCGAGCGGAGACGCCGGATCGCCAGGCCGCATCACGAGAAGGCCGTCAGCGATCCATCCGACCGGTCTTTCGCTACCGGTCAGCCCCGCCAGGTCTCGCGGCGCACCGCCGTTCATGTCGTAGATCCGAATCGCGGAGCCGGGCCCCTGCGCCGCAATCCTTGAGCCATCGGGTGACACCACCCACCACTGCCCGATGCCTTCGGGCGTGAGTGGAGTGGGCCGGTCAGCGCCGAGGTCGTGACGGAACAATCTCGCCGGATGGCCGGGCTCGACCGCCATGACCACGATCCGTTTGCCGTCGGGAAGCCATCGCGCACTGCTGTAGCTGAGGCCGTGGCCGTCGAGCCTGCGCGGTTCGCCGGCACCCGTCGGGAGCAGTTCCAAGTACGAAGAGGGGTAATTACCAGAAAGGCGTACCGCCCATTGTCCGTCAGGAGAGAGAGCCGCGCCGGCGCCGGCACCGAGCCGAACGGCATCCGTACCCTCCGTGCCACGGAGATAGGCGACACCCTGGGGACCACCCCCCAGTCCGAACTCGGTGAAGAGCACCTGCTTGCCGTCGACTGACAGATCGCCGAGAAACGAAGCGTCGAGCCACGAGAGATCGCGATCGATGGCGTCGCCAGGACGGCGCACGGCCATGAGGACGCGGTCGTCCGTCTGAGCAACCACCAGCCGTCCGTCAGGCAAAGCGTCCCACACGGTAATGTTGCCGGGCATTTGCGAGATGGTCTGTGGGGCACTGGCCGGCGCGACCGTGTACACTGCGCGCGACAACGGCTGGTCGACGGCCGCCGTGTAAACGATCTCGTTTCCCTTCCAGGCAAGGCCATGGATGTTCACATACTCGGGTGAAAGTGGCGTGACGATGCCGGAGTGATCCACCATCGCGATCCGGCCTGTCAGGGACAGCGGTTGGCGATAGTTCACGAACGCGATCCGCTTGCCGTCGGACGAGATTCGCGGGAAACCAAGGCCGGTGCCCTGTCCATTAGTGGGTGCGTACAGGATTCTTCCAATCGGAAACTCGAGGCGGTCGCGCCCGTCGACGCGACGCACGATCGCCAGATCCGATCCATCCGGCGACCAGTCCGCAAACCTGACGTTCTCGAGTACCGGTCGCGGTGCACCACCCGAAATCGGCACGCGCGCCAGCGTGCCGTAGGTGATCACGCCATCATGGTGAGGGCCGAGGGAGAGCGCGACCTCGCCGGATCGAGAGATTGCCAGCACGTTCGCGTCTGGAAAATCGAGCGGGTGCGACTCGGGACCGTCGACGCGTACGGTGTGTACGCGGCAGCGTTCGCCGTCCCATCCGGCGCCGTACAAAATCGTCTGGCCATCGGGAGCGAAGCGGGCCGAGCGGATGATTCCTCGCCTGAACGTCAGCCGGCGGAACGACGGTGTTGTCGCTGCCCGAACACGCCGGTTCAGCAACATGCCGCCCGCGGCTCCGGATGCCAGCAATCCGACGGACGCGGCGCCGTAGAGCAGTGCTCTGCGACGAGTCACTTTCGTTGCGGTTGGTGCCGGCGTTGTCTCGGCAGGGCTCGCGATCGCGTCTTCGAGCTCGATTCGGACATCGCCCAAATTGCGCCAGCGGCGCTTGGGATCGGTCTCGAGACAGCGCCGAATCACTCGACGCACGTTCGCGGGTGTCTCCGGCGGCAGAAGGGACTCGTCTGGCTTCGCCGTGAGCACCTGCGCCAATGTCTCGGTGGCACTCGGCCGAGCGAAGGGGGAGACGCCGGTCAAGAGCTCGTAGAGGACGACGCCGTAGGCCCAGATGTCGGTTTCGCGGCCGGTCGCTTCGCCGCGCGCCTGCTCGGGGCTCATGTACGCCGGCGTTCCGATGATTACGCCGACGGCCGAAATCGCCGTGAGCGTCGGCACTTCGGTGACGGCAGCTGCCAGGGACTTCGCCAGGCCGAAGTCGAGCACTTTGACCGTGCCGTCCCGCCGCACTTTGATGTTTGCCGGCTTGAGGTCGCGGTGGATGATGCCCTGGTCGTGGGCCGCTTCGAGGGCGTTGGCAACTTGCGTCGCAATCTGCAGGGCCTCGCCGATCGGAACGGGACCGCGGCTGATGCGCTGTGACAGGTCCTCGCCCTCCACCAGCTCCATCACCAGCGCAATCGTGTTGCCGGACTCTTCGAGGCCATAAACCTGTGCGACGTGGGGGTGGTTCAGGGATGCGAGGATTTCCGCCTCGCGCTGAAAGCGCGCCAGCCGATCGCTGCTGCCGGCGACATCGGCCGGCAGGACCTTCAGCGCCACTTCCCGCTTCAGCCTGGAATCAGTGGCCTGGTATACCTCGCCCATTCCGCCTTCGCCCAGCTTGGCGACGACGCGGTAAGGTCCAAGGGTGCTGCCGATCACCGAATCCTACGACGCCGGGCCACGACGCGATCGCACCGTAACTCGTGAATCATCAGGCCGCGAGCGGACGGGACCCCGCCGGCACTGAGGGAAGCTGTCAATTCGTACACGCTGAGGCGCATGCCAGGAACGAGGCTCAAGTCTGAGAATTATACGTCGCAGGCGACTGCGTGTTGGTGGAGAAGCCGCTCAAAACCAACTTCTTCCAAGAAGGCCGGGCCGTTAGGATCTACGAACGGGGCGGTGAATCAACTTCTGAAAGGACGAATGGCTCAGCGCAGCCAGTCGTATTCCGCCGCTCGTACAACCGAAAGCAGGCGCCATGCAAACACAACGCGCGAATGAACCCAACCCGGAACAGTCCCGGCTCCAGGACGATCTCGAAGGACGAGCCGCGTGGAAGAAGTGGGGGCCGTATCTGAGCGAGCGGCAATGGGGAACCGTCCGGGAGGACTACAGCGATAGTGGTGACGCGTGGAACTACTTCTCCCACGATAACGCGCAGTACCGCGCGTACCGCTGGGGTGAAGACGGGCTCGGCGGCATTTCCGATGATCGCCAGCTCCTGTGCTTCGCGTTGGCGCTGTGGAACGGGCGCGACCCAATTTTGAAGGAACGCCTCTTCGGGTTGAGCAACAGCGAAGGGAATCACGGCGAGGACGTCAAGGAGTACTACTTCTACCTCGATAGCACGCCGACCCACTCGTACATGAAGTACCTCTACAAGTATCCGCACGCCGAGTACCCGTACGTGCGCATCATCGAGACCAACCGTCAGCGCGACAAACACGCCTCCGAGTACGAACTCCTCGACACCGGCATCTTTGATCAGGACCGGTACTTCGACGTCTTCGTCGAGTACGCCAAGCGCGAACCTGAGGACATCCTGATTCAGATCACGGTCTGCAACCGCGGCCCCGAGCCTGCCCAGATCCATGTCTTGCCCACGGCATGGTTCCGCAATACGTGGTCGTGGGAGCGCAAGGAGGAGAAACCGGAGCTGAAGGTTGTCGCCGCCGGCACCGACGTGCGGGCCATTGCCGCCCGGCATCGTCTTCTTGGAGAGCGATTCCTCTACTGTGAAGGCGTGATCGATCTGTTGTTCACCGAAAACGAAACCAATACTCAACGAGCCTTCAATCAGCCCAGTCAGCAACCGTACTGCAAGGACGGCATCATCCAGGCTGTCGTCCACGGGAACAAGAACGCCATCAACCCCGAGTTGCGCGGCACCAAGGCGTCCGCCCATTACCGACTCGTCATACCGGCGAAGGGCACCAGGACGGTTCGACTGCGGTTGACTGATCAGCCGCCGGCCCGGCTAGAGGATCCGTTCGGCGATGCCTTCGATGCCGCGCTGAAGACGCGACATGCAGAATCGAATGCCTTCTATGAAGCCATCACACCGGCGACGCTCACCAAAGACCAGGCCCAGGTGATGCGTCAGGCGCTGGCCGGAATGCTCTGGAGCAAGCAGTACTTCCATTACGACCTGGCCGAGTGGCTGCGTGAACATGGCGACAAACCCGAGGAAGGCGTGCGCGCCCGGGTTCGCAACAAGGACTGGTTCCACATGTACAACGCCGACGTCATCTCCATGCCGGACAAATGGGAGTACCCGTGGTACGCGGTGTGGGACCTGGCGTTCCACACTGTCCCCTTGTCGCTGGTGGACGTCGATTTCGCCAAGGAGCAGCTGCGGCTGTTCCTGGGCCACCATTACCTTCACCCCAACGGGCAGATGCCCGCCTACGAGTGGAATTTCGGCGACGTGAATCCCCCTGTGCACGCGTGGGCCGTCTGGTCCGTGTATAGCTACGAGAAACAGCTGCGCGGGCGCGGTGACATTAGTTTTCTCAAGTTCTGCTTCGAGAAGCTGTCGCTGAACTTCACATGGTGGGTCAACCGCAAGGACGAGGACGGCAACAACGTGTTCTCGGGAGGCTTCCTCGGCCTGGACAACATCGGCGTCTTCGACCGCAGTCGCGCGCTGCCAACCGGCGGCTCTCTGGAGCAGTCGGATGGCACGGCCTGGATGGCGTTCTTTGCCTCGATGATGCTCCAGATCGCGGTGGAGCTCGCGATCGAGGACGACCCGCATTACGAGGCCATGGCGCTGAAATACTTCGAGCACTTCCTCTGGATCGCCGCGGCCATGGACAACCTGAGCTTCACCGGGATCAAACTGTGGGATCACGCCGACGGCATCTATTACGACGTCCTGCGCTTTCCTGACGGCAACGGTGTCAGTCTCAAAGTGCGTTCACTGGTCGGGTTGATGCCGCTGGCGGCGACGACAGTCCTGCCGGCGAACCTGCGCGAACGGCTGCCGCGCTTTTTCGAAGAGGCGCAGTGGTTCCTGGAACGGCATCCGTACACGGCCGCGGTTCTCACCGTTCCGCTGAACGTGGGGGCGGGCGGCAGCCGAATCCTATCTCTTGTGAACCCGGACAAGCTGCGCCGGATACTCGGCTACATGCTCGACGAGAACGAGTTTCTGAGCCCGTTCGGGATTCGCTCGCTATCACGCCATCACGCGGAGCACCCGTATGTCTTCACCGCAGGCGGAGAGGAGTATCGCGTCGGCTACGTCCCGGGTGATTCCGACACGGGGATGTTCGGGGGGAACTCCAACTGGCGCGGACCGATCTGGATGCCGATGCAGCTCATGCTGATCCGCGCGTTGGTCAACCAGTACGCCCACCTCGGGAACGAGTTCAAGGTCGAGTGCCCGGTCGGTTCGGGACGACAGCTGAATCTGCTGGAGGTCAGCCAGGAGATCGCGCGACGGTTGTCACGCCTGTTCCTGAGAGACAAGCAAGGGCGCCGTCCCGCCCACGGCGAGCATAGCCGGTGGACCGACGAGCACTGGCGCGATCACGTACTGTTCTACGAGTACTTTCACGGCGACACCGGCGCAGGGATCGGCGCCAGCCATCAGACCGGTTGGACCGGTCTCATTGCCTTCCTCATCCAGGGATTCACCGAGGTTGAGGCGGAGGAAGTGATGGAGAAGGGGATGATCGCGGTGACGGAAGCCAGTGCCGAGGCGGCGAAGGAGGCGAACACAACGGAAGCCGTCCAGGTGGCAGAGGAGGTTGAGAAAGACGTGTCCGAGAAGGTCGTGGCCCAGGTCATCGAAGCGGTGCAGCAACAAGTGACGGACGCCGTTCTGGGACAGGCCGAGCAAATCCAGGAGAAGGTCGAACAGATTGTCATCGCGAAGATCGCCGAGGCGGTGCAGAAAAAAGCTGACGAAGTAGCACAAGCCGAAGGAAGTGTCGACGAGAAGAAAGAGGTCCTTTGAGCGTCGAGCTTCTCACGAGCAGCACCCGCATCACTCTTTCGGCACGCTGAGCGCCGACTGCAAGTCGGCCAGTCCCTGACGCAGCGGCGCCGCGGTCGTCTCGGGCACGCCGTAGAGCGACAGCCAGACGCCCAACTGGTGCGTCTCCTTCATCCCTTCCCGTTCGACGAAGAGGAGCGCGTCGTTCCACGCCGGCACGACGAAGGCGATGGTCCGCGGTGCGTGCCGCATCGCCACCGTGGCGTCGACGTCTCCACCGCCAAGTGAGAAACGACAGGCGTCGCCGGGTCGCAGTTCGCCGCCCGGGATCTGCAGGCGCAAGCCTTTCTGGCCGAAGACGGGATGGAACTCTCCGGCGGGCGCGGTCGTTCGGAAACGCGCCGACAACTGCTGGCGACCGACGCCGCGGTGACGTTCGAGCGCGTGCTTCAAATTGAACAGGAAGAAGGTCCAGCCAGCGTCGAGCCCGTCGATGTAGTCGTCCCATGCGTCGCTGTCGTCGAAGCCCGAGTGCACCAGACGCACCCGTACGCGGCCGCCGTGTGCTTCGAGGTAGTAGTCGACCGCGAGACGGACGACGCTCCCGTCCTTTGACGGCATCTCGCTTACGGTTTGCATCCGCCTCAATGGTTCCCACACCGTAATTGGCGCGTCCCACATCTCCTTGGGGTCCCAGCCGACGCTGACGCTGCCACCGACGCCCGGCGTCACTGCCGCGTACGGCGCGAACCAGCGGGCGATGCCCTCGCCGGTCGTCAGGGCCTGCCAGACCTCTTCGAGCGTGGCGTCGATGTCGATGGTCAGATCGACGGTTCGGTCGGTGCGCTTGCGGTCGTCAGTCACGTCGCCTCCATGTCGGCCTCGCGGCCGCCTTCGGGTTTAGCCGGCGGTGACGGCACTGCCGGATAGCTGCACGCGAACACCCGGAATGTGCGCCCCTGCGGCGCATCGGGGTGGTGATACTTGGCGGCCAGGGTGGCGAGCGCCGTGGTGAGCTCGTCGGCGAACCCGCGCTGATCGGCCGGTGTCGCAAACCGTACGTCGGATTCCAGCGTAAGAGTCGGCACGCGCTTGCCGCGAGCGGCGGCGGCTCGACCAAGCGCGGCGAGGTCGTTCAGCGCGCGACCTGCCACGGCCGAAAGGTAGGCGGCAGAGAAGGCGTCGGCGACCGTGTGCGGATCGACGGCGACTCCTCCCAGCGTCTTCGGCGCGATGGCGTACGACGTCGCCGTGCGGACGTAGGAACGATCGATGCGGCGGCCGACACTTCCGTGCTCGTGCGCCTCCACCAGCTGCTGTGCCTCGAGTTTCCGCAGATGGTACAGGACCCGCTGGCGGGGCATCTCCATCGATTTCGCGAGTTGCGGCGCCGATTGCGGACGCTCGAGCAAATGAAGGAGCCGCAAGCGAACGGGTTGCAGGGCCGCCCGCGCGCGGGTGGGGTCGTCGATGATGTCGAGGGGAAGGGCGCCCATACGAACAGGAGCAGTTGTGCCTTGCGGACAAATTAATCTGTCCGCACCCGCTTGTCAAGCGGTCGTCCGCGACTGTCGTGAATTCATCGTCGCTATTCTTTCGTCGAGGCGACATCGAATGCCTCCGGGTAGCACCGCTGCGCGATCGGTCCGACGACAGCCTCGAGACATCAAGCACAAACATCTCTCGGCTACAGGAAATCCGCCGCGATTTCTTGGCCGCCAAAATTCGCGCAACCCCGGCCGGCAAATCGTATATGTTCCGGTTCATCTATGTGTCGGCGTTCGGGGAGGATGAAATGGCAATGGAGAGCTTGGGCGGAAATTTGCCGGCAGGACGACCGATCGCTCTATCTTCAGGCGGCAGGACCCACGTATTCGCCATCGCCGCCGGCGGCGCGATGAGCCACTGGACGACGTCTAACGGGATCGACTGGCAGGGGCCAGCAGACCTGCTCCGGCTTGCGACTAACCTCGAGGCTTCTTTCCCGTGCGCCTTTGGGCTAGGTAATGCCATGCACGTGTTCGCGATTGGCCACGGCGGTCTTTTCGCCAGCGGTGGCCCGCTCGTGCGCTGGTCAGCGCCCGATGGCGTGAACTTTCTGCCGCCAGTCGAAGACGGTGCGTGGCCAATACCCGGCGGCGGCAACGGGATTGCCGCAAGCTCTCCAGACGGCAGCCGGCTTGACGCCTTTGCCCCCACATCCTCCGGTTTGATTCGCTACTCGTGGAGTAACACGCTTGCGACGCTCGGTTCTGCTCCTCTACCCGATAGCCTCAACCTTCCGCGGTCCGTGCCGGCGGCCGTATCGTCAGGGACGAACATCGTCGATGTCTTTGCCGTTGACGCCAACGGCAACGTCCTCCGCTGGCACACAAGCAACGGAATAACGTGGGTCAAAAGCGTGCTGCCGCGCCCGGCTGGCGCCACGGCAGGCCCGCTGGTTCGTACTGGTCTCGTTGCGCTCTCGCCGGTCGCCGGGCGGGTCGAACTGTTTGGCGTCACCAGCGACGGCCGACTGGTCAACTGGTCGTTCGACACCACAACGGTCCAAGCCGCGTTCCTTCCCGCTCCGCCGATGACGCTCAACGAGAGCATTCCAGCGGCGATCATCGTGGATGGGCACACTGAGGTCTTCGCGATTGGACAGCCGCCCAACCCACTCGTTGGTGGGCCGCTCGTGCGGTGGCGGAGGGGCCAAGGCCAATGGAGCGAGGGAAGGGTCATTGACGCAAACCTCGCTGCGGGCGGCCTCGGTGCGACGGCTGGAACGGGGCGAGTGGATGCGTTTGGTTTCAACTCCGGCACCAACAACAGCCTGCTTCATTGGCCGGCCGGGATTTCCGTCGCGTCGCACGAACCTTGGGGGAACTGGGCGAACACTCTTCAGACGAATGTGCTCGGACAATGTCATCCGAGTACGGAAGAAGAGGTGGCGTCGATTGTAAAGACGGCCGAGAAGATGCCCGGCGCGCGCGTCCGTGCAGTGGGCAGCAGTTGGTCATTCTCCGACATCGCTGAAACGCCCAGCTTCGTCGTTCAGACGAACCAGATGAATGGCCTCATCACTCACGTGATCGATCGGTCTGTCCTCACCGACCACGCACCTGACCCGAAGTACTTGATCCATGTGGAGGCGGGCATCCAGGTCGAGGAATTGATGCGGAGGCTCGACACGTTGACTCTGGCGCCGTTTACGATGGGTGGTTCCTCGGGACAGACGCTGGCAGGGGTGATCTCGACCAGCGTCCACGGCTCCGACTGGGATCGCGGCCCCATTCCCAACGCCGTGCGCGCGATTCGCCTCGTGGGTCCCGGTGGCACTCAGCACTGGATCGAGCCAGATCAGTGGCGGATCACCAACCAGGCCGCTTTGCAGGCGCGTCTCGGAACGGCCGTGCAGATCCACTACGACGATGACTGGTTTGATTCCGCCCTGGTGTCGATGGGCTCGATGGGCATCATTACTTCAGTCGTCTTCGAAGTGACGGATCAGTACAAGCTGAAAAAGTCGTGCACAGAAACGAAGTGGTCTCAGCTCAAGCCGCAGCTCCTTTCCAACAGTATTTTTGCCGACCCTGATTACTACGTCATGGTCGCCATCGACCCGGCTGAGAAGGGTGACCGGACGTGCTACGTGACAACCCATCGACGCACCGACGACGCGGTGACGCCGACTGCCGCACGTGCTTCCGACCCTCTGGATGCCTACTGCAATTTCGACGCTGAGAAAGCGTTGGCGTACCTCGCCAGCGCGCCATTGGCGGCGGGAGTCCTCGAGGGCGTTCTGTCTGTCGTCACTGCCACGGCAGGCGCCTTTGGTATTCCCTTACCGGCCGGCGCGACCTTGGTGGTGGCTCTACCAATCCTGGTTGCCGCGCTCAAACTGGCCGGTGGGGGCGCTCTGGGTGATTTCATCGGAAACCTTTTCAACCACAGCTCGGAGGCCACAGCGGCGCTTGTCACCTGGATGACCCGCGACAGCTTGAAGCCAGGCGCGACGCCTGATGTCAACGTCGCCCATCGGATCATGGCTCCCTGGAATTACGGACAGTGCGCGTACCGCGGTCTCGCCATCGAGCTGGCCTTCGATGCCGCCAAGGGCGGACACGTGAGTTTCCTGGATGAGGCGAGCCAGATACTGGACCAGCGGCGAGACCAGGGGTTGGTGCTGGGAGGGTACATCTCCTTGCGGTTCGTGGGACCGTCCCGGGCAATTCTGTCGCCACAACAGTCGGGGCGCACGTGCATGATCGAGATCACCGGGCTTCGATCTTTGAATAGCACGGCGCCGCTCCTGAACGAACTCGAGATACTAGGAACACGCCGTCACGGCGCCATCCAGCACTGGGGCATGTTTTCGCCGCCCAACCTCGTCGCGGCAGACCTGCCCCCCGCGTATCCGAGGTTAGATACCTGGAGACGTGTCCATCGCGAGATCAGCGGCGCCGGGGCGATACATACCTTCGAGAATACTTTCTCGACCCGCGTCGGATTGGATGCGGCGCCCGGCGGCGTGCCGCTCGTCCGTCAAACCGATTGGCGCTGGTGCCGCAAGTGTCTCGGTATGGCGTTCGCCGGCGGCGCGGCGGGGACATGCCCGGCCGGAGGCACGCACGACCACAGCGCGAGTGGCAACTATGGGTTCCCTCATAACACGCCATCGGCGCCTGGACAACGCAACTGGCGCTGGTGTCGCAAGTGTTTTGGGATGACGTTTGGGGGTTCGACGCCTGCGCCGTGTCCAGCTGGCGGCAGTCACGATCTCAGCACCAGCGGTGAGTACACGATTCTAAGGAACGGCCAGGCGAACTGGCGCTGGTGCAGCAAGTGTCAGTGCCTGGCTTTCGGCGGCGGCGCTGCACCAGGTCCGTGCGCGGCAGGCGGTACCCACGACCACAGCCGGAGCGGCAACTACTGGCTGTCGCTTGCGCCTGTAGTTGACATCGAGTTGCCGACGCGCCCCGGCATGCCGCCACGTCACCTGCGCGTCGAGCAGTCGTTCAACTCGGAGGAGTTCCCGGGAGAGCGTGGCTGGCGTTGGTGCAATCAATGCCAGGGATTCTCACGAGATGGTGGCCGCTGCACTGGCGGAGTGCCGCACAATCACACCGGTTCAGCGGCCTATCTACTCGCGTGTAACGCTCCGACGGCGCCGGGCCAGGCTCATTGGCGCCTCTGCAAGAAGTGCCAGACGCTCTCGTTCGGCGGCGGCGTCTGCTTCGCGGGCGGTTCACATGACCTGGTTGGAAGCGCCGATTACACCGTGCGCGACAGCGTGGGCCAGAATCAGTGGCGTCACTGCAAGAACTGTCAGGGACTCTGGTTCAGCGGCAACGGGGGACAGGGAACGTGTCCGGCACCAGCTGGCCTTCACGATTTGGGAACCGACGACTTCTTTGTCTAGTGCGAAGGGTGTCCCACCGTAGCGCCTAAGCGGGGGAGTGGACCTTACATGATCCGCTCTCTCGCTGAATGAGCGAGTTCGATCGAGTATTTACTCGCGGCGAAGCGCTGCAATTGGCTCCACGCGACTCGCTCTCCACGCCGGGATGCCGCTCGCCGCGATTGCGACAATGGCCATGAGCGCTGCCGCAGCCGCGAAAGCCAGGGGATCGCGAGGGTGGACTTCGAAGAGCAGCGATCCCATTACTCGCGAGAGCATCCACGCAACTGGCCACCCAACGGCGAGACCCATCGCCGCAAGCGACAGCCCTTCACGCAGGATCATCGCCACCAGCGATCGCGGCCGGGCGCCCAGCGCAAGCCGCACGCCGATTTCCTGCGTACGCCGTGACACCGACGTGGCCAGCACACCGGCAATGCCGATGCCCGCGAGCAGCAACGCCAGCAACGCGAATGCACCCACGAGCAGCGTATTGAATCTCGGCGTCGCCGCCGACGTTCGCACGACGTCTGCCATCGTCTGAACCGCGGTCACCGGCAGAGCGGGGTCGATCGCGCGCACCTCCTGATGGATGGTTGACGTCATCGCGGTTGGGTCGAGCGGTGTTTTCACCACGAGGCGCATGGATCGGAAGATGCCGAGGGCGTTCTCGCCAAGCATTCGATCATCAAGCTGGGGCCACGCCGTGTACACCTCCGGGACCGTCTCCGTATCGAGCGGGCCCTGCTTCACGTCACCGACGACACCGATGACCCTCATCCATCGGCCGTGCTGCACAGGGTTCCCCCACGCGACGCGCTGTCCCACCGGGTCGTCGTCTTTCCAGAAACGATGTGCCAATGCCTCGTTGATCAGTACGACCGGTTCGGAGCGGTTGTCGTCCTGTGGCGCCAGGAAACGGCCGCGCTTCAGCGGGATACCGAGCGCGTCAAAGTACCGGCCGATCACCCATTCGTTCGCGACAGCGTGAGGGAGTTCGCGCGTCGCCTCGCGCTCGTTCTCGATCGTGAACGCGCGACGTTCGCTCACGCCGAGCGGCAGGTCGGTCGAGGCGCCGGCCGCCGCGACCCCTGGGATTCCGCCGAGACGTTGCATCAGCCGCGTGTAGAACGCACGGACATCCGCACCAGTTTGATAGGCGGCCACCGGCAGGCTCGTCGCGAGCGTCAGCGTGTGGTCCCCGCGAAAGCCGGGATCGACGGCCATCAGTCGCGAAAAACTCCTGAACAGCAGGGATCCTCCCACGAGCAGCACGACGGCGACGGCAACCTGCAGCGCCACCAGCGCGCCGAACATCCGGCGCTGACGGCGGCCTGGTGAGCTGGTGCGACCACCTTCCTTGAGAGCGTCCGCGGCCGCCGGCCGCGAGAGCTCGAGGGCGGGCAGCAGGCCGCACAGAAGCGCGGTCATCAGCGACACGCCGACACTGAATGCGAGTATGCGGCCGTCGATGGTGATGTCGCCGAGTCGAGGGATCGATGGCGGCGCCATCGAGACCAGCACCCGTGCGAGCGCTTGCGCGAGCCCGAGGCCGAGGGCACCACCTGCGAGCGCGAGCACGCTCGACTCAACCAGAAGTTGGACGACGACGCGGAGGCGGCCGGCGCCGAGGGCGGCGCGCACGGCCATCTCGCGCTGGCGTGACCAGGCGCGGGTCAGCATCAGGCTGGCGATGTCGGCACACGCAATCACCAACACGAGGGCGACCGCTGCGAACACGACCAGCAGAAGCGTGCGCGCGCGGCCGACGACTTCGTCGCGCAGCGGCGCCGCCGATGCGCTGATTACATTCGCGAGGCCGTTGAGGCCCGCCGGATACAGTTCCACGGCGTTCGCGCGCGTCAGGTCGCGAGCCTCAGCGTCGGCCCGCTCAACGCTGACTCCGGCCTTCAACCGGCCGATGACGCTGTTGCTGTACATGCTGCCGAATGCGCTCCGCTCCGCGGCCGTAAAGGCGATTGGGACAAACACGTCGGCCGGCACATTGTTGTTGAGGGGGCCGCGACTCGGAAAGATGAGCGTCTCGGGCAGGACGCCGATGACGGAATAAGGTTGGCGGTCGAGCATCACGGCCCGGCCGATGATGTTCGGATCACTTCCAAAGGCCCGCGCCCAGAGGCGACCGGAGAGGATCGCGACCCGCGCCGCCCCCTCATCTTCGGCCTGCGTGAACGTGCGGCCGATGACCGGGCTGACCCCGAGCAGGTTGAGCAGTGAAGCCGAGGCACGCAGGGCGACGATCCGTTCGGGCGCCTCTACGCCCGACAACTCGTACTCGCGATTGCGGTAAACCGCGATCGACTCGAGGCTGGTCACGCGATCACGGAAGGCGATGTAGTCTGGCGCGGAGAACCCGCCCGGAGGCATCGCTCCGATCTGCTCATGCAACAAGACGAGTCGGCCTGGGTCGCGGTATGGGAGCGCCCGCAACAGCACGGTGTTGACGATCGTAAAGACCGCGGTCGTCGCGCCGATGGCAAGCCCGAGCGTCAGCACCACGACCGTGCTGAACACCGGAGCGCGTCGCATGTTGCGTGCGGCATAGCGAATGTCCTGCGACAGGCGGCTCATGATTCCTTCCTTTCCTGGGGCGAGGAGTGTGTGCTGTTGGGCAATGCGCCGCGCGCGGCGGGCATCGCGACGCATGTGCACCGATGCGGCAACCGCGTCCACGACGAGGTGCGCCCACGCGTAGGCGACGCCTGCCAGGCCGTCGCGTTCGCGCTCGCGCGCCACGCAGTACGCGAACGCCGCCTCGAGATCACGTCCGACCCGGCGGCGGACGTCGGCCGGATACAAGCACAGAAGCGCCCGCGACAGCAGACGTGACGGCTGCATGTTCGGCCCGTGTCTTTCCGTGTTCATCGGTGGCTCAGGCCTTCAACAGCTTCTTCTGCCGCGCGACTTCGACGAGCCCGGCGAGCCGTCGCGCCTCGGCGGCGCATGCGCGTCGTCCGGCGGGCGTGATGCGGAAATACCGCGGGCGACCGCCGCCCGGCGGCTCGGCCGAACGCGGCGGGTCGATCTCGATGACCAGCGCCTCGCTCGTCAAGCGCTCGAGATTGCGATAGAGCATGCCCGGCCACAGCCGCATGTGCCCGCCTGTCCGTTCCAGTACTTCGTGCATCACGCCGAGGCCATGCAGATCGCGATCGGCCAGCGCGAGCAGGATCTGGAACCAGTGCGGCGGCAGCGGAGGTTCAGGACGCGACATCGCTCCTCTGTGTTTATACCTTCAGGTATATACCTCCGGGTATATACCAACTGGGGCTTAGACGGTGCCGCGACCCAAAGGGTTTATATGGTGTACTCTTGAACCCTTTGGACTCTCGAATCTGTAGACGACCATGATCAGACGACGACTTGGACACAGCGATCTCGAAATCACCTCCATCGGCCTGGGCACCTGGGCGATCGGCGGACGGCAGTGGGGCGGCGGTCAGGACGATCGGGCGAGCATTGAGGCGATCCATGCGGCCGTCGATCACGGCGTGAATTGGGTCGACACCGCGCCGATTTACGGCTCCGGGCACTCGGAAGAAGTCGTCGGGCGGGGCGTCAAGGCGATTCCGGCGTCACGCCGTCCCTACGTCTTCACAAAATTCGGCCTTGGCGTGGACGTCGATGCGCCGGTCAAGTCCGCGAGCGCGCGGGAAGTCGTCGAGGAGTGCGAGGGGAGCCTGCGACGGCTCGGGGTCGAACGGATCGATCTCTACCAACTGCACTGGCCGGCGCCGCAGCCGATCGCGGAAACCGCGGAGGCGTGCCGCAGACTCCTCGAGGCGGGGAAGATTCGCGCCGTTGGCGTGTCGAACTTCTCCGTGGCGCAACTCGACGAGTGGCGTGCGACGGGCGTGCCGCTGCACTCTGATCAACCGCCGTTCAGCATCCTGCGCCCGGCGGCGGCGAAGGACGTCCTGCCGTGGTGCGCGGCGCACGACGTGGGCGCCATCTCGTACTCGCCGCTCTTCCGCGGCCTGCTCTTCGGCACGTGGTCGCGCGACAAGACGTTCGGTCCCGACGACGCCCGCGGCCCGCACAAGGACTATTCGGGACCGCGTTTCCAGCGCCATCTCGATGCCGTGGACGAGATCCAGGCGATTGCGCGCGCCTCCGGCCTGAGCTGTGCCCAGCTTTGCGTCGGTGTGCTGCTCGTGACGCCAGGACTCACGGGCGTCATTTGCGGGGCGCGCGATGCCCGTCAGGGCGCGCTGGTCGCGAATCTCGGCGTCGCGGTCACGGAGAAGGAAGCGGCCCAGGTATGGGCGGTCGTACGGCGACTCGAAGCAGCACTTGAGGGAATCTAGAACTTTCCAAAAACCGATTTCGTGGCTTCCGGCTTTAGCCGGAAGGATGTGGCTGTCGCGGACTTCCGCCTGAAGGCGGACGCCACAGGAAGCCGGAGTGATTAATCACTCCGAGGGGCGCGAAGCCCCTCGGAGTCCGGTTGAGTCGCTAGGGCTGCGCGCGACGCGCTTTTAGCGCGCCCAGCAGCCGGCCGATCTCGTCCTCTTTCTCTATCGCCTCGAACCGCCGCTCGACATCGTCGGCCACCAGCTCGGACTTGGCCTGGCTCACGGCCTGAGTGTGCATCACCTTGCGCTGCATGCGGTCGAAGCCGGCGGCCGGTCCGGTGCCCGTCATCACCAACTGCGCATCGCTGGCGCACTCGAGCGCGCGGGCTCGACGATGCTGGGCAATCAACACGTCACTTTTCTCGCGCGCTTCGACCAGCTTCTGTTCGAGCTGTTCCAGCGCCCGGCGCAACGCGTCGACCTGCTGCTTTTGATCGGTGACCTGCTGCGTGTAGCCGTCTGCCATCTTCGTGAAGCTCTGGTAACGCTCGAGTGCGGCCCTGGCGAGATCGTCCTGCCCCTTGTCGACCGCGAGCTCCGCCTTGCGCATCCACTCGGCGGCCTTGTCGGCCTGCTCCGACTGTTTCTTCTGCAGCAGGTGGTGATCGGCCATCGAAATTGCCACCTGCGTCTTCACCTGGAGGAATTGGTTCTCCATGTCGACGATCACCTGCTTGATCATCTTTTCGGGATCCTCCGCGCGATCGATCAGATCGTTGAGGTTCGCGCGGACAAGCGTTGCGACGCGTTCGAGCACTGCCATGTCACACCCCCGCGGGCTTGTTATCGCCAATCTTGCGCACACGCGAGAGCAGGTCTGCCATCGGAACGCCCGAGAGCGCCTCGACGAGCGCCGGCACCTGCGCGGCAATTTCCGTCATGTCGTTCGTGATCTTGTGCATCCCGGTCGAACCGTTGCCTCCGGTGGACACGACGGTGATCTTGTCCACCTTCGAGAGCGGTGAGGCCAGCGCCGCCACGATCTCGGGCATCGACGTGAGCAGCTTGTCGATGACCGCGGCCTGGTTGTATTCCTGGAATGCCTCGGCTTTGACATTCATCGCGCGAGCCTCGGCGTCGCCTTTCTTGAAGATGATGTCGGCGTCGGCTTCTCCCTTGAGGCGCGTGGCCTGCGCGACGCCATCGGCCTCGGTCGCGAGGCGATTCCTCTCCGCCTCGGCGAGGACGGCGATCCGTTGCTTTTCAATCTCGGCCTGCTTCAGCACCGTCGCGATCAACTCCTTTTCGCGGCGCAGGATTTCGGCTTCCTGCACTTTGACCTGCTGCTCGCGCTCGACTTGCTGCACGCGCACCGCTTCGACGACCACTTGCTGCTGCATCACGTTGGTCTGAATTTCGTAGGCCTTGTCCGCTTGCGCTTCCTGCTTCTTGACGGTTTCCATATAGGTGGCGCGCTTGATCTCGAGGTCGCGCTGCGCCTCCGCTTGCTTGGCCTGCGACAGCGTTTCGGCGAGCACTCGCTCCTGGTCCGCCTGCGCTTTGGCGATCGCCGATTCGCGTTGCGCCAGGGCGCGCTTGATCGCGGTGTCGCGGTCCGCTTCCGCCGCAGCGACGTCGGCGTCTCGCTTGATGCGGGCGACGTCCGGTCGCCCCATGTTGACGATGTAGTCGTTCTTGTCGCGGACTTCCTTGATCGTGAACGACACGACCTCGAGCCCCATCTTGTTCATGTCGTCGGCGCACGTCCCACGCATGCGCTCGGCGACCATCTCGGGCTCCTTCACGATTTGCTCGACGGTGAGCTGGCCGATGATTCCACGCAGGTGGCCCTCCATGACCAGCTTGATGAGGCTCTCGCGCTGTTCCGGCGTCTTCGTCAGGAACTGCTCGGCCGCCGTCTGGATCGACTGGATGTCTGACTTCACCTTGATCTGCGCGACCGCCTCGACGGTGACTGCCACGCCTTGCTTGGTATAGAGATCCTGCGCCGGTGCGACGTCGAACGACATCAGCTCCAGCGACAGCTCGCGGCACGACTCGATCATCGGAAAGATGACTGTGCCGTGCCCCTTGACGATGCGCGTCCCGCGGAAGCCGTAGACGATCAAGGCCTCGTGAGGACCCGCCTTGCGATAGAGCGATGCGAGGAACGACCCCAGCAGCGCGATTGCGAGCACCATCAGCCCGACAATCACCCAGAACTGGACACTCATGCCCTGGACGACGCCCATGTCACACCACCTCCTGCTCGGCGAGATCGCTCCAGCGTTTCACCGAGGCGATGCCGCGCTCATATGCCGTGACCACGACTTCTGTTCCCTTCTCAATCGGAGTCCCGTCCGCGCTCGTTGCGCCGCAAGACTTCCGCGTACCTCCCTGCGTGTAGACCAGCTCGCCGATGCCGCCGGCGCGGATCGGCTGCGTCAACCGTCCGAGCACCCCGATCATGTGGTAGTCAGCGAGCTGCATGTTCTCGCGCGGCGACCACAGCACCTTGGCCATCAGCAAGAACACGATGGCCGCGCCCGTCAGGCCAACTGGCACCGCCGCCACGAGCGCCGGGATCGTCAGCCACCGGAACTGCGTGATCAGCAGATAGCCGGCGCCGCCGAACCAGGCGACGAACGCAGTGATGGTGGCGAAGTTGATTGGGCCGAGGCCGTGCATCGCGCCGTGCCCGGACCCGACGTGAACGTGGGTCTCCCACGGAAAGTCCACGTGCATGTCGACGATGCCGAACGCGAACGAGAGCGCGCTCAAGACGAAGCCGACGACGAAGCAGCCGAGGAAGATTTGCGGCCAGCTCATGTGCGTTCCTCCGGCAGGAGTGTCTCCGATAACCGATCGACGAGCCCCGGCATCGAAATCATTTCGCCGAGAAGCACGAGACAGCGGCGGGTGTCGGCGTGCGCAGCCAGCCGTTCAAGCGAAGAGGAGATCGCGCGATCGTGTGCGAAGCGCGACGCGCCTTCCAGCAGCCAGCGATCGAGCCTGGTTTCGGTGGTCCCGACGTCCGACGTGAGTTCGGTCTGAAATCCTGGCGGATCACTGACCAGATACCCGGGGTGAACTTTGAAGAAGCGCGCCAGCAGCTGTCGCGATTCGTTTGACAGGTGCTTCCGGGACCCCTTTTCAATCAGAGACAAGTAGGACTGGCTAATCGTCCCGCCGAGGTCCTGCTTGATCCCGCGGACCAGCTCCGACTGCGTCATTGGGCGACCCAACCCTCGCAGGTCCCCCTCGAGCTGTCGCAGCTGGCGGAGCTTATGGGCCAGGGTCATTGCAATTAGTAATATATCTATTTCAATTAGTAATGTCAAGTTCCAGTCACTCAGTTCGCTACAACCGCGGTCTCCGAAGAGGCCGGCAACTGCACGCCACGCCATCCAAAGCTCGCTCGCAGGGCAAGCGAAGTCTGGTGTTAGTATCACTGGCTCTCATTGATGGAGCGCAGATGAAGAAACTAATCAACGATCCGCAGGACGCGATGCGGGAATCGCTGGCCGGGTTCGGCGAGGCCCACTCCGATATCCTCAAGGTCAACTTCGATCCCGTGTACGTGGTTCGCGCGGACGCCCCCGTTGCCGGAAAGGTCGGCATCATCTCGGGCGGTGGCAGCGGTCACGAACCCATGCACGGGGGATTCGTTGGCCAGGGCATGCTCGATGCCGCCTGTCCCGGGCAGGTCTTCACGTCTCCGAGCCCCGACCAGATGGAAGCGGCCACCGCTGCGGTCAATGGCGGCGCCGGCGTCCTTCACATCGTCAAGAACTACACCGGCGACGTCATGAATTTCGAGATGGCCGCCGAACTGTGCCAGGCCGGTGGCATCCAGGTCGAGGCGGTCGTCATCAACGACGACGTGGCGGTGAAAGACAGCCTGTACACAGCGGGCCGCCGCGGCGTGGGGACGACCGTGCTGGCCGAAAAGATCTGCGGCGCTGCGGCCGCTCGCGGCTACGATCTTGGTCGCGTGGCAGCGCTCGGTCGCAAGGTCAACGACAACGGACGTTCGATGGGCATGGCCTTGACGTCGTGCACCGTGCCCGCCGCCGGCAAACCAACATTCGAGTTGGGCGAAGGCGAGATCGAGATGGGGATCGGCATTCACGGCGAACCGGGTCGCCAGCGCATGCCACTCATGCCTGCCAAGGATCTCGCCGCGCACATGACGGATGCCATCGTCGCTGACCTGCCGTTTCGCGCCGGCGACCGCGTCATTGCGATGGTGAGCGGCATGGGAGGGACACCGCCGCTCGAGCTCTACCTGATGTACCGAGAGCTGGAGCTGATCCTGCGCGCTCGGCAGATCGCAATCCAGCGGCGCCTCGTCGGCAACTACATCACGAGCCTCGACATGGCCGGTTGCGCGATCACGTTGTTACGCGCCGACGATGAATTACTGTCCCTTTGGGACGACCCGGTGCGGACGCCGGCGCTGCGTTGGGGCGTCTGAGCCACCGACAAACACGAGCGACGGAACAACACGAGCGACGGAACAACACGAGCCACGGAACAACACGGATGAACACGGATCTACACAGATCGGATCCTGGATCCCAGACAACGCATCACGGATCAACACGAACATGCCTGTGAACAGGGAGGACGTGCTGCGCTGGTTCAGCGCCCTGCAGAAAGTTTTCAACGAGAACCGGCAACAGCTGACCGACCTGGACTCAGCGCTCGGCGACGGCGATTTTGGAATCAGTCTAGACCGCGGCTTCACGGCGGTGCAGGCTGAGCTGACCGCCAACCCTCCGGCTGATATTCGCGGCGTCTTTCAAACTGCGGCGACCGTTCTCATCAAGACCATGGGCGGCAGCTCGGGACCCCTGCTCGGGACTTTTTTCCTCCGGGCCGCAGCGGCATGCGCCGGCAAGTCCGAGCTCGCGCCCGCCGACGTGGTGGCGTTCTTCCAGGCCGGCGTCGAAGGTCTCCAGCAGCGGGGCAAAGCCGTGCTCGGCGACAAGACGATGATGGACGCGTGGCTTCCCGCGGTGGATGCGATGCGTAGCGCCCTGGAGGCGGGAAGCGGCATGACGGAAATCCTGGACCGTGGCGCGGCGGCAGCCGAAGCCGGAATGCGATCGACGATTGCGATGCAGGCGCGCAAGGGCCGCGGCAGCTATCTCGGAGAACGCAGCGTCGGACACCAGGACGCCGGCGCGACCGGGACGTGCTTGCTGTTCGAAGCCGCGGCGGAAGTGTGGCGCTCGTGATCCTGTGTTACATTTCGCACCGTTCGAAAGGTGGACCTATGAAAACACGATGCATATATGGGGTGGCCGTGGCGCTGGCAATGGCGGCAGGCATGACCCTTTTCGCTCAGGCACCAACTGGCGGCGCTCAGACACCACCCGCCGGAGGCCAGGCACCTCCTGGTGGCGCCCAGACACCGCCCGCTGGCCGTGGCGGTGGCCGTGGTGCCGTGTCACTCCGTCCCAAAGCTCTGGACACGGCTCCCGATATCCCGTTCGAAGTCGTGCGCAACTTCATGAAGTTGCCTGCCAACGTCTATATGGGTGAAGGCATCGGCGTCGCGACGAACTCGAAGGGGCACGTCTTCGTCAACACCTGCGCCCAGCAAACGCGCAATTTCGAATTCGACCAGAACGGCAACTTCGTCAGGGAGCTCGGGAAGGACTCGTACGGCAACGTGTTCTGTCACGGGATCCGCGTTGATGCCCAGGACAACATCTGGGTGATCGACGAGGGCGCCAACTCGATCGTCAAGTACAACCCCCAGGGGCGAGCGGTCATGATCCTGGGTCGCCGGATCGGGTTCCCGTATAACGGGATGGAGCCGCCGGTGAAGGCGCTCGACCCGGCTCCGCCCTATATTTTCAATCGCCCGACCGACGTCGGCTTTGACGCGGCCGGCAACATCTTCGTCGCCGACGGCTACGTCAATTCACGCATCGTCAAATACGACAAGAACGGCAAGTTCATCAAACAGGTCGGCCATCGCGGATCGGGGCCGGGCGAGTTCACCCTATTGCATTCCCTGGTCGTTGACGCCAAGGGAGATGTCTACGGTGGCAGCCGCAGCGACGCGCGCATCGTCGTGTTCGACAACGACCTGAATTACAAGACCACGTACGACCACGTCGGCGCTCCCTGGTCGTTGTGCATCACGAGCGGCCCGCACCAGTATCTCTACTCGTCGAATTCCAATCCTGACTCGAATGACTCCGAGATCCACAAGGTCACCGGACAGGTCTTCAAGATGGAGCTGGACGGCACCGTCGTCGGCAAGTTCGGCGTGCCGGGCAAAGAGCAGGGACAGTTCAGCACGGTGCACGGGCTGGATTGCCGCAATGAAAACGAAATCTTCGTAACCGAAATCGTCGAATGGCGCCTGCAGAAGTTCATCCTGCACCCGACCGCCGCTAAAGGGAGCAAGTAATGAAGTCCGCACGTCTCGCATCCACGTTGGTATTCGCCGGCGCCTTGGCCGGCTCGCTGCTGGGCGGCTCGCTCGTTGCCCAGCAGAAAGAAATTGCGTATGAGTCCGCGGGTGATTTCCTGAAGTTGCCCGACGACATCCATCTCGGCGAAGTGGCCGGCGTCGCCACCACCGCTAATGGCAACCTGTGGGTCTACTACCAGGGCGGCGGTCCGAACGCCACGATTGGCGCATCGCGCGTCTACATCAACGGTGGCGCGCGCCTCCTCGAATTCGATCGCACCGGCAAATATCTGCGCGAGATCGGCACGAGCGAAAACGACCGCCCCTACGCGTTCCTGTTTGCGCAAGGTGTCAGGGTGGATCCGCAGGGCAATGTCTGGATCGTGGACCGCGCGTCGAGAATGGTCGTCAAGTTCGACCAGACCGGCAAGGTCCTCCTGACGTTGGGCCGCAGGCTCGAGGCGGTCGGCGAGCTTGGCAGCAGCGGTGTGTTTGGCCGCGCGTCCGGACCTCCCGGATCGGGTGTTCCCGGCGACAACTTCAACCAGCCGCTGGACGTGGCCTGGGATGCTGCCGGCAATATCTTCATTCCTGACGGCTACGGCAACGCGCGCGTCGCCAAGTTCGACAAGAACGGGAAGTTCATCAAGTCCTGGGGCGCAACCGGTGAGGGACAGGGCCAGTTCAATATTCCCGCCTCGATTGCGGTTGATGCCAAAGGCATGGTGTACGTCGCCGACATGGGCAACAACCGGATCCAGGTGTTCGACAACGACGGCACGTACAAGAGCGAGATCAAGAACATCGGCGCGCCGCGCGCTATCTGCATTTCGCCGGGTGCGAACCAGGTTCTCTACAGCTCCAACTCCAACCCGACTGAAGACCCGTTCCAGAACGGCGAGATCTACAAGATGCAGCTGGACGGGACGGTGGTTGGCCGTTTCGGCAAGGCCGGCAAGCAGTTCAAGGAGTTCGGGATGGTCAATGCCATCGACTGCCGCGATCCCAACACCTTGTATGTCGCCGAGATGATGAACTGGCGCGTGCAGAAGATCACCCTGAAGTAGCTCACCGGGGCCTGGAGACATCAACTCCAGGCCCTTACTTTCCTCCGCGCAACGGCAAGCGCACCCCACTGCGGTGCGTGAATCACTCCACCGTTACTTCACGGTTACGACCGCGCGCGCATAACGCGTGAGCGGCAGCTTTCCGTCATCATTGTCCTCGGCGATGATATGGATGGTGTCGCCCGGCTTGGCGTCTGCCGGAATTCGGAACGCTCAGGGAAAATTCCTCACACATTCCTCCTGGATCTCGGCGTGGCACCGAAATCAAGCATGACTCTATATGATGAATTAACCGGTCAGCCTTGCTCGGGGGGAACCGAAACTTCGGCGGCCTGCGCAAGGCCTGACGCCACTTCCGGAAGAATGCCCAGCCTGACGTAAATCGGGCGCACGGCGACGCGAATCGCCGGCAGCGTCCTCGCAAACCACAGCGCGCCCGCAATACAGCACACACCGCCAGCGAAGAGCGTCGGTCCGGCACCGATGCGTGACGACAGCCAACCGGCCGCGAGGCTTCCGAATGGCGCGGTCCCGAGGAATGCCATCATGTAGAAGCTCATCACACGCCCGCGCTTCTCGTCGTCCACGATCGTCTGAATGACGGTGTTGCTCGACGCCATCTGCACCATGAATCCGAACCCCGCGACGACGAGGCATGGAATCGCGAGCCACATGCCGCGAACCAGAGAAAATGTGATCAGCCCGACGCCGAACAGTGCGCTTGCGATCGGGATCACGCGACCCAGCCCGATGACCGAACGCCGTTGGGCCAACCAGAGAGCACCAAGGAGTGCACCGCACCCGGAAGAGGTCATCAGCGTCCCCAGCGTGTGAGGTCCGCCGTGAAAGATCGTCGCCGCGAACACTGGCATCAGCACGGCGTAGGGCACGCCGACGAGGCTCACGAGAGCGAGGAGGATGATGATTGAGCGGATTGGATGGAATCCGAAGGCGTATGTGAATCCCTCCTTGAATTGTCGCAGCGTGCCCCCGCGAGCCTTCGGTGCCGGGTCGCGCCGGACGATCCGCATGCGCAGCAGTCCGACGATCACGGCGATATAGCTCACGCCATCGATCAGAAAACACCATCCTTCACTGGTCGACGCAATCACGACGCCCGCAATCGAGGGACCAATCAGCCGTGCGAGGTTGACCATCGATGAGTTCAGCGCGATCGCGTTGCCCAGATCCTCCTTGTTCTCGATCATCGTCAGCAGGAACGCCTGCCTCGCGGGCATATCGAACGAATTGACGAGCCCCTGTACGATGCTCAGGGCGACGATCCACTCGAGCGTGACGCGGCCGGACAGCACGAGCGCGGCGAGCGCGAACGATTGCAGCATCGAGATCGTCTGGGTCACGACCAGAAGACGATGGCGATCCCAGCGGTCGACGGCGATGCCGGCAACCGGGCCGAGGAGAAACGCGGGGAACTGGCCGGCGAAGCCGACCACGCCGAGGAGGAACGCGGAGCCGGTCAGGCGGTAGACGAGCCAGTTCGTCGCGGTCGTCGTGATCCAGGTGCCGACGAGTGATATGACCTGGCCGAAGAAGAAGAGGCGGTAGTTCCGGGAGCCGAGCGCGCGGAGCATGAAGGCAACGGAGGACAGCGATCGTGTGGGCACGCGCTCACGATTCTAGCAACCATGCCTGGAAGGTCGACCTCGGGCCGTGATGATGTGTGAGGGATTCGGGCTGCTAACCGGCCGTCGAGCCGAACAGCCGGCCGACACCGGCGGTTGCAGCCATCGCCAATGCACCCCAGAAGCCGACGCGTACGGCGCCGACGAGCGCCGGCGCCCCGCCGGCGCGCGCCGCGATCGCGCCCAGCACCACGAGACACAAAAGCGAGACCGAGGACACCACCAGAATGCTCGGCGCCGCAAAGACGACCGTCAGAATCGGTACGGCTGCACCGACCGCGAACGTCCCCGCCGACGCCACCGCAGCCTGTAACGGGCGAGCCGCAAGTTCTTCGGTCAGGCCGAGCTCGTCCCGTCCGTGCGCGAGGAGTGCGTCCTTCGCCATCAGCTGACGAGCCACCTGTCGGGCCAGGTCAGGGTCGAGGCCGCGGCCGACGTAGATCCCGGTGAGTTCGTCTTCTTCCGCCTGTGGCTGTGTCGCAAGTTCGCGCCGCTCGCGGTCCAGGTCCGCGCGTTCCGTATCGGCCTGGGAGCTGACCGAAACGTATTCCCCAGCGGCCATCGACAGAGCACCGGCAACGACGCCGGCCATGCCGGCCACGATGACCTGATGCCGACTGGATGCCGCCGACGCGACACCTACGATCAGGCTCGCCGTGGAGACGATGCCATCGTTGGCTCCGAGGACCGCGGCGCGGAGCCAGCCGATTCGCTGAGTTCGGTGCTGCTCGCGGTGTCTCATCGCCGCCTCCAACGATCTGCGTTCCGATCCTTATCGTGAAGCAGCAAGGTTTAGCGTACCATGCCCCGCGTCGAAGCCATGACTACCCGGGACGACGCTCTCCGGTACCTCGCGGACTCGCTGCCGCAACTCGTCTGGATCGCCCGCCCGTACGGTACATCGAGTACTACAACCAGAGTTGCCTCGACTACACCGGAATGACCCATGAGGAGTTGCTCGGATGGGGATGGCAGAACGTACTGCACCCCGATGAGGTCTCGATCAAACTCGAGCGCTCGGCCGAGTCACTGAGAACCGGCCAGGTCTTCGAGATTGAGTATCGCCTTCGTCCAGCCGGAATGAAGCGTGGCGCTGCAGGACTTGGCCTGCTGAGCATCGAGGAACGGGCGCGTTTGCTGCGCGGAGCCGTCCGTATCGAGAGCGCGAAGGGGAATGGCACGACCGTTCGGGTCGTTGTCCCGCAGGGGCGCTTCGATCACTGAACCGCAGAATTCACCAGCCCGCGTCCAGCGCGAACGCTTACTCGTGACGCAGGAGCGTGGTTGGATCGATGCGCGAGGCGAGCCACGCCGGCCTGAACACCGCGCCCATTGCCACAACCAAGAGCAGAATCGCAACCGAGGCGAGCGTCCACAGATCGCGAGCATCGACGCCGTAGAGTTGAGACGCGAGCAGACGGCTGGTGGCAAGCTGCGCAGGAAGGCCGAGAGCGAGCGCGGGCACGACAATCGCTGCGCCGTCGCGCAGCACGGTCGCGAGCAGTCGGCCTGCGGTCGCGCCGAGCGTCAAGCGCACGCCAAACTCGCGCTGGCGGCGCGTCACGTCGTACGTCATCAAGGCATAAATCCCGATGCAGCCGATCGCAACGACGAGCGCTGACAGGAACAGCGCGATCGCGCTCGTCAATCGTTCGGCCGCGATCGACCGCTCGAGCTCCTGCGAGATCGTCGTGATCGGCCCTGACTGGACATCCCCCAGAATCGCCTGTGCCTGCTGACGCACCGAAGCGGCTTGCGACAGCGACGGGTTGGCGAGACGAACCGCAAGCGTCGCTCGCCCGTAACCTCGAATCGGCAGGTAGGCAACTCCCACGTCGCGATCACGTGGCGAGATCTGCCGCGCGTTCTGCATCACGCCAACGACGGTCAACATCGGTGCGCCGGGGTTCATGGCGAAGTGACGGTCGATCGCGTCCCCCTCGCCGAACAATGCTCTGGCGAGCGATTCGTTGATGACGACTTCACTGCCTTGTCCGGACTCCGACAACCGCCGACCGTGCACCAGCTGCATCCCGACCGCGTCGAAGAAGCCCGGTCCGACAAACGCAAAGGTCCACTTCGTTCCGCCAGATGCCTCGCCCCGGTCGGTCCGCAACCCCTCACTTCCGTCGACCCAGTAGGCGCGGTTGTCGAGGAGCGGCGATCCGAAAACGCCTGCCGCGAGCACGCCGGGAATCGCGGCGATCCGCTGCCGCGACTGCTCCATCAGAGCCGCGGCGGCCTCGGCTGGATGGCCGGGACCTTCGACGCCGATCGGAATCAGAAGGACATTGCGCTCGTAACCCAGGTCCTGCGTGCGTAGATTGATCACCGTCCTGAGCAACAGGCCGGCGCCAAACATCAGGATGGCGCAGACGACGAGCTGGCCAATCAGCATGATCCGGTTCGCGACTGGACGCGTCCCAGCGATCGCGCCTCCCTGGCGCATCGACGACATCGCCAGCGATCGCACCATCCGCGTCGACGGCCACACACCAAACCCGGCCGCGATCATGACGCACCCGGCGGCAAACATCATGACGCGCGTGTTCAGTCCGATCGCGAAGTCGAGCGGCTCCAGAGCCGACACCAGGACCATCGCTATCGATATCGCCCAATTGGCAAAGGCGAGGGCGACCACGCCGGCAATCGCCGCGAGTGCCAGGCATTCCGCGGCGGACTCCCGGATCACACGCCACTGACCGCCGCCGAGCGCCAGGCGGATGAGGAACTCGCGTCGGCGCGCCTCCGCACGCGCGAACATCAGGTTGGTGAAGTTGGTGCACGCGACAATGAGGACGAGGGCCGTGATCAGGGCGAGAAACGTCAGCGGCCGACCGAACTGTGGACGGACGGCGCCGTCGCCCGAGGCTCCGGCGACGAGACGGAACGATTCGGCCCGATCGCGTGCGACCTCGGGGATGTCTGCGCCCAGCTGTACCGCTTTCTCGGTGAGGAACACCTGACGCGCCAATCGTGCCGCCGCGTCCGCACGCTCGATACGTGCGTTGGCGCCGAGCCGGCCAACGACCTTCAACCACCGGGCTTCCTTTCCCGGGCTGTCCTGCAAGCCCGGCATCCCCGGGAGAAGCACCGGCTGCATGGTCAATGGGACCCACACGTCAACGGGATAGCCGACCGCATGGCCAGTGAATCCAGACTCCGCGACGCCGACGACGGTGAATTGAACACCGCTCAGTTCGATCGTCTTCGTCAGTACGTCGGCCGCTCCGCCGAAACGGCGCCGCCAGAAGCCGTCGCTGACAATCGCGACGGCACCGCGGCCGGGTGAGCCGACATCGCTGGCGGCCAACGCCCGACCGAAGACGACGCGGGCGCCGATGACTTCGAAGTAGTTGCCCGATACGAGGCTGACGGCCACGTCCTCAGGAGGTAGGCCACTGCTGCGCCGCGAGCGAAGCGAGCGGACGTCCGACGCTGCGGCCGCTTCATAGAGACCGGCGGAGCCGCGCTGCCACCGTGCGTAGGCCGCGTACGACCACGTTGCCCAGCCGTTGCCGTCTGCCGTAGTAAAAGCGATCACGCGTTCCGGGCTGCGCACGGGGAGCGGTCGCAGCATGACCGCCTCGGTCACCGCGAATGTCGCGGTGGCGGCACCGATGCCGACGGCGAGCGACGACACCGCGATGACGGTGAAGCCGGGCGCGCGGCGCATCTCGCGGCCGGCGTAACGCAGATCGCGGACGAGATCCTCCAGCCAATGGAACGAGACGACGTCCCGGCTCATCTCCTGGAACACGGCAGGATTGCCGAACTCACGCCGGGCCAGCCGCCGTGCATCGTCAGGCGTCATGCCCTGGCTGACGAATTCTTCTTCGAGCAGCCGCAGGTGGAGGTCGAGTTCGATCCGCGTCTCGCGATCCTGTTGCGGCGAAAGGGTCGCGCGGAGGCGGAGGAGCAGCCTCTTCAGCAGCCTGGGCATCAACCCTCCTGCAGGACCGCGGCAACGGCCGCCGCGATCGAATTCCACCGCTCGGTCTCGCTGGCGAGTTCGCGCGTGCCGCGCCTCGTCAATCGGTAGTATTTCGCCTTCCGATTGTTCTCCGTCGTTCCCCAGTACGAGTCGATGATGCCGTCGAGCTCCATCCGATGCAGCGCTGGATAGAGCGAGCCCTGCTCGATCCGCAGGACAGCCTTTGAGATCTGCCGGATGCGGCGCGCGATCGCGAAGCCATGATTGGGGCCGGTGGCAAGCGTGCGCAGGATCAGGAGCGGAAGTGTGCCCTGCAGCAGCTCACCTTGCGGCGCACGGGCGGGCGGTCGCGCCATGAGCGGCAGTATCGGGCACCGCCCGACTCATGTCAAGCATCTAGGTAAGATCCGAGGGCATCGCCCCTCGGACCTCCCCACACGCGCGCTCGCGAGCCGCTTCGCCGGCTCTCTCCGTTCGCGTGGCTCACTTCGCTGCGCTTGCTCGCATCTTGCTTTGCACCGCCTTGCTTCGCCGTTCCGTCGGCCGATCGGACGGTGCCAAGGCGGATCGCGTGGGCTGAGTCGCGCGCTCGTTCGACACTGTCGGACAGTTGTTGAAACCAGCCAGGGACACTCGGAGTGATTACACAATCCCGAGTTGGCGGGCACGGAGTGCTGCTTGCGTGCGATCCCGAACGTCGAGCTTGGTGAGGATGTTGGTGACGTGATTCTTGACGGTGCCTTCGGCGAGGTTGAGGCGATCGGCGATTTCCTTGTTCGACGCGCCGTTGCCAAGCAGCGAGACGATCTCGCGTTCGCGCGGTGAGAGCGGTAGCACCAGCGCTTCCGCCTTCGGGCCGCCCGACTCCATCAAGCGCGCGAAGGCCGCAACCACGCGGCCGGTGACGGTGCTCTGCAGAAACGACTCGCCTCGCGTCGCTGCCTGAATCGCCGAGACGAGCGTCTCCGACGACACGTCCTTCAACAGATAACCCGCCGCGCCGGCTCTCAGCGCGCCGAACAGGTTCGCATCGTCATCGAACGTCGTCAGGACCAATACCGGGATCTCGGGGCAGCGTTCGCGAAGCCGCGCGGTCGCCTGGATTCCATCGACCTTCGGCATGCGCAGATCCATCAGCACGACGCTGGGGCGCAAGTGCTCGACGAGGGCGACTGCTTCATCTCCATTCGCTGCTTCGCCGACGACGTCCATGTCGGGCCGCGTCGACAGCAGCGTGCGGAGTCCTTCTCGAAAGAGCGCCTGATCGTCGGCGATGACGATGCGTGTAGTCACGCCGGCAACTCGACGGAGATCGTGAACCCTTCGTTCTCTTCCGAGGGGCTTTCGCCCCTCGGACTCCCCTGCAGCGT
>Ga0207701_10000779_pt1 | contig 33713 bp, 29 predicted proteins | sample KBSSwiSSwithPhiX_FD_184294 | JGI IMG/M metagenome (GOLD analysis project Ga0207701, IMG submission 184294) | Switchgrass rhizosphere bulk soil microbial communities from Kellogg Biological Station, Michigan, USA, with PhiX - S5 (SPAdes) (version 2) | ecosystem: Environmental > Terrestrial >... | reverse complement strand
CAGGGTTAAACATTCAGCGGCTTGACCGGAGTCGGCGCGCGGCTAGCCTCGCCACATCATTATGAAAAACTCATTCGTCGCCCCCGCGCTGTTTTGCGCTCTTGTCTTTTTTGCCGTCCCGCATCTTCATGCCCAGGGCGAGGCCAGTATCAAGCAGGCAATGTCCCCGGAGGAGTTTCACAAGGCCGGCCTGGACAAACTTTCTGATGACGAACTGCGAAACCTTGATCGCTGGCTAAGGGGCGATCGCGAGAAGACGGCGAAGACAGCATCGGCCAAAACTACCAAGGCGAAGATGGATCTGATTGTCAGCCGGGTGAATGGTACCTTTGGCGGTTTGGGCGGTGCAACAGTCATCGAACTGGAAGACGGCACGGCGTGGAAGCAAGCGAATGCCGACGATCGTTTTCGCGGCTCACCCGTTGATCACCCCGGTGCTGCCGTCATCCGCGGCGTTTTTGGTTATAAGATGCGGATTGAAGGCGTGCCGGAGTTTTACGTCGATCCGTTCGCACGTTGAAACGTGACGTCGTGAGGCCATCGGCAAAGATTCAATTTGAGCCGCGGCCGGCGACGACCGCGGCTACAGCTTCAAATTGCGGTCACGACCGGTCCAAGTCGAGCCAGACCGAATGCTTCATGCGCTAATCGCGCAGCTTGATCGGCCTCGGCTTCATTAATAACGACCGCGATTTTTATTTCGGAAGTCGAGATCAACTGAATATTAATTCCGCCGCGGCCGAGACAGTCGAAAAATTTCGCGGCCACGCCCGAATGCGAACGCATCCCGATCCCGACTACGCTGAGCTTGGCGACACCGCTTTTGGCGATTAGCTGCGCTGCTCTAAGTTCGGCCACGATCGGTGTGAGTAATTTTTTTGCGAGGTCGAGATCGTTTTCGTGAATTGTGAATGAGATATCGGTCGTTCCGTATTCAGAAACGCTTTGCACAATCATGTCGACGACGATGTTTGCTTCCGAAATCGTCGAGAAAATCCGTGCGGCGATCCCAGGTTCGTCACGCACATCGTCGACCGTAAGCTTTGCCTGTTTACGGTCGATGCTGACTCCGCGCACGACTACATCTTCCATGTTGGCCGTCTCCTCTTTCGCCAGCGTTCCAGCGGCATCGTGAAAGCTGGAGCGGACCTCAAACGGAACAGAGAATTTCTTCGCGAATTCGACGGCGCGCGATTGCATCACTTTGGAACCAGCGCCCGCCATTTCCAGCAACTCGTCGTAGGAAATTTCGTCGATTTTTTTTGCGTCGCCGATCAGGCGCGGATCGCAGGTAAATACGCCGTCCACATCGGTGAAAATCTGGCAGGCATCGGCGTTCAGTGCGCCGGCCAGCGCGATGGCAGTCAAATCCGAGCCGCCGCGACCAAGGGTCGTCGTTTCGCCTTCGTTCGTTTGTCCCTGAAATCCGGCGACGACGACGATGTAATCCTCATTCAAAAGATAATGGATTTGCCTCGGACTAATGTTCGCGATTTTCGCTTTGCTGTGCACGCGGTCGGTCAGGATGCCTGCTTCCGCGCCGGTCAGAGAAACAGCGCGGCCACCGAGGGCGTTGACTGCCATTGCGATCAGCGCGCTCGCCGCGCATTCGCCAGTGGCGAGCAAAAGATCGAGTTCGCGTGGGGTCGGTTGCGGGGAAACTTCGCGCGCCAGCTTGATCAGATTGTCGGTTACGCCGGCCATTGCTGAAATGACTGCGACGACGCGGCAACCGTCGCGCTGCGTTTCCAAAAGGCGTCGCGCTACATTGCAAATTTTGGCGGTGTCGCCGACCGAAGTGCCGCCGTATTTTTGAACGATCAGGCGCATCGTGAAATCGCGGTGTTTGATAAAAGCTGGAGCGGCACGCCAGACGAGGCTTTGCGATGTTGTCGGCTTCCTGTCAACTGCGTGTGATTGCTTCGCGCACGGCCTCGATGTTCGGCGCCACCGGCGCGGTTTCGGAAAATTTAGCTGACACGATCTCTGGGTCCTTCAAGCCGTGGCCGGTACAAGTGCAAACAACCGTCGCGTCCTTTGGAATCAAATCGCGCCGCTTTTCGCGCGCAAATCTAAACAATCCGGCAATGGGAGCAGCGCTCGCCGGCTCAACAAAAATTCCTTCTGTTTGCGCCAGCCATGATTGCGCTTCCAGAATTTCGCGATCCGTCACGATCTCAACCGTGCCCCCTGAGTCGTCAATTGCGCGTTGCGCCGCTTCCCAACTCGCGGGATTCCCGATGCGAATGGCGGACGCAATTGTTTCAGGTTTCTCAATCACGCGTCGATGAAATATCGGCGCGGCATGTTCCGCTTGAATTCCAATCATCCGCGGGAGCCCACCCGATTTGCCAAGTTTTTTGTATTCGGAATATCCAGCGGCGTAGGCAGTAAGATTTCCGGCGTTCCCGAGTGGAAGAATGTGAATATTCGGCGCATCCCCGAGTTCATCGATGGTTTCGAACGCAGCAGTTTTTTGTCCAGCGATCCGATTTGGGTTAATTGAATTTACAATTGCGAACTCACCGTTCTTTGCGAGTTCGCGAACGATCTGCAAGGCGTCATCAAAATTACCGTTGATCGATACGATTCGCGCGCCATGAGCGATTGCCTGCACCAGTTTGCCACTGGCGATTTTGCCGGCCGGTAAAACGACCGCACAAGGAATGCCCGCGCGCGCCGCGTAGGCCGCAGCGGAGGCGGAAGTGTTCCCAGTCGAAGCGCAAATCAAAGCCTGTGCTCCGCATTCAACCGCCTTGGAAACCGCAACAGTCATGCCGCGATCCTTAAATGAGCCAGTTGGATTTAAGCCTTCGCATTTGATGAGCACCCGACAGTCGATCCGCTCACTCAATCGCGGCGCAAAAACCAGCGGAGTCGAGCCTTCGCCGAGACTGACGATTGGTGTGGCCTCGCTCACCGGCAAATAAGTGCGATAGCGATCAATTACTCCCCTGCCCCAGGATTTTTTCGATTCGTTTTGCATCGGCCGACAGCGTAACTTGCCGAAATGCATTGCAAAAAGCACGTCCTCGTTTTCGTTTAAAGTTGGTCTATGCCTGAACTAACCAGGGAAGAGAAACTGCGGCTTTTGACCATTCTGCTCGAGAGCAGGCATGGTGATCTGCGCGAGCAAAATCTCAATCGCCAGGGCAAAGGGCACTTTCATGTTTCAGGGATGGGGCACGAAGCGCTCGCCGCCATTTCCATTCAAATGCAGGAGGATGATTACATTGTCCCCTTCTATCGCGATCGCGCACTGGTGCTCGGTCGTGGCGTCAGCTCGCGGCAGCTGGCCATCGATTATTTCGCGAAGGCCAAGGGCGAAAGTCACGGGCGACAAATGCCGTCGCATTACAGTTGCGCAGAAAAACACATCTGGAGTGTGCCCACTCCGACTGGTTCACAACTTCTGCCGGCGTGCGGGATAGCGTGGGGAATCAAGCTGGATGCAAAAAAAGCTGTTGTGGTCGCGACGGTTGGCGATGCCGCCACCCGGCAAGGCGATTTTTACGAAGCCATTTGTTTCGCGAAGGAAAAGAAATTACCGATCTTGTTTGTTGTCGAGGACAACGGTTACGGCATCAGTAGTCCCACCCGCAAAATCAATCCCCGCGCCCTCGATGTGGTTCAGCCGAATGATTGGCAGGAACTCGACGGCTCGAACGTTGGCGAAATGTATGGGCAGGCCGCGAAAGCATTCGCTCACATACGGGCTGGAGAAGGCCCGGTTTTTTTCTGGGTGATGATGGAACGACTATCCAGTCACACCAGCTCCGACGATCAAAAACTTTATCGCAGTGCGGAAGAACTGAAAAGATGTGCGGAGTGCGATCCGCTAAAGAAATGGAAGGAACAGTTGATCGCGGAAGGAGTGATCAGCGAATCCGACTACACCAATCTGGAAAACGAAATCAAAGAGCGGATTCGCCGCGAATTTTCCGACGCGGAAAAAGAAGAGGACCCGTCAGCCGACGAGCTCTTCCTCGAGGTCACAGGAAAATTTCCGCAATTGAACGACGAAGTTTTGCCGCCGGGCAAATATCGGATTGGCGATACCGTTAATAAAACGCTGCGGCTCGGGCTCGAGCGCGACAAACGACGCATCATCTTCGGCGAAGACATTGAGGATCCGAAAGGGGGCGTCTTTCGGCTGACGCAAAAACTTTCCACTGAATTCCCGAATCAGGTCTTCAATTCCCCGCTGGCGGAATCAACCATTCTTGGTGTCGCGTGCGGCCTTGGTTCTTACGGCAAGCGTCCGGTTTTCGAATTGCAGTTCATCGACTTCATCGGGCCCGGTTGGAACCAGCTGGTGACCAACATCTGCTGTCTGCGCTGGCGTTCGTTCGGCCAATGGAAATGTCCGATGGTAATTTATGCGCCTTATGGTGCGTATCTGCCGGGCGGAAGCTTGTGGCACAGCCAGGCGAACGAAGCAGCGCTGGCGCATTACCCGGGGCTTTTGGTGGTCATTCCCTCAACGCCGGAAGATGCCGCGGGCCTGTTATGGACCGCGATGCACTGCGAGGACCCGGTTCTGTTTTTAATTCCGAAACACATGTTCTGGGCGGAACGCGAAAGCGCGGAGCCGATTCGGGCGATTCCGCTTGGGAAAGCACGCAAACGCCAGGCTGGTTCGGACGTGACGCTAATTGCCTGGGGCAACACGGTGGAGAAAGCGCTCGAGGCGATTCAACAGATTGAAAACGAAGCGAGCATCGAGCTGATTGATCTGCGCTCGATTTCGCCATGGGACCGCGACACGATTGAAGAATCTGTGCGAAAAACCGGACGGGTCGTCATCGTTCAGGAAGACACGGAGAACTGTAGCGTCGGGCAGATGATCATTACGCATCTGACGTCGGAAACCGATCTTTGGAATAGCATGGTTAGTCCACCAATTCTCGTTAGCAAAGGTAATGTCATGATTGGGTACAATCCGATTTACGAGTACGCCGCCTTACCTGATGTTCAGCGAATTGTGGCCGCCATTCGAAAATCAATTTCGATGAAGCAGCAGCGTCCTGCAGCGGCAGCCGTGTCGGCTGCGGAAGCGGACGAGCGCGGGCGGCACGCCCGCCCCCACAGCGGCCAAGAGGCGCAGCCGCGGCCGGCGGCCGCGGCTACAAATACACAGAGCATTACGGTGCCGATCATGGGCGAAGGAATCCGTTCAGCCAAGGTTGTGGCATTACTAAAGAAACCGGGAGATCGAATTGAATTGGACGACGCTCTTTGCGAAGTCGAAACCGACAAAGCGGTTTATCCGATCGAATCGTCGTTCGCTGGAACAATGGGCCAATGGAAGGTCGAAGTCGGCGCCACGGTCGAGATCGGTCAGGAACTGGGAACGATTTTAGTGGAATCCGCCGATCACGTCGAAGGGACGCCCAGGGAACCTGTAGCCGCGGTCGTTGGCCGCGGCTCAATTCCCGAAAAGCCGCGCCCGACGACCGCGGCTACAAGGCGAGAACCTGCGCTTTCCCCGACCATTACCCGTAAACTCAGCCGCGTCATTCCCGCCAATCTGCAGATCGACGCGCGCTGGGATGCGATTCGCAAAGCGCGTGAGGCGGCGAAAAAGAAAAACGGCCGGAACGCGCCATCGCCATCGGTCATGATCGCGTGGGCGGTGGTGCGTGCGATGGAAAAGCATGCGCCATTTCGTCGTTTGATTTTGGAGGATGAAACAATTATCGAAGACGAAAATTTCGATCTCGGCATTGCAGTAGCGATCGAGGGCGATCGCCTGGCCACCGCTGTCGTGACAGAGGCAAACCGAAAAAGCTGGAATGAATTCGCCGAAGTTTATCGCAAGACCGTTGATGAAACTCGCAGCGGTCGGGTTGACGCGATGAATGCGCCTGTTGTGATCAGCAGTCTCGGCGCCTTCGGCATACGAGCGGCAGCACCCATCGTCGTGCCACCTTCCGTCGGGACGCTCTTCATCGGCTCAGCCCATCGTGAAATGTTGCGCAACGGAAAGCAAAACGAAACGGCGGAAGTGATCACGCTTTCCCTCACCTTCGATCATCGGGTCGTGAATGGTGCCGGTGCTGCCAACTTCGCGCACGAAATCAAGGAGCAAATCGAGGAGTTCATGATTCCGGTAGAAGAAACGCGCGCCGCCAAGTCGTAGCGAAGACGATCTTGTTCGCCGTTCGAAAGATTTGTTTTGTGCGGCTTCCGCTTACACCGCCCAATTTGGCTTGCGCTTCTCGTTGAAAGCGCCAATGCCTTCGCGCGCTTCGGCCGATGCACGCGCTTGCATATGATGCTTCAACGCTCGCTCCAGATCGTCTTTCACTGAAGTTGACCAAAGCTCTTCAATCAGGCGTTTTGTCTGCGCGACCGCATTCGGCGCGCCCTGCAAAACAGAATCAGCGAACTTCAGCGCCTCATTCATTACCTCATCCGCAGGTACGACACGATTTACCAAACCCATCTCGAGAGCGCGTTTTGCATCGATCAGCTCCGCACCCAACAACAACTCGCGTATATCGCGTTCGCGCAATTGCCGCCGCAAGAATGTCATGACCAATCCAGCGACGAGCCCGCGCCGCGTTTCAGGATAACCGATTTTCGTTCGTTCTGCGGCCACAACGTAATCACAGGCCGACATGATGCCGGCCCCACCGGCAACGGCGGCTCCATGTACTGCAGCGATGGTAACTGGACGCGCCTCGCTTATTGCGCCAAGCACATGCGCGACCAAATCTGCAGTGGCATGCGCCTTGGTTTGATCCTGCGCTTCTTTCAAATCCAGGCCCGTGCAGAAGGCCGCGCCGGCACCACGCAAAATAAGAATGCGTTCCCTTGTCTCGTCCGACGCAAGTTTGATCGAAGCTATCAGCTCGGTCAGCAGCTGGATTGATAAGGCATTGCGGCGTTCGGGGCGGTTCAGAGTTATGACCGTGATTTGCGGTGTTTTCTTTTCGACGAGAACAACAGGCATATTTTTACAATTGCAGCGACGCAAGGGTCGCGCTTCTGAGTTATTCTGTCAGTAATTTTCCATGATGGACGCCGTTAAAATAATCGAGTGTCCGCGCGACGCGTGGCAAGGGCTCAAGCGCCAGATCCCGACGTTGCAGAAGGTAGAATACCTCCGCCGGCTCGTCGATGCGGGCTTTCGTCATATCGATGCAGTAAGCTTCGTCTCGCCGAAAGTTGTCCCGCAAATGGCGGATAGCGAAGCCGTGGTCGAGCAACTCGGGCCCCTCGAGGGAGTGGAGATTATCGGGATTGTTGTTAACGAAAAGGGCGCGGAACGTGCGATCGCGACCGGAGCGGTGAGCACACTCGGCTATCCTTATTCCATTTCGGAGACCTTTCTGCGCAGAAATCAAAATCAATCGCTGGCGGAAAATGCGGCGGTGCTGGAAAGGATCAGGGATTGCGCGGATGAGGCCGGCATCGGAGTTGTTGCTTACATTTCGATGGCGTTCGGTAATCCTTATGGCGATATGTGGAGCGAAGAGAAAGTCGCGGAAGCGGCAGGAGCTATCACTGGCATGGGAGTTAATTCCCTTTCCCTCGCGGACACGATAGGAGCAGCTGAACCAGATCTAATTCATCGTGTGGTGAGCGCGGCTTTACGCGACTGCGAAGAATTCGAGGTGGGCGTTCATCTTCACAGCACCCCTGCTGGAGCTCGAGCGAAAGTGCTTGCCGCTTATGACGCCGGATGCCGGCGTTTCGATTCCGCTATTGGTGGGCTAGGTGGCTGTCCCTTCGCGCAAGATAAGTTGGTCGGGAATGTGCCGACGGAAGAGGTCTTGGGTGCGTTGCAAGAGCGCGGGCTGAATTTGCCGATAGATCTTTCCAAAGTCGCGGGGATGAATTCTGCGATCAGCGGGGAGTTTTTCTAGACGCTGTCATCCCGAAGGAAGTAAGGGACCTCACAACAGCTATTTGATTACGCAAGATAGCTTGTGTGGCCAATCGCGACTTGCGAGGTCCCGCGCAGCCTGCGCGGCTCGGGATGACCGCAATTAAACCTGGATCACGCCGGTGTGGAAGCGCCCTTTCGCGGGCGGTCGGCTAACATACCGAAGAAGGCCCGTAAGGACGTCGCGCGTCTCATGAGGTTGGATGATGGCATCGATCCAGCCACGCGCGGCGCCATAACGAATGTCGGTTTGCTCTTCGTAACTTGCCTTTACTCTGGCGCGCAATTCTTCGAGCTCTCCAGGCGCCGCCTTTTTGTCTCCGCGTTCTTTCGCGCGGGCAAGAATGGAAAAAACGGTATCGCTGGCCTGGGCCGCACCCATCACAGCGTAGCGTGCATTTGGCCAGGCCAGGATAAAACGCGGATCGTAAGCTTTGCCGCAGAGCGCGTAATTTCCGGCGCCAAACGAGCCACCGACCACGATCGTAATTTTCGGCACAATGGAATTACTGACCGCATTCACCAACTTCGCGCCGCTGCGGATGATTCCACTTTGCTCCGCAGCTTTTCCTACCATGAATCCAGTCACATCCTGGAAAAAAAGGATCGGCAGTCCGGCCTGATTACAATCCATCACGAAGCGCGCGGCTTTGTCGGCGCTGTCCGAATAAATCACGCCGCCCATTTGGATCCCTTCCGTCTTAGTGCGCACTTGCAGGCGCTGGCTGGCGACAATACCGACCGCGCGCCCGCCGACTCGCGCATAAGCTGTGACCAGGGTCTTGCCATAATCAGCTTTGTACTCATCTAGAGAATCGGCGTCGATAATGGTGGCGAGTAAATCGCGCACATCATAGTTCTTGTGACCATCGAGGCTGATTAAATCGTAGATGGCATCACCTGGTTTTGCGGCATCCTTGCCGCCGGGCATCACATATTTCCCGTTAGCTTCGGGTAGCAACGCCACCAACGAGCGTAGTTTTTCCAGGCACGCTTCATCGTTCTTTTCGTAAAAATCGACCGTGCCGCTGATCTCGGAATGCATTTTCGCGCCGCCGAGCTCTTCCTGATCGACGATTTGTCCGATGGCTGCCTTGACCAGCGAAGGGCCGGCGAGATACAGCCCGCTCCCCTCGGTCATCAAAATCTTGTCGCACAACACCGGTAAATAGGCGCCGCCGGCGACGCAATTGCCCATGATGGCAGCGAACTGCGGAATCCCAGCCGCGGAAATGACCGAATTATTTCGAAAGATGCGCCCGAAGTCGTCCTCATCTGGAAAAATTTCATCCTGCATTGGCAGAAATACGCCGGCAGAATCGACCAGGTAAATCAGTGGCAGATTGTTTTCGAATGCGATCCGTTGCGCGCGAATTAATTTCTTCACCGTCTGTGGAAAAAATGCGCCGGCTTTTACAGTCGCGTCATTGGCGACGATCATGCACGGCACATTGGCGACGTTGCCGATACCGGCGACGGCACCGGCGGCCGGGACGCGTCCCCACTGCTCGTACATTTTGTAGGCAGCCCAAAGTCCGATCTCGAAAAATTTTGCATCGCGATCGAGCAGGCGTGCGATGCGTTCGCGCGCGACCAGCCGCCCGAGCTTGTGCTGGCGCTCCTGGCCGGCTTTACCACCGCCTTCGCGCAACTGCTCTTCTTCCGCGCGAATTTTGTCACAGCGATCGCGCAGCGTTTCGGCGTTGGCAGTTCGTGACGACATGCGATGGACGCTTAATCCGGCGTGTGCGTTACTTCAAGCACAGGCGGCGGGTTCGCCCTACCACAAACTGTGGCGTGGCGTCTAGTACGCGTCCGAATCGGAATGATAACCGGAGTCGCCCCGGATGCTGCTTAAGCGCCTGCGACTGCCCCGCTCGGAATCGGCCCGATTAAGACAGTCTGCGGCTAGTTTTAGCAGAAATGGAATGGCCGCGAGCGTGCCCACGGACATCAGGGCGATGGCGGTGGCTTGGCGGGCGGGGCGTTTGATCCGATCCGCCACGAGCAAACCGAGGCCGAGGCCGAGCGCAGTACGAGTGAGGGCAAGGAGCGGATCGACCGGCAGATCGTTGGGAGGTTTCGGGATGGATATCGTTAGCGGCATTCGCGTATTCCTATACGTCGCGGGAGCGAAAAATAAATGGGAAATTGTTGCAAGCGTGTAAAAAACGACCGACGAACTTCACTGCTGACATGGAAATTTATGCATTAATTCTCGCCGGCGGCAGTGGCGAGAGGTTCTGGCCGCTGAGCCGGCGCGCTTTACCAAAGCAATTGCTGCGCCTCGTTTCCGGTTGTTCACTGTTGGAAGCTGCGATTACGCGCCTGGACGGATTAATCCCCCCTTCTCGCATTCTTGTTCTAACCAATGTCGACCAGGAAAAGGGCGTGCGTGAATTACTCAAGGATATTCCGGCGGGCAATATCATTGCCGAGCCATCGAAACGCGACACCGCCGCAGCCGTCGCGCTCGGGGTAGCCTGGGTCGCTGCGCGCAATCACACTGCGGCGATGGTCGTTCTGCCGGCGGATCATGTCATTAAAGAGACCGCGGCATTTCAAAAGATCATTCGCGATGCGGTCGAAGCGGCGAAGGAAAAGAGCGCACTGATCACGATTGGGATTCGACCCGCCTCGGCCGATCCGGGTTTTGGCTATATTGAAATGGGCGAGCCCATTTCAGGCAAACCAGGGCTTTTCCGGGTCGTGCGTTTCCGCGAGAAACCGAATGTCGACCTGGCCGAATCCTTTATCCGCAAAGGAAATTTCCGCTGGAATGCCGGCATGTTCGTCTGGACCGTGCCGACGATTCTGACCGAGTTTAACCGGCACGCTCCGGAATTTGGGCGATTTATTGCGATGATGAGCGGCCCCGGGGCTTTCGAGAAAAACTGGGGCGAAAAATTCTCGAAGCTTCCGCGAACGTCTTTCGATTACGCCGTGATGGAACACGCCGATCGTGTGCTTGTGCTGGAAGCGAAATTCGATTGGGACGATGTGGGCGGTTGGCCGGCGGTGGCGCGGTATTTTCCGAAAGACGCCCGGGGCAATGCGGCCAACTGTGGTCTCACTGCGCTCGAGGCCGGCGATAACATTGTCTTTGACGATGCCGGCAATAACGTCGCTCTTCTCGGGGTAAACAATCTAATTGTCGTTAGGACGCGCGACGCGGTGCTGGTTTGCCATCGGCATCACGCTGAGAAAATCAAGAATCTGGTCGCGAAATTACCGGAGGCATTGCAGTGAAACAAATTCTGGGTCTCGATCTGGGAAAAGCGCGCACTGGCGTCGCGCTCTCTGATGAATTGCGCATGCTGGCGCATCCATTGGAGACGATCGAGAGCAGTTCGGCAGAGACGGTGGCGCGGCGGATTCAGAAGATCGTGGCGGAACGGAACGTGGATTGCGTCGTCGTCGGATTGCCGCGACAAATGAATGGTGCGCTCGGTCTTGCGGCGGAAAATACACAACATTTCATAGAAAAATTGCGACCGCTTGTTTCATGCGAAGTCGTGACCTGGGATGAACGGCTCTCGACTGTCGCGGCGGAAAGGGCCTTGCGGGAGGCGGGGAAAAAAACGCGCGAAACGCGTGGCATTCGGGACCAGGTCGCGGCACAAATCATCCTGCAAAGTTATCTCGACCGGCTGAATGCGTGAATCGCGCCGGCTCAAGTTGGTTATCAGTTACGACGGGCGAGATTTCGCTGGCTGGCAAAGCCAAAAACACGGCAACACCGTTCAGGATCACCTGGAAGCTGCCTTTGAGAGAGTCTGCGGCACGCGCCTGGCGGTGACCGGTTCGGGACGCACCGACTCCGGCGTGCATGCGCTCGGGCAGTGCGCACATGTAGATGTTCCGGCGGGGCAATTCCCGGCCGAACGCTGGCTGAAAGCGTTAAACGGCGTGCTGCCGCCAGCGATTCGAATTTTGCGGGGGCGTTTTGTCGAGCAAAGCTTTCACGCTCGATTTTCGGCGAAGGGCAAAGTTTACCGTTACCGGATCATAAACGGGGCGGTCCGGCCGCCGCTGGAGATCGGCAGGGCGTGGCATGTCCCATCCCCACTTGATCGGGAGTTGCTGGAGCGAGCGGCCAAACTATTTGCAGGCCGACATGATTTCGCCGCCTTTGCCGCAAATCGCAGAAAAGAGGAACGAAGTACCATGCGCACGGTGGAATACGTTCGGGCCACTGGTCGACGCGATCTAATCGAGATCGAATTTTCGGCCGACGGATTTCTCTACAAGATGGTGCGAATGATGGTGGGCGAGATGGTGCGCTGCGCCTGGGGGAAAGAAAGTCTGCAATCAATAGAGTTGCGCTTGGAGCGGCCCTCGCGAGCATCGGCCCGTTTTGTTGCTCCGGCAGCGGGGCTCTACCTGGTTCGGGTTCGCTACTAAGTCTCTGTAAATCAGGCGCAAACGCCTTCCTGAGGGGTTTCCGATTGGCAGACTAGCTGCTTCGTAATTCGCGATGCCCCCGTCTGATAAGGACTCGTCTGTCGAAAACGTGCCGGTACGGGCTCCGGGCATTCCAGGCATTCTGCGCCGAAGCCTGGCCAAACTACTAAGCTCGGCGCATTTGGTTCTTTCCGGGACGACGGCCTCGATTCTGGTCATCATTTTCCTCGGGAGCTTGTTTGTATTTGTCGCGCTCCGTAATCACCATGGGGATGAGATTCGCGGGCGCACCGTCCAGCTGACACGTCTGAGCAGCTTGATCGAAAACGACATCGCGGAGTTGGAAAATTATCATCGCGGATTTTTGCTGACTCATCGCAGCCAGTATTTCGCGCCATTCCAAGAGCGACGAAATGCGATGAAGAAGCGACTGGAAGAACTTAACGGTCGTTTGTTGGACAACCCTGTTCAGCGCAAACGCGTCATCAAAGCTGAGGACATAGTACTGCGATGGGCGGACCAGGTGGGCCAACCTGCCTTCCTGGGCCAGAGCGCGCCGAGTACGGCTTCCGATACATCCTCTGCCCTGACATTGAGCAACGCTTCGCTCGATCAAGCGCGTTGGATTTTGCAGTCGTTGAAAGACGAAGAACAAATCCTTTTAAGTCAGCGTGCGGGCGAACAGGAGATGGCAACGCAATCGACTCAAATCCTTGATTCTCTGCCAAAGCTCGAGCGTGCCGTCATCGAAATGAACAAGGAAAAGCGCGGGTTCCTCCTCACCAATGACAACGGCTTTCTCGAAACCTATCGCCGATCGGTTGAAAATTTCTACCGCTACCATGCTTATCTCACCATTTTGGCAGGAGACGCGCCGTGGCGGACGCAGCTCCTGAGCGACATTCGATCCAATCTTGAGCGCTGGGTAAGTTCCTCCGCACAACCGGAAATCAACGCCAAGCAGCAGGGCCGCGATATCAGCGCGATGATTGGCAACGACCAGAGCGAACAGTTAATCAATCAAATCCAACGCACGATTGCCGAATTTCAAAGGAACGAGCTTGCCAGTTACGACGCCGGTTCGAGCGCCGCGGTACGACATCGGATTTGGAGCACGATTGGTCTCCTGACGCTGGTGCTGGTGGTGGCGCTGCTGATTTCATCGAACACCTACAGCCTCGCCCTGGTTCGCCGGAACTTGTCGAAGCTGGGTGCGGCCGAGATTCGGATTCGCGCCATCATCGAAAACACTCTCGACGGAATGATCATTGTCGATCGTGCCGGAACGATTACGCTGATGAATCCAGCGGCAGAAAGATTGTTCGGTTGCGGCAAGCACGAGATGCTCAACCAAGCCTTCCTCACTCTGGTACCGCAAGCTTACAACACCGAGGCCGATTTGCAGCTGGTCGACTGGGAAGAGTTCACGAAACGGACCGGCACCACCGTGCTCGCCGTGGGGCGCACCCGCAGGCATGTCACCTTCCCGATTGAAATCTCGTTAGCTAAAATGACGGTCGATCAGTCCACCCTTTATGTGGCAATGATCCGCGATGTCACCGAGCGCAAACGTTTTGAGCGTGAGATTGCAGCGGAAAAGGAAAATCTTGCGGTCACGCTGCGCTCCATCGGTGATGGCGTCATCACCACAGATGTACAAGGCAAGATTATCATGATCAACCAGGCCGCCGAGGCGCTTACCGGCTGGACCGCCGAGGAAGCCAAGGGTCACCCACTGAAATCCGTCTTTAAAATTTCGATTGATCTGGCGGCGCAGACGCGCGGGCAACGCAGTACTTATCGCAATGAAGCCTATTCTCTGCTGCTCAAATTACCCAGCAACGCCACGCTTGTCTCCCGAGATGGAACCGAGCACTTGATCGAGCAGGTCGTCTCCCCCATTCGCGATCGCAGAAACGAAGTCGCCGGCGTGGTCCTTGTTTTCCGCGATATCATCGAGCGCGAACACAAGCAGCTTGGATTACTCGCCGGCGGCATCGCCCACGATTTCAACAATCTCCTAACCGCAATCATGGGAAACATCTCTCTCGCATCGCTCCTCATCCCGGCAACAGACGAGATGACGACGCGATTAGCGGACGCGAAAAATGCTTCCATGCGGGCACGAGATCTTGCCCAGCAGTTGCTTACTTTTGCGCGCGGCGGCGCGCCAATCAAAAAGACGGCCTCGCTCACCCGGTTGGTCCAGGACACGGTTAGTTTCTGCCTGCGCGGATCGCAAAGCCGTAGCGAATGCGACTTGGAAGATAATCTTTGGCCGTCGGAAATTGATTCCGGTCAAATCAGTCAGGTCATCGCCAATCTGGTCGTTAACGCAGAGCAGGCAATGCCGACTGGCGGAACACTTCACGTCACCTGCGAAAATTTCCGCCATGGCTCTGGGAAGAACGCAACGGTTCCGGATTTGCCATCCGGCGAATTTGTTAAGATCACGATCAGAGACGAAGGCGTCGGCATTCCCGAGCAAAATCTGAAGCGAATTTTCGATCCTTATTTTACAACCAAACCAAAAGGAAATGGCCTTGGTCTAGCGACCGCTTATTCCATCGTCAAACATCACAAGGGTCTTATCACCGTCGAATCCGAGGTGAATAAGGGTTCCACTTTCACCCTTTACCTGCCCGCCGTGGCTCACGTCACTGTACCAGAGGAAACAGGGTATGCCGGGGTGAAAGAACTCTCCGGAACGGGCCGTGTCCTAATCGTCGATGACGAAGAAGCCATTCGCACGCTGGTGGAATTCACCCTCACTCATCTTGGCTATAAAGTTTGCTCGGCCGCAACCGCGCTGGAGGGTGTTGAGCTTTATCGACAAAAACTTCAGGCCGGTGAGCGATTTGATTGTGTCATCCTCGATCTTACTCTTCCCGGCGGGATGGGCGGAAGAGATGCGCTTAAACTTTTACTCGAAATCGATCCTTCAGTGAACGCGATTGTTTCCAGTGGTTACGCGATGGATGCCACTATGAGCCACTATCAGGATTTTGGATTTCGTGGCGTGATCACCAAACCGTACGAAGCAGCCGAGCTTGGTCGCGCCGTTCGCGAAGTTATCGAATCAGGACGGATAAAGCTCGTGCCTGACCTGGACTTGCAGGCCGTAGGTTAAGCGAAGGCGGATTCAGCCGACCAACTCTTCAGTTCGCTGTGAGTTAACGTTCGAGTGTCGCATATCCAAATGTTAACTCCGTCTTCGTCGCTTACCTTTTTTTTAGGGTTTGTTACCGAGCTGGTTCTCCAAGATCTTGCCGAGCAAGAGAAGAGCGACACCACAAAACATTCCCTTGGCGAAAAAGTAGGTCGGTATTCCGCCAGCGATAATGTTGCTGGGAACAATCGGTTTATTCTTGTCCTCTTTCACGGCCGCGAATGAGCAGAGGATGAAAATAAGGAGAGCAATTAACGGATTAAAAATCCTCAGATAGGTTCGCATGAGATGAGAAGATGCCGATATACTCGGCGAAACGCGAGCAAAAGTCCGAGCCGGACTGGCGGTTGTTCTATTTCAACCGCGGCAACAGTCGCTCCAGAATACTCGCGACTGACTCTTCCACGCTTTGCTGATTTGTTTGCACCACAATTTCGGGATCGACGGGTGATTCATATGGGGCATCGATGCCGGTGAACTCTCGAATCTCCCCTGCCCGCGCTTTCTTATAAAGATTTTTCGGATCGCGCTCCTCGCAGACCTCCAGTGGTGCGTCGACGAAGACTTCGATAAATTCGGCATTGCCTTCCATCGCAATCGAGCGGGCCCGCTGTCGATCCGCCCGATAAGGAGAGATGAAGGCGGTGATGACGACATTGCCGGCGTCCGCCATCAACTTTGCGACCTCGCTCACGCGCCGAATGTTTTCAACACGGTCTTCCGGCGCAAATCCGAGGTTGGAATTCAAGCCATGCCGGATGTTGTCACCGTCGAGCACATAGGGATGCATTGCCCGGATGAAAAGTTCTCGCTCGAGCGCTTGCGCGATGGTGGATTTGCCAGAGCCGGAAAGTCCGGTTAGCCAGACGACAGCTCCGCGATGTCCATGTTGGGCAGCGCGCGCTTGCGCGGTGATTTTTCCTTCGCTCCAGAAAATATTCTTGCTCTTGATCGCGCCGCGATCGGTGTAAACGCCACCGTAAATGATCCCCCCGCCGCAAATCATCCCGTCATCCACCAGAACAAAGCGACCGAGTGGCGGAAGACGATCGTGGTTATCGAGCACGATCGGCGCACGCGTTTGGATGGTTAAACGGCCAACCTCATTGCGCGCGAGCTGATCGGCCTTGGTCGGGTTGCGTTCAAGCGAGGAGGAATCCATCACCTCATCGAGGGACACGATCTGGCATTTCACTTCCTGGGTTGCGAGGCGCGCAGTATAAAGATGCGATAGACGCGCCGGCTGACGCGCGATCCAGAAAAGGTCGGCATGAAAACGGTTCGTTTCGATGGGCGCATCTTTTGAGTGCGAGGCGACGTACCCGCGTTCGACAAAAATTTGTTCGTGCAACGTAATTCCAATCGAGTCGCCGGCGATCGCTATTCCGTTGTTCGCGCGAGGCGACGTTGCGGCCGTGGTAACGGGCGGCCAATGTTCGATCGACTGGACAATCGACGTTTTGTTAGCGGGTGAAAAAACTAATTCGTCGCCAACTTGAAGCATTCCCGTTTCGATACGGCCGGCGATAATTCTGCGATCGTCGAACTTGTAAACATCCTGCACGCAAAGACGCAGCGGCAGATCGGTTGGTGGGGCCATTGGCGTCATCGCATCGAGCGCTTCGGCTAGAGTCGGCCCGTGATGCCACTTCATTTTCGTACTGCGGGCAGTGATGTTCTCGCCGAATCGGGCAGAGGCTGGAATGAAAACGTCAGTTTCTAAATTCAGCGTCTTCAAAAATACGCGATACTTCTTTTCGATCTCGAGGAAGCGGGCCTCGGAATAGTCCGCCAGGTCCATTTTATTGACGACGACGCAGAATTGCCGCACTCCGAGCAAGCTGAGCAAATAAGCGTGCCGTTTCGATTGCTCCTGCACGCCTTCATTAGCGGCGATTACGAGCACGGCCGCGTCGGCGCTCGAAGCACCTGTTATCATGTTTTTTAAAAACTCCTTGTGACCGGGTGCATCGATAATCATGTAATTCCGCTTCGCCGTCTTGAACGGAATCTGTGTCGTGTCGATGGTGATGTTTTGCTCTTGTTCTTCGAGCAAGGCATCGAGAAGAAAGGCAAACTCGAACTCCATGTTTTCCGCGGCGCAGGCGCGTTGCACCTGCTCAAGTTTCCCTTCCGGCAGCGAATTAGTGTCGCTCAGGATGCGACCGATGAGGGTGGACTTGCCATGGTCGACGTGACCAACGAAGACGACACGCAGCGTCGCCTCGCCACTGGATGCTGGATGCTTGACGCTGGAGGTGCTATGCACGGTGCTCGATTGTCGTTTGCTCATTTTTCTGATTTGTGCGCCCGCGGCATTGACGACTAGAGAAACCCCTTCGCCCGCAGTTTCTGCATCGCGTTGCGCTCATGGTGGTCCTGGGCGCGGCCGGCGCGCTCACTCGTGCGGGTGGTTTCTAATTCAGCGATGATGGCCTCAATGGTATCTGCGTTGCTCGTGATCGGTTTGGTAATTGGACGGCAGCCGAGCGAGCGATAACGCTGGCCGTTTCTGGCAAAATACATTTTCGGAATCGGAATATTTTCGCGCTGGATGTAGCGCCAAATATCAACCTCGGTCCAATCCAACAGCGGTTGCACGCGGACGTGTTCGCCGTTCGCCGCGGTGGTGGCGAATTGCCCCCAGAATTCCGGCGGCTGATCCTTGTAGTCCCATTCAAATTGCGCATTGCGCCGCGAGAAATAACGCTCCTTAGCCCGGGTCGGATCTTCGTCGCGCCGGATGCCGGTGATGAGCGCGTCCCATTTGTATTGCGCCATCGCCTGCTGAAGCGCGACCGTTTTCAGCTCATGCGTTACCGTCACCGGATCGTGCGTTTCGTAGCCAACGCCGCGTCCGCGCGCTTCTTCGTTGATCTTTACGATCAGATTCAATTTGTAATGCGCGGTTGCCCATTCCCGGAACTCGAGCATCTCCGGAAACTCATAAGTGGTATCGATGTGTAAAACCGGAAACGGCACCCGGCCGAAAAAGGCTTTGGACGCTAACCAGATTAATACGTTTGAATCTTTGCCCATCGACCACGGCATCGCGATGTTTTTGAAGGCGTGATAAGCTTCCCGAAAAATAAACACGCTGTGGTTTTCCAACCGGTCGAGATGGGTGCGAGTCGTCATCGTCAAAGTTTTTGCGGAGGCGTTCTATACAATCGAAAGATCTAATTGCAAAGGACGTGGAGCTCCACCGACGTAGCAGATTTTGTGCGTTTCCAGGCCCTTTGTGCCGCTAAGGACGGCAAGGGGAAGGTTTTACCCTGAGTTGGGTCATTATCTTGCATGCCTACCCACTGAAGTTAGTGTTGAGCTGTGCCACAAATCGCCGCCTACGATTCAAAAATTGAGGGCAACGTCATCTTCACGCAGCTCGACGCTGCCATGAATTGGATGCGCAAGAACTCGCTCTGGCCCATGCCGATGGGTCTGGCCTGTTGCGCCATTGAACTGATGGCAACCGCGGCTTCGCGGTTCGATATCGCACGTTTCGGTTCCGAAGTGATGCGATTCTCGCCGCGGCAATGCGATGTCATGATCGTGGCCGGCACCGTTACTTACAAAATGGCACTGGCAGTAAAACGTATTTGGGAGCAAATGCCTGAACCGAAATGGTGTATCGCGATGGGCGCGTGCGCGTCGAGTGGCGGGATGTATCGCAGTTATGCGGTGCTGCAGGGCATCGATCAACTTATCCCGGTAGACGTTTATGTCTCGGGGTGTCCCCCTCGCCCGGAAGCACTTCTGGAAGGACTGATTCGCTTGCAGAAAAAAATTGAGGGCGAATCATCATTTTTGAATCAGAAGCCAAAGCTTATTCATGAGCTTATGCCCGAAATTGAGAAGCGAACTCCGCCGAGGCCCTCCATCCGCGGTGGCGTCACAGGAGGCACTTCGTCCTCGAGTTCGCTCGTATGAATCTTATTCCTATTCCTCCTCGATGAAGAATCAGAATAAGATTGCGATCAGGAGTAGGATATGACCGGAGACGAATTGCTTGATTCGCTCAGTCGTCTCCTCGGCGCGAAAATTCAGAGCCGGATCGAATTTCGTGGCGAGACAACCTTCAGCATTCAGCCGGAAGATTTGCACGAAGTGGCAAAGGTCTGTCGAGACGAACTTTCATTTGATTACTTAATCGATATTTCCAGCATCGATAATTTCGTTGACGAACCGCGATTCGAGGTGGTTTACGAGCTCTACTCAATGACCCTCGCGGTTCATTTGCGTTTAAAACTCGCGGTCAGCGAAGAAGTCTGCGCGGTGGATACGGTATCGGACCTTTGGCCGACGGCCGATTGGCATGAGCGCGAGATCTACGACATGATGGGCATTCGCTTCAACAATCATCCCGACCTGCGCCGTATTCTGATGTGGGATGGCTATCCATTTTTTCCTCTGCGAAAAGATTTTCCGCTCGAGGGATTGCCCAGTGAGATGCCCGATGTCGCGTTCACCTCTGCCGCACCGATGGAAGGTGGACCATTCGTTACTCAACCGTCGACTGCGACAGCAAAGGACCGCGAGCCGCGCGCCAAACGGCCCGATCTGAATCAATAGTTCGACTTGCGGCGTTTTCTTTCGGTTGCGTTGGCTGGAGCATTAATTGCGGCGACGGCGATTTCTTTATATGAGGCGCGCCAGAAACCGGCTGCTATAACGCCTACGACGGCCGACAAGATTTTGGTCGAAAAAAATGCGCGTCGATTAACGTTATTTTCTTCTGGGCGAAAATTGAAAGAATATCGGGTTGCGCTCGGTTTCTCTCCGGTTGGGCCGAAGCAACGTGAAGGCGATGGCCGGACACCGGAAGGAAATTACAAAATTGATTTTCACAAGTCGGACAGCGCTTTCCATCGCGCCCTTCACATTTCTTATCCGGACGCGGCAGACACCAGGCGAGCGGCAGAGGCGGGTGTGGCGCCGGGCGGCGATATCATGATTCACGGTTTACCGAACGGCTTCAGCGCATTGGGACCAGCTCATCGCTTGCGCGACTGGACTGCAGGCTGCATTGCCCTGACTGATTCCGAGATCGACGAGATTTGGGCGTCAGTGACCGATGGGACGCCAATCGAAATTCGACCATAGCTGCAATGGACGGATATACAGCGGAGAGCGGAACACAGACTTGTAGTCTGTGCGCCAAGCGGAGTTTCACTCCGCTGAACAGGCCGTGAGTAAGCAGCGCATTAGTCACAGGCCAAGGCGGCAGGGGTTATAAACCCTACTGGGCGCACAGGCCAAAGACCTGTGTTCCGAACCAGAACGCGCGGAGGCGCGTCCCCCAAATGCAGGCTATAGGTTCGGCAACGCTTCCCCGAGAATGCGGAAAAAATCCTTTGCTGCCTTGTGACTCTTCTCCAACACCTCGTCGTGGCTTAGTACTGTCGACGAGAGCCCAGTGGCCAAATTTGCGATGCAGGAAAATCCCGCAACTTCCATTTCAAGCGCGCGCGCCTGGATTACTTCGAGCACAGTAGACATCCCGACCACATCAGCGCCGAGATTTTGCAGCATTCTGACCTCAGCCGCGGTTTCGTATTGCGGACCAACGACGGCAGCGTAGACGCCTTGATACAAAAACACACCGACCTTGTGCGCGGCATCGCCAAAATGTTTCTGCAATCGCGGTGAATAAGCGTTGCTGAGGTCGAGAAATTTCGGGCAACGGATTAGGGGCGAAGTTCCGGTGAGATTCAAATGATCGTTGATTATTATCCAATCCCCCGGCTTGAATTTTTGATTCAAAGCCCCGGCGGCGTTTGTGACAACAAGCTTCTTAATTCCGGCATGCGCGAGCTTTCGCACATTCGCGGTAACCTGGCCCGCCGAATAGCCTTCGTACAAATGAACGCGGCCTTGCGCAAAAATCACGCGCGTTTCCGAGATTTCGCAAAGCGAAAATTTTCCGGCGTGTCCGGCAACGCGCGGTTTCGGGAGCTCAGAAAACTCAGAGTAGGCGATTGATTCGACCGGATCGTGAACGACCGCGTTCAGTCCCGACCCGAGAACAATCGCGATTTCTGCGTTCCAATCTCGCAGCCGCTGCAGCGCGTCACCCATCGAACGGTCCCTTCTTACGGCGACTTAATGTTAGAATTTAGGCGGCGAGGCCGCACGTTGGTCAGCATCGCGCAACAGAGCGCACGATCCAACTGAGCCGTGCTCACGCGGCGGAGACCGGCGGCGCCGTCTCCGGCTTGCGGGTTGTGACCATTACATCGGGCCGGACGGAATCGTCGCGCGGCGTGGGCGATTTCGTTTCGTGCTTGGGATAGGCGATGCGGCTGTGCAGCATCGTCATAAGCGTGAATCGGAGACGCTCCGCAATCACCCGCACATCGCGCAAAGTCAGATCGCATTCGTCGAGCTGATGATCGCTGATGCGTTGGTCAATGATGTCGTTGACCAGTTGTTCGATCTTCGCCGGCGTCGGCTTTTCCAGGCAACGTGACGCGCTTTCCACCGCATCAGCCAGACTGACAATTGCGCTTTCTTTCGTCTGCGGCTTCGGGCCGCTGTAACGGAAACTTTCCTCTCGCACCTCCGGAATATCGTCCTGGCGCATTTTCATGATTTTGCCGCCGGCGCGCGCGTCCTCATGCATTTGCTGGGCGCGTTTGTAAAAATAGTAGACCAGCGAGGTTCCGTGATGTTCCTGAATGATATCGATGATGCGCTGGTTCAGTTTGTGTTTGAGCGCGAGGTCAACCCCTTCCTTCACGTGCGCGATAATGATCAAAGCACTCATTGTCGGGGCCAGATCCTCGTGCGGGTTGCGCTCGAAGCTCATGTTTTCGGTGAAATAGTCGGGCTTCACCAGTTTCCCGACATCGTGAAAATAAGCACAGACGCGGCAGAGAGTAGCGTTAGCGCCAATCGCTTCCGCCGCAGCTTCGGCCAGGTTCGCGACCACCAAGCTGTGATGATAGGTGCCCGGCGCTTCGATGGTCATGCGTCGTAATAGCGGATGGTTCAAATCCGACGCTTCCAGCCACGAAATGTCGGTGGTGATTTGGAACAACGGTTCGAACATCGGAATAACGCCGCCGACGATCGTGGCGGTAACAATCCCGTTGCCGATGGCAAAGGCGCTTTGCAATCCGATCATCGGCCAATCATTTGCCGTGGGCGGAAAGAGATTGATCGGGCCGATAAAACCGAAGGTGAGGGACAAAATCCAAATCGCCACCCCGACGCCAAGCCCGGCGCGAACCAGTTTGCTACGACGACGTACTTGCAGCGTCAGATAGACAGCGGTGAATCCACTGATCATTCCGGTAACGAGCAAAGGCGCGTCAATTTTCCCAAAAAGAACGCTGCTCCAAAGACTGACAAAAACGGCAGCATAGAGGCCGTGATTGCGGCCGAGCAGGACGCTCAGCAAGAGCGGGGCAAGGGCAAAAGGGGTGAGCAGTTCCGCCATGTCGGTCTGCAAGCGAAGGACACTGCTGCTGCAAAGGACGTAGATAAATTTTGTGAGCGCCAACTGGACCAGCATCACCCCGAAGACGAGAAGAATGCGCGAGTTTTGCGAAAAAGTACGCGGCTGATTGACCCAAAGCATCATCAGCGCAATCAGGAAAAAGAGCAGCGCAATGACAAAATTCTTTGTTGGCTCGGGCTGGTTGCCGCTAAAGATGAGCACAGCCAGGCCAGCAATGAAGGCGGCGAAAAGGACGCCCTTCATGCCCCAGGAATATTCCAGCCCGCGCAACAATCCGTTGCGGGCGCGACGGCGGCGCAATTTTCCCGAAGCCAGGCCGCGGCGGACCAGTTCGCTACGTTTGAAAAAATCGATCATTACTTGCGCCCGGAGGGCGTTCGATGCTGCTGATAGGCATTAATAATGGCACGGACCAGGGGGTGACGCACGACATCCCGGTCGGTAAAATAACTCATGGCGATACCGGGCACGGCCTTGAGGGCCTGCAAGGCTTCGACCAGGCCGGAGCGTTTATTCGCAGGAAGATCAATTTGGGTGACGTCCCCGGTGACGACGCACTTGGAATTCATGCCGATGCGTGTGAGCAACATGAACATTTGCTCGGTGGTAGCATTTTGCGCCTCATCGAGAATGACAAAGGCATTGTTCAGGGTGCGACCGCGCATGTAGGCGAGCGGCGCCACTTCGATGACTTCGCGGGAAAGTGCGCGCTCCAATTCCTCCGCCTCCATCATGTCATGCAAAGCATCATAGAGCGGACGCAAATAAGGCGTGATTTTTTCCTGCAAATCCCCGGGGAGAAATCCGAGGGCCTCACCGGCCTCCACCGCTGGGCGAGCCAATATGATCCTCGACACCTGTTCCTTCTTTAACGCTGCCACCGCCATCGCCACGGCGAGATAAGTTTTGCCAGTTCCGGCTGGCCCAATGGCGAAGACGACATCGTGTTTTTCAATCGCTTCGACATAATTTTTCTGGCCAACCGTGCGCGCTATGACCGGTGCCTTGCGCGACGAAGTCACGATCCGGGCGGAAATGGCATCCGATAAATTATCGCTCCGTTCTTCATTCACGGAATTAAGGGCGTAATTGAATTCATGTTTCTGAATATCGACGCCGCGTTTGCGCGCTTCCTCCAGCTGATCGAAGACGCGCTGGGCGCGATCTAATTTCTCCGGCTCACCCTCCATTTTCACCCATCCTTCACGTGTCGTCACTCGCACACCCAGGGAATCTTCCAGATTTTTCAGCAGCTTAATATCGTTGGCGTAGAGCGACTGTAACGCACGCGCGTTTTCAAACTCCAAAGTACGGGTCTCGGTCACTGATTAACTTTCCTCGTTTTGATCCTCTTCAGCTTTGTTGAAAAACCGGCAAGCACGGCGGATCGGGAGTGCCGTCATCCGATTTTTGTTTGTTGGGTTAGAGGGGAAGTAAAGAATACCGAATAAGGATAAGACTTTTACCGAAATCCGTAAACCAGCGCCCAATGGGTGCGTTCCTCGGGAGACTCTTCGATCGCGACGATGATAAAATAGCTATCGGTGGAGGTGGGAACTACATGGGCAGCGGCATAAGGCCCTTTTTGCCAGCTATCGGGTTGCTCGATCAATTTTCCTTCCTTGTCGTAAATATGCACCGAAATCTTTGCCCGGCGCACTTCTGTGCCCAGCCAAAACCAATATTCGTTGCCTTTGAACAGCTGCTGGCGCACTGCCTTCTTTTCGCCCGCGGCGAGGTCCCCGCCCCAATAATCTTCGCGCACTTGAAACCCTTCCCTGACGTAAGGCTCAGCCGCCTGCAGGGCGAAAGATTGGGCATCGTCGACCGAAGCGATCGCCGTCGCGCCCAGTATAAGCGGGACGACCACCAGAATGAATATGACCTGGCGATGCGGATTCATCACTGACGCGTCACGATCTCGCCATCGAGGCGCGTCGTGATTTCGTTAATCTTCCTCACCGCGTCCGGCGAAATTGGTCTATTGCCGGTATCAATTAGCGGTCGCACTTCCACCAACGAGCGTTTGATACTTTCCACCACGGGCACGCTGTATTCCGGCATGGAGTTTAATCGATCCCCGAAATACCTGAGCAGGTCCGGTTGATGCAAGAGCTCTGCGCCTTCCTGAGTGAAATGCTTGCTCACCACCGCGGTGAGGATCTGGGTGCCGCGCAGCCAACCGCCAAGGCTGACCAACTGCGAGAGCTTTTGATCCTGCAGCTCGTTCATCGCCCCCTGGACGCTGCTTTGCGTGCGATCCAGCTCCTGGCGGACGCTATCCCATTTGTGTTTGTCGGCCGCTTCCGTGATCGCCTTCGCATGTGGTGTAATCGAAGCGCCCACTCCAATCCCCTTCGCCAACGAAAGCACACGTTGCCCGATGTCTTTAACTGTGCCCGCGTCCTGTGCCTGCACCGCGATGAATCCATCGGCGATCACATTACCGAGAAGCAGCGCGGTCCGCGGGCGTTCGCTAAAATTGACCCCTTTTTCTGTCCGAACGAACTCTTTCCAGTTTACCGGGCCCAGTTTGTTGAGCGCGGCGAAAACTTCATTCGGCAATGGGACCACGACATCTTCCACTTTCTTGTACTGCTTTACGTCGATATGTTGGGGCGCTGGCGCGGCCTGCGCGCTGAACCCTATCACCGCGAGTGTAAGCCCCGCCCACTTGTTAATTTTAAGTGCTGAAATCATTGGCTGCTTCGACTGTTGATTTCGACCCGGTATTCAGGATTAATGCAACTCTAAATGGAAGTAAGTTTTGCTCAACTCCGCGTCTTGCCGTCCCTTAATCGCATCAACCCTGTCGCGCGGCGGCATCCGCCCTCCGATTTGTGAATTCAGAACGACTCCAGCAAATCCTCGACCGCGCCAGCAAACAACGCCTGCTCGTCATTGGCGATTTGATGCTGGACGAGTTCGTTTGGGGCAAGGTGGGTCGCATTTCTCCCGAGGCACCCGTGCCGGTGGTGGAGGTCTCCGGCGAATCGTTTTATCCCGGCGGCGCGGCCAATGTCGCCCGCAATCTGCGCGAGTTTACCGCGCATGTCGGCGTCGTTGGAATGATTGGGCGGGACCGCGGCGGAGAACAGCTTCGGCAGTTGTTGGCCGACCAAAAAATCGATACCTCCGCCTGCTCGATCTCGCCGGATTTTCCCACCATCGTCAAAACCAGGATTATTGCCCGACAGCAGCAAGTCGTTCGGGTTGACCGCGAAAAAATCCTGGCGCCGGATGAAAAGCAGATCGGGTTGGTGGTTGCGAGCGTGAAAAAAATGTTGCCGGAAATCGACGGCATTATTTTCGAAGATTACGGCAAAGGGTTTCTCGCCGAAAAACTCGTCTCGGAAATTGTGGCTTCGGCCCGAGAAGGCAAGAAAGTGGTCGCAGCTGATCCGAACCCTCGCAACAATCTTCCCTGGCATGGCTTGTCGGTAGTAAAACCGAATCGTAGCGAAGCGTTTCACGCTGCCGGGATTCCGCTGCCGGAGTCAGACGGGGACGATAAAGTTTTGAAGGAAGTCGGCGCCACCCTGCTGCAAAAATGGCACGCGGAATTGGTCCTCATCACTCTCGGCGAGGAAGGAATGATGCTTTTCCAACGTGGGCAGAAGCCGCATCACGTGCCGACCAAAGCGCGGCAGGTCTTTGATGTTTCGGGCGCGGGCGATACCGCGATTGCTTTGTTCACGCTCGCGCTTTGCAGCGGCGCAACTGCGTTAGAGGCGGCGGACATTGCCAATAACGCCAGCGCGGTTGTTGTCGGCAAACTGGGGACGGCAACGGTTTCGCCGGAAGAATTGCGAAAGAATTTCGAAAATGGCTGACGAAAAAACGCGGGCTGTTTTCTTCGATCGCGACGGCACCATCATGCACGATGTCAATTACTGCTCCGATCCCAAGGACGTGCACGTATTCCCTTTCGTTGCCGACTCGCTGCGAAAATTAAAAGCGCGAGCGTTCAAATTGATCATGGTGACGAATCAAAGCGGGATCGGCCGCGGTTATTTTACATGGGAACAATACGAGCGCGTCCACGCCGAAGTGCTCCGGCAATTAGGCGAGCCACTGATCGATGCAACCTACGTTTGTCCCGACGTCCCCGGTTCGGATTCCAAATGCCGCAAACCCGCGCCCGGAATGATCTTGCAAGGCGCGCGCGAACACGCGGTCGATCTCAGCCGTTCCATTATGGTTGGCGACAAAGAAATTGACGTGCATTGCGGGCACAACGCTGGAATCAAAGCGATTCGCGTCCGGACCGGCTTTGAAACGAACACCGCCGACAGTTCGGCCGACTGGATCGCGCAGGATTTCGCGGAAGCGACCGAGATTATTCTGACGAAGTTTGCACCGGCGTGATGGAAGAACATGCGACGCCCACGCCGCGGTCATCCCGAGGGCAAGCTAGGGACCCCCACCTACTCTCCTGGATTACCCAAGGTGACTTGTGTAACCAACGCAGGACTCGCGAGGTCCCTCGGTCCGAGCCGGACTGGCGTAGTCTTCGCGGCTCGGGATGACAGATGAGCAAGAACGTCGTGATCATTCCGGCGCGCTGGGGCTCCACCCGCTTTCCCGGAAAGCCGCTGCACCAAATTGCGGGCAAACCGCTACTTTGGCATGTCTGGGAACGTTGCCGGCGTGCGCGAAAAATCGAGAGCACAATTATCGCAACTGACGACATGCGCATTGCCGAAGCGGCCTTTGCCTGGGGCGCGGAGGTGGCGTTAACGTCGCCGAAACATCGGAGCGGAACGGATCGGATCGCCGAGGTTGCGAAGCATGCGAAAGATTTTTCGCTCATCATCAATGTGCAGGGAGATGAGCCGCTGGTTGATCCCCAATTGCTTAATCGACTTGTTTCAACGCTGCAGCAGAGTCGACAGATCGCGATCGTCACTGCAGCGCATCCATTCGAAAATCCTCATGATGCGCTTTCACCGCATCAGGTAAAAGTCGTGATCGATCGCACCGGCAACGCCCTCTATTTCTCTCGCGCGCCGATTCCATCGACAAAGGACAGCGGTCCCTCCTTGTTTCTCCGTCACCAAGGCATCTACGGCTTCCGCCGCGAGATGCTTTTGCAATTCGTGAAATGGAAACCAACACCATTGGAGCAGGCGGAATCGCTCGAGCAATTGCGCGCCTTGGAGAATGGTGTAAGGGTTCATGTGCTCGTCACTAAACATGGTTCGCCCGGCGTCGATACGCCGGCGGATGCTGAAGCCGTAGCCGGCTCGCTGCGCAAACGCCCAACATCTTCCGCAGGGCGGCGGTTGCAAAAATCGAGGGCCCACCTATGAAATATATTTTTGTCACTGGTGGTGTCGTAAGTTCGCTTGGCAAAGGTCTGGCCGCGGCTGCGCTCGGCACCTTGCTTGAATTACGCGGGCTGCGGGTTGTTTTTCAAAAGTTCGATCCCTATCTCAATGTTGATCCGGGAACAATGAGCCCGTTTCAACACGGCGAAGTTTATGTGTTGAACGACGGCGCGGAGACGGATCTCGACCTCGGGCACTACGAGCGGTTCACTAATTGTGTGCTTTCGCGGCACAATAATCTGACCAGCGGCCAGGTTTACGAGTCCGTTATCAATCGCGAACGACGCGGCGATTATCTGGGAAAAACGGTGCAGGTCATTCCGCACGTTACTGATGAGATCAAAGCACGGATCCGTGAGCTTTCCGATGAATCAAAATACGATGTCGTGATTACGGAAGTGGGAGGAACTACCGGCGACATTGAAGGCCTGCCATTTCTGGAAGCAATCCGGCAATTTATTCTCGAAGTCGGCCCGCAGAATGTCGTGAACATTCACGTCACGCTGGTCCCTTATATTAAGGCGGCGCGGGAACTAAAGACCAAACCGACCCAGCAAAGCATTGCAAAGTTGCGCGAGATCGGTTTGCAGCCGCAGGTCTTGATGTGTCGGACTGAACACGCGCTGGACGCGGAGTTGCGCCAGAAACTTTCAATGTTTTGCAATGTCGTGCCCGAGGCTGTGATCGAGGTGCGCGATGTCGCTCACACCATTTACGAGGCGCCGTTGATGTTTCATGCTGAAGAATTGGACGCGCTTGTTTGCAAATTGCTTGGTCTGCAAACGCCTGAGCCCGATCTGAGTAACTGGCGCAAGTTTGTCGAGCGCGTGGTCTCACCCAAAAAACGGGTCAAGATCGCGGTCGTGGGCAAATACATCGATTTACAGGACGCCTACAAATCAATCTACGAATCGTTAGCGCACGCCGCCGCCAGCCAGGATTGTGGGATCGATTTGAAATTGATCGACGCGGAGCGGATCGAGGACGGAGTGGATGGCCAGCTCAAAGATGTAGCCGGCGTGCTCATTCCCGGCGGGTTTGGCGACCGCGGGGTGGAAGGAAAAATCAAAGCCGCGCGTTTCGCCCGGGAAAATAAGCTGCCCTATCTCGGCCTTTGCCTCGGCATGCAGGTGGCGACAATTGAATTTGCGCGCAACGTTTGTGGAATCGCCAACGCTAACAGCAGCGAGTTCGACCAAACCTCATCCGATCCGGTAATCTGTTTGCTCGAAGAACAACGCGAGGTCCGGAACAAAGGCGCCAGTATGCGGCTCGGGACCTGGCCGACAAAAATTCAACACGGCAGTCTCGCGGAGAAAATCTATGGGAGCGACGAAGTGCTCGAGCGCCATCGGCATCGTTATGAGTTCAACATGAAATATCGCGATCAAATGCGCGAGAAAGGCTTCGAAATTTCCGGTACCTCGCCCGATGGCTCGCTCGCCGAGTTGGTCGAGTTGCGAGATCACCCCTATTTTCTGGCTTGCCAATATCACCCCGAATTTCAAAGCAAACCAAATAAGCCGCACCCGTTGTTCAAAGGGTTTATCCAGGCTGCATTGGCGCATCAGGGCTAATAGCAGGGTGCGGCCACCACAATTGGTCATCCCGAGCGAAGTCGAGGGATCCCGAGGAAGTTGCCTTTTAGGGTTTCGCAACGGGATCGCTCGACTACGCTCGGGATGACGGCTAATTCGTCGCCGCGCGTCGCAATCGATCGTTAATTGCGGCGCCAATCCCCTCCTCCGGCACACGTTCGGCCACAATTAGATCGAGATTTTCCGCGTCCAGTTCGCGCAACATGCGAAAGAAATTCGCCGCGGCTTCGCGTAGATCGCCTCGTTTACTCAAGTAACGCATCGTTGCGAAATCAGCTGGCGCTTTTGTAGCCGCGGTCGCTGGCCGCGGCAGGCCGGGGTCAACGACCCCGGCTACAGGACGCAAGCAAAGCGCACCGATTTGTTTCTCGGCTGGCGGCGAGAAATTCTTTAGATCATCAACTACGATCAATTTCGTGCGCGGCGCGTAGTGTGTCGGCAATTGCCCGGGCGCGCTGATAGTGGCCGATGAGGTTTGCTCGCGAACTTCACCAAATGGACGAAGCATCTCATCTGTGATCGGCCCGCGCCGGAATACCTCGATCATCCCATTTTCAACTTGAACAATGGTCGATTCGATTCCGTGTTCCGTCGCCCCTCCGTCCACAATCAGCGGAATACGGCCGCTCAACTCATCGCACACATGTTGCGCCGTTGTTGGGCTGATGCGCCCGAATCGGTTTGCGCTCGGCGCGGCCAGCGGCCGATTCAGTTTCCTGACTACTTCGCGGAAAATCGGATGGGCGCTCATCCGCACCGCCACCGTTTCTAATCCTGCGGTGACGATGTCCGGAACAATTTCGCGTTTTAGAAAAATGATCGTCAACGGCCCGGGCCAGAATTTCTCCATTAACTTATGCGCGACTTGCGATTCAACGATCGCGATCTCGTCCAGCGCCTCCCCACTCGGCAGATGCACAATGAGCGGGTCGAAGCGCGGACGTTCTTTTGCGTCGAAAATTTTGATCACCGCATCCGGATTGAGCGCGTCGGCCGCCAGTCCGTAAACCGTTTCGGTTGGGAGCGCGACCACTTCTCCGTCCCGCAAAAGCCGGATCGCTTTCGCGCATTCATGCGCGGAAACGATTTCCGTCTTCACTTCGGCAGTTTCGCGGCCAGCACCGCTTCAGTCTGCTCTTTGCGAAACGCCTGAAGATTTTGGCGAATCTTCTTATCGGAAAGTGCGAGAATAGCTGCAGCCAAGAGCGCCGCATTCTTCGCGCCCGCGGAGCCAATGGCGAGTGTGCCAACGGGAATGCCTCCCGGCATTTGCGCAATCGAAAGGAGCGAGTCCAAACCGTGCAAGGCCGACGACTGAATCGGAACCCCGAGCACCGGCAACCAAGTATAGGCCGAGATGACCCCGGCGAGATGGGCCGCGCCCCCAGCCGCTGCAATCATCACACGAATGCCGCGGTCAGCCGCCTCCCGCGCGAACTTGGCGGTAGCGTCGGGAGTGCGATGCGCGGATAGAACGTGCGCCTGGTTTGCAATCCCAAGCTGATCGAGCGTTTTCACGCAAACGGACATCGTTTCCCAATCCGAGGAGCTGCCCATGATTACGGCGACGAGCGGAGACGTTTTCGGCATAGGCCAATTTTAACGATGTTACGATTGCCGCAACGCGATTTGCGATGTCGCCAGCGGGCTTTGCGATTATCGTGTCGAGGTGAATGCAGGCGACAATACCATTGCCTTGATCGGCTTCATGGGCGCAGGAAAATCCGCGGTTGGACGTGAGTTGTCACGACGCACTGGCTGGCGCCGCCATGATACCGACGAAATGATTCGCGCGCAGTTCGGCATTTCCATTCCGGATATCTTCGCGCGCCACGGCGAGCCGGCATTTCGCGATGCTGAAACTGCCCTACTCAAAACGTTGGAACGCGGACTGGCAGGCATTGTGGTAACCGGAGGTGGAATCATTTTGCGTGAAGAAAATGTGCGGCTTTTGCGCGGAATGGGGCGCATCATTTGGCTCGATGCCGACGAAGCAATCCTTTGGCAACGTGCTTCACGTCACAGTACCCGTCCCCTGCTCCAAACACCCGACCCGCGAGCGCGATTTGCCGAGTTGCTGCGGGAACGACTACCGCGCTATCAGACGGCGGCGGATCATCGCATCAACGCCTCACGCAGCAGCATCGCGGCCGTGACGGACGAAATTATCGCTCTACTCTAAGAGTTACCCGATGCAATCGCCCAGCATTTCCGAAATCTTTCCCTCCGTCGAGTTAACATCTGGGTGTCGCATATGCGACACTCAAATGTTAACTTTAGTATCTAGGAAAAGCGATGAATGCGGAGAGCGGATCGGCTGACACGCGTGCCCAAGTTGTCGCGCTGGCGCGAGAGCTTGGATTCGATCTTTGCCGTTTCGCGCGGGCCGAAATGCCGGGGCACGCCGCGGAGTTTCGAGATTGGCTCGATCGTGGCGATGCCGGTGAAATGAATTACCTGGCGCGCAACTCGGAGCGGCGATGCGACCCGCGGGAGATATTGCCGGACGCGAAAACGGTGATCGTTCTCGCGCTCAATTATTTTCAGGGCGGGCACAAAACCCACCCTGTAGAGGTAGGCGTGTCGCCTGCGGGCGTTGACACCAAAAAGATTGCAGCCGGAACCGGTGTCACTACAGCAACCGGGCGAATTGCGCGTTATGCCCGGGGCGATGACTATCATAAACTGATCGAAAGGAAATTGGCCGTGATCGATGAATTTCTGCGCCAGCGCGACGGCAGACAAAAATGTTATGTGGACACCGGGCCGATGCTGGAGCGCGATCACGCGGCCGCTGCTGGCATCGGCTGGCATGGCAAAAGCACGATGTTATTGAACCGCGAATTAGGGACCTGGTTCTTTCTCGCTGAAATTTTGACGACGCTGGAGTTTGCGCCGGACACGGCGAAGAAAAATTATTGCGGACGTTGCACGCGTTGCATCGATGCCTGCCCGACCGGCGCGCTTACTGCGCCGCACCAGATGGATGCGCGACGCTGCATTTCCTATCTGACCATCGAATTAAAGGGTCCGATTCCGACTGAATTGAGGCCGCTGATCGGCGATCGCATCTACGGATGCGACGATTGCCTGGATGCCTGTCCCTGGAACCGTTTTGCCAAAGTCTCGCGCGAAACGGCATTCGCTATGCGGCCAGAGGTCGCAGCGATGAACTTGCGCGATTATCTAAGTCTTGATGACAACAAATTTCGCCGGCTTTTTCGCAACTCGCCTATCAAACGAACGAAACGGCGCGGGTTATTGCGAAACGTTTGCGTGGCGTTGGGGAACGTCGGAACGATCGATGATTTGCCAGCTTTGGAGCGGGCAGCGGCCGACGCGGAGCCACTAATTGCGGAGCACGCCCAATGGGCGATCGAGCGAGTTAAGGAGCGTGCGGTTGCAGCGAATTGCTGAATCTGTAATCATTAGCAACCGCATCTAAAGACTGTGCGTCTGAACCATTTAACCTTTAAATGTCTAAGGAGAGTCTATTGCAGCCCGCAATGCACCAGCAGGTAACCAGCCCACCCGCCGCGAAAACGACCGACGCAGTAGCGCCCGCACTCGCCGTCGCCGCACCGCGTCGCCGGAAATCACGGCGCCGACGTTACATCGTCATCGGAATTGGCGCGTTGATTTTGCTTTGGATCGTCGGCGCGGTCATCGCAAGTAAGCGCGAGAAGCCGATTCCGGTGACAACGGAAAAGGCGGCGAAGCGAACGATCCTGCAGCTGGTTTCGGCGACCGGTAAAGTTCAACCGGAAACGGAAGTGAAAATTTCGCCAGAAGTGGCGGGCGAAATTATCGAGCTGCCGGTGATTGATGGCGCGCAGGTGATGAAGGGCGACCTCCT
>Ga0207701_10000776_pt1 | contig 33750 bp, 19 predicted proteins | sample KBSSwiSSwithPhiX_FD_184294 | JGI IMG/M metagenome (GOLD analysis project Ga0207701, IMG submission 184294) | Switchgrass rhizosphere bulk soil microbial communities from Kellogg Biological Station, Michigan, USA, with PhiX - S5 (SPAdes) (version 2) | ecosystem: Environmental > Terrestrial >... | reverse complement strand
GCTGGCACGGGCTGCAGCTGGACGGCGACGAGCAACGTCGGCTGGATCACGATCAGCGCGGGCGCATCGGGGAGCGGCAATGGTTCGGTGAGCTACAGCGTCACCGCAAACACCGGCACGACACCGCGCACGGGCACAATGACGATCGGTGGCCAGACCTACGGCGTGACTCAGGCCGGCACGTCCTGCGGCATCACGATTTCGCCGACCTCATCGAACCTGACGACGCCGACGGCCGCGATCGGCACAGTGACCGTCACCGCAGGCACGGGCTGTAGTTGGACGGCGACGAGCAACGACGCGTGGATCACGATCAACGCGGGTGCATCAGGCAGCGGCAACGGAACGGTGAACTATACCGTCGCCGCGAACACCGGCACGACCTCCCGCACCGGGACGATGACGATCGGTGGGCAGACCTACACCGTCACACAAGCCGGTCCGCCGTGCACGTTCACGATTGCACCGGCCTCGTCGAACCTGACCACGTCGGTCGCCACGACTGGCACCATCACGGTGACGGCCGGCACCGGGTGCAACTGGACGGCGACCAGCAATGCCGGCTGGATCACGATCACCGCGGGTGCGTCGGGAAGCGGCAATGGTTCCGTGAGCTACAGCGTCGCCGCAAACAACGGCGCGACATCACGTATTGGAACGATGATCGTCGCTGGCCAGACGTTCACGGTGACCCAGGCCGCCAGTCCGTGCAGCCTCACGATCGCGCCGACGGCGTCGAATCTGACGACACCCGCCGCAGCGACCGGTACCGTCACGGTGACGGCCGCAGCCAGCTGCGGTTGGACCGCCACGAGCAACGCGAGCTGGATAACGATCACCGCGGGAAGTTCGGGAAGCGGAAACGGCTCGGTCAGCTATGGCGTCGATCCGAACACCGGCGCGACGTCGCGTACTGGCACGTTGACGATCGGCGGACAGACCTTCACCGTGACCCAGGCCGGCGCGCCGTGCGCGTTCACGATTGCACCGGTGTCGGTGAATCTCACGACGTCGGCAGCGACGACCGGGACCGTGACCGTTACTGGCAGCGCGGGCTGCAGCTGGTCGGCCACGTCGAACGCCGCGTGGCTCACCATCACGTCCGGCGCGAGCGGCACGGGCAATGGGACCGTCGCATATAGCGTCACGGCGAACCCCGGCGCCTCGAGAACCGGCACTCTCACAATCGGCGGCCAGACGTTCACGGTCACCCAGGCCGGCGCACCCTGCACGTTCTCGATTTCACCGACATCCGCGACCCTGGCGTTTCCATCAGCGACCACGGGCGTAGTCACGGTTAGTGCCGGCGCTGGATGCAGCTGGAACGCCACCGTCAATGACGCGTGGCTGACGGTCACGTCTGGCGCGAGCGGTACCGGCAGCGGATCGGTGAACTACAGCGTCGCGGCGAATACGACGACGACACCACGCACCGGCACGCTCACGATCGGTGGACAGACCTACACCGTCAACCAGGCGGCGGCCGCGTGCACGTTCACGGTTGCGCCGATCGGTCAGTCTCTGCCGGCGGCCGGCGGCACCGGCACGGTCACCGTGACCACGTCCAGCAACTGCAGCTGGACGGCTACGAGCGCTGCGGCATGGGTGACGATCGACAGCGGCGCGAGTGGAACCGGTTCTGGCACGGTCGGCTACACGGCGGCGTCGAACCCGGGCACGACGTCGAGGAGCGGGACGCTGACGATTGCCGGCCAACCGTACACCGTGACCGAAAACAGCACGACCTGCTCCATCGCGGTCTCGCCGATGCCCGTCACCGCCCTGCCAACGGGCGCCACAGGCACGCTCACCGTGACGACAACGGCAGGCTGCAGCTGGACGAGTTCGTCGAACGCTCCCTGGGTGACGGTCACTGGCTCGGGCAGTGGTTCCGGCAGCGTCACTTACACCATCAGTGCAAACACCGGAACCTCCTCACGCTCAGCGGCCATCACCATTGGTGGGGTCGTCGTCGACGTAAACCAGGGCCCGGTGACGGCACCGTCCAATCTGCGGATCATCGGCGGGCAATAAGACGCGGAGCCTTTGGTTCTCCTGGATTCGACGGGGTTCTGCAGGGTTCTACGAGGTCGTTCCTTCTGGTTCGGCCTTGTAGATCCCCGACGGATCCGGTAGAAACGCGAGATGAACCCTGTCGAAGAAATTGTTGCTGCGGTCACATCCGATGACGTGCGGCGCGCCTCGGCCTGCCTGGATCAGCACCCTGAGCTTCGTGCGCGCCTCAACGACGCTCTTCCCGGGCTTCCCTTCGAGGGTACGCTCCTGCTCGCGGCGGTCTCCCGGCAGAATCGATCGATGATCGACCTGCTTCTCCAGCGCGGCGCCGACGTGAACCAGCGCAGCCACTGGTGGGCGGGAGGGTTCGGCGTCCTGGACAGTGATCACGAGCTGACCGACTTTCTAATCGAACGCGGCGCCACCCTCGATATTCACGCGGCAGCGCGGCGCGGAAAGCTCGACGCCGTCCGCACGCTGCTCGATCGGGACTCGTCGCTCGCGCAGGCGCGAGGCGGCGACGGGCAGACGCCTCTTCACGTCGCGGCGAACGTCGAGATCGCGACTCTCCTGCTCGAGCGGGGAGCCAGGATCGATGCGCGCGACGTTGACCACGAGTCCACGGCTGCGCAGTATGCGATTCGCGAGAGGCAGGATGTCGTTCGTTACCTGGTTGCCAGCGGGTGCGCAACCGATGTGCTGATGGCGGCTGCGCTTGGTGACTCGGAGCTGCTGCGACGGCATCTCGACGCAAACCCTGCATCAATTGCCACGACCGTGTCGCCACGATGGTTCCCCATGAGCACTTCGCGCGCGGGCGGGACGATTTACATCTGGACGCTCGGCGGCAACAAGAGCGCCCACACGATCGCGCGCGAGTTTGGCCACGAGAACATCTTTCAACTGTTGATGGATCGGTCTTCTCCGCTGCTGGCGTTGACCGCCGCATGCGAGGTCGCCGACGAGAAACTCGTGACGTCGATCCTCGAGACGCATCCAATGGCGGCGCAAGCGATGAATGCGGGGGACCAGCGAAAGATTGTCGATGCCGCCGAGACCAATACCACGGAGGCGGTTCGCCTCATGTTGCATGCCGGGTGGCCAGTCGATGCTCGCGGCAAACACGGCGCGACGCCCCTGCACTTTGCCGCATGGCACGGCAACGTGGTGATGGCGAAACACGTCCTCGAATACCGGCCACCGCTCGAAGCTCTCGACCACGACTTCAGCATGACGGCATTGGGGTGGGCGCTCCATGGATCGCTGCACGGGTCGAATCGCGATCGTGGCGACTATGGCGGAACTGTCGAAGCGCTGCTTGATGCGGGCGCGACGCTGCCCCCCAATTCCGACGGCAGGGAGATGAGTCAGGAGATTCGGGCGGCACTCGACAGACGAGCGTAGGCGGATTCGCTGACGAAGGGTGCGAGGCCGCCGAGGCCCTGAGCCCCGGCGGCGATGGAACTAACGGCTTGTCACGTGCCGATGCCCGGTGACTCGTTCCCAGGCATCTCGTACGGCGGCCTTCATGCTTTCCCAGGTCGACTGTCCGCGGTGTTCGTACCGGTCCCAGCCTCGCTGAAGGTCGGGCTCGATATCCGCCCAGTCGCGCCCCTCGTACCTGTTCGCGGCCTCGTAGCCATACCGGTAGCCCGGCTGGTAGTACGAGTAATCATTCGATCCTGCGTACGGCCGCGTCTTATAGGCACCCTTCCAATACGTATCCTCGGAATTCCAATCGCTCGCGTTTGTGCGATCAGCCATTGATGACCTCCTGATTCGACATGAACCCGTGGAGTGGATCTGCAACACGCAGGCCCACCGCTTTACCGAAGCGATCCGCGGAATGCTGCCGGTTACCGTCGCGAGTCGAGACACGTCCTGCCGAGTACAGATCAGGCCGAACTTGACCGGAACGGGTCAGCCAGCTCGACTGCCCGGTATAATCCTCAACGATATGCATCCATGGCACGACAGCTACATCGACGACTCAGTGATCGCAACGGCATTTCCGGCTGTGATCGAAATCCCCAAAGGCAGCACGAACAAGTACGAGCTCGACAAGGAGACCGGCCTGCTGCGGCTCGATCGCGTGCTCTACAGTGCCGTCTACTATCCGGCCGACTACGGCTTCATCCCGAGAACGTTTTGCGATGACGGCGATCCGCTCGACGTGCTGGTGCTCGGGCAGGAGCCGGTCTATCCCCTGACGATCGTCGAGGCGCGAGCGATTGGCGTGATGCGCATGCGCGACGAAAAGGGCGTGGACGACAAGATCGTCGCCGTCAGCGTTCGCGATCCGTCGTATTCGGACTACACCGATCAGGCCCAGCTTCCGCCTCACCTGCTCCGTCAGGTCAAGCGGTTCTTCGAGGACTACAAGGTCCTCGAGCACAAGCAGGTCATGATCGAAGACATGCTCGGACCGGGCGACGCCCTCCAGATCATCAAGGAAGCGCTCGAGCTCTATCGAAAACTTCGCCGCGGCGAGCTGGCGAATGGAAAGGGCGGGACGCTCTGAATGACCGCGTGCCGCAACTGCGGCGTCGCGCTGCAGGGGAAATACTGTTACGCCTGCGGCCAGAAGGCTGTGGCGCCGCTCGTCACGCTGCGCGAACTGACCCACGAGGCCGTTCATGAATTCGCGCATCTTGACGACAGCAAGATCGTCCAGACGCTCAAACTGCTCCTCTTCAAACCGGGAGAACTGACCGCCGAGTTTCTTCGGGGGCGCCGCGCCCGTTACGTCCCGCCGCTGCGTCTCTATCTGGTCTGCAGCCTGCTGTTCTTCGCTCTTGCCGCCTGGACTCGTTCGCCGTTCATCACGATCAAGCTGACGAAAAGCGACGTCCAGGGCTCAGCAGAGCGAGAGGCCGCGCAGAAAGAGACGGTCGCCAGACTCGAGCACCTGCGCGACGAGATGACGCACAACACGCCGCGTGCCATGTTCGTCCTGATGCCGGTGTTCGGCCTATTCACCTGGGCTTTTTTCCGTCGCGCGCAACCGTACTACGTGCCGCACCTCTATTACGCGATTCACTTCCACGCCTTCGTGTTCCTGATGCTCGCAGTGCGCGTCGGCTTCTCGCTATCAGGCCGGATCGGCGAGGTGATTGGGGGACTGGTTCCTCTGACGATTGTCCCCTATCACTTCATCGCACTGCGACGGGCGTTCGGCGGAACGTGGCGGCAGGTGACGTGGAAAGGCGCAATAATCATCCTCGCGTACACGGCGTTGATCCTGGGAATCATGCTCGCGCTGCTCGTCATGACCATGCGAGCCACCACGCCTCCCGTCGAGGGCGCGCTACACCTTCCGTAGCTTCGTGACCCGCCCCACCTCGACCCACTCGACGACGAAGATGTTCCCCTCGTGATCGAAGCACGCGCCGTGCGGGCAAATGAACTGCCCTGGTATGAACGACGTGCGCGGCTGCGTCCGCAGCGGGTTGTTCCAGTTCGGATCGCGGGAATCGCCGAGGTGCTCGATGATTTCGTTTTTGCTGTCGATGAGCGTCACGCGGCCGTGGAGATCCGGGATCACGACCGTGCCCTTGCGCTCGTCGAAGTGACACGGCAACCTGAATCCCTGGACGAAATCAATGTGCGCGCCGTCGAGCGTGAACCGCTGAAGGCGATTGTTCCGCCGGTCCGCCACCACCAGCACTGGTGTCGTCCCCCGCGTGTCGACCCAGATCCCGTGCGGCTCTTTGAGCTGGCCCGCTTCCGATCCGTTGCCGCCGAATGTCCGGATGTAGTCGGCCTTGCTGTTGTACTGATTGACGTAGTACGAGCCGTAGCCGTCGCCAACGTAAAGATCGCCGTTCGGGGCAATCGCCACGTTGGTCGGGTTGTACCGTTTGGGCGCCCCGTCGGCACCAGGTTTGTACCCCGCGATATCGGGCGGTCCTGAGATCTTCCAGACGACCTCTCCCTTCGTCGTCATCTTGACGAGCACGGCCTGCAGCGCGGGCTGCGGCGTCATCTTTGGATTGGAGGCGTTTACCGTCAGATAGAGGAACTCGTCGCTGCCCTCCTTCCGGATGTGCAGCCCGTGGGCCACGCCTCTGAAGTCGCTGCCCCACGATCGGATGAACTTGCCCTGCCGGTCGAAGACGACCATCGTGTCGGCGCTGTCGCTCGTCGCGTGCACCGTGTGATGCACGTAGATGTTCCCCTGCGAGTCTTCGACGACGCCATGGGTGTTGCCCCACTTGATGCGCGGCGGCAGCTCGCCCCAGTCGTGAATCGCCTCGTAGGTGTAGGCGCCGCTGCCGAGCACGGGAGCCTTGGTTCCGGCTTTGTCCTGCGTCCCGAGCAGAATCGGAGACAGGATCGGCGTCGCTGCAGCGGCGGCGATGAATTCGCGTCTGGTGGTTTTCATGGTGCAACTAGGCTCCTACGCAAACAGATCGAGGATTGGCTCCCCTTTACCGTCCTTTGTCACGTACACAGGACGGCGTTCGACGACGTAAGACGTGTCCGGCGGAATTCCGAGCGCGTGATAGAGCGTCGCGTGCAGGTCCTCCATCACGACCGGGTTCTCGATCGTCGTGCAGGGACGTTCGTCGGCGGTCTTGCCGTAGACGAACCCTTTCTTGATGCCGCCGCCGAACATGAGAATGGATCCCGCCGCGGTGAAGTGCCGATGCATGCCGTAGTGCCGCGGCTCACTGATGACGTCGGGAATGTTGATCGCCTGATCCTTCACTTCCTTTCCGACTTTCCCTTCGGTCAGCGCGTCACGTCCGAACTCGCTGGCAAGGATGACAAGCGTCCGATCGAGCAGGCCACGCTGATCGAGATCGCGAATGAGCTGCGCCACGGGCGCGTCAATCAGCTTCTTCATCGCGGTGGCCCGCTCGTGGCCATTCTCATGACTGTCCCAGTAGACGAAGGGGATGTACTCCGACGTCACCTCGACGTACCGGGCCCCGGCTTCGATCAGCCGACGTGCGAGCAGACAGCCCTGTCCGAACCGCCCAGTATTGTAGGCGTCGAAGCTGGCCTTCGGTTCCAGCGACAGGTCGAACGCTTTGGCGGACGGCGACTTCAGCAGGCGGTCGGCGGCATCGAGTGACTTGACCAGTGACTCGCGCTGAAAATCGCCGCCGTACTGATAGACAGGTTCCTGGCCAAGCAGCGTCTCGAATAGTTCCCTGCGACTTCGGAAACGCGCGTCCGTCAATTCCTTGGGCGGACGAACGGCCGACGCCGCATCCTGCGGGTCGACAATCAGAAACGGGCCGTGCTCTGAACCGAGGAATCCCGCCGTGTGAAATGCCTTCAGCGTGGCAATCTCTCCTGCGCCCTCGACCGTCTGCCCGATGGCGATGAAGGCCGGCATGTCGCGATTCTTTGGACCGAGCGTCTTCGAGATCACGGCGCCGATGTGCGGCATCGCCATCGGCTGCGGCGGGATATATCCAGTGTGCCAGTGATACTGATGCCGCGAGTGGAGGATGAACCCGAGGTCGGCCGCGTTGAACGTTCGAATCACCGCACCACGATCGATGACGGTCGCGATCTGCTCGAGCCCCTGTGTGAACTTGATGTGATCGACGGCGGTATCGATCGCCGGAAACGTGCTGAGCACCTGTTCGACCCGGACGCCAGGCGCGAACGGAGTGTAGCGCTTGGGATCGAACGTTTCCGTCTGCGCCATTCCGCCCGCCATCCACAGCACGATCACGGCGTCGGCCGTCGCTGGCGTCTTGGGCTGCTGACGCATCAACATCGGCTCACGACCGATGAGCGCCGACAACGACGCGGCCGCCGTCGCGCCCATGAAGCCGCGCCGGCTGAGCTTCTCGTATATGAGAGTTTCTTCCCTGGCCATAGTTAGTCCCAAACTGATTGCTGATCGCGGGTTCGGAGGCCCTCGCCACTCAGCATTCAACATTCAGCATTTCAATAAATCAACTGGAACTCCGGCTTCATGAAAACCGCCCACAACAGATCTGCGAGGCCGGGTGCGTAGGGTCGCGAGCTGGCCGCGGGATCCTTCAGCGCGTCGTCGGCGAGCTGCCGCTCGACAGGCGAAGGAGGACGACCCAGCGCGTGGCGAAACACCCGTTCGACGATCTCGGACGAAGTGGGCAACGCCGGCGGCGCGGGCAGCGGCGTGCCCTGCGCCGGAGGCAGCAGCCGTTCCATGTTGGGCGGCTTGTCGAAAACGAAAAAGCGGATCTGCGGATTCAGCGTCGAACCAATCTCGCTCTGCGGGTTCTCGATGCCGATCACCCCGCGAAACGCTGTGAACCCTCGATTCGCCACGTCGTACACGAGCACCGACGGATTCTTCACACGAACGCCGTCCCCCCTGGATCCGGAGACGCGGATAGGTCCTGATCCCTGGCGCATGCCCGCAACGTCAACTGGAGTCAATGACGAGAGTGGCGTCACCCCGGATGGCCCGACGAACTCCGCCTGCGCCCAGGCAGGTTCGATCACTTCCGGCACGTTCGAACCGTTCTCCTGCACAACGAGCCACAGCTTTGTTGCGCCGGAGACATCGACCTCGAAGGCCGACGCCGTCGCGGTGCGGCCGGCGACCGTGCGGTTGTAGAGGCTCAGCGGCTCGGGCGGGAGCTCCGCCAGCATCCGTCGCGCCGCTCGTGAGAGCGATCGCGTCAGCTGCTCGCCGTTCACGAGTTCCAGCGCCTCGGGCGTCGACGCGTGAGCCGCGCGCGACGATGTGATCTGATCTCGGATCGGCCTGCCGAGCGCGCGGCTGAGGCTCGTTGACGCGACGCGCCATTCTCGTCCGTAGACGCCGGACGTCGAAGACATCGACGGCGGCGTCGCCGATGGTGGCTTCGCAGCTGCGGAGTTCGACGACGGGTTTCGCGGTTGATAGGTGTTCCACTCGCCGGTGATCTCGCCAATCGCGTCGGCGAACTGCTCGGCGGTGAGCCGTCGCACTTCCGGTCCAGCAAACACATATCCGCGGGCCGGCGCCTCGCCCGTCCGGGCAACGGCCGGCAACGCGTAGGCGCGCGACGAAACGATGGTGGCTATCAATCGCTTGACGTCGTATTTGTGCTCGACGAAATCGCTCGCCAGCCAGTCGAGAACGTCGCTGCTCCACGGCAGGCCGTCCATTTCATCCGCGTTGGCGACCAGTCCGCGCCCGAGCAGACGCTGCCAGACGCGATTTACGAGCGTACGCGGCAGTCGTCCCATTCGACGATCGGTGAAGATGGAGGCGGCTGCCGCGCGCCGATCGGCGAGCGATGTCGACGTCGGCGTGCGCGTAAGCTCCGGGAACAAAAAGTCCGGTTCGGCGAACCGGTTGAGCGCGACGTCGCAGCGGTACATCTGCAACTTCGGCTCGGGTGAGAAATACGCGGCGAGGGAATAGGCGTCCTTCAGCTTCCACTTGCTGACGAAGCTGTCGTGGCACGCGTTGCACTTCAAATTGATCCCGAGAAACACCTGCGCGGTGTTCTGCGACGCCTGCATCCAGGGTGTGACGGCCGCGCTCGTTTCACCGCGCCAGTTGACGCCAACCAGGAATCCGTCCGGATCGCCTGGATCCTTGGGGTTGATCAGCCGGCGGACGAATTCATCGTACGGCATGTTGCTCGTCAGCGCCGCGAACAGCCAGTCGGTGATGCTTTTCCGGCCGGCAGTCTCCGAGAAGTAGGTGACGCCGTCCTCGTTGCGCAGCAGGTCGTTCCAGAACGACATCCAGTGTTCCGCGTACTTCCCATCGTCAGCGAGCAACGTGGCGACGAGCGTTGTCCGCTTCGCGGGGGACGGATCGTCCGTGAACTGCTGAAGCTGCTCAGGGGTTGGAAGCAGGCCCCAGAGGTCGAGGTATACGCGGCGCGCGAACAGCGCGTCCGATACGAGCGGCGGCTCGCTTTTCGTCCGTGAGGCCAGGTACTTGGCGACCAGCCGATCCAGCGGCGCGTCCCACGCGATCCATGTCACCCGCGGCACCGCCGGCATCGTCAGCGCCAGCGGAGCTTCCCAGGGTTGCGGCGCCGGTGCGGAGGCTGGCGTGCGGCGCGCGCCCTGATTGATCCACTGGCGAATCAGCGCGATCTCGGCGGGCGTCAGCGGATCTTTGTCCTTCGGCATCTGCGGTTCGACGGCGCCGGTCAGTCGGTGGATCAAGATGCTGCGGGCCGCGTTGCCGGGTCTGATCGCGGGACCATTGCGGCCGCCGTCCAGTGCGTCGGCGTACGACGCTAGCGACAGGCCGCCCTTGCGCTTGTCCTGGCTGTGACACTCGAGGCAGCGGTCAGTGATGATCGGTTGAATCTGCCGCTCGAAGTCGACCAGCCGAGGCTGCCCCTGAGAAAGGAGGCTGGCACTTTCCCGCGAAAGTGCCAGCCTCCTTTTTGGTGGATTGTCAGCGGCGGCACTGAGCGCAATCGCCGAAACCAGTGCGCCGGCAATCACGCAAATTGTGCCTGGAAACCGTTTGCTCATCGTCACTTACGCCGTTCGGCGTCCAGAAAGGAGGCTGGCACTTTCCCGCGAAAGTGCCAGCCTCCTTTTTTACTGTACTTCCGCCAGCCGCTGCTGATAGACCTGACGCGCGTGGTCATAGGCCCGCCGCGCGGCGTCGATTTCGGTGTCCCGGATCTTCGGCGCCTTCTGGCTCCAGCACTGATTCACCGCGGTCAGGCACCACTGCACGCTGTCGCGTGAGGCACGTATCGGCTTCCCCGCCACGAGCGCGAACACCGGGTTGGTGTGGGACGAGGGCAGAATGCGCGCCGCGATCCAGCTGCTGCGCTCAATCGGCACCTCGAACGTCAGATCGCGTACTGTCCCGTCGGCCAGCAGCGGCTGGGTCGCGACGGCGACGCCGTTGACCACGATCTCGACGGGAACCTCTCGCCGGATCCCGATGCGGGCGCGCTCGAGATCCCAATACGGGTTCGCGTCGTATGCCGCATTGCGAATGAGATCGTTCGGCGTCGGCTCGAGGTTGGCGGCTACCTTGAGCGTCACCTTCACCCGCCCGGCACGATCGAGCTGAATCTCGCTGTTGCGCGTTCCCCCCTCGACGCCGTTCACGCTGAAGTCCATCAGGTGACTCTTGCCGTCGGACACGTAGTTGCGTCCCCCCTGAACGGCATCGATCCATTTACGATACGTGAGCGCGCCGTCTACCTTCGCATATGAGCGCGCGAGCCCGACGCGGTCGTCGGTAATACACGGGAAATCCGTCTCGCCGCTGATCCGCGTACGGAAGCCGGCGTTGAGCGTGTGATACCAGATGTTCAGTTCCCAGATGTGCGGCGTGTCACCGGCGGAGATGAAATCCACGGTGTTCGAGTGCGTGACGTCGACGATGAACTCGTTGGCACCAATCCCATCGAACGCGGGCATGTCGTAGTTCGGCAGGGTCTTGCTCTTGACCTCGAGGCCCCACCCCGAATGCGCAAAGCCGACGACGGCGCCCTGGGCCTTGGCCCACTGAAGAATTGGCAGCGTCCATGTCGGCCAATCCTCGAGCCGCTTCGTGCCGGGATAATCCTGATCCTTCAGCCCTAATAGGACGAGATGGCCAGCATGGCTCGAGGGAAAACCCGAGACCTCGAGGTCGTAGTGCATCAGCCGCTGACCCGGCTTCGACAGCGGATGGTCCTCGCCGCTGAAGAACTGCTTTTGAAAGTAGTACGACGGCCCCCACGTCAGCACCGAGGCGACGTTGAGCGCTTCGCCGGCAATCTGCGGCCACATATCTTCCGGCAACACGCCCTCGGTCGGATTCTGATAGTGCGAGCAGCCTGCGGAATGAATGTGGTGATCACCGGAGTACCAACCGTATCGCGACGGATCGATCCAGCGCACGAGACGAAACAGCCACTCGTCCGGCCCGGCGAGCGCGACGCGACGGGTCTCGGAAAGATATTCCGGGCCTCGGGATACGGTCAGCATGAACGAACCGGACGGAAGCTGAATCGTCTGTCCGTCGGCACGATACACCTGCGGCTGAAAATAGAAGTCGGGAGCGAGGCGCTTCGACACCGTCGGGTAGATGCGGTCGCGCTCGTCTTTGACGAGAAATGCGGCAGTCGTCGGCTCGCCGTGTTCATCGACGACTCGGAGGCGCACCGCGTGAGCGGGCACCGACGTAAACAGAATGTCGATGTCGTTCCTGAAGCCGATGTCCTGCGTCCCCTGGCCGACGTTGAATGCGAGGGTCGCGGTTCGTTGGCCCGCATCGCGACCGTAGACTTCGAGCACCATGTATTCGACGGCGAGGCCCGACAATCGCGGCCGCATCGGCTGCGCCGTATAGAAGCCGATCTCGGCCCAACGTTCGCGAACCTGGACGTCGGTCAGCTCCTTCGGCGGCTCAGGACTCCCGCGCGAGGTGATGTAGACGCGTCCGCTGTTTGGACTCTGCACGGTAAGCGCCGCGGTCACGCCGGCCTCATTGAGGACTTTCACAAGGAACAGCCGCGTCCCTCCCTGCACCAGCTCCGGCCGTGCCGCTCCCTGTTCAACTTTCACCCGGCTCTCGGGATTGATGTGAACGACCGCCAGCACGTGCCGATCGAGGATCGCTTGCAGCGCGGACGCCGCCGCCACCGCGTCCGCCATTCCAATCGCGTTGTCGATCGCCTCTCGATCCGGGAGCGGCAGCGGTTGTCCGAGATAGGCCAACGTCGTCTCGACACGACGGACCTGTTGCGCAAGGGGCTGCAGCGGGACAGCGTCGGCCGGATGCTGGTGCTCCTGGGCATGAACCGCAAGAGGGAGCGCCGACACCAGCAGTGCGGCGACAGCCGGAATGACCGAATGTTTCAACGGCAATGCCACGGCGGTGTCTCCAGGTTCATCGCCCCCGGGCAGACTGGGACTTGCGAAGGAGCGCGACGATCTCTGTCGCGGACATCTTCGCGTCGTGCGCGTGCAGGCCCGTCACAGAGAACGACGCGCCGGCATTGTGGACGACAATTTCGCCGAGAGCCATCGCCGCTGCGGTCGTGAGATCACCCGCTCGCCGCAGGCCTGGAATGTACAGGTGATCGACGAATGCCTGGTCGCTCGACGGGTCGAAGCGATTGATATCGAGAATCGCAAGCGGAATGGGAACGATCGCGCCGGCAAGAATCGATGCCAGCGCCGCGTCACCCTCAGCGATGACGCTGGCGCCTGGCTGCGTGCGAACGGCGGCCACAATGTCGGCGACGCGTTGGCTGGCGGCCGTGCGATTGTAGGTCTCGAAATGATTCACCTTGGCCGCCGCGTCCGAATCAAACCGGGTGAATGAAATCACGCTCGGTTGAAACCCGGCTGCCTTCAACGCTCGCTCGAGATCAGGGTTCGAGGCGCCCAGCAGGACCGTTCGATTTTTATTGCCGTGGCTTCCGCCTTCAGGCGGAAGCACCTTACCCTCGTTGGCGAAGCCGAGCGCATGTCGCAGGATCGCCGTGAAGGCCGACGTGCCACCAGCCGCAAGCTGCTTCTTCGCCGCCTCGATCCACTCATTCGTCAATCCGGCCACATCCACCGCGTTCGACGGCAGCGACCGGCCGTGAAACACGAGCAGGTTTTCAAGGCGTTCTGGCGTGAACGATCGCTCGGCCGGATGGACGTCCTCCGGCGCGTGCTGGAGCCATCGAGCCATCCACGCGTACATCGCCTCGCGGCTTTCCTTGTTGTAGTTGTGCTCGGCGGTGATGCGCACGGCGCGCACGCGATCGGATGCGTCGAGCAACCCGTAAATGGACTGCACCGCCGGATACTCGAGCTCGAGTGTTTCATTCGTCCAGTCGCCGGTCGCCGAAATCATGAGCAGCGGCCGCGGGGCAATCGTTGCGGCAATCTCGACATTCGTGGTTTCCAATCGGAGGCCGGGTGGATTCTCGCAGAGACATCCGCCCTGCATGTGCAGCGAGATCATGTTGACCGGCACTGAGACAGCGATTCGCGGATCGACGGCCGACGTCAGGAACGTTTGCGTGCCTCCGCCAGACTCGCCGGTCATCGCGATGGCGTCGCGTCGCACGTACGGCAGCGTCGCGAGGAAATCAAGAGCGCGAATACTGTCCCAGAGTTGCAGGCCGGACAAACTGAGACCCCAGAGGTATTCGCGCGGACCGGTGAAGGTGTGGGAGACCTGTTGACTGTCGTTGTAGCCGACCATGTCGTAGGTGAAAACGACGAACCCCTGGCGGGCGAGATTGATGGCGCGCCCGGGCCCTGAATTGAGCGACGTGTTTTCCAGGCGCCCGTACGCCCAGTGCCCGTGCGGCGAGAGAACCGCCGGATAGGGCCCGTCGCCAAGCGGACGATACAGATTCCCGGTGACAAAAAATCCGGGAAGGCTCTCGAAATACACCTTTGAGACGCTGTAGTCCGCCTTCCGGATCTCCCCGAAGATCGATGGCTGCAGCGCGGTTTTATCTGGAAGCGGAAGGAGGCCGGCGGACGCGAGAATATGCTCGCGCAAGTACGTCGCCCGCACGTTCCACTCGGTCGCGCTGGTGAACTTCGGCGGCGCAAAGCGGTCGTTGAGCGTTCGATACGGCGACTGAGCGGCAGGAGGTTGCGCCGCGGCCAGAGTGGCCGCGAGCATACCGGCGGCGATGAGTCTCATGAAGCGCGTTCCTCCGTCGAGATCGGCGCATTGTAATGCTTACTCACCCCCTGACCGAAGCCTGCACTCGATCCAGCCAGCCTGGTAACCATTGCTTATAACGAGCGATCTGCTCCCGCCGAACCGGGCTCAGCGGTAACGGCAACGACCCCATGTTGAATCCGAGCACCTCGAGCGCGACACGGATTCCCCATGGCGCGGGAAGAATATCGAGCTGTTCGATTGCTTCATCCAACAGCGTCTGCAGGTGAGCGGCGCCGGCCGCATCGCCACGCGTCCACGTCCGCTGAATCGCAAGCACCAGCGACGGACAGAAGCACGCGATGCCAGACACGGTTCCGTCCCACCCAGCTTTCAGCCCCTCGAGCAGGAGGCGGTCGTTGCCGACCAGCAGCGTCCAGCGTCGACCGTCGCGTGCGGTCGCAAAAGCGCCGAGGTTGTCTCGGACGCCGCTGCTGTCTTTGATGCCAGTAATGAACTCTTCGTTCTGCAACAGCCCGATCACCGTCGCCTGGGTCAGCGGGTTGGTGAAGTCGGGCAGGTCATAGAGGAACAGCGGCACGCGTAGCGTCCGGCTGACCTCGATCGCAAAGGCTTCAAGGTCATGCTGCTCGTACCGGAAGAACATCGGCATCGGCAGCAGCACGGCTCGCGAGCCGGCGTCGCGGGCGCACTCGCCAAGCTCGAGGACCTGACGGAAGGACAGCGCGCCAATCGCGACGGTGAGTGCGCGGTCCAGCGGCAGCCGGCGGGCGACCGTGCTAATCGCCAGCTTCCGATCGGCGACCTCGACGTACGGGTATTCGCTCGTCGCCCCGCCAAGACACAGACCGTCGACGCCGGACTCGATCAGGAAATTGACCAGCCGCTCAAAGGTGGCAACGTGAAGAGTTCCATTCGTCGCGATGGGCGTCGCGACCGCGGCGATGACGGACATGACTGGAACAATATCGCATGGCTGATTGTTGATTGCCCTGAAATGCTGAATGCTGAGTGCTGAGTGCTGAATTGGCGCGGTCTACCGACCGCTTCAAGCAAACGTCATTCAGCATTCAGAAATCAGCATTCAGTATTTCAGGATCAACAATCCCGAAGGGTCGTGAGCGGGTCGACTTCGGTCGCCCGTTTCGCCGGCAGGTAGCCGGAGAGGAGCGCGACGGCGAGCAGCACGAGCGCGAGCGCGGCAAAAATGACCGGATCTCCCGGTTCCACCTGATACAGCAGCGCCGTCAGTAACCTGGTCGTCGGCACGGCAAGGCCAAGTCCGATGACGATGCCGGCGATCGCCAGCCCCAGGACGCGACGGATGATGAGTCGCAGAATGTCGCGGCGCTGGGCGCCAAGCGCGAGCCGAACGCCAAGCTCGCGCCGCCGCTGCTCGACCCCCTGCGACATGACGCCATAGAGTCCAAGGGCGGAGAGGATGAGGGCCAGGACGGCAAACGCACCCAGCAGCCAGGCGCTCACGCGCGTGCGCCACGTGGCATCGCCAAAGCGCTCGCCCATCATCTTGACGTCGATCAAGGGAACGTCCCGGTCGAGAGCGGAGACCTCTTGTCGCACGATGGGTACGAGCGTCGCGGGTGCGAGACGGCTCTTGACGAAGATGAACCCGCCCGACCGCATCGATTGCAGCATCGGAAGATAGATGTCGGGCATCACCGACGTTTCGACGCTCCCATAGCGCACGTCCTGCACGATCCCGACGATCTCTGCGCCGTCACCACCGAATCCGCCCTGCCCGACGGCGACGCGTTTGCCAATCGGGTCCTCCCCCGGCCAGTACGATCGCGCCGCCGTTTCACTGATGACAACGACCTTCGGCTGCCCGGCGCGATCGCGATCGGTGAACACTCGACCGCGGAGCACTCGAATTCCAAGCGTGTCGAAGTATCCCGGCAGCGCCCAGAGCACGCCGACAGGGTTTTCGGTGCCATCCGACGGCGGACGATCCGGCCGCTTGCTGGTGGTGCGGTTGCAGCCCCCCGAAAGCGGCGCACAGCTGCCGTAGGTGGCGGCCATGACGCCGCTTCGCTGCGACAATCCCGTCGTCAGCCGCTCGAGCAGCTGGGCGGCGCTGCGAGAGTCGTATCGCGGCGCCGCGAGAGGCACGCGGAATGTCAACACGGAATCCGGGTTGAATCCAAGCGTCGCGGACTGCAATCGGGTCACGCTTGTCAGCATCAGCCCTGCGGCGGTGAGCATCACGAGCGCGAGCGCAATCTCTACGATTACGAGCAGGTTGCGTCCACCCAGCCAGCGCGCTCCGTACGGTGTGGAACCAGCCGCCGATGCCTTCATCGCGGTCGTCAAATCTCGGCGGGACCCGCCCCACGCAGGCCCGAGGCCGAACAACATCGTGGTCAGGACGGCCGCCAGCAGCGTGAAGAGCAGTGTTGGCGTGTCGAAGCCAACGTAGTCGAGCGCGACTCGCGTCAGCCCGGCTGTTTGCGCAGCGGTCGCGCGCCCGGGTCCGGTCGCTCCCCCGGTCAGCACCATCCGAAGATCCGGCATCAATGAGCTGCCGACTCGGAGGATGAGCGTGGCGACGGCCAGACCTGCGACGGCCCCGGCCACACCAAGGAGCGCGCTCTCAGTCATCTGCTGCCGGACGATCCGGAATCGGCTCGCGCCAAGCGCAAGGCGGATCGCCATCTCGCGCTGCCGGGCCAGGGCCTTGAAGAGCGTCAGGTTGGCGAGGTTCAGGCACACGATGAGCAGCACCGCGCCGACCGCGGTCAACAGCAGCAGAATCGACCGTCGAACAATTGGATCGACGCGCTGGTCATCGAGCGGCATGGCCGTGGCGCTCCACCCCGGGTTTCTGGCGTCGTGATATCGCGTCTCCACCGCCTGTCCAGCGATCCGCGAATCGGCGTCAGCCTGCGCCGCTGAAACGTCCGCCCTGCGCCGCGCGACGACGGTGTAAGAGTGATCGTAGGGATTGCGGAGATCCTCCGCCGCGATCGTCGTGATTGGCACCCACACGTCGGCCGATCCGGTCAAGCCGCGAAATCCGCGCGGGAGAATGCCCACGATCGTGTACGGAATCCCATTGAGATCAATCGAACGCCCGACGACGGCAGGATCTGCACCAAAGCGGCGGGTCCATACGCCGTAGCCAAGCATCGCCAGCGGCGCGGAGGCCGGCGCACGCGTTTCCTCAGCGGAAAAGGTTCGGCCGGCGACGGCTTGGATCCCGAGCACATCGAAGTAGGTCGACTCGACGAACTCACCGGACAGGCGCTCCGGATTATCAGTGCCGGTGAGGTTCCAGTTCCCACCGCCGAATGCGGCCATCGATTCGAATGCGCGTTGACGCTCGCGGAACGCTTCGTACTTCGGGTACGACCAGATGTTCGGCCGGAACACCCCGGGGGCCTCGCGATCGGGCGCGAGCAAGTGAACGATCATCAGCCGATCGGGTTCGGCAAACGGCAGCGGCTTGAGGAGCACCGCGTTCACCAGCGAGAACATGGCCACATTGGCGCCGATGCCGACCGCCAGCAGCACAATCGTGGTGATGGCAAACAGCCGATCCTTGAACAGCGAACGAACCGCGTACGAAAGATCCTGCCGGAATCCCATCCGAAGCCTGCCTTTCGATCCTGCGACGGTGAGATCGCGCATCGTGGCCGCCGTGCGATGGTTCACGATGCTCGCGACCTGACGCCAGTACCAGAAGCGGCCCTGGCGTTTTGTGGGCGGCCCGCCCATCTGGTTGAGCGACTCCTCGAGATCGCCGGCGATGGCTTCGAAGTCGTCGGGCGGCAGCATCCAGCGGAGAACGGCGCGGGCCAGGCGAGGCGGAGCCACTTCTATTCCTTGATGGCGCGCAAACGCGCACCGACTCCGCCCGCCATCAGGCGGAGCGACTCGTAGACGCGGGCGAGCGCGCGCTCTCCGGCGGGAAGAATGGTATAGAGCCGCTTGCGCTTGCCGCCGCGCGCGGGTGTCGGCTCTCCGAGACGGGAGGTCACGAAGCCGCGCTTCTCCATCCGGTCGAGCGCCGTATACAGCGCGCCGGCGGCAACGGCCCGGCCTGTCCGCGACTCAATTTCGTCTCGCAGGCTGACGCCGTACGCGTCGTCGCCGAGGCGCAGCATGGCCATCAGGATCAACTGTTCGAAGTCGCCAAGCGTGTGGGGCATAAGACAGCTTCCCGCTTCCAGCCGCCCGCTTCCAGTTCCGGTCAACCTTCGCTCACAATTCAGGCGAAGGTTGTCGCGCCGAAGCCGCGCAGCGGCGAAGGCGGACGCCAGCAGCCAAATAATAGTCGCACTGTAGTTTTAATCAACAACAGAGTCAAGTGAACTCGCTCGACTAACTTTCGCGATAGAGTGTCGCCACCTGATGCACTTCACGAATCCTGTCCAGGACACCTCAGCTGACATTCACCGCGAGGTGATGGCCCGCGTCATCCGGCGGCTGATTCCTTTCGCCTTCATTTGTTACGTCGTTGCCTACCTCGATCGCGTCAACGTCGGATTCGCCGCAACCGCTTTGCAGAAGGATCTCGGCCTGAACGACGCGCAGTTTGGCCAGGGCGCGGGCCTGTTCTTCGTCGGCTACTGCCTCTTCGAAGTCCCCAGCAACCTGATCCTCGAGCGCGTCGGAGCACGGCGATGGATTGCCCGGATCCTGATCAGCTGGGGAATCGTGTCGATGGGCATGATGTTCGTTCACGATGTCTGGTCGTTCTACGCGGCGCGGGTACTCCTTGGAATTGCAGAAGCGGGATTCTTTCCCGGCATCGTCCTCTACCTGACCTACTGGATTCCCGAGGCCGATCGCGCGCGCACGGGGGCGCTGTTCATGATGGCCTCGCCGGTGTCGATCATCCTCGGCGCCCCGATCTCCAATCGTCTGCTCGCGCTCGATGGAGTGCTGGGACTCCGCGGCTGGCACTGGTTGTTTCTGGTCGAGGGGCTTCCCGCGATCGTCCTCGGGTTCGTCGCGCTCCGCGCGCTCACCGATCGACCGTCCGACGCCCACTGGCTGACCGAACGGCAGCGCACGTGGCTCACGCAGACCATGGCGGCGGAGCAGAAACAGCGCGCAGCGGTCGGCCACACCGCGGTATTGAGAAGCTTGCGAAGCGGGCGTGTCTGGCTGCTCTGCACGATTTACTTCTTGAACACGCTGGTGACGTACGGAGTCTTTCTGTGGTTTCCCAAGATGGTGACCGAAGCCGCAGGCGGGCGGCAGAGCTTCGGCCTGAGTCTGCTGACCTCGCTTCCCTTCGCCGCCGCACTAGTAGCGATGTTCTACGTCGGGCGGCACTCGGATCGCACGAGTGAGCGCAAATACCACGTCGCTGCATGTGCGATGACCGCGGCGACCGGCCTCGTCCTCGCGGTGCTGTTTCGTGACAATCTGTGGCTCATGGTCTTGAGTTTTACGCTGTCCCAGATCGGCCAGCGATCGGTGCAGGGTGTGTTCTGGGCGATTCCTCCGATCTTTCTCGGCGGCACCGCGGCAGCGGCGTGCATCGGCCTCATCAACGCGCTCGGCAATCTGGGCGGATACGTAGGTCCGTCGGTGATGGGCGCCTTGCGCCAGTCGACCGGCACCTACAGTCTCGGTCTGCTCGTCCTCGCGGTCGCGCTGGTTATCGAGACCGCGATTGTGATTGGCCTTCGATTGCCGAAGCCGCGGCAGCTGCACGACAAGCCGTAAGTCCTCGCGATGAGCCGGCGCGAGCGGAGTGAGCGAGCGCTGGCAGGCGTTGGGCGTGGGGTCCAGCGCAAAGTGAGAAATGATTAGCGATTCAAGGTATGTCCACCCATAGAGATCCATCGTCATTACGCAGCTACCGCTGGTTCGGCCCGGACACACTGCGCTCGTTCGGCCATCGATCGCGTGCCAAGCAACAGGGCTTCACCATGGACGACATTGCCGGCAAACCGGTAATTGCGATCCTGAACACGTGGAGCGACGCCAACCCGTGTCACGCGCACTTCCGCATGCGCGCCGAGGAAGTCAAACGGGGCATCTGGCAGGCCGGCGGCTTCCCGATGGAAATCCCGGTGCTGACCCTTGGCGAAGTGTTCATGAAACCGACCACGATGCTCTATCGAAATCTGGTCGCCATGGACGCGGAAGAGGCGCTGCGATCCTATCCGGTAGACGGCGTCGTACTGATGGGCGGCTGCGACAAGACGGTGCCGGCGCTCGTCATGGGGGCAACCAGCGCGAATCTGCCGGCCCTGTTCGTTCCGGCGGGCCCGATGCTGCGCGGCAACTGGCGCGGGCAGTTTCTCGGCTCCGGCAGCGACGTGTGGAAGTACTGGTCCGAGCGTCGTGCTGGCACGATCGACGAGTGCAGCTGGCGCGAAATGGAAGACGGGATCGCGCGATCGTTTGGCACGTGCATGACGATGGGAACCGCGTCGACCATGACCTCCGCGGTGGAGGCGCTCGGGTTGATGCTCCCAGGGGCGTCGTCGATTCCCGCGGCGGATTCGGCGCACTCGCGAATGGCGAGCGCCAGCGGCCGGCGCATTGTCGAGATGGTCTGGGAGGATCTCACTCCACGCAAGATCCTGACGACGCCGGCGTTCGAGAACGCAGTCACGGCGGCGATGGCGCTCGGAGGATCGACCAACGCGATCATTCATCTGATCGCGATGGCCGGGCGCGCAGGCGCTACCCTCGATCTCGATCGATTCGACGCGCTGTCGCGCCGCACGCCCTGGCTGGCAAATATCCGGCCAAGCGGCCAGTTCCTGATGGAAGATTTCTTTTATGCCGGCGGCTTGCGCGGAGCGCTGTGGCGCCTTCGAGATCTGCTGCATACCGATTGCCTGACGGTGAACGGGCGCACGCTTGGCGAAAACATCGCCGAGGCCGTGATCAGTAACGATGACGTCATCGCGCCTCGGGAACGGCCGTTCGGCCCCGAAGGGGGCGTGGCGGTGCTGCGAGGAAATCTCGCGCCGCGCGGCGCCGTCATCAAGCACACCGCGGCCGAGCGCCGTCTGCTCAAGCACTCGGGGCCCGCGGTCGTGTTCCGCAACTACGACGATCTGGCGGCGCGAATCGACGACCCCTCACTGCCGGTCACGGAGAACTCCGTCCTCGTTCTCCAGAACGCGGGGCCTCTCGGCGGCCCTGGGATGCCTGAGTGGGGAATGCTGCCGATCCCGAAAAAGCTGCTTGCCCAGGGCGTGCGCGACATGGTTCGGATATCGGATGCCCGGATGAGCGGGACGGCATACGGCGCGTGCGTGCTGCACGTCGCGCCTGAGTCGTTCATCGGCGGACCGCTCGCGCTCGTCCGCGACGGCGACGTGATCGAACTGGATGTACCCGCGAGGCGCCTCGATCTCCGTGTCAACGACGACGAGCTGGCCAGCCGGCGCGCCGGATGGGTCGCACCCGAGCCGCTGTATCCGCGCGGATTCGGTCAACTCTACTCGCTGCACGTGACGCAGGCGGATCGTGGGTGCGACTTCGATTTCCTCGAAGGTACGGCGCCGATTCCTGAGCCGCAGATTTACTGACTGGCGACTATTCGCCAACAGACTAGCTAAGATAAGCTCTCCCTCGCTTGCCTCCTCCTGATCCAGCGACGCTGCTTCTTATCGCCGCCGTCGGCGTCGCGCTCGTGGTGCTGCTCATCACCTGGGTGCGTGTTCCGGCATTTCTCTCGCTCGCAATTGGGTCGCTCTGTGTCGGCCTCGCGGCGGGGATCCCGCTGACGGACATCCCGCGCGCGTTCCAGGGCGGTATGGGGGACACGCTGGGCTCGATCGCGATGGTGATCGGGCTCGGCACGGTCATCGGGAAACTGCTGGCCGAATCCGGCGGAGCCGTGGTCGTGTCGAACGCGCTCGCCAGGGCGCTTGGAGAACGGCGACTCGATTGGGCGCTGATGTTGTCGGGCCTGATCATCGGCCTGCCGGTGTTCTTTCAGGTTGGTCTGGTGTTGCTGGCGCCGGTCCTGTTCACGGCGCAGCGGCAGACTCGCTCGCCGCTGCTTCGACTGGGGCTGCCGATGGTGGCTGGGCTGTCGGCCGCTCATGGGCTCGTGCCGCCGCATCCGGGTCCGATTGCGGCACTCGAGCGGCTCGGCGCGGACCCGGGGCGTACCCTTTTCTACTCCCTGATTCTGGCACTGCCGCTGTCCATCATTTCGGGCCCGTTCTACGCGAAATACATCTGCCGGCGTGTCGACGTCGAGCCGGGCCCAATCGCGGAGCAATTCACCAACGTGGCGCCGCCCGCTCGTACGCCATCTCTCGGCGTCACCCTGGTGACCATGCTGATGCCGGTGCTGTTGATGCTGTTCGCGTCCGCCGCGCAAATCGCGATGCCGGACGGATCGATGCGCCGCGGCATCGCATTCGTCGGCAGCCCGCTCGTGGCGATGATGGTGGCCACGATTCTGGCTTTCATCACGTTCGGACGCTCGTGCGGGTTCACCCGCGCCCGGCTCCTTGATTTCGCCGAACAGTCGCTGCCGCCAATCGCTGGCGTCCTGCTCGTGGTCGGTGCCGGCGGCGGGTTCGGCCGGGTCCTGGTCACCGCGCACGTCGACACCGCGATCGCGCAGGCGATGGGCGGCCTTCAGTTGTCGCCGCTGGTGATGGGGTGGGTCATTGCCGCCCTCCTCCGACTGTCGGTCGGCTCCGCCACCGTGTCGTGCATCACGGCGGCGACCATCATGGCGCCGCTCATCGGCGGCGCCGCCGGCGTCAACAAGGAATTGCTCGTGGTGTCGATCGGGGCCGGGTCGCTGATCGCGTCGCATGTCAACGATGGCGGCTTCTGGCTGGTGAAGGAATACTTGAATATGAGCGTGCCGCAAACGCTCGCGACGTGGACGATCATCGAGACGATCGTCTCTGTCCTCGGACTGCTCGGGGTGTTGTTACTCGCACTCCTCGTTTGATTTCTGACGCGGCGTTTTAGCGGCGCGTCAGGTTGAGAATTCAACCCCTATGCTGATCGTTGACGCCCATCTAGACCTCTCCATGAACGCGATCGAATGGAATCGCGATCTGACGCGCCCGATCGAAGACATCCGCGCTCGCGAAGCGAAGCTCACCGACAAACCGGACCGCGGCAACGGCACCGTGTCGTTCTCCGAGATGCGCCGTGGCGGCGTGGGACTCTGCGTCGCGACACAGATCGCCCGCTACGTTGCGCTCGACAGCACGCTCGACGGTTGGAACTCGCCCGACCAGGCCTGGGCGATGACGCAGGCACAGCTCGCGTGGTATCGGGCCATGGAAGAACGCGGCGAGTTAGTACAGATTCGCGATCGCGCGGGATTGGATCGACATGTCGATATCTGGGCGAGAGTTGGAAGCGGGCAGCTCGAAGCTGGACGCTTACAAGCGATCGGCTACATCCTGAGTCTCGAAGGCGCTGACTCGATCCTGACGCCGAAGCATCTCGAGCGTGCGTACGCGCAGGGACTCCGCGCGATCGGCCCGGCCCACTACGGGCCGGGGCGATACGCCTACGGCACGAACTCGACTGGCGATCTCGGCACACAGGGACGAGAACTGGTCAAGGAGATGGAGCGGCTCGGGATCATCCTTGACGTGACGCACCTCTGCGACGAAAGCTTGCGCGATGCGCTCGATCATTTCAACGGACCGATCTGGGCGAGCCACTCGAATTGCCGCGCCCTCGTCGCGCACAATCGGCAGTTCTCCGACGATCAGATTCGAGAGCTGATCCAGCGTGGCGCGATCATCGGCGGCGTGTTCGATGCCTGGATGCTCGTACCCGGATGGGTTCGCGGCCAGACCACGCCAGCGTCGGCTGGCGTCACGCTCGCCACCGTCGTCGATCACATCGATCACGTGTGTCAGCTCGCGGGAAACTCACAACACTCGATGATCGGATCCGACCTCGACGGCGCATTCGGACGCGAGCAATGTCCGGCGGATGTGCAGACGATTGCCGATCTCAACAAGGTCGGCGACGTACTCTCTGCGCGTGGCTACTCGCCGCAAGACGTCGAAAACATTCTTTCCGCAAATTTTCTGAGATTCCTGCGAACCAACTGGTTGAGTTGAAGCCAACTCGTTGATCGGCCAAATCGCCACAACGATCATCGCGAAGGCACAAAAGCCACCTTCTGTCGATCGCGAGCGATCGGGTTCGCGCCATGCTCTACGATGCCGCATCGTGCACACGCACGACGGGGCTTTCTTGTCTGATGCGGATCAATTGCACGGCTGACCCACACAACGGCGTGCTTTTGCGGAGCGCGCAGAACGCGAACCAGTGTGGCGCGATGGACGAGCGCGACGAATTCGATCGCGTTCGCACCAACCTGACAGCTCAACCGATAAACAACTTGGGTTGGGATGTTGATTCGTATACCGGATCACTTGGTAGCGCATTCGTATTAGCGAGCGACGCCAAGCGCGTCACGAAAGACCAGTCGGATTCCCAGAAGGAGGAGCTGTGCAGTCCCGTGGTCGTTATCTCATTGTGTTCGGTGCTCTACTCTCACTCGTGTGTACGCCTGCCGCCTCTGAAGCGCAGGTGCTGTAGGGCAGCGTCGTTGGCGCAGTCAAGGAGGCGCAGGGAGCGGCGATACCCGCCGCCACAGTAACCATCACCAACAAAGACACCAATCTCACCCGCGAGACCATCACCGGGACGGAGGGCGAATACTCGCTGCCCAACGTGCTGCCCGGGCATTACGACGTCAAGGTCTCGTTGACGGGGTTCCGTGAATTCGTGCAGACGAACGTACCCGTGAGCGCCGGTGCGATCAGCCGCGTTGATGTGAAGCTCGAGATTGGCGCGCTGACGGAGACGGTGACCGTGGCCTCGGACGCACAGCTTCTGCAGACCGACAGGTCGGACGTGCACACGGAATTGAGGTCGAAAGAGATCACCAATCTTCCCCTCAACCAGTATCGAAACTCTCTTTTTTCTGCCGGCAGAATCGACGCGATCACATTCCGCGCCAATCGGGGACCCGCGATTTCTCGGGTTCGCGGAGAGTTCGCGTTCAACCTCCCAGGCATCCTCGCCACACCAGCGCTCTTTTCCGCCCCAGTCAAAAGCTCTGCAATTATAAGAAAACAAAGGATTTATCTTGGCAATAGCCCCCCGAACCAGCTATATCTCGTCGTTAACGCTTTTGTACTAGCCTTCAGTGCAACGGCGACGGGAAGTTCGTTTCGGAAAGGGAGGACTCTCGTGTTCGTGTCGCGTGGTCGGTTCGTCGTACTACTCGCTCTTCTCTCGCTCGTGCTTGCGCCCAGTGCGCGCGCGCAAGTGCTCTACGGCAGCGTCGTCGGCGCTGTGAAGGATGCGCAGGGGGCCGCGATTCCAGCGGCAACCGTGGTCATTACGAACAAGGCAACGAATCTTACTCGCGAGACCGTGACAGGCACCGAAGGGGAATACACGCTGGCCAACGTGGTGCCCGGCCAATACGACGTGAAAGTGTCGTTAAGTGGATTCCGTGAATTCCTGCAGACGAACGTGCCGGTGTCCGCCGGCCAGATCAGTCGCGTTGACGTCAAGCTCGAAATCGGTGCGCTGACGGAAACGGTGACGGTTGCCTCGGGCACACAGCTGCTGCAGACTGATAAGTCCGACTTACATACTGAGTTGAGGTCGAAGGAAATCACCAACCTTCCGCTGAATCAGTATCGGAACTACCAGTCGCTGATCAATCTGGTCCCCGGCGCCACGCCGGCGACGTTTCAGAACGCACAGACCGACACCCCTGGACGCTCGCTGCGCACGAACATCAACGGCGCAGACGGACAGAACAACAACACCCGTATCGACGGGGCGAGCAGCGTCAATATCTGGTTGCCACACCACGCCGGATATGTCGCGCCCGCGGAAACCATCGACACGGTAAATATCAGTACCAACAACTTCGACGCGGCGCAGGGCATGGCCGGCGGAGCCGCTATTACGCTGGTCACCAAGTCCGGCACGAACATGGTGAAGGGCTCAGCGTTCGTCTTCCGGAATCAGGACGCGCTGAATGCCACACCATTTTTCACACCGTCCTGCGACGTGACGCCACCGCCCGCCTGCGGCAAGCTCAATTCAAGCATCTCGATCGCAGGAGGAACCGTGGGTGGACCAATCAAGAAGGACAAGCTGTTCTTCTTTGGTGGATTCGAGGGGAACTACGAGCGGAACAGCCGATACGATATCTATTCGGTACCGACCGCCCAGATGCGTAATGGCGACTTCAGCCAGGTCCTCGCCATCAACCCGAACTTCCATCTGTACGATCCGGCGACTGGCAATCCGGACGGCACGGGCCGAACGGAATTCCCAGGGGCGATCATTCCGGCTGGACGCATCAGCGCCCTTGCCCAACAGATTCAGGCACTGTATCCGGCACCCAATAACCCCGGAACGGACAACGGCCTTCAGAACAATCTGTACCTCGCTCGGGATCCGACAGCCAACCGCGGCAACTACGATTTCAAGATGGATTGGAGTCGCACGAACGACCATCACATCTTCTTCAAGTTCTCGACGATGCAGGCGAAGGTGTGCGACCTCTTCAAGCTTGGCTTCGACAACGCGGGGTGCGGCAACACCCACGTGTATGTGCCAACCGTCGGTCATACGTGGACGCTGAGTCCGACCACGGTCATCGATGGCAGCTTCGGGATGAACAAGCAAAACCAGACCGCGCAGGGCGGAGACTTCGGCACGAACTTCGGAAGCGACACGTTCGGCATCCCGGGAACGAACGGCCCGGATCCCCGGCAGAGCGGCATGCCCTCGTTCAATCCCGGCTACTCCACTCTTGGTAACGACGATACGTGGACCCCGCTCGAGCGCCACGAAACCAGCTACACCTTGACGCAGAATCTGACGCACGTCATGGGCAACCACGAAGTGCGAGCCGGCTTCGACTTCATTCGGTACCAGCTGAATCATTGGCAGCCGGAACTCGGCTCCGGGCCACGTGGCGATTTCGGCTTCTCAGGCAACCTCACCGGACAACCCGGCTACACAGCCAACCTGTGGAACCAGTACGCCGGATTCCTGCTTGGCTTGACCAGCGACTACGGCAAGAGTGTCCAGGCCGAAGTGATGACCGGGCGCGAAAACCAGTACGCAACCTTCATCAGCGATCGCTGGAACGTCAATTCGAAGACGACCGTGAACGCCGGGTTGCGTTACGAGTACTACCCGTTGATGACACGCGCCGATCGCGGTCTCGAGCGTCTCGATCTCACCACGTTCAATGTCTTGATTGGCGGCAGAGGCAACACGCCGGAGGACGTCGGCATCAAGGTGAGCAAAACGCTCTTCGCTCCACGTCTTGGCGTCGCCTACCGCATCGACGACAAGACGGTGTTCCGCAGCGGCTACGGGATGACCTACGATCCAATTCCCTGGTCGCGTCCGCTGCGCGGATTCTATCCAGCGACGATTGGGTTTTCCCAGACGGCAGCCGGACAGACCGGAAGCAACTTCGCCGGAGTTCCACTCGCCAACGGGATCCCGCCGATTCCGTTGCCGGACTTGAGCACCGGCGTGATTCCCATGCCACGCGACGTCACAACGCGCACGCCGGATCCGAATAACGTCGACCGCGGACGGACCCAGCAATGGAACGTCACGGTTGAACGCCAGTTGCCGATCGATGTGTCGGTCAGCCTCGCGTACGTCGGCATGCGCAGCGATGGCGGCTATGCCGATCTGAACCTGAACTATGCGGACGCGGGTGGCGGTGACGCCGGCCGCCAGCTCTTTGCGCAGGCAGGGACCGCAGACATTCTGGACTGGGGCGGCCGGACGAGGCGCCGATACAACGCGCTGCAGACTGCCATCAATCGTCCGTTCAAGAACGGCCTGCTGCTCAAAGGGGCATACACGTGGAGCAAGGCGATGGACGAAACGGACGACGATGGATGGGTGACCCTGACGTGGAGCCAGCCGTCACAGCTGACCCGCAATTACGCGCTGGCTGGATACGATCGGACGCACAACTTCTCCATGGGCTTCCTCTACGACCTGCCGTTTGCGAAGAACGACAATAGTATGGTGTCCACGCTGGCCAGGAACTGGCAGGTGAACGGGGTGTTCCAGATCTACTCCGGCACACCGTTTAGCATCGGGGGCGATAACACGGCGTTGAATCAGCGGACTGGTATGCAGACCATTCAGCAGATCGCACCGATTAACCAGGTCGGCCCGGCTGGACCCAACGCGGTGTACTACGATCCGGCTTCGTTTGCTCAACCAGGCGACCAGTGGGGCAATACCGGACGCAACTTCCTCCGGGGCCCGGCGAATTGGAATCTCGACATGGGCATCTTCCGCGGCTTCCCGGTGGGCAGATATCGCCTGGAGTTCCGGATGCAGGCGAGCAACGTTCTCAATCACGTGCGCTGGGGAAACCCGGTGACTGATTTCACGGATCCGAATTTCATGAAGATCCGCAGCATCAACGGAGACCCGCGCAGGATCCAGCTCGGGCTCCGGTTCGAATTCTAATTACACGCGCCCGTGGCGCATCGGGCCGGAAGGGCTCAGCCCTTCCGGCCTTTTTTTATTGGGCCGAACGCGTTGTATCCTGCCTGCATGGCCTCCCTTCGATGGCTCCTCGCGCTGGTGCTGCTGACGACTGCGTCCGCAGGCGTTTTGGCGCAGGGAGACAACCGCGCGAGCGCGGCTCAGGCTGCTCGCGCGATGGCCGAACATCGCTATGACGAAGCAGCGGCGATCTATCGAGAACTGCTGAAGGTCACACCCGACGAGCCCGAGCTGCACGCGAATCTCGGGATGGCGCTGGCGATGGGGGGACACGAGGCGGAGGCGGTGCCTCAACTCGAGCGTGCCATCGCTCTCAATCCGAAACTCACGAACGCGCGTGTGGTGTTGGGATCCAGCTACATGGCGATGGGCCAGCCAGCCAAGGCGATCGCAGCCTTGCAACACGTCGTTGCGGCGCAACCGTCGAATCTCGAGAGCCACCGGCTGCTCGCCGAAGCGTACGCCGCGGCCGAGCGGCCGGTCGAGGCGCTGACAGAACTCCGCAAGATCACGCAGATCGCGCCCAAAGAACCGGCCGGCTGGTACGCGCTTGGACACAGCTACAACGCCGTCGCCCAGGACGCGATGGCCACGTTCAACGACAGCCCTGACGATCGTTCCTGGCGTCAGCTGCTGCTTGCAGATGCGCTCGCCGCCGATGGACGGTTGACTGACGCGTTCACGCTGTATCGATCGACGCTTGACGAGATGCCGACGATGGTCAGCATTCACGACTCGATCGCCCGCATCTACGAACAGACCTCACACGCCGACTGGGCGGCGCGCGAACGCTCCCAAGGCGTCCTGCCATCGTCAGCATGCGCAACGCGAAAAGCGCTCTGCGAATTTCGAGCAGGCCAGTATCGAAACGCACTGGTCACCTCGCTGTCAGGAAAGGATTCTGAGTCCAGATACTGGCAGGCGCGTGCGGCTTCCGAGTTGGCGTCGGCGTCGTTCAAGCAGCTGGATACGCTGCCGGACTCTCGCGAACGACGGGAAATCCGCGCGACGATGGCCCGGGGGCAGCGTCGGTACGACGATGCAATCGCAGACCTGCAGGCGGCGCTGAAGATGGCGCCGGGCGATCCGGAGCTCCTGGCCGAGCTCGGCACGGCCTACTACTACGCGCACGATTTCGATCGAACGGTCGCGACGCTTCAGCCGTTGTTGAAGATTCGCGGCAACGACCCGCAGCTGCTGGGGATGTGCGGGGAAGCGCTCCTCGAGCTGCAGCGAGTCGAAGATGCGGTGCCGCTCCTCGAGCGGGCCACGAGCATCGATTCGACTAATTCGGCGGCGAGGCTTGCCCTCGCGCGCGCCTACGTTCAGAAGGCGTACTTTGCCGCCGCCATTCCGCTGCTCGAACTCGAGATCCCTGACGACACGGACGGCAGCATCCACGTGCAGCTGGCCCGTGCGTATAAGGGGGCTGGAAACGACGAGAAGGCCGCTCAACTGCTGGCGCGCTCTCAAGAACTTCAGCGCGCGTCGCAGGCGCGAAGCGCCACGGCGGGACAGCGGGCGATCACGCCGCCGAAGTAAGCTTCCAGCTCCCCGCTTCCAGCTTCCCGCTGTGACGCGGAGCTGAAGCTCCGCGCTACGATTCACCGCCAACAGCTTGTCTCGCCGAAGCGGCGGAGCCGCGAAGGCGGGCGACTTATTGCTCTCGAATTTCAACCGTCTGATTCGACTTCACTCCCTCGACAACCTGACGCGCGCCAGACGGCCACTGAACTTCCACGCGAACAGTTCCAGCTTCAGGACCGAGACCGAAATGCAGCCCGGCGTAGGAAGACGAGGCATAGCCAATCGCGGTCGTCATGGTCCTGACTTGCTGGCCGACTGTGACGCGCGCCCCGATGCCGTCGCGATTGCTCTTCGTGCCGATCAGCCTGACGTCCAGCCACCGATTCGGTGACGGCGACTCGTTGTGCCACAGCTCCGCGCTGGCTCCGAGAACCAGGACCACAATGTCGACACGACCGTCGCCATCGAAATCTGCGATGCCGCACCCGCGATGGGCTGCCAACGCGGTCGCAAGGCCAGCTTCAGCGGTCGCGTCGCGAAAACGGCCGTGGCGATCGTTGATGAACACGCTGTTCGCCAGATTCCAACCGGTGGATTCGCTGACGCGATCGTTGGCGTGCGAGTTGGCCGTGAAGATGTCCTTCCACCCGTCGTTGTCGAGGTCCACCAGCGCACCGCACCAGCCGGACAACCGTGTGGTCGCCGTCACGAGACCTGCGGCGGGCGTCGATTCGGTGAACGAGCCCTTCCCGTCGTTGCGGAACAGCGGAAACGTCTCGCCAGACAATGCGGTGAAAAAGATGTCCTCCCAGCCGTCGTTGTCGTAGTCCTGGAAATCGGTGCCCATTCCGGACACCGGCCGCCCCGAAGCAGGAACCGAGACTCCGGCAAGGAGTCCGGTCTCTTCGAATGTTCCATTGCCCTTATTGCGGAAGAGAAAATTCGGCACGGTATCGTTGGTGACGAACAGATCCATACGCCCGTCGTGGTCGTAATCAGCGATCGCGGCACTCATGCCCTTGCCGATGTGCGTCAACAGGCCCGCGCGCGCCGAGACGTCTTCGAAGGTGCCGTCTCCGTTGTTGTGATACAGCCGATCCGGCAGCCCCTGAAAGAATCGCGGGTGGCAATACGTCCGAACGCCTCGCGCCTGGTCGCCGCAGTACCGGTTGGTCTGGGGTGTCCATTGCACATAGTTGACAACGAAGAGATCGAGGCGACCGTCGTTGTCGTAATCGAACCACACAGCGGCGACTGCCCAGTCGCCGCTCGCGATGCCAGACCGGCTGGTCACGTCCTCGAACCGTCCATCTCCGCGATTGTGCAGCAGCTGGTTCTGACGAACCCCGGCGACAAAGAGGTCGACGTGTCCATCATTGTCGTAGTCGGCCGCGGCGGCACCCATCGCATAGCCGACGCCGGCGACACCAGCCGCTTCCGTCACGTCTGTAAAGTGCAGCCCGCCATCGTTTCGGTACAGACGGTTGGAGTACTTCGGCGAGTCCTTCTGCAGCGACGGGATTGGCGCGCCGTTGGTGAAGAAAATGTCAGGGCGGCCGTCGCCGTTATAGTCGAAAACCGCGAGGCCACCGGGAGCGCTCTCGACGTAGTACTTCTCCGCCGTCGGCGAATGCTGATACGCAAAATTCAACCCCGCGGCGCCTGCGACGTTCGTCAAGCGCACGCTCGACCCTGAGGGGGCCGGTGCCTGATCGGATTCGAGCCGCGTGGCGGCCCGCATCGGGGGGACGAAACACAGCAGCGCCGTAACGACGACGCCCGCCGCGAGGACAGTCAGAAGCGGGGGATCGATTTCGCGGACGTCACGTCGCCACGGCGAGAAGTTGCGCACGTGACGACATCGTACTACCGGCTCCCGGGCCACGACGAACGCGCCAGTCAGCAGTTTCGTGAAAGCCACGATCAAGGAAGGTGTCACCACACCGGATCGCTGCACCCCTTAGGTACCGCCTCGCCACAGCGCTCGCTCGTCGTACGGGGGCGCCCCGGCCGTATGAGCCCCTGCTGACAGCACGGAGCGGAACTCGAATTCTTCCAATGTTTTTGCGATCCAAATGAATGAACTAAGCGCAAAAAACCGTAGATCGAACACTTTTTAGGACACGCCACACTTTTGTCGAAAAACCACTTGGGTTTGCCAAAGAACAAGGGTATACAGGTCAGTCGCTAATGTTTTCGTACTAGGGGACGAACGCGCCGCGCGTGAGCGCGTGAGGTTGTAAAGGGAAGGGAGGATCCCGTGTTCCGTGGTCGGTTTGTGCTATTAGCCATTGTTCTTCTCTCACTCGTGGTGGGAGCCAATAGTGTCGAGGCTCAGGTGCTGTACGGCAGCGTCGTTGGCGCAGTCAAGGACGCGCAGGGAGCGGCGATACCAGCCGCGACGGTCACCATCACGAACAAAGAAACGAATTCCACACGCGAGACCATTACCGGGGCGGAGGGCGAGTACTCGCTCCCCAACATGCTGCCGGGACATTACGACGTCAAGGTCACGCTGACGGGATTCCGTGAATTCGTGCAGACCAACGTGCCGGTGTCCGCCGGTCAGATCAGCCGCGTTGACGTGAAGCTCGAAATTGGCGCGCTGACCGAGACGGTGACGGTCGCCTCGGACGCACAACTTCTGCAAACCGACAAGTCGGATCTGCATACTGAGTTGAGGGCCAAGGAAATCACCAATCTTCCACTCAACCAGTATCGGAACTACCAGGGACTGATCAATCTCGTTCCGGGAGCAACACCGGCTGTCTTCCAAAACGCGCAAACCGATACGCCCGGCCGAGCGTTGAGCACAAATATCAACGGCGCCGATCGTAACAACAACAACACTCGCATCGATGGCGCGAGCAGCGTCAACATCTGGCTTCCGCATCACACCGGGTACGTCGCGCCAGCCGAGACGATTGAGACCGTGAATATCGCGACCAACAACTTCGACGCCGCGCAGGGCATGGCCGGCGGCGCATCGATCACGGTCGTCACCAAGTCGGGCACGAATGCGGTGAAGGGCTCGGCTTTCTATTTCAGGAACCAGGACGAGCTGAACGCGACCGGCTTCTTCACGCCGTCCTGCGACGTCACGCCGCCGCCCGCGTGCGGAAAGCTCAATT
>Ga0207701_10000775_pt1 | contig 33753 bp, 26 predicted proteins | sample KBSSwiSSwithPhiX_FD_184294 | JGI IMG/M metagenome (GOLD analysis project Ga0207701, IMG submission 184294) | Switchgrass rhizosphere bulk soil microbial communities from Kellogg Biological Station, Michigan, USA, with PhiX - S5 (SPAdes) (version 2) | ecosystem: Environmental > Terrestrial >... | reverse complement strand
AAGCAAGGTGCCAGTGGAACTTACGCGGCCGGGCTCGGAACCGCGCGACACGTGCGGTGTCAAAGTTGTCAACGGAGGCGACATCATGCGATGGTCTTTTTGGCCCGTGTCCATCACGCTTCACATCGCTCTTGGAATCGCGGTCTTCGTTGTACCTCTTGTCGCAGAGGTGACGCCGCCCACACCGGCGCCGATACACATGTTTCTCGCACCAACGAAGACGGTGCCGGTGCCCGACACGATCATCGCGCAGGCACTTCCTGCGCGAACCGTGACGCCAGTGAATGTCGAGGCACCAACCGGCATCGCACCAGAGGTGAACGAGCCGCGTGAATACTTCGGTCCACCTGTCCCTGACCTACCGCCGGGTTCGGGTGCTGGAGATTTGTCGATGATTGGTGCCGCCACCGACACACCTTCAATTACTCCACCGCCTCCACCACCACCAAGACCCGCGCAGACACTGTTCAGACCCGGCGGGGCCATCAAGGAGCCAAAGCGCATCAGCGGACTGCCGCCCGAATACCCAGCCATCGCCCGGAACGCACGCGTGCAGGGGGTCGTCATCCTTGAAGCAGTGATCGACGAGCGCGGGGACGTCGGACGGATCAAGGTTCTGAGATCGATGCCGCTGCTCGATCAGGCCGCGATTACCGCCGTGCGGCAGTGGCGCTATACTCCGACCTTGTTGAATGGCGTTCCAGTTTCGGTGCTGATGACCATCACCGTGAATTTCACACTGCAGAACTGATGCTCGGTTTGCCATTTGCGCTGGCCGTTGTCGTGTTCGCGTCGCAGGCCGACGCGGTCGATCCCGCTCTGCGCGCCGCCGTCGAACGCTTCTATGCGACCCAGGAGGCTGAGGACGCGGATGCCTATTTGTCGCTCTGGTCGGCGACAGCCGAGCGGCCGCGCCCGGAGCAACTGAGGTTCGTCTTCGAGTCCGGCGACGACAAGTTCTCGGAAATCGCGATCACCTCGGTTCGCACACGTGGACCATTGACCATCGTCCGCGTGTCGGTCACGCGCGATCGCACCAGCTCGGTTCGCCGTCCCGACGGTTCTCCCATGGTGTTCCACAACTCCTTCATCGCCGCGCTGACGTATGCGCGCGAAGGAACCGAGTGGAAGCTCATACGCGAAGGCACGGCGATTGATTCGCTCGCCGACGCCTACATTGCCGCGAGTGACGCTGGCGAACGAGAAAGGCTGCTGACCGAGGAGCCGGATCTCGTCGGCCCGATGCTGGTGTCTGCCGTTTCACGGCAGGCGGCGTCCGCGGCACAGCGGGGCCTCTATCCGAGCGCGCAGCAGCTGTATGAGCGCGCGCTTGATCTGGCGATACGTATCGGAGACAAGAAGTTGCAGGCCGATGCGCTGCAGAACATTGGCAACGCCCTGTACTACCAGCGCAATTTTGTCGCGGCCAAACCGGTCTACGAGCAGCTTCTTGCGGTCGAACGGGAACGTGGGAACGACGAGGGCATTGCCACGGCGCTGGTCGGTCTCGGCACGGCTCAATATTCACAATTCGAGTACACCGACGCTTACACGACGTTCAAGGAAGCACTGGCCATTCAGGAACGGCTGAATGACACGCTGGCAATTGCAACAACGCTGATCAGCACCGGCAACGTGCAGTATGTCGAAGGGGACTTCAGCGGCGCGATTGTCGACTATCGACGGAGCCGTGCGCTCTATCACGAAGCATCGAACCCGGGAGGCGAGGCACGCGCGCTCGACGGGCTTGGTCGGTCATTCGCCGCACAGGGCGATTTGACGGCGGCGCTTGATGCGTTCAACGCAGTGCTCGCGGAAGGCCGGGCACGCAACAATCCCGGACTTCAGGGGGGTGCACTCCTGAGCATGGGTGACGTGCACATCCGGCTGGGAAACCTCGATCTCGCGCGGCAATTGTTCGATCAGAGCCGCGCGCAATTCGAGCGAATCGGAGATCATCCGAACGTCGGCCACGCGTGGCAGGCGATGGGCAGGACCGATCTCTTGTCCGGGCGCTTTGCCACCGCGGAAGAAACCTTCTCACGCAGCGCGTCCACCTGCACCAAAGGGTCGGACGCTGAATGCGTTGCGCACGCCACCGTTGGCATCGCTTTCGCCCAGTCGCTGCAGCAACACCACACCGAGGCGGTGACGTCGTATCGCAAGGCGATCGCGCTTTTTATCACGCTCAAGAAGCGTGAAGATGCAGCACGTGCCGAGATTGGATTGTCGCAGGCCCTCACCGGAAGCGGCGACTATGCCAACGGCCTGATAGCCGCACGTCATGCCGAAAAGGAAGGAACCGCGTTAGGAGTAGACGATGTCGTCTGGAGGGCGCTGGTTGCCAGCGCGCGGGCGCAGCGGCGCCTCACCAATCCGACGGCGGCGTTGACCGCCGCCAAGAGTGCGGTCACTCAGGTGGAGCGCATGGCCGCACGGGCGCTGGACGGCGTCGGCGACCAGCCCTCTCTCGACAGCACCGGCGCCTATGCACTCCTCGCCGTGCTCCAGGCGGAAGCCAACGACACACGAGCTGCGTTTGATTCGATCGAGCGCCAGCGCGTGCACGCGCTGCGCGTCAGGCTGGCGCGGAACGAACGCGACATCGCCCGTGGAATGACACCGGCAGAACGCAACGCCGAGCGCCAACTTGCCGCCGACGTTGTCACGGTCCGGGCGCAGCTCGACCATGAAAAGGCGCTTCCAAAACCAAACGCGGCTCGCCTCGAGCGCCTGCGGCAGCAGTTGGATGTGGCGGTCCAAAAGCGCTCTCTTCAGCGGCAGGAATTGTTTACTCGCCTGCCGGATTTAGGCACGTGGCGCGGTCTCACGCCAGCAATCGGCTTCGATCAGACGGTGAACGCACTCGACGAAGGTGAAGTGCTGGCAGAATTTGTGATCGACGATGAGGACCTGCTCGTGCTCGTCGCAACACCGGAGGCGAGTGGGCCGGCGTGCCGCGCGTATCTCACCTCTGTGCCGCGACAGACGCTTGCTGAGCAGATCTCGCGCGCGGTCGATCCGGCAACGCTTCGAGATTTGGCGCTGTGGCGGCAGGCGTCTGCCGAGTTGATGAAGTCGATTCCGTCGGGCGCGTGGTCCGCGATTTCTGCGGCCCCAAGAGTCGTGCTGATTCCCGACGATGTGTTATGGAGGGTTCCATTCGAGGCACTCGCCGTCGGGGATGAGTTTCTTGCGGATCGTACGCGCGTCCTCTATGCCGGCTCTGCGACCTCACTGCTGCAGGCGCCATCCACTCAGTCAGAGCCCTTGCCGCTATCGATCATTGCGGTGACGGCGCCAGAGATTCCTCAATCAACGCGCGAGCGGTTGCAGGCAACCGCGCCCGGGTGGACCCTGCGATCATCGGAGGCGCCGGATAGCGAGATCCAGGCGATTACTGCTGTCTTCGACCAATCAACTGCGACAGTTCTGAGCGGATCGGCGGCCACCGAATCCACCTTTCGTGATCGAGCGGGTGCAGCCACCATGCTCCACGTCGCCGCGCCATTCAGGATGAACGGCGCGAGTCCGCTGTTTTCATCGATCCTGCTCACGCCTGAGAGCGTCGACGCCGAGTCTGCGCCCGACCGTGATGGCGCACTCGAAGCACGTGAACTCATGAACCTCGATTTGCACGGAGAGGTGACGGTGTTTACCGATGGCGCCACGGCCGCGATGCGAGGCGCAGCATCAGCGACAGACGTCGTGAGCTGGGCCTGGCGCGCTGCCGGGGTTCCGACGATAGTTTTACCGCGGTGGACGAGTGAGGAGCCGTCGACCAAAGCGATTGTCCAGGCGATCTATTCCGCGGTGCGCACAACTGGAGAGCCGCTGGACGTTGCCGTGCACGACACGTTGGGAGAGATACGCGCTGCCGAGGCCACACGTGCCCCTTACTACTGGGCGGCGTGGCAGATCGTCGGACGTTGAGTCCAGGACCGCTCACCGCGGCGGCCGCGGCGGTACCACTCCCGGACCGTAACGATCCGGAAAGAAATCGCGGCCGCGAAACATCTCGATTGCGTTCTTGGCCGCGCCGACAAACGGCGTCGCGTTCAATCCGGTATCCAGCACCCCGCTGATCACGCCTTTCCGGCGCATCGTCGACGCAACCGTCACCAGGGCGATACCGGCGCCAATCCACGGCAGCGAGCGCGACACCCGGCGCGACAGTCGCGCGCCTCCCCAACTCGCGATTCGATGAGCGATGGTCATGTGCAGGATCCGTGCAAAGTACGTTCCGACCTAGGCGCCGGCAGAGGTGCGCCTCACGCGTTCCTGGCCGCGATCCGATACTATCTTCAGAGTGCACGTCGTGATCGTTGGAGGCGGATTCGGAGGATTGTACGCAGCGCGTGCACTGGAACATGTCGACGTCCAGGTGACGGTGCTCGATCGCCGGAACCACCACGTCTTTCAGCCGCTGCTGTACCAAGTCGCGTCGGCCGCGCTCTCGCCGGGCGACATCGCCTCGCCGATTCGCTGGATCCTCCGCCGTCAGAAGAACGTTGAAGTGCTCCTGGCCGATGTCCAGCGCGTTGATCCTGGACGACGGATCGTGGTTCTTGCTGACGGCGAAATCGGCTACGACTTTCTGATCCTCGCAACCGGAGCGACGCACGCCTATTTCGGCCACGAAGAATGGCAGGTGATGGCACCCGGGCTGAAGACGCTCGAAGATGCGCTGGAGATTCGGCGCCGGGTGCTTCTCGCCTACGAGCGGGCTGAACGCGAGAGCGACCCCGCCAAGCGCATACCGCTCCTGACATTTGTCGTGATCGGCGGCGGGCCGACCGGCGTTGAGCTCGCCGGCGCGCTTGCCGAGATCTCGCGTCTCTCGCTCGCGCGCGACTTCCGACATTTCGATCCAACCTCGGCGCGCATCATCCTGATCGAAGCGGGGTTGTCAATCCTTTCGACTTTTCCCGAGATGCTGCGGCAAGCCGCGCTCGAGGACCTGAAGCGACTCGGCGTGGACGTGCGCACCGGCAAGGCCGTCACGAATGTCGTGGACGGGCGGGTCGATCTTGGCAACGAGTCAATCGAGGCGGCGACGGTGCTGTGGGCAGCAGGGGTTGCCGCGTCTCCGGTTGGCCTCACGCTCGGCGTTCCGACTGATCGCGCCGGCCGAGTGATCGTTCAACCTGACTTGACCATCCCTGGTCACGCTGATGTGTTCGTGATCGGCGACCTGGCGTCGTTCACCGGTCCAAATGGGAGACCACTGCCAGGGGTGGCGCAGGTCGCCATTCAGATGGGGAGGCACGCCGCCGCGAACATTCGTCGTGCGCTTCAACGACAGCCCTATCAGCTGTTTGTTTACCGGGATCTCGGCAACCTGGCCACGATTGGCCGGGCATCGGCGATCGCTGATTTCGGATGGTTGCGGCTCAAGGGCTGGATTGCGTGGCTGGTGTGGCTCTTCGTTCACATCCTGAATCTGATTGGCTTCCGTAATCGCATCGTCGTGCTCATCCAGTGGGCCTGGGCGTACTTCAGTTACCAGCGAGCGATTCGATTGATTGCCGGCCATGACATGCGCGAGACCGGCGAGTGACCAGTCGCGCGGTCGAAACCGCAGCAGTCGCGGTGATCGCGCTTGTCTGCGTGATTGCGCCGTTTCCAGCCGAGACAGTTGAACGGGTGTATTCGACTGACTGGTATCTGCGCATTCAGAGTGTTCTGACAACTGCGAGCAACACGATCCCCATCGCCTGGCTCGACATCGCCGTCGCCTGCCTGCTGGTCGTCGGGATCGAACTTGCGATCTCGAGAACACGCGCGCTCGGGCCGAAACGCGCCTTCACGCGGAACCTCACCACGGCGGTGGCCGCTGCGGCATGGTTGTACCTTCTGTTCCTCGCGCTGTGGGGACTCAACTACCGGCGAGTGCCGCTCGAAGAAAAACTCGATTACGACCGATCGCGATTGACGCGTGAGGCGGCAATCGAATTCACAAACAGTGCCGTCGCCGAGGTCAACGCGGGCTACGCGGCGGCGCATGCGACGGCGTTCACGAATGACGCGCTCCATGCTTCGTTCGCCGACACGCAAATCGCGCTCGGCGCGATGCGTTTGGCGGTGCCGGGCGTGCCGAAGCGGTCACTGTTGAACTACTACTTCCGTCGCGCGGCGATCGATGGGATGACCGATCCGTACTTCCTCGAGATCATCGTCAACCCGGACGTACTCGAGTTCGAACGACCGTTTGTGATTGCGCACGAATGGGCGCATCTGGCGGGATATGCCAACGAAGCCGAGGCGAACTTTCTCGCGTGGCTGACCTGCGTGCGCGGCAAGGCGCCAGAGCGGTACAGCGGCTGGCTTGCCGCCTACCAACACGGATTGGCTGCGGTTGCTCGAGCGGATCGCTCGTCGATCAAGGAGTTGGATGACGGCCCAAAGCAGGATCTGCAGGCCAGTATTGCGCGCTACAACAGGTCGTCGCCGCTGGTACGCCGCACCGCGCGAGGCGTCTACGATGAGTATCTCAAGGCGAACCGCGTGGCCGAAGGCATCGCCAGTTACGATGCGGTCGTCAGATTGATGATTGGGGTGCGGTATAACGCGGGCTGGATCCCCCGCCCGCGTTGACGGAGCGGCTTTTGCTTTCCTAGGACCGGGGTAAATCGAGTTGGTCGATGTCGGCGGGAGATACTGGCGCCGCTGCGCGACCTGTTCGGAGGTCTTCGGGATGAACCGCCGGTCCATCGTCGCTGATGAGCACGTCCCGCCACTTGCGCCAGCCGCACTGATGGCAGCGATACGGCTGCTTCTCCGTACACATCTGGCGCACTCGCTCGAGCGCATTTCGCAAACGCGACGGGAATACGCGAGCTGAACCGCACGCAGGGCATTGCATGCGAAAGAATCCTTCAGGGGGGCACCGAAAGCCTACCACACTGCTCGGCCGTAAGCGCAGAACTGCACAGATTGACCCACGGGAGTCAGCCATCGCCGCCGGTCTGCACTACACGACCGATTCGCGGCCCGGCATCAAGCGGCTTCGTCACGGCTCGTCCTTTCGATACGTCAACCCGCATGGGCGGACGATTCGTGATGCTCAGGAACTCGCTCGCATCCGTTCGCTGGTCATCCCGCCGGCGTGGAAAGACGTGTGGGTCTCTGTCGACCCGCGCGGTCATCTTCAGGCCGTCGGTCGAGACGCGCGCGGCCGAAAGCAGTATCGCTACCACCCGAAATGGCGCGTCGTACGCGACGAAACGAAGTATCACCGTCTGATCGGTTTTGCGGAGGCGCTGCCGACGATCCGTTCCCGCACCGCCCGCGACCTTCGGAGTACCCGACTCACACGCGAGAAAGTGCTCGCAGCCGTCGTTCAGCTTCTCGAGAAAACGTTGATCCGGGTCGGCAACGACGAGTACGCGCGAGACAACCGATCGTTCGGCCTGACGACCATGCGCGATGGGCACGTGGCCGTGAGTGGCGGGAAGGTCCGGTTTTCATTCAAGGGCAAGAGCGGCGTGGCGCACGACATTCAGCTCGACGATCGGCGGCTCGCGCGCACGATAAAAGCGTGCCGCGACCTTCCCGGCTACGAGTTGTTTCAGTATGTCGGCGACGACGGCGAGCGTCACACCATCGGATCGGCGGACGTGAATGCGTACTTGAAGGCGATCACGGGCCAGGAATACACGTCAAAAGACTTTCGCACCTGGGCGGGCACCGTTCTCGCCGCGCAAACGTTGCAGGAATTCGAGACGTTCGAATCCGACGCACAGGCGAAACGTAACATCGTGAGTGCGGTCGAAAGGGTGGCGAAGCAGCTGGGAAATACGAAAGCCGTCTGCCGCAAGTGTTACATTCATCCGGCAATCCTCGAGTCTTACATGGATGGATCGATGGTGAAGACGCTCGTGGACCGCGCCCGGCGCGAATCGCGAACGACAAACGATCTGTCTGGGGCGGAAGCGGCGGTCCTGGGATTTCTCCAGCGCCGGCTCGCCCGCGAGACCCGCGCCAGGGCGAGCTAACCCGGCAGAACCTGATCCGTCCGCCTCCCGTATAAGGGCGGAGGAGATCTACCAGATGAACACGCATCCACTCGCCCGCCGGAGGGTTCACCTCGTTCTACCGGTGTTCGTCGTCGCTTCGCTCGCCGCTGCCGGTTGCGACATCGCCATGGCGGATCTGCGGGAACAACAAACCGCAGAGTGGCGCAAGAGTTACGACCTTCAGCCAGGCGGCCGACTCGAAATCTCGAACGTGAACGGCAAGATTGATGTTCAGCCAGCGACCGGAACGACGGTCGAAGTCGTTGCCGAGAAGTCGGCCCGCGCGGCATCGGTTGAGGCGGCGAAGGACGCCATTGGACGGATCGAGATTCAGGAAAGCGTGTCTCCCTCCAAGGTGCGAATCGAGACCAAGGTACAACGCCGCAGTGGCGGGTTGTTCGGCGGTTGGAACCAGGAAGTGCGTTACATGGTCAAGGTCCCGGCGTCGGTTGACGTGCGCCTCACGACGGTCAACGGTGGTATCGAGCTCGCCGGCCTGACAGGGCGCGTCACGGCGGAAGCGACCAACGGCGGCATCAAGGCGCACGATGTGTCGGGCGCCATCGATGCCAGCACGACGAACGGCGGCGTCGAAGTCGATCTCGCGGCGGTGGCTGACTCCGGGGTGAAGCTCGGTTGCACCAACGGCGGTATCCGTTTGAGGCTGCCGTCGTCGGCCAAAGCCACTATTTCCGCGCGCGTCACCAACGGAGGGATCAATACTAATGGCCTCAATCTGGAAACGTCTGGTGAGGCCTCTCGGCGTCGTCTGGATGGACGGATCAACGGCGGTGGCCCACGTATTGATCTGGAGGGCACGAATGGCGGAATCCGGATCTCGGCACGGTAAATGACGGCGCAGTCCAAAAGACCGCGCACTCCCGCGCTGTTCGACGCGTGCGTTTTTGTAGGCGGGGGTCTTCAGACCTCGCCTGTATAATCAACCCACAAAGATGTCCGACCGCAAGTATCGGCAGCGTGGATACCAGGACGATCCTGGGCCGTCACGTCGCGAACACAAGCCTGCCGAAAAGAAAGAATACGCACCGCGCGGACAGCCGCCGACCACCCCGAAGACCTTCAACATGCCGGGGTTTCGCGAGGTCGTTCGCTGCCGCGGTTGCGGCAGTGAATTGACCGTCGCCGCTGCGTGGAGTGCTGACGGGCGCTGCGGCCGATGTGGCGCCGATCTGCACACGTGCGCCCAGTGTCTCAATTTCGACACCGGATCTCCTCTCGAGTGTCAGCAGCCGATTCCCGTACGCGTTTCACCGAAAGACCACCGCAACGCGTGCACGTTCTTTGAGCCGCGAACCACCGTCGAACGCGAAACGAAATCCGCGCCACCGGCCAGCGCGCGCAAGGCGTTCGACGATCTCTTCAAGTAGGCGTGAAGCTCGCCGTATTTGCGCTGATTGTTCTCATGGGAACCGTTCTCATTCCCTCACCGGAAGGGATGCAGACGCGCGCGGCGGCGCGTGCGCCGGTGAGCAAGGGACGGGTCGTGCACGTCTACCCGCACGATGCGGAAGCGTTTACGCAGGGACTCGTCTATCTGGACGGCTTCCTTTACGAAGGTACCGGACTGAACGGACGATCGAGCATACGGAAGGTACGTCTCGAGAACGGCGAGGTGTTGCAGATCCAGTCGATCGATCAGCAGTACTTCGGTGAAGGCATTGCGGTCCGCGGCGACACGATTTACGAGCTGACATGGCAATCAGAGATGGGATTTCTGTACGACCGCGCCACCTTCAAGCGCAAAGGCACATTCAATTATCGCGGCGAAGGCTGGGGATTGACCCACGATGGCCAGCGGCTGATTATGAGCGACGGCAGCGCATTCCTCCGGTTCCTCGATCCGGCGACGCTGAAGGAACTGTCGCGAGTACAGGTGAAGGATGGCGGTACGCCGGTCGGGAATTTGAACGAACTCGAATACGTGAAGGGGGAGATTCTCGCCAACGTTTGGCAAACACAGCGCATTGCACGCATTTCACCGAAAACGGGATTGGTCAGCGGCTGGATTGAACTGACCGGGCTCCTTACGCCACGCGAAGCGCAGGCGGCGGACGTCCTCAATGGCATCGCCTACGACGCGTCTGGCGATCGATTGTTCGTAACCGGCAAGTTGTGGCCGAAGCTATTTCAGATTGAGGTTGCGAAGTAGACCTCCGAGCGTTCGAGAGAGCGATTCCCGCGCGACGCGGTCGACGATTGGATTGGCGACCGGACGCACCAGCGTTGGCACCGGCCGGCTTAGGCTGACCGATTCGCATTCCACGATCACGCCGCCCTGCACCGCTTCGTATCGCCAGTACGCATTCAGGCGCCACAAGAACCCGTTGTCATCGGCCGACGATTTCTCGTGTTCCTCGGCAGTCCCGACGCCGGCAAGTTCAGCGATCTTCGTCGCCACGCTGCGGGCAGTGGCGCGTGTGCCATTGATCCGTTTGTACTCGACGGCGTGTTCGGTGTTGTAGGTGACGGTAATCAGGTTGGTTCGCCGCAGTTTCATGAAGACCAGCAGACGGTCGCCCTTCCGCTCGATCAGGCGCGATGCCAGCACGTCTTCGTAGTGCTCCGACTCGTGACCGGCGTTTTGCTGGATTCGATCGATGACCGACTGAACCGTCGTCCCGGGCAAAAAAATCGCCCCGATCCAGTGATGAATCTTCCCGTCCTCGACCGCCGGTGGATCGACCTTGAACAATTCAGGCTGGCCGCCCAGGATCCGTTCTCGCCAGCCGCGCGCCTGAGTCTCACGATCGAGCGCGAAGAACGCGCCTCCGCCTGATGCCGACGCGTTGTAACGCCCATCGATTTGCGCCTCGTAGGTCCGCCAGGCGGCGAGGGTCGCGGAGCCTGGGCCTGCTTCCGCGATTGGCGGCAGTGTGAGAAGACCAACGATCGCAATCGGAAGCGATACCAGTCGTTGACGTCGATCGGCTCGAAAGACGAGCGATTCGCTGGCCGTGAAGTTCACGGCCGAGCAGGCGACGATTGCGATGACGTTGGAAACGACCGCATCGAGCCCTGCGATCCCGGTACAGAACGCGGTCACGGCGATGTTGCCGACGAGCGAAACGGCACCGTTCAAAACATGAAAGCGCATTAGTCGCAACGCCATCGCTTTTGCCGAGCCCGACCGACGATCGCGCCACGTCCAGTGTTGATGCCATATGAAATTGTGGAGCACCGCGGATTCGACGCCAATTGCGGTGGCGACCAGATAATGCAGGCCGAACATTCGCACCAGGAGGCCGACGACGGCGAGCTGAACCAGCATGCCGGCAAGACCTACCGTATTGAAGACGATCCAGCGTCGGGCAGACCGCCGAAACCGTTCCGAGAGGGTAAGCCCTGCGACTGCTTGCTGATCGAGTGTGTGAGAAACGCCAGACATCCTACCGAGGAAGGCGTAATCCCGCTCGAGAAAGGCTCACGAAGGGGCTCACCCCCTCGGAGTCATTACAGCCCGGGAGCGGGCTTGGCGCGGAGCACTCCTACCTGGACCAGAACGCCCGTAAAATCGAGGACGCGCCGCTCGTGGACAATCTGATTGCCCTTGAGCGTGTAGATGAACGCGCATATCGCTTGCACGTGTCGACCGGACGCCGGGAGGCCGAAGAAGTCCCCTGCGTGGGTGCCAGCAACCGTCATGATCATGGCCACGCGATCGCCGTCGATCAGAAGGTCACGTTCCGTGAACCGGAGATCCGGAAACGCAGTGAACCAGACCTGATAGATTCGTTGAATCTCCTCGCGCCCTTCGAGGACACCGCCTGTTGGACTGATGGCCACGGCATCAGGGGCATGATCGGATGCTAACGCGACCGCATCATGTGCATCCCAGGCCGCTGCCCGGCGCGTGAACATGACCGTGATTTCTTCACGGGTCATAACAGGCCCTTCTTAGATTTTGCGCGACGTTCCTGAGGGCACTATAGGCCGGACGCCAAAGGTATTCAACCGTGCCATATAATCCGCGGGCTATGAGCAGAAGCGGCACCACGACTTCTCGGCGCGGGATCACCATGCTGTTGACCTTTGGCGTCTGCATCATGGCCATGGTCGGATCGATCGCCCAGCGTGGCGCGGTTCCGTCCCGATCGCCCGGCCGCGACGCGAATGGCGCTACCCTCCTCCCGAACGGATGGCGCATTGCGCCCGCCGGGCGGCATATCCAGGTGGGTGATCTGCCGCTCAACATGGCGATGTCGGTGGACGGACGATTCCTCGTGATCACGAACAATGGATGGACGCGTCCCACACTGACCGTGTTCGATACAAAGACCGAACAGGTGACCAGCCGCGTGAACGTGGATAACGCGTGGCTGGGGCTGGCATGGACGCCCGACGGTGGCCATCTCTATTCAGCCGGCGCCGCAGAAAACACGGTGTACGACTTTGCGTGGACGAACGGGTCGCTCAAAGAGGCTGGCCGCATCTCGATCGGTCCGCCTGAGCGGCGAACCGGCGGCGAGCTTCTGAATGCCGGGTTCATCGGAGGACTCGCGCTCTCGCCGAATGGGCAGACGCTTTATGCGATCCATGTGTTCGGCCAGGCCGTCAGTGCGATCGATCTGCAATCGCGGAAGGAAATCCGGAAGGTCAGTCTCGCGGCGGAGCCGTATACGGCGCTCATGGCTCCCGACGGTCGGACGCTCTTTGTTTCCCTCTGGGGCGGGAGCAAGGTGCTGATGTTTGCGGCGGACACGCTGGAGACGCTTGCGGAGATCGCGGTTGGTCCGCATCCGAATGCGATGTTGCTGTCGGGGGATGGCAGCCGGTTGTTTGTCGCGTGCGCGAATACCAACGCCGTCTGGGTTGTGGATCTGGCAACAAAGGCCGCGAAGGAACAGATATCGGTGGCGCTTTATCCGAACGCGCCTGTCGGAACGACGCCGAACAGTCTTGCGCTCTCTCCCGACGGGACGAAGATGCTGGTGGCCAACGCCGATAACAACACCGTCGCCATCGTCGATGTGGCGAGCCCTGGCGCGAGCAAAGTCCTGGGATGGGTTCCTGTTGGCTGGTACCCGACGGCCGTTTCGTTTTCGCGTGACGGATCGCGTTTCTTCGTGTTGAACGGCAAAGGTCTCACGAGCGAACCGAATCCCCGCGGCCCGCAGCCGGGTGGCATCCGATTGGACGGGCGATATACCGGCAACATGCTGCAGGGGGCGCTCTCGGTCGTGCCCATGCCTGACGCCACGGCCCTGCAGGCTTTCACGCGACGTGTGCTCGACCTGACCCCCTACAAGGACACGACGCGACTGGCGCCGGCCGGAGCGCCGCTCGACAGTCCAATTCCTCGTCGCGTTGGTGGAACATCCCCGATCAAGTACGTCTTCTACGTGATTCGCGAGAATCGCACCTACGATCAGGTGTTCGGCGACATCGCGCGCGGCAATGGCGATCCGTCGTTGACGCTCTTCGGTGAGGAAATCACGCCAAACGCGCACGCGCTGGCGCGCGAGTTTACGCAGTTCGACAATTTCTATGTCGACGCAGAAGTGAGCTACGACGGGCACGCATTCTCGATGGGCGCCTACGCGACTGATGTGGCGGAGAAATTGTGGCCGACCAACTATGGCGGCCGAGGCACGCCCTACCTGAGTGAAGGCGGATTCAACCTTCGCGATCAATACGGCAACTTTTCCGCGCCGCCGCTTGGCTATCTGTGGGATTTCGCCAAGCGCGCGAACGTTTCGGTCCGCAGTTACGGCGAGTTCGCGTCCTGGCGGCGGCGTGGGGGAGAGGTCCGTGCCGACGTGCCGGGACTCGAGGGCCTTGTGCATCCCGCGTATCCGCCGTTCGATCTGGGTGTTTTGGATCAGCAGCGAGCGGACATCTGGCTCGAGGAGTTTCGTCAGTTCGAGCGCGACGGCAATCTGCCGCGACTGTCGATCATTCGGCTGGGGAACGATCACACCAACGGCACGACGCCAGGATCACCAACCCCGCGGGCGATGGTCGCCGACAACGACCTCGCGCTCGGCCGGATTATCGAGGCGATTACCCACAGCCGTTACTGGAAGGAATCGGCGGTTTTCGTGCTGGAGGATGATGCACAGAATGGTCCGGATCACGTCGACGCCCATCGGTCGGTTCTGCTTGCCGTGAGCCCGTTTTCTCGGAGACGATCGCTCGATAGCACGTTGTACACGACGTGCAGCGTATTACGCACCATGGAGTTGATTCTCGGTTTGCCGCCGATGAGTCAATATGACGCGGCCGCCACGCCGATGTACGGCGGGTTCCAGCCAACACCGGATCCCGCGCCGTTTACACACCGTGCGGTTCGTATTCCGCTCGATGAGAAGAACGACTGGTCGTCGCCGGGCGCCCGGGCCTCACTGCAGATGAACCTGCGCGATGCCGATCGGGCTCCCGAACTGGAACTGAACGAGATTCTCTGGCAGTCGATTCGCGGCGCCCACTCGGTCATGCCGCCGCCGCGACGCACCGGGTTCATTCGTTCGATTGAAGAGGAAGACGATGCAGGGGAAACGAAACGGGAGCGGGAGCGCGATAGCGAGCGGGAGCGCTAGTCGAAGTTCGAGCGCACGCGCGATACGCGTGCGACCGGCTCGCGGCGCTGACCGCGCATTCGTGCTCGACACTGCGGCGCGGCTGGCGGATTTCGGGCCGCCGTCGTGGCGCACGTCCGAGGAACTCGTCGAGGGAGAAGCGCGGACGCTGCGCGATTTCTTCGAGTCGCCCGACGATGGCACCCGCCTCCTCATCGCTGAAGCGGGAGACGGACGCGTCGGGTTCGTCCTCGTTGAGGAACTGCGCGACTACTTCACGCTCGAGCGTCACGGTCACGTCGGGATTCTCGCCGTCACGGCGGGGGCCGAAGGGCGTGGCGCCGGTGGCGCACTCTTACGGGCCGCCGAAGCGTGGGCTCGCGATCGAGGCTTCCGCACGTTGACGATCAACGTATTCAGTGGCAATCACCACGCCCGCTCGGTTTACGAACATTTCGGGTTTGAGGAAGATACGGTCAAGTACATCAAGCGCATTTGAGTGCCAGGGGTGCCAGGGGTGCCAGGGGTGCCACGGGTGCCACGGGTGCCACGGGTGCCAGGGGTGCCACGGGTGCCACGGGTGCTTCGGAGCACACTCAGCACGCGTGGCACTCAATGCACTCGCGGCACTCAGGGCACGCGTGGCATTCTAAGCACCTTGGCACTCTGAGCACCCGTGGCACTCTGAGCACCCGTGGCACTCTGAGCACCCGTGGCACTCTGAGCACCCCGGGCACCCTTGGCACTCTGGGCACCCCCGGCACCCCCGGCACCCCTGGCACCCCTGGCACCCCTGGCACCCCTGGCACCCAAGCCTTCTCACTCGACCGCGAGCGCTACCACAGGGTCGATTCGTGTGACCCGTCGCGCAGGGAGAAAGCTTGCCACCAGCGCCGCGACCGCGAGCGTGACGACGACGCCGATGAAGACTGCGGCGTCGCGCGGGTTGACGTGATACAGCACCGGTTGCAGTTTGTCTGAGACGAGGAGGGCAAGTATCAGCCCGAGCAAAAGCCCCACAGCCAATTGCACGACACTTCTCCGCATTACCAGCACAATCAACTGTGTTCCCTGGGCACCGAGCGCTGACCGCACACCCATTTCGCGCGTGCGTTGCGTGACGGCGAAGGACATCACGCCGTAGAGACCGGCTGCTGCCAGGAACAACGCACAGAATCCGAAAATCATGAAGAACGTCCCGAAGACGGTGTAGAACCAGGTCTGACGTTCGATGACTCGCTGCAGCGTGCTCACTTCGTAGATCGCGAGCTCGGAATCGAGCGATGCGACGGCACTCCGGACCGACGGCGTCAGGGTCGCCGCGTCGCCGCGCGTCCGCAGCGCAATCCGGACGCCATTGGCGACGTCGCTTTGCGGAATCGGAATGTAGTAGCCCACCGGGCTCGCGTTGTTCCGGCCGATGCCCTCCATGATCAGGTCCGGCACGACGCCGACGATCGTTAACCACGGCTCCTTCGCGTTTGGTCGGATCCGTCGCATTTGATGGCCGATGGGGTCGACGTTGGGAAAGTGCGCCCGGGCAAACGATTGATTGACGATCGCGACCGCCTGGCTCGATGCGGTATCAGCGATGGTGAACTCGCGGCCGCTCAGAATCTGTGTCTGGAACGTGTGGAAGTATCCGGCCGTCACGATACCTTCACGCGCCAGTGGATAGTCGGACTGCTGCGCGTAGGCCTTGCCCTCGATCTGCACGGGAATGGTGCCGTTGCCCGCCGCAGGCAGACCGTCCGACAGTGTGGCGGCTTCGACTCCCGGAACCGCCTGCAATCTCGGAAGCAGTTGCTCGAAAAACCTGATGCTCGAGGCGACATCCGGATAGGTGGTGCGAGGAAGATCCACGCGCGCGGTCAGAATGTTCTCGACCGTAAACGGCATGTCGACGTTCTTCAACTGTACGACACTCTTGATCATGAGTCCCGCGGCGATGAGCAAGCCGCAGGAGACGGCCAGCTCGGCCACGACCAGGCCGTTGCTGAATCGGCCGAGCCGTCCGCTGGTCGCCGACCGGCTGTCGTCTTTGAGCGCCGATCCCGCGCTCACTCGCGCGGCGTGGAGTGCCGGCAAGGTACCTGCGAAGACACTCGCGATCACGATCAGGCTGATGACGAAAAACATCACGCGATAATCGAGATCGAAGGTGATCCAGAAGGGCGGAGGATCCGCCGCGAGCGCCCGGACAAACCAGCGCACGCCGAGGACGCTCAGCCCGATGCCAATTGCGCCTCCGGCAATCGCGAGCACCAGCACTTCCGTCAAGTGCTGCCGCACGACCCGGTATCGTCCGGCACCGAGCGCCATTCGTACCGCGACTTCGCGTCGCCTGAGTGATGCGCGCGCAACCAGCAGGTTGGAGACGTTGACGCATGCGATCAAAAGGACGCCAACGCCCGCGCCAAGCATCGTGTAGAGAAGCGCGTAGATTTCCGGTCCCAGGGCAGTTCGTGTGTACGGCACGACGTCAGCGCGCCGGCCACGATTCGTTTCCGGAAACTCCTGTTCGAGCTGTCCGGCAATCGTGACCGCCTGGATCTTCGCCTCATCGATGCTGACGTCTGGTTTCAGGCGCGCGATGACCTGATAGAACGGTTCTTCGCCGCGCTTCTTCGCGTCGGGTTCGATCGCGAGAGGTGTCCATAGAGATTCACGAATCGGGAAGCCGAACTTCTCGGGCATGACCCCGATAACTGTGCGCTGCACGCCGCCGGCGCGAATGCTCGTGCCGACGACATCCGGTGAACTACCGAAGCGATCGCGCCACAAGTTGTAGCCGAGTAGGACGATTGGCTCGGCGCCGACCCGGTCGTCGCCTTGCTGAAATCCCCGGCCGAGGATCGGTCGCACACCCAGCGCTTCGAAGGCAGCGACGGTGAGTAAGCCGCCGCTGAATCGTTCGGGGCGCCCTTCTTCGGTCGAGAGATTCATCGGCGCCGACCCGTACTCGCCGAATTTTTCGAACGAAGTCTGTCGCGCTTTCCAGACGACCAGGTCGCGGACGCTAATCGGCTGCTGCGGCTGATTTTGAGACGGGTTCGTGCCAACGACGGCGACAATCCGATCGGCATCGGGTACGGGCAACCCTTTGAACATGCCGCCGTTGATGATGCAGAAAACCGTTGTGCTGAGACCGATGCCGAGTCCGAGGGTCAGGATGGCGACGACTGACAGCGTTGGATACTTCACGAGCATCCGCAGCCCGGATCGAATGTCGGTGACGAGTTGGCCCATGGCGATGACGAACGACCATGAATCGTCCGTAGGCTGCTATTGTCGCAGATCAGCCGCCGGATCGATCCGTGCGCCGTAGCGGTCGCGTGAGGCAGGTGGGCCCGCCGCCCCCTTTCAGGCTGATATTGTCGCCGTCGTACTCGAACACCTCGACGTGCGCGGCTTCCAGCCGCCGCCGTGTCATCGGGTTTCCGCTCAGCATCAGCACGCGCCGCGGTGCCATCGCGAGAACGTTCGCGCCCATGGTCGCGAACTCGTCGTCAGGAACTTCCACGAGCGAAATGCCTCGATCGAGCAAAAACTCACGGAATGGAACCGGCATCAGCGGCGAATAGACCACCGCCAGATCGCGATCGACCGGGCTGATGATGGACATCAGATGGAAAACGTCTGCGCTGCCACGCCAATGCGGCAGCGGCACCACGATCATTTGATCGATGTCATTCTGAAGAAGGGCTCGAAGCTGCGTGATTCCCGCATCGTTGGTCCGGTATCCGCGTCCAACGACAATCGTGCGCCGATCGAGCCACAGGACGTCGCCACCTTCGAGGTGGCCAGGCGCGACGATCGAGCCAACGACCGGGTAATTCATCGCTCGAAACGCGGCGTCCTGCGCCGCGGACTCGCTCTCGCGAGCTGGTTTTCCCATGCGACAGAGGATCGCCCCGCGCTCGCACACGACCGACGCGTCTCTCACATAAATCGAATCAAGCGTCGTCTCATTTGACGCGGCTAAAAAATCCAGCGCGACCCCGCGTCCGTTGAGTAACGACACGAATTGATCGTACTCAGCGACCGCCGTCGCGATGTCCGGAGCTGCCGTGAAATTGAGCGCGCGCCATTGCCCGTCAATGGTTGCCGCGTCGCGAAAGGCGTCGCGTGGATGTTTAAGGAGAATGCGAGTGATTGCGCCAGTCTCGGACTGCGCCGTCTCGGTCACGTGCGGATCACCCAGACGTAAACCGGGAGACCCGCCAGCAGCAGCAGGAATCCCCAGTAGACCACGTCAGCGCCAGCTCCGCCGATCGCCCACAGCGAGTAGGCGAAGGCGAGGGCGGAAATGACCTGGGTGCCAGGGGTGCCGGGGTTTCTGCTGACAAACCCAGCGAGCGAACAAAACACGTACGGGATCAGCGTGCTCAGGGTGGAGAGCAGGATCACGAACGTGAACAGCGATACCAGCCCGCGGGTGTAGTTCATCGCGATCAGTGTGGTCGACAAGATGCTGCCGATGACCAGACCGAAGGCCGGTGCGTCAGTGGATGACCGGCGCCGAAAGATCGACGGGAACAAGCCGTCTTCGGAAACGGCGAGTGGAAGCTGACCGACGATCAGGATCCACCCGTTCAGGGCACCCAGGCACGAGATCGCCGCACCGAGCGAGACGAACGCGGCACCGCCATTCCCGACAAGTATGCGCGCTGCTTCGGTGTACGGAGCAGTCGTCTGGTTCAACACTGCCGGGGGCACGGTGCCCATGACCGCGACCGTCCCGAGGATGTAGACGGCTGCTGCGAGCAGGGTTCCGATCACCGTGGCGCGCGGAATTGTCTGTTCTGGACGGCGAATCTTCGCTGCCGGAATCGTGGCGCACTCGAGGCCGAGGAAGGCCCAGAGCGTCAGAGTCGCCGTTGCCGTGACACCGTGTGCGATGGCTCGAGGGCTCGAGTCAGACACGGCGAAGTGGTCGCCGTTCAACACGAACATGCCGCCCACACCCACCATGACAAGCGGCAGGATCTTGAGCACGGTCGTCGTGACCTGAACGACTCCTGCGGTCCGCACGCCGCGAAAATTCACGGCGGTCAGCGCCCACAGCGCGATGATCGCGAGACCGGCGCTGGAAGCCGGATTGCGCACGATCGAGGGAACGAACGGGTCGAGATAGCCAACGAACGCCACCGACAGTGCCGCGTTGGCGCACCACACAGAGATCCAGTAGCCCCACGCAACGATGAACCCCGCCAGGTCACCAAATGCCGCCCGCGTGTAGGCGTAAGGCCCTCCCGTCGCGGGATTGGTCGCCGCCAGTCGCGCAAACACGAGCGCGAGGAGCACGGCGCCCGCCGTCGACATCATCCAGCCGCCCAGACTGATCGCGCCAAACGGTGCGAGGGACGCGGGAAGCAGGAAGACGCCGGAACCGACCATGTTGCCCATGACAAGCGCTACGGCCATCCAGAATCCGAGCGGCGCTCGCTCGGTGTGCACGTCCTGGGCTGCTGCGATCTCGGTCACCACCGCGAGTATGTCAGAATCGAGGCGTGGTCTCGATCCTCCGCAAAGAACGCCGCGTCGTCGAGCACTTCCGCGCGGTCGGCGCGACCTCGCCGGCGACCGCCAGGCGACTCGACGATCTGCACGAGCGGCACACTCTCGGGTTGCGACGGCTGCGCAACCGTGCCGTCATCCGGGAATCAAGCCCGGAGCACTTCTATCTCGACGAGGAAGTCTGGCACGCCCTCGGACGGACGCGCCGTCGCGTCAGCATCGTCGTCCTGGTGCTGATCGTCCTCCTCATCATCGGGGTCCTCGGAGTGAGCCGGTTGATCGCGCCATCGTAGCGCGTCAACTCGCTTTGATTACTTTGTCGGGATGAGGGCGTCGCGGACGGCGACGCGTCGGTAGAGTTCCCAATCGGTGGCTGGATTGCCCTCGAGAAACAAGTGACCGATGGCGTTGTGCGTATCGCCAGCCGCCGCCGTCACGACGATCGTGTCGAAGGGCGTCGAGCGCGCGCGCCCCGGGATATCGACGGTGTAGTCGGTGAGGCCTGGTTGGCGCCGATGCTCGGGGATTGGACCAAGCTCCAAGGTGCTGACGATGTGACTTCCGGACAGGAACGTCAGGACGTACCGATCGTCGGAGTCGAGTGTCACGTCCAGGTATCGCCGACCCGCGCGTGGCGGACAGTCGATGGCGAGCGGCCCCACCAGCACGCGGTTTCCCTGCGCATCGTACGCCGACCCCACCTGCCGAATCGTTGACAGCTCACCGAGCGGCACGACCGCTCCAGCGTGGCGGTAAAACTGGCGGTTCAAGTTTCCACTCGGACCGCGGAGGTTCATGGCCGCGATTGCCGAGAGTCTCTCACGCGTGAACAATCGATCGGAACGCGTGATCAGGCGGAGCCGATCGTAGAAGCGATGAAGCTCTGGATCGCGGAGTTGATTGCTTGACGTCTCGAGGCTCCCGCGATAGCCCTCGGGGATCATGCGCCGATAGTGGCCGGTTCGCCACTCGGGGTTGAAGACCGCGGGCAGTCTTGCAAGCAGAGGATCGGCGAGCGCGCATTCATCGAGCAGGTGCACGTACGGACCCAAATCGAGACCGGCGGCGCCCATCAGGCCACATGCGTTGACGACGTTCCTTCGCGTTCCATGCCACGGCGACGATGGCCAATCCGGATCGCGAAACGTGCCGCGCTTTGCCAGCGTCAGAGACCGATCGTGAAAGTACACAGCGCGCTCGTCCACGATCCCGCTCGGCTTTGGCGCCGCGTCGACGTTCCGACTGTTGCTCCACAACGGCACGTGCGTCGCCGTGCAGCCGACGACCAGTAGCGCTCCTGCAGCCGTGGCCCACAACCGCTTCGACGCACCGACCAGCATCCGGGACATCAGCAGCACGCTGGCAAAAACCGGAAGCGCCAGAAATCGGCCGCTCATGAAATCGCCGCCGATCGAAACAACGTACCCGAGGTAGAGAACGACCCCTGCCGCCAGCGCGCGGGGCGCAAGCGTTCGATGAAACGCGGCAACGACGACGGCGATCGCGATGGCGGTGAGCGTAATCGGATCCCGATCGAGAGAATCGAGAAGGTAGAGAACGCCTTGCACGTGTAACTCCCCCGAATCGATTCCGGTTGCCAGCTTCGCATACGCGGTGTTTGGAAAGGGAAAGCCGTAGTAGACGAGTGCGAAGATCGTCCAAACGAGTGCCGGCAGGCTGCCGACGGCAATCGACTGCAGAAGCGCACGCGCCGTACCGGCACGCCAGCTGGCGACGACGAGAAGCGGTACGACGACGAGCACGGCATCGGGCCGGGTCAGATAGAGAAGCGATGCGAGTGTCCACAGCAGCGTCAGTCGCCGGACGGTGGACATCGTCTGGGTGAGAAAAACAGCGACGAACGCCGCGACCAGCCCGTTCGCCAGGGGATTCTCGAGTCCAGACGTTGAGAAGTCGACGAATGCCGAGGAGAAGAGCAGAACGACCGCCCCGGTCATCGCCTGAAACGCCGAGACCGCACGCGTCAATGTCAGCCAGAAAACGAGCACCGACAGGATCATTGCGAGAGCAAATGTCGTGGTGTAGACGTTGCCGATGAGGAGATAGCCAACGGTCAGCAGTCCCATCCAGAGTGGATGTGTGAAGGTCTGCACGCGTTCGGCGATGTTGAACGTCAGCCCGAACCCGTGCGTCACATTCAACACCGTCCGCAACGTAATGGCGGCGTCGTCGGTGATCCAGGCCGTGCGGAAAAGGATGACCGCGAAAATGATCGTCGCGATCGCACTCAACGTGCGACGGAGCGGGAAGGATGGCTGGTCGATGAAGGAAGTATACAGGCTCACCACAGGGTGCGCGCAGGGTACTGCGTGACGAGCGGATCGGGCGTCACGATTGTGAGCCCGTGCACGATCGCCTGGCTGACCAGCATTCGATCGAATGGATCGGCGTGCAGCGCCGGCAGCTTGACCACGTGAATTGCTGACTCTTCATCAATCGGCAGAGACGAGATGCCGTAGCGCTCACGTGCCGCAGCAATGAGCCGATCAGGTGGAACCGGCAGTCGCAGCGCACCTTTCGAGAACTTCACGGCGATTTCCCAGACCGACGCGGCGCTCAGCCACAAATCTCCCGTCGTGACACTCGAGCTGACGCGCGCCGACAACTTTCGTTCTCCAGTGATCAGCCAGAGAAGCACACACGTGTCGAGGAGTACTTTCACGAGCGTGCCTTCCGCTTCGTCCGCCTGGCGGTTCGCGCGGCGTACGTTCCCCGCGGTTCCGCCACTTTCAGCCCGTTCGCCTGGATGCCCTCCCACGCGGCGATCTCGTGGTCGGGCAAGGGATCGAAGAACGCCGCCGTCACGAACGTTTCCCCTGGATACATGGGCGTCAAGTCGCGTGATGCGCTCCGCACCTGCTCGACCGGCCGCAGTTCCGCCACGGGCTGGTTGTGTTTACAAATCACAACCCGTTCCCCTTTTAACGCCGCTTCGAGATACTCGGACAGCTTGGTTTTGGCTTCGTAAATATTGACCATAATCATGACCATATTATAAACCATTTCCAAGCACACACGTCCACGCGCGGAGTCCGACAGGCGAACTCCCGCGGGCGAAATCCGTGGTATTTTCGCTGCCCGACGGGTCTTCTCGTCGCCTTGCAAGATTGTTCAACTGGAGGAAAGGAATGAGTGTTTCAATCCGCTGGGCGCTGGTGCGATGTTGCGGCGCGGCGGCGATTGTCGTGGCGGCGGCGGGCGCCGGCTCGACGGGCATCTTCGCCCAGGCGAAGCCGTCGGTCCCTGCGCAGAAGCTTGATGCCGACTACACGGCGAAGATCAAAGCGGCAACCGCCGATCCGCGCATCCTGACGGAACTCGTCGACCACATGCCGGCGTCCGACAAGGTGCCCTCTCCGCTGAAGTTCTTCGGCTACATCCCCGGCGAACCGGGCCACATGACGTATTACAAGGACATCGCGCGCTATCTGGACGCGCTCGACAAGGCGTCGGAGCGAGCGACGATGTTCAAGATTGGCGTGAGCGATGAGGGTCGTGACATGTATGCGATGGCGATCGCCGACGAAGCGACCGTCAAACAGCTCGACAAGTATCGCCAGATCACCGCCGAGCTCACTGATCCCCGAAAGCTTACAGAGGCGCAGGCCAAGCAGCTCATCGCGACCGGCAAGCCGATCTACTTCGCGTCGGGCAGCATCCATTCACCCGAGACCGGCAGCCCGGAAATGCTGATGGAACTCGCGTATCGACTCGCGGTCGAGGAGTCCCCATTCATTCAAACGATTCGCAACAACGTCATCTTTGTGTTTACGCCTGCGAGCGAAGTCGATGGACGCGAAAAGCAGGTCGATAACTTCATCGCGCAGCAGAAAGGACAACCGGCGCCGTCGATGGTGTATTGGGGGAAGTACGTCCAGCACGACAACAATCGCGATGGCATTGGCGTCGGCCTGCGACTGACACAGGTCATGCTGAAGACCTTTCTCGATTGGCACCCGACCGTCTGGCACGACCTCCATGAATCGGTGACGCTGCTCTACACGTCAACCGGCACAGGCCCCTACAACTCGGTCGTCGATCCAATCCAGATCAACGAGTGGTGGCTGCTCGCGCAGACCGAGATCATGGAGATGACCAAGCGCGGCGTGCCCGGGGTATGGACCTACAACTACTACGACGGGTGGGTGCCAAACTACATGTTCTGGATCGGTGTGACCCACAACTCGATCGGGCGGTTCTACGAAACGCAGAGCTTCGGGGGCGCGGCGAATCGGCCGCTTCCGGTGCAGCAGAGTCGAGAATGGTATCGGCCGAACCCGACACCACCCGACATGCAGTGGGGACCGCGCAACAACGTGAACATGCAGCAGAGCGCGCTGCTTATCGCGTTGAATACGGTGGCGAAGAATAAGGAGACGTTCCTCGAGAACTACTACATCAAGAACAAACACACCGTCGAGCGAGGGAAGACGCAGGCGCCGTATGCGTATGTGATTCCGGCCAAGCAGCGCCGTCGCGTCGAAGCCGCCGAGTTGATGAATCTCATCCGCCGCGAGGGAGCGGAGGTTCATACCGCCAACGCCGCGTTCACGATTGGCACGACCGACGTCGCGCCAGGCGACTATATCGTCCGCATGGACCAGCCCTACAACGCGATCGTGGAGACGCTGCTCGGCGTCCAGTTTTATGCGCCCGAGAACCCGCGTCCGTACGATGACACTGGATGGGCGATTCCGCTGGTGCGGAATCTGAAGACGTCGCGGGTCGAAGACAAATCGATCTTCGACAAGCCGATGACGCTCGCGACCGCCGACTTCAGGATTACCGGTGCGATCGCGGGCTCAGGGCGGATCCTCATCGTCGATCACACCACCGACAACACGCTCGTCACCTTCCGATTTCAAAATGCGGGCGTGAAGATGTCGGCGGCCGAGAAGGAATTCGATGCAGCCGGACACCATTTCGCGCCGGGTGCGTTCGTCATCACCGACGGCAATCGGGCGGCCCTCGAGCAATCGATTACGGACCTCGGCTTGTCGGCGTGGGCCGTCGACGCGGCGCCGAACGTGCCGATGCACGATCTCGACGTGCCGCGTGTTGGATACGTGCACACCTGGACGAGTACGCAGGATGAAGGGTGGGTGCGGCTGGCGTTCGACAACTTCAAGGTGCCGTACTCGTACTTCGCCGCACCAAAACTGCGCGAGGGCAACCTTCGCGCAAAATACGACGTCATCATCTTTCCGCATGCCGGCCAGGGTGGCTCCGCGCTGATCACCGGTGGGGTCCAGGGCAACGAACCGCGCCCTTACAAGAAGAGTGAACTGACGCCCAACGTCGGAGCCATCGACTCGACCGACGACATGCGCGGCTCGATTGGGATCGAAGGACTGATGGAGTTGTACAAGTTCGTCGAGCAAGGGGGCGTGCTCATTACCGAGGGGGCGACATCGACGGTCTTTCCTGAGTACAACCTCACGCCCGCGATCACCCTCGAAACGCCAGACAATCTCTACGTGCGGGGGTCGGTTCTGAAGACGATGCTCGGCGACAAGAACAGTCCGGTGCTTTACGGCTACGACCAGAACGCCATGGCCGTCTACTTCAATCAGGCGCCGGTGATGCGCGTTGGCGGCGGAGGCGGGTTCGCTGGCGGGCGGGGCGGTACCGGCGCGAACGTGCCACCGGTCGGCAACCTGACGCCGAATGCGGCGCCACCCAACTTGACCACACTCGACGGCGCGCCCGCGGCGGCGGCGACAGGAGGACGCGGCGGACGGGGTGGTGGTGCTGGACGCGGTGCCGCGCCTGCGCCAACCGCTCCGGCTGAAGGCGCGGCGGCCGAGCAGACGGCAGCGGCCGGTGGGCGTGGCGGCGGTCGAGGCGGCGGCCGGGGAGGATTTGGTGGCGGTAGCGCGGACGTGAACCCGCCACGCGTGCTGCTGTCATTCCCGACCAATCCCAGCGATCTGCTGCTGTCAGGGTTGCTGATTGGCGCCGACTCGCTCGCCGGCCGGGCGGTGTTGATCGACGCGCCGATTGGGAAAGGACACGTCGTGATGTTCGCCAGTCGGCCGTTCTGGCGCTGGCAGACCCAGGGCAACTTCTTCCTCGGATTCAACACGATTCTGAACTGGAACGATCTCGATGCAGGACGCAGCACGCCAAAGCCGGTGGGCACTGGCGCCCAAAAACCGTAAAAGGTGGCTGGCACCTTTCAGGGAAAGGTGCCAGCCACCTTTTACGGTTTTTGTCGTCGCGTTCGCGGTCGGCTGCGCGCTGTTCGCGCAGTCGAGCCCGAGCGGTTTCCTCGCGACGACGAAGAACGGCGAGTGGCAAAGCTACACCGGCGACACCCGCGGCTGGCGCTATTCGCCGCTCGATCAGATCACCGCCCAGAACTTCAACGACCTCGAGGTCGCGTGGCGGTTCAAGACCGACAGTCTCGGCACGCGCCCGGAATACAAACTCGAGGGCACGCCGCTGATGATCGGCGGCGTGTTGTACGCCACCGGCGGCACGCGTCGCGCGGTCTTTGCGCTCGATGCCGCGACCGGTGAACTACTCTGGGTGCACCGCTACCCGGAAGGGCCCCGCGGGGCGGCGGCGCCACGCCAGCTCTCCGGCCGCGGGCTCGCGTATTGGACCGACGGCCGCGGCGACCAGCGCATTCTCTACGTCACACCCGGCTATCGCCTGATCGCGCTCAACGCGAAGACGGGACAGCCGATTCCATCATTCGGCACCAACGGAGTGGTCGATCTCAAGGTCGGAGTCGTCTACGGCGCCGGCACGCAGATCGATCTGGAAACCGGGGAGATCGGTCTGCACTCGACGCCAACAATCGTGCACGACATCGTGCTCGTTGGCTCGGCGATGAAAGAAGGCATGACGGTCGTCACGAACAACAACACCAAGGGGCTCGTGCGCGCGTTCGACGTCAAGAGCGGCAAGCCGAAGTGGACCTTCAACACGATTCCGAAGCCGAACGAACCTGGCGGCGAGACGTGGTTGAACAACTCGTGGTCGACGACCGGCAACACAGGCGTGTGGACGCAAATCACGGTCGACGAGGAACTCGGGCTGGTGTACCTGCCGGTCGAGTCCCCAACCTCCGACTACTACGGCGCGAAGAGGCCAGGAAACAACCTCTACGCCGAGAGTCTCGTGTGCGTCGACATCAACACCGGAAAACCGAAGTGGCACTTTCAATTCGTGCATCATCCGATCTGGGATCACGACATGTCGTCGGCACCGCTGATTGCGGATGTGACGATTGATGGGAAGCCGCGCAAGATTGTCGCGGTGCCGAGCAAGCAGGCATGGCTCTACGTGTTCGATCGCGTCACCGGCGTTCCGATCTGGCCGATTGAAGAAAAAGCGGTGCCGAAGGGAGACGTGCCTGGCGAGTGGTATGCGCCGACGCAGCCGCATCCTCCAGCGTCGTTGATGTACGGCCGCAACGCCTTGAGCGATGACGATCTGATCGATTTCACGCCTGAACTGCGGGCGCAGGCGAAGAAGAATCTCGAGCGCTACAAGTGGTATCCGGGTGTTGTCTACAACCCACCGATTGTCGGCAACGTCAATGGTCTGCTGGGCGCAATCAACATGGGGAACGCCAACGGTGGCACGAATTGGCCCGGTGGCGGTTACGATCCGGACACACACACCGTCTTTGCCCAGGCGGCAATGGCAACGATTGCCGCCGAGTCTGTTGCGCCGCCTCCGCCTGGCTTCTCCGATCTCGAGTACCAGGCCGGGGTCGTCGGGCAACCATTCCGTTTACGTGAAGCCGCAGGCACCGGCACGTACGCAGATATTCCCCAGCGTCCTACGGGACGCGGCGCAGTGGCGCCGGCGACGGGTCGTGGCCAGGCAGCCAGTACGCCAGCGGCAGCGCCGACGACCGCAGGCGGGGGACGGGCGGGTGAGGGAGGATTGACGATCGACGGCCTCTCGATCGTGAAACCGCCATATGGCGCGCTCGCGGCAATCGATCTCGAAAAGGGCCGCGTCAAGTGGCGCACGCCTCACGGCGACACACCCGACAACGTGCGAAGTCATTCACTGCTAAAAGGATTGACAATCCCGAAGACAGGGCAGAACAGCAGTGTGGGTCTGGTCATCACGAAGACGCTCGTTGTCCTCGGCGATCCGCAGGTAACCACGACGAGCGAGCATCCGCGCGGGGCGATGTTGCGCGCGTACGACAAAATCACCGGCAAGCAAGTCGGCGCCGTGTTCATGCCCGCACCACAAAGTGGGTCACCGATGACCTACCTGCTCGACGGCCGTCAATACATCGTCGTTGCTGTAAGCGGCGGGCCGTATTCGGGCGAGTACATCGCATACAGCCTGCCGCGCGACGCCACTGGCAAATGACACGATTCGGACAGCTGCTCGTGGTATTTGCGACAGTCGCGCTGGTGGCAATGACGATCCGCGCGCAAGAGAGAACGGTCTGGGACGGCATCTACACTGACGAACAGGCGACACGCGGCGAGGCACTTTACGGTGAGCACTGCGTCAGATGTCACGGCGCCACTCTGCAGGGCAACGGCGAAGGGGCAAAATCACTCACGGATGCGACGTTCAAGTCGACCTGGAACGGCATCTCGATGGGGGCCTTGTTCGATCGCGTCCGCCTGTCGATGCCGCAGGACAAACCGGGAAGCCTGACACGACAGCAGGTCGCCGACCTGCTCGCGTTCATTCTTCGTGCAAACAGGTTTCCCGCGGGCAAGGATGAACTGGTTCGTCAGACTGACTTGCTGAACGCGATCGTGTTCAAATCGGAGAAGTAGGATTCATTTCACATATTTCTTTAACGATTTCGATCCGACCTCCGCCCCGTAAATATTGCCCGCCGCATCGGCCGCGACGCCTTCGGCGGCGCTCGTATTGGTCGCCACCTCTACGGGATCCGGAATAAACGCACTCACCTTTCCATCGCTGATGCGGCCGACGCGAATGCCCCGCTTTTCCGCGCGGCTTCGGCCATTGCCCACCGAACCTGATTCGGAATCGGCCACGTAGATGACGTCGTTCTTGTCGATGTAGATGCCGCTCGGACGACTGAACTGTTTCCACTCCTCGATGAACCTGCCTTCCTGGTCGAGGATCTGGATACGGTTGTTGCTCCGGTCGCCGACAAACAGCCGTCCCTTCGAATCGAAGGCCAGCGCGTGCGGCTGATCGAACTCCACCGGTCCAGTGCCCTTCTTGCCGATGACCTTGATCAGTTTGCCGTCCTTTGTGAATTTCAGAATGCGCGCGTTTGCGCCGCCATGCCCTTCCGAGACGAAGATGTCGCCGTTTGGCGCGGTGACGATGTCGTTCGGCTGATAGAAGTAATCGGGGGCCGCAGCGCCTCCCGGTTTGCCGAGCGTCATCAGGAGCTTGCCATCGGGACTGAACTTGAAGACCTGATGCCCCTTCGTTGCCCCCGGCGCCGGCCCTGTGCGCTCGGCGGCGGCCGTTGCGACACCAGCTTGCGCCGGCGCGTTGTCCTGACCGTCGGTGATCCAAATGTTTCCGTCGCCATCGACGTGAATACCGTGGGGAAAGATCAGCATCCCGGCGCCGAAGCTGGTCACCACTGCTCCGTTGGCGTCGAATTTCAAAATTGTCGGAAGACTCGAGAGCTCACCGGTTGAACGATTGAGGCAGGTGTTTGCACCGCAACGCTCGGCAACCCAGATCGATCGCCCGTCGCGATCGATATCCACGGCGCTCGTCGACCCCCACGATCGCCCTTCCGGCAATTTCGCCCAACCTTCGATCGTGCGATAGGGATTCTGCTGCGCCGCCAGTGAGATAGCGAGTGTCAGTGCTGCGATACTTGTGAACGCAACTCCCGTCCTGCTGGGCATGGCCGGGAATGTACCACGGTCTCTTGCGGTTGAGCGTCATATCATTCGTTGACGGTCTCCCGATACCGACTTAGAATCCACGCGGCAGGCGGATCCGCGGAGGAACACGGATCATACTAGCCACGGAAGAACACGAATTGACACGGATTGGGGTAACGATCTGAGCGGGACGAGAGACGTCGGATCCGTGTTCATCCGTGTTTTTCCGTGGCCAGGACCGCTGCGTCTTTCCGTGGCAAAACCCGCCTTGTTTATCGGTGGCTCGTGGCCTCATGTGGCTGAGGAGGTTTCATGTCCGTGTCACGCCGCGGGTTCCTGAGGGGAACGGTTCTTCCGTTATCCGGTACCGTCGTCGCCGCGCGCGGCATGGAGGCGTATCAAGCCGAGGCCACGCAGGAGCGCAGCGGACGCTCGCTCGTGCCGCCGGGTGTTACCGAGATCCGCATCAGCAGCAACGAGAATCCGCTCGGGCCCGGCAAGGCGGTGCTCGACGCGATTCTCGGCAAGTTCCCCGAAGCAGGCCGCTATCCGTTCAACAGCACTCCGAACGACGGCGCCCTGACGGCGGCGATCGCTTCGAAGTTCAAAATCAAGTCGGAGAATATCGTCCTCGGCGGTGGTTCCCAGGAAATCCTGAAGAACGCGGTCCGCGCCTTTACGACCCCCTCGCGTGGGCTGGTCACCGGCGCGCCATCGTTCGAAAACTGTCCGGGCGTGGCGAAGAAGCTTGGTCATCCGATTAAAGAGATCAAAGTCGATTCGATGTTCCGCCTGGATCTCGACCCGATGATCGACGCCGCGAAGGGCGCAGGTCTCGTCTTCTTGAACAATCCGAACAATCCCACCGCGACCGTGCATGGTGCCAAGGTCGTCGCCGATTTTGTCTCGCGCGTGCGGCGGTCATCGCCGGATACGGTCATCCTGATCGACGAGGCGTATCACGACTACGTGACCGATCCGTCGTACCAGAGTGCGATAGCGATGGCGCTGGAAACGCCGAACGTGTTCGTGACGCGGACGTTCTCCAAGGCATACGGAATGGCTGGCATGCGCGTCGGGTATGCGATCGGCCGTGCGGAAACGATGAAGCCGCTCGAAAAGCTGAAGATGCCCTACAACGTCAGTGTGTTCGGCGTCGCCGCTGCGATTGCCGCGCTCGGCGATGGCAAACACATCGAGGTCGAGCGAGAGCGGAACACGAAGGTGCGCGCGTACACGATCAAAGCACTCGACGAATTCGGCTGCAAGGCGGCCGAGTCGCAAGCCAACTTTCTCTTCGTCGATATCGGCCGGCCCGCGAAGGAGTTTCGCGAAGCATGTGCCAAGCAGGGGGTCGTCGTCGGACGCGACTTCCCGCCGTTCGAAAAGACTCACGTTCGCATTTCAATCGGGACGATGGAAGAGATGCAGAAGGCGGCAGCGGTGTTCCGAAGTGTGCTCCGGCCGGTGCCGACATCGACAGGCGCACGAATCGAGGAGGGATCATGGCGCTGACGCGACGCGGATTCGTCCAGGCGGCCGGAATCGGCGCAGCAGGCGCGTTTGCGCACGGGTGGATTGGCGCGCGCGGCCGGGAAAATGCGCTGTGGTCAGCTGTCGAGCCGACACTCCACGCCGTTGAGTCCGGCCTCATCGTCCTTGCCAGTAATGAAAACCCACTCGGTCCAGGCGCCCGAGTGCTCAACGCGGTCAAGGCGGCATTCGGCGACGGTGGGCGCGCGCCAGGGCGCTACTCGAATGCCGGGCGGGATCTCATCGACGCGATCGCGAAAAAGCAGGGGGTGAAACCCGAGAACGTCGTGCTCGGTTGCGGCTCGACGCAGATTCTCCGCTCCGCCACGCATCTCTTCACGGCGAAAGACAAGCCGCTCGTCGGGACGATCCCGACGTACGAAGAATGCGCAGGCTATGCCGAGATGATGGGACATCCGGTTCGACCGGTTGCGCTCGATGCCGACTTCAAGATCGATCTCGACAAGTTCGCCGAGGCGGCAAAGGGCGCGGGCCTGGTCTTTTTGTGCAATCCCAACAACCCGACGGCGACCTATGTGGGCGCACGCGCGACGCGCGAATACTTTGCCAGGGTAAACCGCGAGTCACCCGACACGACGATTCTCGTCGACGAAGCCTACTTCGACTATGTCACCGATCCGGATCACGACACCCACATTCCGATCGCCGTCGAGAACCCGCGGATCGTTGTCGCGCGGACCTTCTCGAAAGCCTATGGCATGGCCGGCCTGCGTCTGGGCTATGCGATCGGTCATAAGGACACGATCAAGAAGATGGCCGATTGGGATGGCGGCACGGGAACCGGTTCGCTCAACGTGCTCGCCCTGCACGCCGGCCTTGCCGCGATTCAACAAAACGCGTCGTTCACCGCCGATGAACGCGCGCGCAACAAGGCGGTGCGGGATTTCACGATGAACTGGTTTGCGGAACGCGGCATGAAGCCGACCGATTCACAGGCGAACTTCATGTTCGTCCACATTGGCCGGACGGCGAAGGAATTCCGCGAGGCGTGCCGCAAGAAGGGCATCGCCGTGGCGCGTGATTTCCCGCCGTTCGAGAAGACACACTGCCGGTTGTCGTTCGGGACGATGGAGGAGATGAAGAAGGCGGTGGCAGTGTTTGGAGATGTATTAGGCAAGAAAGCTAACGCGGCGTAGGCCACACCGTGCCCTGATCGAACCTGGTCACCGGCGCGAGCCCCTTGTAAACGAACTTCTGCACTCGACGTCCTTCGTACGTCTCGGTCGTAAAGATGTTTCCCTTCGAATCGGTCGCGATGCTGTGAACGGCGAAGAACTGCCCTGGCTGCCGCCCGCCATCGCCAAAGGTTGTCAGAATCTGTAGCGATTCGCGATCCATCACGTAGATCTTTTCGTTCTTGCCATCCGCGAGGTAGAGATACTTCTGCTGCGGGTCCTTTGAAAACGCGATATCCCACACCGAACCGTCGCCGAGTGTTCGCTTCGCGATGAACTGTTCCTTCACGAACGTGCCGTCTTTCCGAAACACCTGGATGCGATCGTTGGGCCGATCGCACACGTAGACCAGCCCGTCGTTTGACAGCTCGGCGCAGTGGACAGGCGTGCGGAACTGCTGTGCCGGGGCCGCATTTGGATCGTAGGGGCCCAGGTTCGTATCGTCCGGTTTGTTTCCGTACGCGCCCCAGTATCGTTTGAACTTCCCCGAATCGGCATCGATGACGGCGACGCGCTTGTTGCCGTACCCATCGGCGACGAAGGCCTCGTTCTCTTTTGGATCGACGAAGATCTTGGCGACGCGTCCGAAGTTCTCCGTGTCGTTGCTGCCTTTGCTTTGTCCCTGGCGGCCGAACTGCATCAGAAACCGTCCGCTCTTGGTGAACTTCAGGATGTGCGAGTCCTTCGCGTCGTTGCCGCCAATCCAGACGTTGTCCTTGTCGTCGACGAAGATGCCGTGATTCGACGCAGGCCACTCGTAGCCCTGGCCAGGCCCACCCCAATGGCCAACGAGGTTGCCGGCCGGATCGAACTCGAGAACCCACGGAGCCTTTCGGCAGCACGCCGCAGTCGGCGGATTCTGATCCGCGGCCCCCTCGATGGCATTCACTCGGTCGGCGCGATGCACGATCCAGACGTGATCCTGGGAGTCGATACCGAGACCGATCGTTTCGCCAAGAACCCAGTTGTTTGGCAGCGGCTTGGGCCAGAAGGGATCGACTTCAAATCGTGGCGCGACGACCCTGCCCTGCGCGCCGACCGCGCGATCCAGCGCCCATTCAGTCGCGCCGAGCACCAGGAGCGCAGTGAGGAACGTTCCGCCGACCAACATGTC
>Ga0207701_10000774_pt1 | contig 33854 bp, 29 predicted proteins | sample KBSSwiSSwithPhiX_FD_184294 | JGI IMG/M metagenome (GOLD analysis project Ga0207701, IMG submission 184294) | Switchgrass rhizosphere bulk soil microbial communities from Kellogg Biological Station, Michigan, USA, with PhiX - S5 (SPAdes) (version 2) | ecosystem: Environmental > Terrestrial >... | reverse complement strand
CGGCGACCGTTCCAACATCGTCTGGGCGACGGGGGACCGTCGCAACATCGTCTGGGCCACCGCCGACCGTTCGAACATCGTCTGGGCGACCGCGCTGGGCGAGAACCTGGTTTGGGGCAATGACTGCGGCGGCGACGATTGCCAACGCCGGATCTGGGGCCTCGACGAAGACGGTGCTGTGTGGGGTACGGGCACAGCGTCCGATAACGTCGTGTGGGCCACTGCCGACCGTCGGAACATCGTCTGGGCGACCACGGACCGCCGCAACATCGTGTGGGCCACGGGCGACCGACGCAACATCGTGTGGGCTACGGCGGATCGCCGCAACATCGTCTGGGCGACGACAGACCGTCGCAACATCGTCTGGGCAACCGGTGCGGAAGGCGCAGAAGCCGTCTGGGCCGCCAGCGCACCGGACGCCATTCTCTGGCCTGAAGGTTCCCACTGAGTCGGTATTGCTTTACGACGCCCGAGAGGAGCAACAATGAGAGCACGCGTAACGATCATCTGGCTGCCGGACAGTTCCCGGTAGGACCGGTTCGATGACCCAGCTGTCTCTCTGGCTGATGGCCAGCTTGCTGCTGGTGTCGGGAGCCGTGTGTCTCCTGGCTCTGCGGATGCGGAGCCGCGTCGCGGCGGAGCGCGAGCGCACCGACCGCACGTCGAGTTTGCACCTGGCCACGATGGAGGCGCTCGCGCTCGCCATCGAGGCCAAGGATCACACCGCGCACAATCACATTCGGCGGGTGCAGGTGTACTCGACTGGCCTGGCCAAAGCCCTGGGGATGGCCGACGCCGAGCTGCAGGCCGTGCAGACGGCGGCGCTGCTGCACGATATCGGCAAGCTCGCTGTGCCGGAGCACATTCTCGCGAAACCGGGCCCGCTCACGCCGGAAGAGTTTCAGAAGGTCCGCATTCACCCGCAGATCGGAGCAGAGATCATTGGCTCCGTTCCATTTCCGTACCCGGTCGCGCCGCTGATTCTCAATCACCACGAGCGGTGGGACGGCAACGGTTATCCGGCAGGACGAAAGGGCGAACAGGTTCCACTCGGCGCCCGCGTCCTCGGCCTGATCGAGTTCTACGATGCGCTCACCTCGGATCGCCCGTATCACAAGGCGATCACCGCCGAGGCAGCCGAGGCGCTGGTCCGCGAGGAATCGGGAAAGGCGTTCGATCCCGTCGTCGCCGAGACCTTTCTGCGCATTCTTCCCGAGCTCCGTCAGGAGGCGCGGAAGGCTGATATCGAGGCGCGCAGCTTCTCGTTGCCCTTCCACGATCCGACGGCGACTACGACCCCGAGCGAGACCTCGTCCAGCGAGCGGTCGCGGCATTCGGTGTTCGAGGACATCGCCGTCGCGCATCGCGAGATCTACGCGCTCTACGAAATCGCGCAAACGATGGGAACCAGCCTCGGCGTGTCCGACACGATGGCGCTCATCGCGTCGCGGCTGTCGAACCTCGTCCCGTTCTCAGGATGCGCGCTCTTCCTGCACAACGAGGATACCGACACGCTCTATTGCCGTTTCGCGACCGGCGCCGACGCCGAGCACATTCAGCAGCTCGCCATCAAGAGCGGACTCGGCCTGGTTGGCTGGGTGGCCCGCAATCGCCGGCCGCTGGTGAATGCGCGGCCTGGCGCCGACTTCGAGGCGACGGGATCGAATCTGCAAACCAGCCTGCAGTCGGCACTGGTGTGCCCGCTGCTGTTCGGCGACCGCCTGATTGGTGCACTGGCCGTCTATCATGTGAGCGCCAGCTTCTATCGCGACGACCATCGCCGCCTGCTCGATCGGGTCTGCGAACAGGCCGCAGCGGTGATCCACAACTCGATCATCTTCGAGCAGACACACGAGGCATCACTGACCGACCCGCTCACCGGGCTCCCGAACACGCGGTTCATGTTCATGCATCTCACGCGCGAGCTCGCGCGCGCCGAGCGTCTCGAGTCGGAAGTGTCGCTGCTGGTGATGGACATGAACGACTTCAAGGACATCAACGACACCTACGGACATCAGACCGGTGACCGCGCGCTGCGGGAAGTCGCCCAGGTCCTGCGCACGACCATCCGTCCGTACGACATCTGCGTGCGTTACGCCGGCGACGAGTTCATCGTCGTGCTCGCCGGCTGCGGCGCGGATGAGGCCGAGCACAAGCGGCGCGAGCTGCAGCAGGCGGTTGATCACCTCGTGTTCGAAGCGAGACCTCAGATGCCGCTCGCGCTCTCGATCAGCGCTGGCGCCGCGGTATTTCCGCAGGATGGCGACAGCTACGACGCGCTGCTGGCGACCGCCGACAGCCGCATGTACTCGGACAAGGCGATGCGCAAGCGCGATGCGTCGCGCCAGCTGAGCGCGGCAGGGCCCACCGACCGCCCGCATTGATCCACCCGCGGGGCGAGAGCGGCCCGCGCCTTCGTCAGGCTGGTTCGAAACGCGCGCCTCTTGCGCCGGCGCGAACCCTGGGACGAAACTGGAGTGGTGTCAGTCATCACGGCGCCGCTGCTGGAGGTTGTGCACGCCACGCCGCGCTCCCGACTCCTCGTCCTCGATGTCCACGATCGCGCGCTGACATTCGCCGCGGGCCAGGCGGTCCTCATCGGCGCCCCGGGGGCCGTCGAGCGGCGGCCGTATTCCATTGCCTCCTCTCCACAGCGCACGGACGACACCGGCCGGCTCGAGGTGCTCGTGGCCGTGGACGATGCCGGCCAGGCCGGACCGCATCTGCCTCAGCTCGCACCGGGAGTGGTCATCGAGATCGAGGGTCCGGTCGGCACGTTCGTGTTCCCTGAGGATTTCGCCGGGTCACGCGTCCTCTTCGTCGCCGGCGGCACGGGCATCGCTCCCCTCCGCGCCATGGCCGACCATCTGCTGCATACGCGACCGGGGTGTCATGTCTCCCTCCTTTACAGTGCGCGATCGCACGATGAATTCGCCTTCATCGACGAGCTCCGCCAGCATGCCCGCGAGCGGCGGCTGGAGCTCCATCAGACCGTCACCCGGGACGAAAGCACCACCTGGATTGGCGGGCGCGGCCGGATTGGGCAGGCGCATTTCGAAGCGGTCCTGCACGACCCCGCCAACACACTGTGTTTCGTCTGCGGTCCGGCGGCGCTGGTCAGCGAATCGGTGGGAACGCTGGAGGCACTCGGCGTGCCGGGGAGACTGATCAGGACGGAGGCCTGGGTGCGTCGGATGCCCGAGCACGCCTTCGAATCAGGGCACTGAGCTGCCGCGTGCTCGTCGTGCTATTGGGTCGGAATGATCTGCAGGGCGTCCTTCACTTCGCTGACGCCGTTGACACGGCGCGCGAGTGCCACCGCCTGATCGTGTTCCGCCTGACTCTTGACGCGGCCGCTCAGCGTCACGACGGCCTTGAAGGTATCGACGTCGATTCGAAGCCCGCCGACCGCCGGATCGTTCAGCATCGCCGTCTTGACCCGGGTCGTGATGGTGGTGTCGTCGATGGTCTCGGATATGGTCTTGCCGCACGCCGCGACCAGCGGCACGGCGATCAGGATCGCCAGCGTCCACGATCTCCAGCGGCTGAGCTCCTTCATCGAATCCCCCGCGCAACCGGCTGCAACTGACGTGCCCGGGGATTTTCGACTGCGATGATCTCGGGAGGCACCAGTGGGTGCCCATCGCGGCAATCGGACCGTCGACGTACGTCGCGGACTACATACCCGTCACGTGAAAGCCGGCGTCGACCATCAGGACTTCGCCGGTGATGCCGCGCGCCGCATCGCTCAGGAGAAACGCGGCGGCGTCGCCGACTTCGGCTGCATCGACGTTGCGTCGCAGCGGGGCGCGTTCGGGGTAGACGTGGAGGATGCTGGTGAAGCCCGAGATGCCGGCGGCCGCCAGCGTCTTGACCGGGCCTGCCGACACGGCGTTCACCCGGATGTTGCTCGGTCCCACATCCGCGGCGAGATAGCGGACCGTCGCTTCGAGGGCGGCCTTCGCCACACCCATCACTTTGTAATTCGGGAACACGCGCTCGCTGCCGAGATACGTCAGGGTCAGGATGCTGCCGCCTCCCCGCTTCTGCATCAGCGGCGCTGCGCCTCGGGCGAGGGCAATGAGCGAATAGGCGGAGATGTCCATGGCGAGACGGAATCCATCCCGGCTCGTGTTCACGAACGGCCCGACGAGATCATCGCGGGAGGCGAAGGCCGCGCCATGCACGACGAAATCGAGACCGCCGAACGCCTCGTCAACCTTGGCGAAGACCGCCTCGATGTCGGCGTCGTTGGCCACGTCGCAGGGCAACACCAGCGGCCGCGGATCGAGCCCGTCCGACAGCTCGTTCACGTGGTCTTCGAAGCGGCCCTGATAGGTGAGGGCGAGACGGGCGCCCCGCCGGGCCGTCGCCTGGGCAATGGCCCAGGCCAGCGAGCGCTTGTTCGCCACGCCGATGATCAGTCCGTGCTTGCCTGTGAAGTCGGTCATGAGTGAGTCGTTGTCAGTCCCGTGTTGCGCGGGGAAGTACCGGCAGAAATGAACAGCGCACCGCCGGGTCTCGAGCCGACACGCGAAAGAGCTGTCAGGTTGACGTCGTGTAGTGGTGCGGCGTCCGAATCAACGCCCACCGGCGAGGGATCGACGGTTATCGGCCCCGCTTGCGCCCCTGCCCACCGCCAGGACGGGAGCCGCCTCTGTTTGTCCCGAAGGGACGGCCGCCACGCTGGCCTGCTGCGTTCCCTGGCCGGTTGCCGTTTCGCTGACGATGACCCTCGCCCTCGTTGGGACCCGGACGGCCTGAGCCCTGGCGTGGCCCTCCCGCTCGTGCCGGCTGCTGACCGAATGACTGACCGGCCGGCCGCCCCTGCTGACGCCCTCCGCGGTGCCGTTGTCCGTTCCGCTGCGGATCGAACCGGCCGCCGGGGTTGTGCATCGTGAAGTCCGGCGCCTTGCGCTCGGGTGTCTGTCCTTCCGGACGCGGCAGGGTGGCGCGAATCAGGCGCCGGTGCACCGGCCCGTCATCGTCCAGCGGCTCCTCCGATTCGGACTCGGGCACGGCGTCGTCCTCTGCCGCCGCCATCAGCGGTGCCTCGTCGACGAACGTCTCGGCCTCAGGCAACTCCTCGAGAGATTCCTCGGATGTCGAATCGGTCATGCGTGCCAATGCGGCGGCCGCCTCGAGATCGCCGGCAGCGGAGTCCGCGGTCTTCTTCCGCCGCGAGAGCGGCACCTTGGCCTGTTTGTATTCGTGTTCCGCGTCGCAGGTCGTGCAGCGTGTCTGCTTTACCTCTTCTTCGATCATCGCCACCACGGCGTGGTTGGTGATGCGACGCTCACGCGGACAGTAGTCGTCGAGAATGTCACCGAGCCGAAGCCGGCGTTGCTGCATGAACTCCCCCGAAGCGCTTCCTTTCAGCTGGGATGGATGTCGGACAGGTGCGTGAGTCGGAGCAGTTTAACAGAGTCATATCGCAAAACCCAGCAGGGGCCGCCGCGGGCGCGCGCCCGCCTTGGGACCGGCGAGACGGCCGATGCGCCCTGCGCCACCCCGATGAGCGTCAGCTTTTTGCCTTCAGGGCCGCGCCCACGCGCCGGTACGCCTCCCGGAAGGAAATCCCCTCTCGTACGACCAGGGCATTCGCCTCTTCGGCGGCGTGAATCGCGGGATCGAGCTCGATGTTCTCGGGTCGGAATCTCATCGCGTCGATCGCCGGCGGCAGGATATCGAGGGTCCCGGCGGCCAGATCGATGCCGCGGAACAGCGGCACCTTCAGCAGCTGCAGATCGCGCTGATATCCCGAGGGCAGTTTGGCGCAGATACCGAGCGCTTCCGACAGGCATGCCTGGGCGCTGGCCGACCGCCCGCGAATCAGCTCGAACACATCGGGATTGCGCTTCTGCGGCATGATCGACGACCCGGTCGTGAATTCGTCGGGCAGCGAGACGAACGCGAACTCCTGCGTGTAGAACAGCAGGACGTCAGCGGCGAATCGTCCGAGATCCTGCATGAGCAGCGCGGTTTCGAAGAGCACGTGCGCTTCCGCCTTGCCGCGGGAGAGCTGCACGGCCGTGACCGGCTCGTGCGTCGTCGCGAAACGCAGTTGGGCGCGGGTCCTGTCGCGATCGAGCGGCAGGCCGGGCGTCCCATAACCGGCGGCGGAGCCGAGCGGGCTCTTGCTCACGCGACGCTCGGTCGCGAGCAGGCCCGCGGCGTCGTCGCGAACCTCCGCGGCGAATCCCCCGGCCCACAGGGCCACCGAACTGGGCATCGCCTGCTGCATGTGGGTGTAGCCGGGCAGCGCCACCGCCGGCTCGCGCGCGGCGAGTCGATCGAGGGCGTCGGCCACGCGACACGCACCGGCGGCCAGCGCATCCACCGCATCGCGCAAATAGAGGCGCAGCGCGGTGAGGACCTGATCGTTGCGCGAGCGTCCGAGATGCACGCGTCCGCCTGCTTCCCCGATTCGCGCGGTCAGCCGCTTCTCGAGCGCGGTCTGCCCGTCCTCGTCGCCCAGCTCGATCCGCCAGTGGCCCTGCGCGTGCTCCTCGGCAATCGCTTCGAGCCCGCCGCGGATCGCCTCCAGATCCGCCGACGAGAGCAGCTGCTGTGCGGCAAGCATCTCGGCGTGGGCGATCGACGCGCGGACGTCGTAGGGCACGAGCCGCTCGTCCAGTGCGTAATCCTCACCAGCGGTGTACTGCAGGACGCGCGCGTCGAGCGGCGCCCCCTTGTCCCAGAGTCGAGTCATAGGCGGGCCGCTCTCACGACGGTCTCGTCCGGCTGACGGCGGTCGCGCGACGCGAATCGTCGGCGCCGCCGTGCGTCATGGTCTCCAGCCGTTTGACGAACGCGCGGGCGCGCCGGCTGTCCGGCGTCACCGCCAGAATCGTGTCGTCGCCGGCGAGCGTGCCGACGACCTCGGGAAAGCGCGCCGCATCGATGGCCACGCCGAGCAGCGGCGCCTGGCCCGGACCGGTGCGCAGCAGCACGAGCTGCTGCACCCGATCGATGCGCATCAGATAATCGGTCAGCGCGCGCTGGAGCAGCGTTTTCGTGGCCTGGCCGTTATTGGTGGCCCGCGGAACAGACTGATACGCGCCATCGGCCCCGCCCTTGACCAGGCCGAGCTCGCGAATATCGCGTGACAACGTCGCCTGCGTCACATCGAAACCGGCCGCACGCATGCGATGGCGCAGCTGCTCCTGGCTGCGGACCGGCTCCCGCTGCACGACTTCGAGTACGAGCGACTGACGACGGGCTTTCATGGTGTACTGGTCGGGAGAACAGGAGACATTTTCCGTCCGTCTGCGTCCTCCGCAGAGCATACCTCAGGTCTTGACTGTTTATGCACGGGCCTGTATAAACAATCTTTTCCCCTGCCCGCAGAGGGACGGTCCTTCAGGTCATGGTGACAACCACTTCGTCGTCGTCCGGTCAAACGAGCGCGACCGCCTCGCCCGCCGCGCGTGTCGCCATCGCCGGCGCCACCGGCTATGCCGGCCAGGAGCTCGTGCGCATCCTGGCGCGTCATCCTGCGGTACGACTGACCGCGGCGATGTCGTCGGCCGCGACGAGCGCGCCGCGCGCGCTGCCGGCGCTGGCGCGCATCTGGGATGGGGCCGTCGTGCCGCTCGACATCGAACAGCTGGTCGGCGAGGCCGATGTCGTGTTCCTCGCCTTGCCCGAGGCGGCATCGGCCGAGCTCGCACCGCAGCTGCTCGCTCGCGGACGCCGGGTGATCGATCTCTCCGGCGCGTTCCGCATTCGCGGCGATATCGATCGCAAGCGCTGGTACCCCGCGACCGCGGCGCTGCCGGAAGGCACGGTCTACGGACTGTCCGAGGGACATCAGGCGGAGATCGCCCAGGCACGCCTGGTGTCCAATCCCGGCTGCTATCCGACGGCGGCGCTCCTCGCCCTCGAGCCGCTCGCGGCTGCGGACGTCCTCGCCGGCCCGATCGTCGTCGACGCGAAGTCCGGGATCTCCGGAGCCGGCAAGGCGCCGAGCGAGCGGACGCATTTCTCCGGGAACCACGGCAGCGTCGCCGCCTACGGCATCTTCTCTCACCGCCACACCGCGGAAATCGAGCAGGAGTTGTCTACGCCGGTGACATTCGTGCCGCATCTCGTCCCGTTGGATCGCGGCATTCTCGAAACGATCTATGCGCCGTTGCGCCCCGGAACGTCCGCCGCCACGATCAGCGCGCTGCTGCAGGCCGCCTATGCCGACGCTCCGTTCGTACGGCTCACGGGCGACGCGTTGCCCGAGATCAAGCATGTCGTGCACACCAACTTCTGTGACATCGGATGGAAGGTGGACGAGGAGCGCGCGCGCATCGTGCTCGTGGCCGTGATCGACAACCTGGTGAAGGGTGCTGCGGGTTCCGCCGTGCAGAATCTGAATATCCTGCTCGGGCTCGACGAGCGCACCGGCTTGCTGTGACCCGTCGCCTGTCACGCCGGCCGCGCGTCGTCCTGAAGCTCGGAGGCGAGCTGCTCGAGCAGCCGTCCGATCTCGCGCTCGTCGCCCGCGGCATCGTTGCACTCGCCTCCCGCGCCGCTCTCGTGGTGGTGCACGGCGGCGGCAAGGAGATCGACGCGGCATTGGCCACGGCGGGCATCCCGAAGCGGCAGGTCGACGGCCTGCGTGTGACCGACGCCGCGACGCTCGACGTCGTCGTCTCGGTGCTGGCGGGAGGGATCAACACCCGTCTGGTGGCCGCCGTACGCCGCGCGGGCGGACGCGCGGTCGGACTGACGGGAGCCGATGCGGCCGTCGCCACCATGCGGCGGGCGGCACCGATCGTGTCGGTCGCCGGTTCGCGCGTCGACCTCGGCCTGGTCGGCACGCCGGTCGAGGACGGGGCCCCGGATCTGGTCACGGATCTGCTCGTCAACGGCTACGTGCCGGTCATTGCCTGCATCGGTGCGACCAAAGGCGGTCAGCTGCTCAACGTCAATGCCGACACGCTGGCCGCGCATCTGGCCGGGGCCGTCGGCGCCTCCCGGCTGGTGATCGCGGGGGGGACCGCGGGCGTGCTCGACGACGAGGGCCAGACGATTGCGCAGCTCACGGCGCGCGATGCCGCGCGTCTGATCCGACAGGGGACGGCGAACAAGGGGATGGTGGCCAAGCTTCACGCCTGCCGCTCGGCAGTGCAGCACGGCGTGGGCGACGTCATCATCGGCAACGGCCGCGCGCTGCGTTTCGAGACGCTCGCGATCCGGCGGGCGGCGCTCGAAGGATGCACACAGGTGGTGCCATGACGATCACACTCGACGACATCCGCGCACGCGAGTCGCGTCACGTGCTGCAGACATACAAGCGGCAGCCGGTCGCGTTCGTTCGCGGCAAGGGATCGTGGCTCTACGACGTCAACGGACGCGAGTACCTCGATCTCGTGTCCGGGATTGGCGTGACGTCGCTCGGCCACGCGCATCCAGGCCTCGCAGCAGCCATTGCCGAACAGGCATCGACGCTGCTGCACACGTCCAATCTGTACTTTCATCCGTTTCAGGCCGAGGCTGCCGCACGTTTGTCGGCACTGTCCGGACTGGCGCGCACCTTCTTCTGCAACAGCGGCACCGAAGCAAACGAGGCGTGCCTCAAGTTCGCGCGCCGTTACTGGCACACCAAAGGCGTTGCCGGCCGCACCGGCTTCGTGGCGATCAAGGGCGGATTCGCCGGCCGCACGATGGGCGCGCTGTCAGTGACGTGGGACGAGCACTATCGCCGGCCGTTCATGCCGCTGATCGAGCCGGTCACCTTCGTCGACCCGGCGGAGCCCGCGGCCCTTGCCGGTGCGGTCAACGACACCACCGCCGCCGTCATCGCAGAGCCGATTCGCGGCGAAGGCGGCGTTCATCCCGTATCGCCCGAGCTCGCCGCCGCCATTCGAGAGGCCTGCGCACGATCGGGTGCGCTGCTGATCGCCGACGAAGTGCAGAGCGGGTTGGGCCGTACCGGCTACGCCTTCCATTCCCAGGCGCTCGGCTGGCAGCCCGATCTCATCTCCGTGGGAAAGGCACTCGGCTCCGGCGTGCCGGTCGGTGCGGCGCTCGTCTCCGAGGGCGTCGCCGAGACGATCTCGGCCGGCGATCACGGCAGCACCTACGGCGGCAACCTGCTCGCGACGCGCGCCGCGGCCTTCGTCCTCGAACAGTTGATGGACAGGGGCCTGCTCGAGCACGTGAAGACCGTGGGCGCGCACTTCGAGCGGAAGCTGCGCACCCTGGCGCTGGCCCACCCGCTGATCCTCGAGGTGCGCGGCGCCGGGCTGATGCGGGGCATCGAGCTTCGCGTCGATGCGGCACCGGTCATCGATCTCGCGCGCGAACGAGGGCTGCTGGTCAATCGCACCGCGGAAAAGGTGGTGCGCATGCTGCCGGCGCTGACGGTCAGCGCCAAGGAGCTCGATTCGGCGATCGACATTCTCGACGGCGTCCTCGCCGCCGTGGCGGCGGAGGTGCACGCATGAGCGCTACGTCCAGCACGACGGTGAATGGGCTGAGCATCACCTCTGTCGACGGCGGCGTCACGGCGGCGGCGGGGTTCCGTTCCGCAGCCGTCCACGCCGGCATCAAGAAGTCCACCGCGCTCGATCTCGCGATCATCGCCGCCGATCGCGCCGTCGCGGCCGCCGGCATCTTCACCACCAACCTCGCGCAGGCCGCGCCGGTCGTCGTATCGCGGCAGCACCTCGAACGCACCGCCGGTCGCGCGACCGCGATCGTGGTCAACGCCGGGTGCGCCAACGCCTGCACCGGCGCCACGGGAATGGCCGACGCGATCGAGATGTCCACGCGGACCGCGGCAGCCGTCGGATGCGCGGCCGAAGAAGTGCTGGTCGCATCGACAGGTGTCATCGGCGTGGCGCTGCCGATGCCGCGAGTCGTGGCCGGCATTGCCTCGGCGGCCAGCGCCCTGACCCGCGGCAAGGGCAGTGAGACCGCGCACGCCATCATGACCACCGATCCGTTTCCCAAGGAACGCGCGGTGCGGGTCGACACGTCGCGAGGCGCGTTCACCGTCGGGGGTACCGCCAAGGGCTCGGGCATGATCGAGCCCAACATGGCGACGATGCTCGGCTTTCTCACGACGGATGCGCGCGTATCGCCGGCCCTGCTGCAGCGCGCGCTCATCGCCTCCGCACGCGATACCTTCAATGCGATCACCGTCGACGGCGAGTGCTCGACCAACGATTGCCTCTTTGCACTCGCCTCGGGCGAGAGCGGCATCGAGATCGACGACGACACCTACCCCGCGCTGCTGGCCGGGATGCTCGACGTCTCGCGGGAGCTCGCCATCGGAATCGTGCGTGGCGGCGAGGGCGCCACGAAGCTGATCGCGATCACCGTGCGCGGCGCGGTCGATGACGCCGACGCGCGACGCGTGGCGCGCACGATCGCCAATTCGCCTCTCGTGAAGACTGCGGTCCACGGCGCCGATCCGAACTGGGGACGCATCGTGGCCGCCGCCGGCCGATCGGGCGGGCGGTTCGACGTGGGGCGCACCTCGGTGCGCGTCGGCGACGTGCTGCTGTTCGAGAACGGGCTGCCGCACGACGACGCCGCGCCGCAGGCCGGCCGCCACCTCCAGGGCACCGACATCCGCATCGAGCTCGACCTTGGCACGGGCAGCTCGGGGACCGCGACGATCTGGACGTGTGACCTCACGGCTGAATACGTGCGCATCAACGGCGAGTACCGGACGTAGGTGAAGGACTTTCTTTCGGTTCTCGATCTCGGGTCTCCCGAGGCGCTACACCGACTGCTCCGTCTGGCGCTGCAGCTCAAAACCGACCGCCATCGCGGCCTGCGGGCGCCGACCGCCAAATCGCTCGACGGATCGCACGTTGCCCTGCTCTTCGAGAAGCCGTCGTTGCGGACCCGTTCGACGTTCGAGGTCGCGGTGAAGGAGCTCGGCGGCGAGGTCTTGAACCTCTCCACGGAATTCGCCGGCGGGCGCGAGCCGCTCGAAGACGTAGCGCGGAACCTGGAACGGTGGGTGCGCGTGCTGGTCATCCGCACGTTCGCTCAGGAACGGGCGCGCCTGCTCGCCAACGCGGCCCCACGTCTGTCGGTGATCAATGCGCTGACCGACGAGCAGCATCCCTGTCAGGCCTTGGCTGACGCCATGCGTCTCGTTGAACAATGGGGCGACTGCCGCGGACGACGCATCGCTTTCGTCGGCGACGGCAACAACGTCGCGACATCGCTCGCGCATGTGACGAGCATGCTTGGCGTCACCCTGCACATCGCGTCGCCCGAGGGCTACGATCTCCCCGACAGCGTCGTCGCCGAGGCCGCCGCCGTCGCGCTCGACGGCGCGCGCGTCGTGCGCCACCGCGACCCCCGCGACGCTGTTGCCGGCGCGGACGCGGTCTACACCGACGTCTGGGCGTCGATGGGCGAGGAACACGAGCTGCCGGCGCGAAAACAGCTGTTCATGCCCTATCAGGTGGACGATGCGCTGATGGCGGGCGCCGCGCCGGATGCCATGTTCATGCACTGCCTCCCGGCGCATCGGGGCGAGGAAGTCACGGCCGCGGTCTTCGAATCGCCCAGGTCAGTGGTCTTCGACCAGGCGGAAAACCGGCTGCACGCGCAGAAGGCGCTTCTGCTGACGCTGCTCTGCAGCTGACGCCTCGTTGCGGTTATCCTTCGGCGATGCTTCGTCGCCCGTGGCTCGCGCATTACGATTCGACCGTTCCCCATTCTCTGACTCCGTATCCCGAGAAGACGCTGGTCGACCTGCTCGAGGAGCTCGCCACGAAGAACGGGCGCCGGGCTGCGGTGCTGTTCAAAGGCGCGACGCTGTCCTACCAGCAACTGGACGATGCGAGCCGCGCGTTCGCCGCCGCACTCGCCGCCCTGGGCGTCGGCCGCGGTGATCGCGTCGCGCTGCTGCTGCCCAACTGTCCGCAATTCCTCATTTGTGAGTTCGGCATCTGGAAGGCGGGCGCCATCGTCGTCGCGCTGAATCCGACCTACAGCGAGCGCGAGCTGGAACAGGCCCTCGACGCGATGCGCGTCAGCGTGGTTGTCACGCTCACGCCGTTCTACGAACGCCTCACCCGGGTCCAGGGACGGACCGGCGTCCGTCATGTGATCGCCACCTCGATCAAGGAATACCTGCCGCCGATCACGCGGGTGCTGTTCACCCTCTTCCGCGAGAAGAAGGACGGGCACAGGATTGCGCTACGTGCGGGAGACCTCTGGTTGCAGGACCTCCTGCGGCGCCACCGGCGCGCGCCGGCGCCTTCGATCCGGCCGCATCCCGATGACCACGCCGTCATTCTGTCGAGTGGCGGCACCACCGGCACGCCGAAGGGCGTGGTCGGGCTCCATCGGCATTACGTCGCCTCCGGTCTGCAACTGTACGAGTGGACGAAGTCGGCCAAGCTCCCCTGGGTCGACGTCATCATGCTCCCGTTGCCGTTGTTCCACGTCTACGCCAACGTCGGCGTTCAGCCGCTCGCCTTCGTCGGTCCCAACCCGCTCTCGCTCGTGCCCAATCCACGCGACATCGGCGATCTGCTGAAGACCATTGCGCAGGTCAAGCCGGCGTTCTTCAATGGCGTCCCGACGCTGTATTCCGCCATCCTGAATCACCCCGACGTCCGCGCCGGCAAGATCGACCTGCGCAGCATCAAATTGTGTTTTTCCGGAGCCGCCGCCCTCATGGCGGAGACCAAACGTGTCTTCGAAGAGAAGACCGGCGCCACGATCATCGAAGGGTATTCGCTTACGGAAGCGATGATGGCGTGCTGCGTCAATCCGGTGAAGGGCAATCGAAAGCTCGGCTCGATCGGCATGCCGCTGCCGGACGTCGACGTCCTGATCGTCGACCCGGAGAACTACGCGCGTGAGCTTCCCGCCGGCAACGTCGGTGAGCTGATCATGCATGCGCCACAGTCGATGACGGGATACTGGAATAACCCGCTCGAAACCAATGAAGCGCTGCAGATGCGGGCCGACGGCACGACCTGGCTTCACACCGGTGACCTCGCGTACCTGGACGAGGACGGCTACATCTTTCTCGTCGATCGCAAGAAGGATCTGATCAAGACGAGCGGGTTCCAGGTATGGCCGCGCGAGATCGAGGAAGTGCTCACCGCCCATCCCGCGGTGTTGGAAGTTGGCGTCGCCGGCGTGCCGGACGGCATCAAAGGCGAGGTCGCCAATGCATGGGTTGTTGTTCGTCACGGCCACACCGTGACCGAAGAGGAACTGCGCGCCTACTGCCGCGAGCGGCTCGCACCGTACAAGGTGCCGGCGCGGGTGGCGTTCAGAAAGGAACTCCCGAAGACAACGGTCGGCAAGGTGTTGCGCCGCGCGCTCGCCGAGACCACATGAGCCTGCGTGCGGCACCGAAAGCCGCCGATGGAAGCGCCGGGAGGGGGCGACCCGGCCGGCCGCGACTTAGCGGCGACTCACGGTCCCAACGCGCCGATCGTCACACCTGCGGCGGTCAGCGCCTCTCGAAGCGATCGCGCGAGTGCCGGAGCGCCCTCGGTATCGCCGTGGATGCAGATCGTGTCCACGTCGCGCGGGAGACGCCCGCCGCTGCGGGTCGGGACGGCGCGATTCTGAACCATCCAGACCGCGCGCTCGCGGACCATGTCGAGGTCGTGGATGACGGCGCCATCCATTTGCCTCGCTAGAAGCCGCCCTTCCTCGTCGTAACCGCGATCGGCAAACACTTCCGACGCGGTATGCAGCCCGGCCTCGCGACCGGCCGTTACGAGATGCGAGCCAGCGAGGCCGACGAGCGTCAGCTGCGGGTCCAGGGTCGCAACAGCACGGGCGACGGCTGCAGCGCTGGCGGGGTCCGCGGCCGCCTGGTTGTACAGGGCGCCGTGCGGTTTGACGTGGCGGATTCGCGTGCCACAGGCAGTCGCCATCGCCACAAGCGCGCCGACCTGGTAGACGACGATATCTTCGATTTCCGAGGGTGTCAGTGACATTGCCCGGCGACCGAACCCGCCGAGATCCGGAAAGCCAGGGTGGGCGCCGATGGTCACCCCACAGTCGCGCGCAAGCTGCACGGTTCTGCGCATGACGTGGGAATCACCCGCGTGGAAGCCGCACGCCACGTTGACCGACGTGACATGGCGCATCAACGCGGAATCGTCGCCCAGCACGTAAGGGCCGAACGATTCACCGACGTCGGCGTTCAGATCAACCTTCACGGGGCGACGTATCCTCGAACAGCCGTGTAATTCTTGCCACGTTCCTGATCGGCTGACCGGCCCATGCGTGCGATTTTTCGTGAGTTTTTCGACGGCACAGCCGTTGCCTCTTAGAAAGGCGTCGGCCTGTGATTTACGGCAGGGCGCCGTAAATGCTGGGGGGAGCCAGGTCGGCATGCCTGGACGGGGCGCCTTCGGGCGCCCCATCCGGTTTCCAGGGTCTGCCGCTGATGCGGTGACTCTCCGACGATTAGACCCCCGCACCCTCCGGATACTCCAACGCCAGCTTGAGCTCGCGCGCCAGCGCATCCACGGTCGTGCCGGTGCGCTTCCACGCGCCTTCGGTCTCGAACCGCAGATCGCCGATTCGCCGCCCCCACGGGGCGATGGCCCGGCCGATCGCGCGGAAATCTCCGCGGTCCGCGTGGTCCTGGTCCAGACGCCGCACGACGTCTGGCGCGACGCGGATAAACGCGCGCAGCGCCGCCGCCGACTTGATGCTGTATTTCCGACCGCCCCACGCTGCGCCGAAGACGACCGAGACCTGCTTGAAGTAGTTCACGAAAAAGCGCTTCGAGTCGTTGAGGAACTCGGTGGTCTTGCGCGGGCCGCCGAACGCATCACTGGCGAAGAGCTTCTTGAGCTCCTGGGCCAGTGGGGCCTGGGCGACACGCCCGTGGCCCACACCGAGGAGCTTGATCTCGTTGTGAAGCGGTGAGTCTTCGCGGTCGTTCAGCGCCCTCACTACGTCGTGCGCCGCGGCCAGCGCCTCGTCGCGATACAGCTGGCGTCCGGACAGACTGACCAGGTGCGAGGCATTCAGCCGCGTGTGTTTGGCATTGATCGTCACGAACATCTGCACGACGTGATCTTCGGGCAGGCGGTCGAAGATGATCGCCGGAACCGTGAACTCTTCCCCCCGGATATTGTCGATATCCGCGTGCAGCGCCAGGAGACGATGCTGTCCGTCGATGGCGCGGAGGATCCCTTCGCGCTCCGGGACCTTGAGCCGACCGACGGCGGCTCCGGATTCCACCGGTTCGAACGTCAGTTTCTCGTCACACGAAATGATGACCGCACCGGCAATGGACGGCAGATCGCGGGCCTGCCGGCACTGTTCGTAGTACTGCACCAGTTCGTCGATCTTCCGACGGATGATCTGACGCTGGTAGGCTTTGTCGCTCGACGCGATGCGGCGTTCGAGGAGATCCCAGTTGACCTTCGAGGCCGGCTGTTTCTTGCCGCCTCGAACGCCAGACTGACCCGATTCGCCGTAGTTCAGAACCTCGAACCGAACGAGCTTATCGATATCGCTCGCAGTGAGGGACGCCTGATAGAAATGGACCCCGAACTGCTGCATCCGAATGGCCGCGACGTTGATCATGCGTTCCTTATCCCGATGCGGCAATCCGCACCTATGGAAGAGGCGAATTGTATCGGCCCAGCCCTGTGAATCTCAACTCGATTCTGACGCCCCGACCCTGAAAAGCACTCGTTTCCTCCAGTTCGCTTCACATGTAAGCATAGGGAACTGAGTAACTTGCGCCGGATGGTTTCATACACTTTTACCTTCGGCTCGCCATAAGCACAATCCGGTCGGACAGGCCAAGTTAGTCGCCCGGGACACAGACTCGTCCTTCCGCACAGTCGAGCTGCCGGCGTGAAGGTCACAAAAGAATCTGGAATGTCGTGGAAAGCTGGATGTCCTGGCGAAGCGAGTGCCAGACCGAACAGTACTTGTCACGCGAAAGGGCGATGGCGCGTTCCACGGCGGCCGGCGGAACGTTACCGTGCAGCGTGAACTCGAGATGGACCGCGAGCAATCGGCGCGGCGGCGCCGGCGCGCGGTCACCCGTCAGCCTTGCCCTGAAGGCCGTAACCGTGTGCCGCCCCTTCTGGAGGATGTCAACGACGTCGATTGCCATGCACGATGCCAGTGACATTGCCAGCAGCTGCACCGGTGAGGCTCCCGCTTCACTGTCGCCATCGATGACCAGGGCATTGGTCCCGCTCGTGGCGCCAAACTGCAGGTCCTTCGACCAGATCAGCTCGGCGACGACGGGAGGCTTGACGGGCATCCGGTCACATTGTGCACGGAGCCTGCGCGAACGCGCTATCTGACCGGCGCGTGCTGACCGATTCGAGCCGGCCCAGGCGACTTGCGTCCCCGGAACAGCGACACGAACGCCAGCCATGCCACGGGGAGGGCCACGAGTGCATAGCTCAGATACTGCCCGTACTGTCCGTCCGGACCATACGGCTCGGTCGCCCAGTGAATCGGGTCGCTATAGGGAAGGACCTGGGCCTCGGAGAGCTCGTGGACGCCGTAGATGAACAGCTGAACGACGAACACCGCCAGGAAGACGGCGGTTACCTGGAAGAACACCGCGAGATTGACTCGATGCCCGTAACGTGACCACAGCCAGGCGACGCCGGTGGCGGCGGCGAGGCCGGCGAGCGCCCCGGTCGTGACCGTACCCACCGCGGAGCCACTGGTGATCTGGAAAAGCAGCGTTCCAAGCAGAAGCGCCGTCTCCATCCCCTCGCGCGTGATCATGAGGAGTGTGAACATGAACACGCCAAGGAACGCCGCGGACGAGGTTTTCAGGGCCGAGGCCGCCAGGCGTCCTTCGATCTCCAGCTTCATGCGTCTGCCGTGGCGCCACATGTGGACGATCAGGGTGGAGACGAGCACGGCCGCGGTGAGCCCGAGCACGCCCTCCCAGAGAGAAGTGTTCGAGGCCTGCGACAGGAGGTAGGCCGCTCCGATGCTGAGCACGATGGAGCCGGCGATCCCCCAATACACCGCCTTGAGCAGATGGTGCTGCTGGGTCTTGCGCAGATACGCCACGCTGATGGCGACAATCAGGAAGGCCTCGAGGCCCTCGCGAAGCAGGATGACGAACGCTCGAAACATGACGGCCCTCAAACTTGAGAACGAGTCGCAAGTTTACTCCAACATGGTGCGGAGTCAAACGGCAGGTCCTCAGGGAGGGGTCGTCGCAGCCTGGCAAGGGCTTTCGGGGACGTCCTCGGGCCGGCTCGTAAGTCCCCCTGGAAACGTGATTCCTGTGACAAAGGCCCGGAGCGCGGCGCCACGTTTCCAGGGGACTAGCGAATGGGCACCACCCAGAGGTAGATGGGACGGCCGGCGACGTCGATGGTCGCCTTCGGCTTGGGACCGCCGAGGTCGAACGATTGCGACACGACGCGCGTCCCGGGCTTGAGCTCGCGATTCAGCTTCGGCAACAGCTTCACGTTGATCGACGGCAGCAGGTACATCGTCACGACCGTCGCCTCGCTGATGTCGGCGTCGAACACGTCCTGCTGAATGAACCGGACCCGATCGCCGACCGACTCGGCCTGCGCCTTCTCCCGCGCCTCCTTCACCAGCGCGGGATTGATCTCGATGCCGACCGCGCGTGCTCCGTAGGTGTGTGCCGCAGCAATCGGGATGCGGCCGTCACCAGAGCCAAGGTCGTAGACCACGTCGCTCTTCGTCACCGCCGCCAGCTTCAGCATCGCCGCGACCGCTTCGGGAGACGATGGGGGATACTGTGGCTCGGACGCCCGCCCTGGCGTCTGTGCCGCCAATGCAGTGGTCAACAGCAGCAGCGACGCCCCGCTGACGATCAGCCGCAACCAGTTTGATGCCGGCGCCGAAAGACCCCGGTCTACGGCCATCACCGCGCGCATATCTCCCTCACCGCTCCCAATCCCTCGCACTTTCGAACCCTCGAACCCTCGAACCTTCGAACCTTCGAACCTTCGAACCTTCATACCGTCTTGCGGACGATCGGAACCGTCCAGACATAGATGAAGCTGTTGCCGACGATCAGTTTCTGATCCGGCTTGTACTCGTACTTATCCGACGGATCCATCATCTCCCATTGATGGGACACCACGCGCGTCCCCGGCTTCAACTCCTTGTTCAACTTCGGGAGCAGCTTGAAGTTCAGGAACGGTGTCAGATACAGGCTCACCACGGTCGCCGGACTGATGTCGGTTGTGAAGAGATCCTGCGCCAGAAACCGCACTTTGTCCGAGACGCCGGCGGCGCGCGCATTCCTGGTGGCGTCCTGGACGAGGGCCGGATCGATGTCGATGCCGACACCATGCGCGCCATACAGCCGCGCCGCTGTGATCGGGATGCGTCCATCGCCGGAACCGAGATCGTAAATCACGTCCCTGCTCGTGACCGAGACGGCCCTGAGCATCGCTTCCACGACATCCTGGGGCGTCGGCGCGAAGAACACATCGGGCTTGCGCGCGGGCTGCTGGGCCCGGAGCGCGACCACGCGCCGGGAGGCTATCGCGACGAGGCCGGCACGCAGCAGGGAACGCCGGGAAAACAGAGTCTGGGGCATCGGTCCTCGGGCGGTGCGCAGGCACACCGATACTCCAGTATTCTTCACCTCATGTCCATCGTCGTGCAGAAATACGGCGGCAGCAGTGTGGCCGACGTAGACCGGCTCAGGCACGTCGCCGGACGCGTGATGCGGACACGCGAGGCCGGCCACGACGTTGTCGTCGTCGTCTCGGCGATGGGCGACACGACCGACGAGCTCCTGTCGATGGCCAAGCGGGTGTCGCAGAATCCCGACCGGCGTGAGCTCGACATGCTGCTGTCGGCCGGCGAGCGCATCTCGATGGCGCTGCTGTCGATGGCGATCCGCGAACTGGGCGGCGATGCGATCAGCTTCACCGGCAGTCAGTCGGGCATCATCACCAACGATCGCCATGTGGATGCACACATCGTCGAGGTGCGTCCGTTCCGGGTCCTCGACGAGCTTGCCCGCGGCCGGATTGTCGTCATCGCCGGCTACCAGGGCGTGTCGTATCGCAAGGAAGTGACGACGCTCGGGCGCGGCGGCAGCGATACGACCGCGGTCGCCATGGCGGCCGCAGTCGACGCCGAGTACTGCGAGATCTGCTCCGATGTCGACGGTGTCTACTCCGCGGATCCGCGCGTCGTTCCGGCGGCGCACCGCATCGGCACGCTGTCGTATGAAGAGACGCAGGAGATGGCGGAAGCGGGCGCGAAGGTTCTCAACGCTCAGGCGGTGGAATTCGCGAAGGAGAGAGGCATCGCCATCTATGCCCGCGCGACCCGCGGCGCGCTGCCCGGACCGGATCCCTCGTCCGACGGGACCGTCGTGCGCAAGCATGCGCCGCGCATGCCGGGCAGCGTCGCCGGCGTGGCGAGCGAGCGCGATGTGATCCTGCTCGAAGGCGACGCGCATCCCGGCCGACTGCTGCGGCTGCTCGACGAGCGACACGTACGGGGCAAGCAGCTGCAGATCTTCGGCGAGCGCATTTCCATCGTCATCTCGCGCGAGAATCTGCACGACGAGTCGCGGCTGCGGGATGCGCTGCAGACCCAGCTCGGTGGACACGCGCGTCTCATCGACGGGCTCGCGGCGGTCAGCGTCATCGGCGCAGGCATCAACTCGAGCTATGACAACGTGCGCGCCGGCACGGAGACGCTGAGCGAGAACGGCATTCACGCCGCGGGGACGTACACCTCATCGTTCCGGATCACGTGGATGGTGCCTCGGGATCGAACGAACGAGGCCGTCACACTCCTGCACCACCGATTCATCGAGGCACCGCCGGCGCCTGTGCCGCTGGAGGCGTAAACGTTGTCCATGTACACCCCTTTCACGCGTCGTCATCGCCGGACCTGCGGGACACTTCTCGCCGTCCTCGTCACCCTCTCCGCGTGTACTCGCGCGACGACGCCGCCGTCCACGGCTGCGCCGGCCGACGTCACCGCCTTCCTCAAGGAGGCCAACGAACGGCTGCTGCGCCTGAGCAACGAGGACAATCAGGCCGGCTGGGTGCAGCAGACCTACATCACGCCGGACACCGACGCCCTCGTCGCCCGCGCCGATCAGGCGTATGTCACCGCGGTCACCAACTACTCGAAGAAGGCCGCACACCTCGATGGCTCCAAGGCGTCCGCCGATGAACAGCGTCAGCTCCTGCTGCTGAAGAACACGCTGACCATGGCGGCGCCGGCCGATGAGAAGGAGGCTGGCGAGCTGACGCAGGTCGTGACGGCGATGGGCAGCACATACGGACGCGGAAAATACTGCCCGCCAGGGAAGACCGGCGCCGACTGTCTCGATATCGAGAAGATCACCGAGATCCTCGCGAAGGATCGAAATCCTGCCCGCCTTCGCGAAGTCTGGGAGGGCTGGCACACCATCTCGCCGCCGATGAAGAAGCAGTACGAACGGTTCGTCGAGCTCTCGAACAAGGGCGCACGCGAGCTGGGCTTCTCCGATACCGGCGCCATGTGGCGGGCGCGATACGACATGCCTCCCGACGACTTCTCCAAGGAGCTCGACCGGCTGTGGAACCAGCTGCGTCCGCTCTATCTCGCCCTGCACACCCACGTGCGCGCGCGGCTGCATGAGAAATACGGCGATGCGGTGCCGGCGACCGGTCCGATCCCGGCGCACATGCTCGGGAACATCTGGGCGCAGGACTGGACCAACGTCTACGACCTCGTGGCGCCGCGCGACTCGGCGACAACGTTCTCGCTGGACCGCATCCTCGCCGCGAAGAAGATGCCGCCGACCGACATGGTGCGCTACGGTGAGCGATTCTTCACCTCGATTGGATTCGCCCCGCTCCCGGCGACGTTCTGGGAGCGGTCGCTGTTCGTGAAGCCGCGCGATCGCGAGGTCGTCTGTCATGCGAGCGCGTGGTACATCGATAACGCCGACGATCTGCGCATCAAGATGTGCATCGATCCGACCGCCGAGGATTTCACGACCATCCATCACGAGCTCGGTCACGACTTCTACGCGCGCGAGTACAAGGGCCTCCCCTTCCTGTTCCGCGACAGTGCGAACGACGGCTTCCACGAGGCGATCGGCGACACCATCGCGCTGTCGGTCACACCGGAGTATCTCGTCAAGATCGGGCTGCTCGACAAGGCGCCCGACGCTGCCGGCGACATTCCGCTGCTGATGCGCGAAGCGCTGGAAAAGCTCGCCTTCCTTCCCTTCGGCCTGGTCGTCGATCAATGGCGCTGGCAGGTCTTCAGCGGACAGGTCAAGCCGGATCAGTACAACGCGGCGTGGTGGGCCCTGCGACAGCAGTACCAGGGGGTCGCGCCGGCGTCAGCGCGCGGCGAAGAGTTCTTCGACGCCGGCGCGAAGTACCACGTGCCGGCGAATACGCCCTACGCCCGCTACTTCCTCGCCGCCGTGCTCCAGTTTCAGTTCCATCGTGAGCTCGCGAAGATCGCCGGATGCACGGCGCCGCTTCATCGCTGCTCCATCTACGGAAACGCCGCCGCCGGTGAACGGCTGCGGAAGACACTGGCCATGGGGGCCTCGCGCCCGTGGCCCGATGCACTCGAGGCGATGACCGGTCAGCGTCAGATGGATGCAAGCGCCATGGCCGATTATTTCGCGCCGCTGAAGGCCTGGCTCGACAAAGAGAACAGCGGCCGTTCCGCGGGTTGGTAACGTGGCTGAACTGCGAATGATCGAAGACTGGGCACGACTGCAGGAAGTACTCACGCCATTCCTCGTGCGCTGCGGAGCCGCCGCCCTGTGCGGCGGCATGGTCGGACTCGAGCGTGAGCTGCGGCGCAAGCCCGCAGGCTTCCGGACCAACATCCTGATCTGCGTCGGCGCGGCGATGTACATGACGGTCGGCCTGCTCGTCATCGACATCGACAATCGGAGCGGCGACCCAACGCGGATTGCGGCACAGGTCGTCACCGGCATCGGCTTTCTCGGTGCCGGCTCGATCATCCAGTCCAACGGACGGGTGAGCGGTCTGACGTCGGCGGCAACGATCTGGGTGGTGGCCGCGATCGGCATCATCGCCGGGGCGGGCTATCCGATCCTGGCTTTCGTCGCCAGCTGCATGGTGGTGCTGACGCTCGTCGTCCTGCGGGAAGTAGAGAGTCGCTTTCTCGACCCGACGGCCACCGACGATGGCCGCGGCGTCGAGCCCTGAGCGGGCCAGGCCGTCGGTGTGACTTCTCGGCTTCCTGACACCCTCGGGTGACCGCCGAGGCGCGCTCCCGCGCGAGTACTGCCAGGTGGGGCGTGGAGACCGGGCTTTCCTCTCCCGGCCGCCGCAGGTCCACCGTTACGTCGCGGCGTCAGCTGGTTCGGGGCGTCCGCCGCGGCTTCGCGGCGAGGGAAAGTACGTTCGCGACGCGCGTCCGCAGCGCCCGCCAGAACTGGACGAGCGGCGTGTACCACGTCACCGGCTGTTGCCGCGTCTGCCCCCGGCCGCCGCGGCGACGGTCCTCGTGACCGATATCGTCGCGATACTCGGAATCGGTGGCGCTGATTTCCGCAATCTCGCGGATCGTCGAGCGCGCGCGGCGGTCGCCATGCAGATACAGCCGGCAGAACTCGTCGACGGTATCCGCTGGATCCAGACCAACGGCCACGGCATACGCACGCACCCAGGCACGCGCATACAGCCCGCGCGGCCACTCGGTCAGGTCGTTGTTCTCGAAGGCCTCGAGCAACTCCGGCTTGATCCGGCTCTGACGCGCGATGTCATCCAGTGCAATTCCGTTTCGCAGACGCTCGCGGCGCAGCCGCGTGACGAACGTGACCTGAGGATTCATCCTGCTCTCCCGACGCACCGGGAAAAAGCAGCAAATACCGGGCCCTGACGCGAGACGGTGACCAGTATCCGCAGACGCAGGAGATGGAGCCACTTAGCGCGTCGCGGCGCGGTCACCGGCATCGTCAGGTGTGCCGAAAGAGTACGGACGATTACGGAATCGTAGGCGCCGCGTGCGGCGCGCGGTTCATGGAGTCAGAACAGGTGAAGAGACGGGAGTCTCTCGTCGCTCAGGAGAGCTGCGGCACGGCACCGCCCAGAAGTGCACCGAGTTGCGCCGGCGCGAACTGAAGCCCCGTATAGAAGGGACCGAACTCCGCGAACTTCGCACTCGCTTCGTCGAAGCGCATCTCGTAAATCAGTTTCTTGAACACGACCGGGTCGTCGGCGAACAGATCCACGCCCCACTCCCAGTCGTCGTAGCCGATCGACCCGGAGATCACCTGGGTGACCTTGCCGGTATAGTGGCGGCCGATCATCCCGTGCTCGCGCATCATCGACGCGCGCCGCTCGAAGGGCTCCGAGTACCAGTTCACGGTTTCCCCACGCCGCTTGTTCATCGGATAGAAGCAGACATACCGCCGCTGCGGCAGGTCGATGAACAGCCGGTTCATCACCCGCTGCCGCTGGCTCTCCATCTCCCCATCGAACGCCTGCTCGAACTCCGGACTGCCCGGTTTGTGCTGACGTCCGAGCTGCTCGTGGACTTTGGCCGTCATCTCGTACATCCCGAGCTCGACGATGGACACGTACGAGGTCGTGGCCTGCAGATAGCGATGCAGGTCGGTGCGCGAGAGCGCGAGCTGCGCCGCCGCGAGCGGCTCGAAGCCACGCCGGAAGCAGACAATCATCAGGTCGGATTTGTGCCCGAGCATCTGGACGAAAGCGGTGGCGCCGGCGTCGGGCACAGCCAGTGCCCGCACCATCTCCTCCGCGAGGCGGTCGCGATCGCCATCGCCGACGCCACGCAGCTCGTTCCACTTGATGCGATACATCATGTGGAGCACGCTCCAGCCTTCCAGGGTCTCGGGTACGAACGGATTGTGCATACGGACTATTAGAGATCAGATCGGGGATCGATCTTAACCACTAGGGCTCCGTCACGGCGTGCGCCGGCGCTGTCCGGGGCTCCGCCTTGGTGCCGCGGAGGCGCGCACCGAGCCAGTCACGCATGTCGGCCAGCGTCTCGTAGACGGTTGGAATGACCAGCAGCGTCAGCAGCGTCGACGTCAGCACGCCGCCGATCACCGCGATGCCGAGCGGAGCGCGGAACTCTCCGCCTTCGCCGGCCCCGAGCGCCACCGGCACCATGCCGGCGACCAGGGCGAAGGTGGTCATCAGAATCGGCCGCAGCCTGACCCGTCCCGCCTGGATCAGCGCCTCGCGTCGATCGGTCCCCTCTTCTTCCGACCACTTGGCGAAATCGATCAGGAGAATCGCGTTCTTTGCCACGATGCCCATCAGCAGCACCACACCGATCATGCTCATGATGTTCAGCGTCTCGTGTGTGACGAGCAGCGCCAGCATCACGCCGATCAGCGAGAGCGGCAGCGAGAGCAGAATGGCGAACGGCTCCAGGAACGAGCCGAACTGCACGACCAGCACGAGATACATCAGCATGATCGCCACGCTGATCGCCACCAGCATCTGAGTGAAGATCTTCGTCTGATCCTCGGTTTCACCGCCCTGGCTGAGCGTGTATCCGGGCGGGAACTTCACCGCCTTGGGCACACGGGCCATGATGTCGCCGACGACTTCGGACAACGCGCGTCCCTCGGTGTTTGCCTCGACCGTGATCACACGCTCGCGATTGAGGTGATCGATCCGCGCCGGACCGATCGATTCTCTGATCCGTGCGACCTGACCGAGCGGCACGCTGACCGGCCGTGATTCCGGTCCGGTGACGAGCACCGGCAGCGACTCCAGACTCGCCACGTCGGTGCGCTCCTCGGGCGCCAGCCTGACGGTGACGTCGCGCGTTTCCCCTGAAGGGTCGACCCAGTCGCCGACGTCGATGCCGGCAAAGGCGGGACGAAGCGCCTGCGCGACGTGGCCCACCGTGACCCCGAGCGACCCGGCGAGTCCGCGATCGAGCTGTACGTCGAGCTCCGGCTTCTGCCCCTTGGTCGAGAGTCCGATGTCCACGGCGCCGGGCACCTGCCGCACCTGCGCCACGACCTCGTCGGCCAGCTTCGCCAGCTGGACGGCGTCGCGACCCTGCAGCTGCAGTTGGATCTGTTTCTGTCCCTGGTTGAACCCGGTGCTGATCGATGCGGTGACACCGGCCAGCTGCATGGCGTCGTGCCTGATCTCGCTGAGCACCGCGGCCTGCGAACGCGACCGCTCGCGCTTCGGCGTGAGCTTCACGAACACCGTGCCTTCGTCGACGGCATCGCCCTGCCCGCCCACGGCGATGTAGGCGTAGCGCACTTCCGGCTGCTGACGCGCGATGTGCGCCACTTCCTCCGCCTTCGCCCGGGTGTAGGCGAGATTGGAACCGGGGGGTGTCTCGAGAGAGATCAGAAACTCGGACTCGTCGGTCTCGGGCACGAACCCGGCACCGATCAGCCCCGTCACCGGCAACGCGATCGCCGCCACGAACGTCGCCACCGCCAGACCGATCATGGCAAATCGATGATCCAGCGCCCACGCGATCACCGCCTTGTAGTGCTCGGCCTGGCGATCGAACCAGTCGTTGAATCGGCCGAGCATCCGCGACAGCCACGGACGCCGCGCCATCGGCAGGTGCGGATCCGGCCAGTAGGCCGACAGCATCGGGTCGAGTGAGAACGACACGAACAGCGAAACGAGGACCGAGGAGACGATCGTCAGGCCGAATGGTTTGAACCATTGTCCGGCGATGCCGCCGAGAAAGGCGATCGGCACGAACACGACCACGATCGACAGTGTCGTCGCGGTGACCGCGAGCCCGATCTCGTTGGTGCCTTCGATCGCGGCACGGTAATGATCCTTCCCCATCTCGACATGGCGGACGATGTTCTCCCGCACCACGATCGCATCGTCGATGAGGATCCCGATGGCCAGCGAGAGGCCGAGGAGCGACATCGTGTTCAGGGTGAAGCCGAACGCCCAGACGGCGACGAACGACGCCAGCACCGACACGGGAAGCGCCAGACCGGTAATGACCGTCGAGCGCCACGAGTTGAGGAACAGGAAGACGACAGCGACGGTCAGTGCCGCGCCTTCGAGCAGCGTTTCTTCCACGCTGTGCACCGAGGACTCGACGCGTGTGCCGGCATCGCGGACGACCCGCAGGGTCACGCCGGCCGGCAGCGTCTGCTGAATCTCGGTGACTTCCTCACGAATCCGATCGGCCACCGCCGTCGTGCTGAATCCGCGCGACTTCACGATGTCGAGGCCGACCGCTTCCTCATCATCGTAGAGCGCCGTCGATCGCGGCTCCTCGGTTCCATCACGGACCTGCGCGACATCGCCAAGCCTGACGATGCGGCCGCCCGATTCGGCAACGACCAGCTGTGAGAAATCGGACGGACGCTCGAGACGTCCCTTGAGCCTGATGGTGCGCTCGTCGAGATCGCCTTCGAGGCGGCCCACGGGTGACGCCAGGTTCTGCGACTGGACGGCCTGCACCAGCTGGGCGACGCTGACGCCGGCACTCTGCAGCGCCTTCGGCCGGATCTCGACGACCAGCTCCCGCTCGATGCCGCCGACGAGATTCACCGTAGCCACTCCCGGTATGCCGCGCAGCCGCCGGGTGATGTCGGGATCGACCATGCGGGTGAGCTCAGGCCCGCGCAGCGCAGGTGACGACAGGGTCAGCGACACGATGGGCTGATCGTTCGGGTCGAACCGTGTGAGGAGCGGCTCCTTCATTTCAACCGGCAGATCGTTGCGGATGCTCGAGATCTGGTCGCGAATCTCCTGCGTCGCCTGCTGCGGATCCTTCTCGAAGACGAACTCCACGATGATGTTGCCGAAGCTGTCGAGTGAGTTCGAGCGCATGCGGTCGACGCCGCTGATCGAAGAAATCGCTTCTTCGATCGGCTCGATCACTTCGCGTTCGACCACGTCCGGAGATGCACCGGGGTAGGGGATGCCGATAACGACGACCGGCGCGTTGATCTCGGGGAATTCGTCGGTATTCAGCTGGAACAGCGCCACGATCCCGAAGATCGACAGCGCGAGCATCGCGACGATGGTGAGGACGGGACGCTTGATGGCAACATCGGAGATGAACATGGCCTGCCTCTACTCGCCATCCTCGGCGGGCGCGCTCACCTGCACCAGGGTTCCCGGGGCGATGCCCTGCGCCGCGCCGCGCAGCAGCGTATCGCCCTCCCCGAGGCCGGAGACGATCTGCACGCGCTCGGTTCGAGGATCGCGCAGCCCGAGCGTCAGGTTGACGCGCTCCACCCTGTTGTTGACGACGCGGGCGGCCCAGGGCATCGCGCCGCTCTGGTTGATCGCGTTGACCGGCACCACCACGCCCGAGGCTGAATCGGTGATCACGCGGCCCTCCGCGTACAAGCCACCAACCAGACGTCCCGTCGTGTTCGGGATGCTCACGTAAATCGGCAGCTGCCGCGTCGCCGTATCGGTCTGCGGCGCAATCCTGTCGATCCGCCCTTCGAATCGTTGTTCGTAGCCGCGGACGGCAAAGCTCACCGGCGCCCCGATGCGCAGCTCGGGGAGGCTTTCGGATGGCACCGACGCCTCGAGACGCATCGACGATGGATCGACGACAGTGAAGAGCTCTGCCCCGGCAGTGACGATGTCTCCGGCATTGACGGAACGTCGCGAGACGACGCCGGTGATGGGTGAGCGCACCACCGCGTCATCGAGCTGCTTCTGCGTCGTGACCAGCCTGGCGCGCGCATCGGCGAGCTGGGCCTCGGCGGACGTGACAGTGTTCCGCGCCAGATCGAGCTCGCGCGCCGCCAGCGCGCCGGCGGTGACGAGCTGACTCGTGCGCTCGGCCTCACGCTGCGCAACCTGGAGCTGCGATTCGGCGAAGCGCGCGGCGGATTCGACGGAACGGCGCGTATCCTCCAGCGTGCGCGCTTCGATGCGGCCGAGCACCATGCCTTGCCGCACGGGCTGACCTTCCTTGACCAGGACTTCGAGCATCGATCCGCCGAGCTGCGCCCGCAGCACCGACTCGCGTTCCGGACGAAGGTCGCCGGAGATGATCGGCCCGGCGACGATCAGATCGCGCTTGGCGACAATCACGTTCTCGGGGCCGATGAGCACCGCACGCGGCGTGGGACGGGCGTCCTCACCCTTCGCGGCGCCTTTGCACGAAGCGACGGTGAGAACGGCGGACGCGATCAGGAGACCGGCCAGCGGACGTACGAATGGAAAAGACACTTCTACCTGCCTGTCTGTGCGCCTTGCCCGCTGATGGTCCGGAATGCCCCGGCCGCGACCTGCGGTTGCGGTTGAGTGATCTGTGGTTGTACGGCCGGCGCCGTCGGGCGCGACGGTACAGCGCCGCCGCTGCCGGACGTTCCAAGTGGGAGGTCGGGCAGCAGCGCGATCTTGGCCCGTGCCACCTGCACGTCTCGCGCCGCCTGCGCGCGACTCGCCTGTGCCTGCTGGAGCTGTAGACGCGAGTCCGACAGCTCGAGTTGCGTCGAGACACCGGCGCGGTAGCGGACGTCCGCGATCTCGTACGCGCGTGTCGCCTGCTGGACCGTCCCCGCCGTGGACTCCCAGGTCGCGCGCGCCGCGAGCAGCTCGGCCCACGCGAGACGCGTCTCGAGCCCGGCCAGCTCCTGGGTCTGCTGCAACCGGGCGCGACTCTCGTCCACATCCGCCCGTGCCGCCGCCTCGTCGCCACGTTGACGACCGCCGGTCAGCAACGGTACCTGGACGCTGGCGCCGATCGTCCAGTTGTTGCGGAAGTTCTCGATGGGCAGAAAATCACCCGGATAACCGACGCGGCTGTAGCTGGAATTCAGGCTCGCGCTCGGCATCTTCTGCGCCTTGGCGGCGCTGAGAGCGGCTTCGGATCGACGCACGTCGGCGGCCGCCGCACTGACCGCCGCGCGATCGGGCAAGGGCGCCTGCAGCCCGCGGCTGATGGCCGCCGCGACCGCAGCGCTGATCGCCTCGCGGTCCGGCGTCGGCGACTGCAGCCCGCGGATGACTTCCGCGGTCACGTCGCCCCGGCCAATGACCTGTTCCACGGCCGCCACGCGGGTGGCGAAGACCGCCGGGGGTGGAAGCGTGTCATCGGCGAGGACGTCCGGCAGCTGCACCTCGGTGGCCGCGGGCAGATCGACGAGCTGCTTGAGACGAAGCGCGGCGACTTCGCGATTGACCCGCTGCCGGATCAGCACCGGCGTCTGACTGTCGCGGTTGACGCGCGCGCGGAGCACCTCGAACTCCGGCTGGGTCCCGGCATCGAAGCCGGCCTGGACTTGTCGCAGGGTTGCGTTGGCCTGCTCGAGCGTCGCGTCGGCGATGGCGACGAGACGTGCGCTCAACGCCAGGTCGTAGTAGGCGGTCGCCGCGTCGAGGAAGAGCTGGCCGCGCGTCGTGGTGAGCGTCAGGTCGGCCGAATCCCTGCCGGCCGCGGCGAGCGCCGCCTGAGCCCCGTTGCGCCCGCCCGAGTACAGGTTCTGCGTGAACGAGAGGGACGCCCGCCACGTGTTCTTCCGGCCGAACGGCAGGTTGCTGAAATCGGTCGTCGAGCCGTCACCGAAGACGTTTCCTCCGGTGGCGCCGCAGTCGACGGCCCGCTCGAGCTCGCCGATCCGCGCGTCGATCGACGCGGTCTGATTGAGCGTGAACGGAGCGCAGGTTGGAGCGGTACTCGTAAAGATGTTCTCGAACTCCGACGCGAGCGCGCGGTCGTAGCTCGCCGACGCGGTCAGCTGAGGAAGAAGACCGCTCCGTGCACGGATGCCTTCAGCGTCCGCCCGAGCAATGCCGGCATGCGCAATGATGACCGGTTCACTCTTCGCCTCTGCGAGCTCGAGCACGCGCTCCAGCGTGAGCGATTCGGCGGGCACGGCGATCGCGGGCTCCTGCTGCTGAGCGTGGAGGCGACCCATCGCGAGCATCAGCACGGTGAGCCAGGTGATGGGAAGCGTCTGTCGTAACGTTCGAAAACGGATCCGTTTTGTCATTCTGGTGTGTCATCCACGGGCAGGTCGGGCGCCGCTACGCGGGGCTGGCTTCCGGGCGGCGCCGACGGCCGGAGCGATGTGGCGGGGCCGTTCCGCGCGTGCCGCGGCGTATCGTCGCGGCGATGCGGCCGTTGCGTTGGCTCTGCAGCCAGGCCACGTGCGCCGCACCGAGATCGACCGCTTGAGTCAGGTACTCCATGACCAGTGCCAGCTGCCGGTCGTCATATCGTCCGTGCAGCCGGGCCATGGCATCGGCGAGCCGCGCGTAGAGCGGCTCGATGCGTCTCATACCCCCCGGCAGGGCTTCGACCATCACGCGGCGGCGGTCACGAGCATCGCGCGTGCGGCGCACGTAGCCGCTGGATTCCAGGCGATCAATCACGGCCGTCGTGGCGCCGCTCGTCAGGCCGGTGTGAGCGGCCAGCCGCCCCGCGGTCACCGGTCCGGAGAGATAGAGCAGATCGAGACATTCGAGGTCGGTCGAATGGAGACCGACGAGCCTGGCCACCGTGTCGCTGAGGAGCACCGATTGCGCGCTGACCTTGCGCAGGGCTTCGTCGAGTTGCTTGAGCAGCTCCGTCCTTCGTCCCGTCACCACAAAACCTCTCTCTGCCAAGTATCTTGGTCATAAAGATTCTTGTCAAATAAGTTGATTCGGATCAGAGGGACTTGCGCTGAGGCCTGGTTGCGTGTATGCGGCCGGCGGCACACCCTCGTGCGCCTCGACGCCCGGCGCGCCACGCGCTAGGGCCTGATCAAGAGACGTCAGCGGGCGAGTAAAAGATTCAGCTGCGGAAGGAGCTGCTCCGCCGCGCCGGTGAGGGCGATGTCGACCGACGCCGACGCCGGCGTCGCTTCAGCATTGATTTCCGCGGTGATGGCGCCGGCGCGGCGCGCCTCCTGCAACAGGCCGGCGGCGGGATACACCAGCGCGGAGGTGCCGATGGCGATGAAGAGATCGCAGCGCGTGGCCTCGGCGGCCGCAGCCATCTCGCGCTCCCCGAGCGCTTCACCGAACCAGACCACACCGGGACGGGCCAGCGCATGGCAGCGGGGGCACTGCGGCGGCAGGTCCAGCGGCACCCGCTCGTCACGCCACGGTTCCGCACATCCATCGGGTCCAGAAGGCCCCGGCCGGCTCGTGCAGCGCAGCTCCCACAACGAGCCATGCAGCCTGATCAACCGCGCGGTGCCTGCACGCAGGTGCAGGTCGTCGACATTCTGCGTGATGACGGTGCACCGGCGCTGACGCGACCAGTCGGCAAGGACCCGATGCGCATCATTCGGTTGAGCGCCCGCGACGATCGCGCGCCGCGATTCATACCACTCCCACACCAGCCGGGGATCGCGCCGGAACGCGTCCGGCGTGGCCAGGTCCTCGGCTCGATACTGCCGCCACAGGCCGCCCACGCCGCGAAACGTCGGGATCCCGCTCGCCGCCGACACACCCGCGCCGGTGAGGACGGTCATCCGTGCAGCCCGCGCGATGTGACCGGCGAGGGCTGACAAGCTCCCCGCCTCCTCCCTCATCGCAGCCGTACGGGCGTCGCCCGCGCGTAATGGATGCCGTTGAACAGGAACTTGAAGGTACCGTGCGGCTGCGCGCGGTAGGTGATCTCGGGACCGAAGATCAGCACATGCCCCTTGCCGAGCGTCGCATCGACGACGGCGAGAGCGCCGTCGAGGTATTGCTGGCCCCATGCCCACCCGCTCCTGAGTGGAGACGGCGTGGCGAACCAGGCGACGCGCCGCGCGCCGGTCGCGGGATTGCCCGGCTCGAGGCGGAAGGCCGGGCTGGCGTCGAAGAATACGTCGACCTCACGTTCGAACCCATACCCGAGCGGCGTGGTGTTGTCGACCGCGACACGCAGCACCGATCCGGGTATGTAGAATTCGTCGGGCTTCAGCGGCCGCGTACCGGAACCGGCGGTCGACACGAGGGCATCACCGACCGGCAGCCCCATGCGCTGCGACAGCATCGCGGCGTCGCCAATCGTCATCAGCGTGCCACCGTCCTCGACGAACTTCCGCAGTTGTGGCAGTGTCCGCTCCCAGCTCATGACGCCGAGCGTGCCGCGGTACTGCGGCGGCACGTCGGCGATCGGCGGCGCCCCGTCACTGCGGCTCGGCACCGCTTCATCCGGCAGGATGATGACGTCGTAGCGGCTGGCGAGATTGCCGGCGTCCAGCGTCTGTGGAAACACCAGCTCATAGGGAAATTCGTAGCGCTCGAGCAGCCAGCGTGTCCACCCGCTCGTGCTCGCACCGCCATAGCGATCCCACAAACCCACACGGACCGGCCGCAGACGCAGCGCCTCGTCTGACGGCGGCATGGTGACGCCGGTGAACACGAGGCCGAGATCGGAGGCGGCCCGCTCCAGCACGGCGCGCGTCGTGGGACGCGCGGCAATGTATATCCAGCCGGTGCCTCCGGAGGGCGGACCGGCCGATCGATCGCGCAGCCAGTAGACGTCCTCCCCGGCCGCGAGCAGTCGATTCACCGCGACGAACGCGTCGTTCTGATGATGGCTGACGAGAAATCCCGCTGGCCGCTCGGCGCCGGTCACGCGCCCCGCGGGTGGACGCGCGCTGGTCACCCGTTCGAACGGCCCGGAGAAGCCCTCGAGGACGCGATCGAATTTCACGCCCATCTGATAGGCGAGCGTCCAGCCGGCGTTGTCGTAGGGCGGCGTCGGCGTGGCGCCGGGATAGGGAATGTCGTCGGGATGGTCCTGCGGCTCGAACGTGTCGAGGACGTGTGGCCGGAACGCCTGCGCCGTCAGCACGACGAACGACCCTGCCGGGTACGTGCGGCTGCCTACCGTGAACGGCGCCGTGGCCCGATGCACGGTAATCCCCGTCTTGAGCAGCGCATCGACCAGCTTGGCCGCCGTCAGAAAGTCCGGCTGATCGGCGGGCAGAATGTAACCGCGCGGGTCCCGCCACCGCGGATCGCGCAGCTGATCCTGTT
>Ga0207701_10000772_pt1 | contig 33857 bp, 16 predicted proteins | sample KBSSwiSSwithPhiX_FD_184294 | JGI IMG/M metagenome (GOLD analysis project Ga0207701, IMG submission 184294) | Switchgrass rhizosphere bulk soil microbial communities from Kellogg Biological Station, Michigan, USA, with PhiX - S5 (SPAdes) (version 2) | ecosystem: Environmental > Terrestrial >... | reverse complement strand
GCGAGCCGGCGCCGCGCCTTCCGGTCGATCCGGCGCCACGATCCGCCGCGCTCGAGCGACAGCGCGATGTTCTCGGCGACGGTGAGGTGGGGAAAGAGCGCCGGCTGCTGATAGATCGCCGCGATGCCGAGCTCGCGCGTCGTGTGCGGATCGATACGTATCAGCGGCACGCCAGCGACGGTGATGGTGCCGGCGTCGGCATGCTCAGCGCCGGTGATGATCTTGATCAGCGTGGACTTGCCGGCGCCGTTCTCGCCGACGAGCGCGTGCACCTCGCCGGCGCGGAGATCGAATGACACGCGGTTGAGCGCGCGGAGCCCGGCGAAGGACTTACTGATATTTCGAGCGTCGAGAAGCAGACTGGCCACGGTCGAGAGGCCGGATGCTACCACACCCGAACGGTCCTCCTGGCTGCTCGCGTCGTTGCGCACTTCGCAACGCGAAACCGCTTAAGTTCGCATGAAACAGCTGATTTTACGCATTGGTCTGACCATTTACACAAGCGGTCTGACCCCTCGCTATTGCGCAAGGCGAAACGCGCTGACTATAATCACGCGCCTGGAACGGTCGCGCAGTCGCGGCGCGGCGCGGATTTTTTTAGACATCCTCGGCTTCAGACTGGACGGATGCTATGAGCTCCGACAAGAACTCGTCGAGAGATCCCTACCTCGTAAAGTCAGTCGTCCACTCGGCGCAGCTGCTGTCGGCCTTTCGATCGTCGGGGGAAGCGCTGCCGCTGCGGGAGGTCGCATCACGCAGCGGGCTGCCGAAGAGCATGGCGTTCCGGCTGCTCTACACGCTCGAACGGTGCGGCATGGTCGAGAAGGTGGGTGAGAACCTCTATCGGTCGCACCTCCGCCCGTTCAAACAGCGGCCCTACCGGCTGGGTTATGCGGCGCAAGGCACGGACTACCAGTTCTCGAAGGAAATTTCGAACGGGCTGCAGCGCGCCGCCGCGGCGCAGGGCATCGAGCTCATCTGCGTCGACAATCGCTACAGCCCGAAGATCGCGCAGCGCAACGCCGACGTCCTGGTCCGCGAGAAGGTCGATCTCGTCATCGAGTTCCAGACCGACGAGCACGTCGCGCCGATCGTCGCGGCCAAGTACCGCGAAGCGGGCATTCCGCTGATTGCGATTGAAGTGCCGCACCCCGGCGCGACGTATTTTGGCGCGAACAACTACGAGGCTGGCCTGATCGGCGGGCGGCATCTCGGCCGCTGGGCCAAGCAGCACTGGCACTCCGACGTCAGCGAGATCGTGCTGCTCGCGCTCGAGCGCGCCGGCAGCCTGCCCAAGATGCGCCTGACCGGCATGCTCGTCGGGATGAAGGAGACGTGCCCGCCGCTCGAGAACTGCCAGGTCACGTATCTCGAGGGGGATGGCAAGCTGGGAGAAAGCTTCGAGGCGATGCGCCGGCACCTGCGCGCGACCCGGTCGAAGCGGTTCCTCATCGGCGCGATCAACGATCCGAGCGCGCTTGGCGCCTTGCGAGCGTTGCAGGAGGCCGGCCGCAGCGAGTCCTGCGCCATCATGGGGCAGAACGCGTCTCCTGAAGGGCGCTCCGAACTCCGCACGCCGGGCACTCGCCTGATTGGGTCGGTCGCGTATTTTCCAGAGAAGTACGGCGCCGACATCGTCGCCGTCGCGCTCGACATCCTGCATCGTCGCTCGGTACCGCCCGCGGTGTTCGTCAAACACCAGCTCGTCACGCCCGAAACCGTCGACCACATCTATCCGAACGATCACTTGATGCAAGTGACGGTGTGAATCGCTAAGCACTGATCACTGATCCTGAATCGCTGATCCTTGAAATCGCGAATCGCTGAATCCTCGAATCCCAGGTCACAGCCAGCATTCGCTCAAAGTTCAGGCGAATGCTGTCCCGCCGAAGCGCGAAGCGCGAAGGCGGCCGGATCCCGGACCCCGAACAACGGATCCCAGCTTGAACTGCAAGGCGCTCGCAAGAAATCCCCGCCTCCCCGTTCAAGGGAACAGGAGGCTCTATGCGTTCCATCGCGTTTGCGGCGGCTGTATCAGTCTTTGCCCTCGTCCTCTCGTCTGCGCGCCAGACGTCCGTAGGTACCGTGGCCGGAGTTGTCAAGGACCCCGTCGGCGCGCCGATTCCTGGCGTCACGATCCAGATCCTTGCGAAGGGATCGGCGCCGCTCGCTCGCATGTCCGACGCAGGCGGGACGTTCACATTCGAACGGGTGCCGGTTGCGGACTACGACGTCAGGGCGACGCTGACGGGTTTCAAGCAGTTCACGAGCCGCGTCACCGTTTCCGCTGGAAAGACGACGCGGCTGGATATCGTGCTGCAGGGTGACGTAACGGAGACGGTCGCGCTGGCACAATCCCCATACGAGGCAAAGGCGGACGTCCGCGCCGGGAGCGCAGGAGGGCGCATCGCCGAAGCTCCTCGCGCCATGATCCCGATGCCTGTGTCTCCCTCATTCGCGGGGAACACCAGGCCTTATCCGGGAATGCCTTCCCGCGACTTCAATACCGAGGCCTACGATCGGATCGACGACAGTCAGTTCCGCCGCGTCTCCCACGATCCCCTGTCGACCTTCTCGATCGACGTCGACACCGCGTCGTACGCGAATGTGCGTCGCTTCCTCAACGACGGGTCGCTGCCGCCGAAGGATGCCGTCCGAATCGAAGAGCTGATCAATTACTTCCGGTTCGAGTATCCACGGCCCGCAAGTGGACAGCCGTTCTCCGTGACGACCGAGATTGCCGCGTGCCCGTGGAATCCCAAGCATCAGCTCGCGCTCATTGGGCTCCAGGCACACCCACTCGAAACCGACGCTGAGACGGCGCGCAATCTCGTCTTCCTGCTCGACGTGTCGGGCTCGATGATGCCGCCCGACAAGCTGCCCTTGATCCAGACGGCGATGCGTATGCTCGTGGACACGTTGACCGAACGCGATCGCATCGCGATCGTCGTCTACGCCGGTGCCAGCGGTCTCGCGCTTCCCTCGACCAGCGGCGCCCACAAGGACACGATTCACCAGGCGATTGCGCAACTCCAAGCCGGCGGGTCGACGAATGGGGCGGCCGGAATCACGCTCGCATATCAGGTCGCCCAGGATCACTTCATCAAAGGGGGCATCAACCGTGTCATCCTGGCGACCGACGGCGACTTCAACGTCGGCGTGACCAACCAGGGCGACCTCACCCGGCTGATCGAGGAAAAGCGCAGCACCGGCATCTTCCTTTCAGTGCTTGGCGTCGGCACCGGTAACGTCAAGGATTCGACGATGGAGAAACTGGCGGATCGCGGGAACGGAAACTACGCGTACCTCGATTCGCTGCACGAAGCGCGGAAGGTGCTGGTGAACGAAGGTGGCGCCACGCTCGTGACCGTGGCGAAGGACGTGAAGATCCAGGTCGAATTCAACCCGGCTAACGTCGGCGCCTACCGCTTGATTGGCTACGAAAATCGGCTGCTTCAGAGCCGGGACTTCAACGACGACAAGAAAGACGCCGGCGAAATCGGCGCAGGGCACACCGTCACGGCGCTGTACGAAATCGTTCCTGCTGGCGTGGAGGTCGACACGCCCACTGTCGATCCGCTGAAATATCAGCGCCCGACTCAGACGACGACGTCAGCGGCAGGCAAGGATGAACTGATGACCGTCAAGCTGCGCTACAAGGCACCAGACGGCGACCAGAGCCGACTGATCGCGGTGGCGGTGAAAAATCGGACGACCGACCTCTCGCCAAACCTCGGCTTCGCCGCTGCGGTCGCCGAGTTCGGAATGGTGCTGCGTCAGTCGGAGCATCGCGGATCGTCTACTTACCAGGATGCGGCCGCGCTCGCGCGACGCTTCCGAGGCGCAGACCCCGATGGCTATCGCGCCGAATTCGTCAGGCTGGTGGAACTGGCGAAGGCGCTGCCGCTTCAGACCAGCGAGAGGTGAAACACAACTGCTGGCTGCTGGCTCGCGGCGGCTGGTGCTGACGATTTCGCATCGTCAACCGAGCGGGGTCTCCGGTTGCCTCCGGAGACCTCGTCCTTCCCCTCTCTCACGTCCATTGCAACACGTTCGAAAACGCACTGGGTTCATCCTCGATTCGTACTCCGAAGCGTTTCAGCCTGCCAAACACTCTGAGTCGTTTGGAAAGCTCTTGACCACGTGGACCCGGCCGACTTTCTACTTTTCTATGCCGAAGCCAAACGCGTAGAGCGTTCCGTCCGCACCGGGCAGGTAGACGTTTCCTTGCCCTGCCGACAATCCGCTTCGGACGGATGTCGTGATCGCGCGCAGGCTGCTCCAGAGTTCCTTGCCCGTGGCCGCGTCGATCGCGTAGAGCACCGACGGTACCGCTTTCGTTCCGCTCGACGCCGTGAACATCACGCCGTTGATCACGAGCGGCGGGAGCGGCGACGGAATATCGCGCGACGTCCATCCCGGTTGCAGCGCGAGCTTGCCGCCATCGTCTGTCACCTTGAACGTCATGATGCCGCGCGACGACGTTACTGCAATCCATCGGGCGTTCTGCGCGTCCTCCCAGCTTGCCAGCGCGCCTGATTCGAGTTTCTCGCTGCCGGCGACAGCCGTGGTTGCCGCCGGACCGTTGGTGAGCGCCGCGGCGTCAAACAGGTACAACTTCCCTTGACCTGTCGTGGCAACGACGTCCTTGTCTTTCTGGGCGAACACCAGAGGGGACGAATTGAAGTTGGCGCCTGACACACTCGCCGCTGCCTTCTGCTTCAGCGTCTTCGACTCGAGCGCAATCAACTGGTTGGACATCGACGACGATCCGCCGCTGGTCGTGATGTAGACCGTCCCGTCACGGCCGAGGGTTACGCCGCCGCCGGCAATCCGCGCATCTTTGGGCTGGAAGGCGACCACGTCTTTCTTGTCCGTGCCGAGTTCCATCGCCCAGACACCGTCAGGTTGGCTCCCGCACCCATGCGTGGTCGCGGCATACGCAACCGACCCTGCCTCGCCAAGGTTCGCGATCAGCAGGCCGGCCACATGCGTGTTCGCGGGAACGAACAACGTCGGCGGCAGCAAGTCTGCGCCGTTCTGCACGTTCAACGCGTGCAGGAAGCCGTCGCTGCCGACGACATACGCGGCGTCGTTGCCCGGGACGAATGGGCCGCCGCCGAATCCGCCGCCGCCACGCGCTCCCGGCGGAAGACCGCCGGGCGTGTTGCCGGCCGCAGCCGCGGCCGATCCAGGCACGGCACCACGAGCGGCTCCGCGTCCGCCTGGCGCGTTCGGTCCTGCGCCGCCTCCCCGCTGCTGACCCGCGGTCGCGAGCGTGACCGCTCCCATTCCAGGTTCGCCGACTCCACTCCCCGAACGGCCGCCGCGGCCGCCACCGAACCCACCTCCGCCGCCAGCTGCCGGCGCAACGGTCGTCGGACGAGAGAGCGACGCGACGAGGCCGCCCGGACAGGCAGCGGTCACGTTCAGCATCGGCGGCGGGCTCGCAGAGTAGTTGATGTGGTACTTCCAGAGCGGCGTCCCGAAGTCGATGTCGATCGCGTGGACCGTCTCGGACTGCGTGCCGACGAACGCAATCGACTTGAAGCCTCGGAACCCGATGATCCGATCGAGCAGGATTGGTTGAGTGAGTGCTGTCGCCGCTTTCGGCTCGTATTCGAGCTTCACTTTCCACAAGAACTTGAACGCGCCGAAATCGCCAGGCTTCTGCATCGCCTGAACGGAAATGCGCGGATCATTCTTGATGGACCCGGTCCGCTGCGCGTCGTATCCGCTCGTCGTCCACTCGCTGCCGCCGCGGCCTTGCGCGTGAAGGAGCGAGGTTGCCATCGCTCCAGACAACGCGATCACTAATGCGCCGCTGAGTTGTTGCTTCATCGCAGCTCCTTTCTTCCTTCGCTCGGTGGGGCCCCTTCTAGCGTTCCCCACCTCGCTGCGCGCTCGGGCCGCGTCGCGCGGACGCTACGCGTCCACGCGCTCCGCGGTTCCCTCCGGCCCTCGCTTGCGGCCGCAGGCGCCTCAGAAGTGGACGTGCGAACTGGAAGACTTGCGGCGCCGAAGCAGTACAGCATCCCGTCGTAGGTACCGATGTAGACGCGACCATTCGCGAGCGACAACCCGCTGAAATGGTTCCACGATTTGATCTGATCGCCGCTCGACCAGAGTTCCTCGCCGGTCTCACCATCGAGCGCGTAGAGCGTCGCATGCGTGGATTCTTGAATGCGCCCTTCGCTGCCGCCGACGTGTCCCGGCTCGGCCCAGCGCTGCGTCGTGCTCTCGCCGCTGCCGTACGCGTAGACGATGCCGTTGGCAATCACTGGCGGGTCCGCCATGTACATGTCGCGCGAGATCCACGCCGGAATCAGCGTCGGCTTCCCCGTCTTCGCATCGTCGACAACCTTGAACGCCGCCACGGCGCCGTACACCACCTGCCCATGTTCGATTGGCGCTTCGAAGCGCGTGTGCTTCGGCCCCCAGAACGGCGTCAGCACCCAGCGCGTGCCTTTCGCGTCCTGCCACGTCGCCATCGCGCCCCAGATCCCCATCGTGAAGTTCACTTCTTCGTTGCAGATGAGCGGAGAACGATACGCCGGGGTGCGGTGGTCCTCGCCGCCCAGCGCTGACGTGTCCATCAGCCAGATGCGGCACTCCTTGCTCGCCGAGACGATGTATTCCTTGCCTTTGTATTCGAAGATCGGCGACGACGTGTTGAAGTCGAGATCGCGTTTCCGCATCCAGTAGGCATCGACCGGCGCGTACCAGTCTTTCAATTCGAGCGCTTTGGTCTGCGGGTTCTGCTTCACGCCGATGAACGCCTGCCCGTAGATCTGCTGCGCGGGGACGTAGTCGCCGTCGCCGCTGCCGGCGTACACGGTGCCGTCCTTGCCAACGGACGGACCCGTCCGCGGCCAAAGTCCGCCGCTGCCCGGCGCCCAGTTGCCGACTTTCTTCGTCGCGAGATCGTAGGAGTAGAAGTTGTTCGGGTTGCCGCCGCAGCCCTGCGCCGTGGACGTGTAAATCACCCCGTTGACCAGATTCAGGCCATAGGGTTTACCGTTCGGCGGAACGAACAATGCCGGCGGCTCCACGTCGGTGCCGGTTGCGGCGTCCAGCTTCCGCAAGCGTCCATCCCACGACACCGCATACGCCACGTACTTTCCGGGCGATACCTGATCGACTACGGGCGTGGCGGTGAGTCCTCCTGGACAGAGCGTCCCGCCGCCGCGGCCGCCCGTCTGCTCCTGGAAGGTGCTGTCGAAATGGCGGTGCCAGAGGAGCGTGCCCTTGTCCACGTCGATCGCGAAGACGTTGTCGGACACTCCAGCGACAATGGCGATCTCCTTCGCGCCGTCGGCAGTCGCGACATTGCCGGCAATGAGCGGCGGAAAGAGTGCGTGCATCTGCCGCGGCTGGTTGTCCAGCTTCACCTTCCACAACAGCTTCATGTCCTTGACGTTGTTCTTGTTCAGGATCGTTTCGTTCCGCTGCCAGGCGGTCCGCTGCGGATCGCCGCCGTCGGTCAGCCAATCGGCCTTCTTTTGCGCCTGTGCGGCCGGCGTGATGATCCAGGCCAGCGCCGCGCCAAGCGCCGCGAGACCTGTGAGCAATCGTCGGGTCATGGGTTCACTCCTCGTGGCCACGGGTTGTATCAAAGGACGTCGCGGTTGGATCCGAAAATCTCTTTTGCCTCAAACGTTTCGTGGTGCAAAAAGGCCCCAGCATTCGCGGACCACCGGAACGGACTCAGAAATGTGATTCTTGCCGAGGAACCCACGCGCGGCTTTTTTGTTTTGCGAAACGACGATCGTTCGGGGAGATACCTGGACACCTCAGCGATCGACGCGGTCGAGCATCCAAACGTCGCTGCGCGACTCGGTGATGGGGAGGAGCAAGCGCGTGGCGGAGATGACGATGTCCATTTGCGCCGTTCTTGGCGTGAGCTGGAACTGTGCTGACACGAACGAGGTGACGGAAAACGGTTCGCCGACGGGTGCGCCGCTCGGGCCATCAAAACGTCGGCCCCACACGTTGGCGACGCCGGTGCGATTCGACACGAAGTACAGGACGCGCCCATCCGGGCCCCAGTGTGGCTTGTCGTCGAACCACACGCCCTCGGTCATCGGCCGCCATGCTCCACCGCCCGACGGCGTGACGTAGATCGTCGAGGTCGACTCGTGCGATAGATCGTGCGCAAGAAAACTGATCCAGCGCTGGTCAGGAGAGAAACTCTGGTTGAAGAGATTGCGGGTCGGGTCCGATGCGATGACACGGACGTCGGAAGCGCCGGCGTTATTGGACACCGGAATCACGCATGTCGAGTAACGATCCCCTTGGCTGAATCGACACGCACCCAAAATCGTCTGACCATCCTTTGACCAATCGTAGGCTTCCATTTCGACGACGTCCGGCTTCGTCAGCACCCGATCGCCGCTGCCATCCGTATTCAGCACTGCCACGGCGATGCCGCGATCGATTGCGGCACAGCGCGAGAACGCCAGCTTCGCTCCGTCTGGAGACCAACGCGGCCTGCTGAACCGCCAGTCCGGGCTGGACAGGAGCAAACGATCTTGTCCTTCGGTCAAGGATCGTTCCCACAACTCGTTACGGCCGGCTCGAACGGTGAAATAGACGATCTTGGAACCGTCAGCGCGGGCGTCGAAATCCACTTCTTCTCCGGCGCTGCTCTGAGTGATTGGAGACGGTTCGCCAATGATGCGGCCATTCACAGCATCGAACGGAAACGCCCACAGCCTCGTCCGGCTCGACGTCGTCGTGAAGAGCAACTGGTTCTCGTCGGGGGAGATGGCAACATTCGTCTCTTCTCCGGCCCCCGTCGTCAGACGCTCCGGTCCGTCGATCCATTTCTCCGTCCGCGGGTCGACCCCGATGCGCCAGACGTTCCGGGTGTCCCCCGTGCTCGCGTCAAAGTAGATGTAGCGCCGCGACTTGGACCAGACGAATCTTCCCGGCGACATGCCGGCGAGATCGCGCTCGACCCGCTCAGCTATTTCCGGTGCGGCCGCGCGGCCGCCATCCACAGGCACATTCAAGAACTTCGTCGCACCTCTGTGCGTCCTGCCCCAGACTGAAACGCTTCGCCCATCGGGATGCCAGGCGGCCCGCAGAAACTTGAACTCGTCGAGTACATCGGGCCGGACCGCGCGCGGCGGCTTGCCATCCAGTCCGACGACGTAGATCGTGGGCAGGTCGGGAAGCACGGCGGATTGTTTGAAGAGGATCCGCGTCGAGTCCGGGGACCAGCGAGGCTCATATCCAAAGCTCGAGACGAGCCGCTCGATGCCGCCGTTCGCGGGAATCACGTAGAGGCCTCCGCCGTCGCGCTCCGAACGGAACACAATCGATCGTCCGTCCGGTGACCAATCCGGTTGGGTCTCGTTGAACGGTGAACTCGTGAGAGCGATCGGCTCCGGCTCTCCGAGACGCTGCTTCCAGAGATCGGCGTTTCCGCTCGCGTCGCTGGCGTAAACGATCCACTGACCGTCGGGCGCCCATGCCGTGTCCCGCGGCAACGCGGCGTCGTCGTACGTAATCCGGTGCGGGATCCGGCGGCCCGTGGAACCTGACTCCGCTGGACGCAATACGCTGACGGCCAGGGCGGTCGCGAGCAGCGCCGCTGAAGCGACCGCTACGGTCGCAACGAGCGTAAACGACCGGCCGCGCGGGCCCGGCGCTGAAGGATGCGCCGCGACCATGGCATCCCCGGCTCCAGGAATGCCCCGATTCGCGAAGGATTCGTCGGCAGCGGCAATTTCCTCGAAGTCGATCGCAGGCGCCGCGCCGAGGTCACCAGCTGACGGCCAATGCCGATCCACTGGTGCTGACACGCCGTGGACCGTTGCCACGAATCGATAGCCGTGGCCCGGGACCGTCACAATGTAATCGTGTTGGTCGGGACGCTGGCCGAGGGCGCGGCGCAAGGACGATATCTGGCGAACGAGGTTGTTCTCCTGTACGGCCGTATCCGGCCATACGAGGCTCAGCAGCTCATCCTTGCTGACGACGCGGTCGCGATGGTGGAGCAGGACGACAAGGACGTCGAAGGTCTTGGCCGTTATCTGCACCCAACGGTCGTCGCGCCACAAACTGCGCTTGACGGGATCGACAACGAACGGGCCGAAGGCGTACCGGCCGTTCTCGGTCGCGTGCGAGGCGGGAGGTGTCTCGGCAGATGAGTCGGGCCGACTGGTGTCTCCCACGGGAGTTCCTCTCCTCGAGCGATGGTGACCGGCTCGAGTGAACGTGTTCGCAGTATTGACATCGGCCGGGCGCGAAGTCAATCAGCTTTCTTCACATTCGGTGGCGTTCTGCAACGCGAGATGATGTCGCCACACAGGACCGGATCGCAGACGTCCCGGCCATCGTCACGGATCTCTGTGGATTCAACACGTCGCCGCTCACATCGGATGTCTTCCGCGCGTCTCGCAGAATGCAACAGAGCGATTTCATCTATTTTCAGGTTTTTTCATCGGCCGCTATAGACGGCTCGCGCGGCAGCGCGTAGCGTCGGTGCACCTCACCGGATCACACACCCGACGAAGAGCGATTCGGTCATCAAGAGGCTTCAATCACCGCATTCGATCAGGAGGACATCGTGAGCAATCGCTCTTGCCAGCGTGGCGTTCGCGCCTGCGATCGCCAGCGTTGGCCGGCGGGGCCAAGCTCAGGTGCTGGGCCTCATTCGCCGGGACGGAGCCGTCCCCTCCCGGCGATCGCGTGCACCCTGTTCGCGGCATTCGTGGCGACGTTCTGCGTCATGACTTCGACCGCACGTGCCCAAACCGCTACCGGGCAGATTACAGGGACGGCGCGCGATTCCACCGGCGCGGTCATGTCTGGTGTGAAGGTGGTCGTGACGAACCAGCAGACGGGCCTCACGCGTGAAACGAAAACCGGCGGCAACGGGGATTACGTCATCCCGTTGCTCCCCGTGGGCGTCTACATCGTCACTGGTGAGCAGACGGGCTTCAAGACGGCGATCCGCTCGGACGTCACGCTGACCGTCGATCAGGTTCAGCGCGTGGATCTGGCGCTCGCCCCCGGGAACGTCTCGGAAACGGTCGAGGTCCAGTCGAACGCTCTTGCACTCGACACCGCGACCGCGTCGGTCGGGCAAACGATCACGGAGAGGCAGGTCACTGAACTACCGCTCAACGGACGCAATTTCCTGCAGCTCCTCTTCCTTGGCGCCGGCGCGGTGGAGACCAACGGCGAGCAGGGGGGCATGCGTCAAGGGGTCGGCAACGCGATCAGCATCGCCGGCGCGAGACCTACCTCCAACAACTTCATGATCGACGGCACGTCGAATATCGACACGTCTCTCGGCACGCCGGCGGCGGTCCTATCCGTCGATGCCATTCAGGAGTTCAAAGAGCAGACGAGCACCTACTCGGCTGAGTACGGATTCAGCTCGAACCAGGTCAACATCGTCAGCAAGACCGGCACGAATCAGCTTCACGGCACGGGATTCGGTTTCTTCCGAAACGAAGGATGGGACGCACGAAACTTCTTCGACAACGGCGGAGCGCCCAAGCCGAAACTCGACCAGAAGCAGTTCGGATTCGTCGCCGGAGGACCGGTGATTCTGCCGATGTACGACGGCCGCAACAAGACGTTCTTCCTCGTCAACTACGAGGGGACCCGGATCGACCGTGGCGCCACGGCCTTCTACACCGTGCCCACCCCGGAACAACTCACCGGCAAGTTCAACACGACCATCATCGATCCGGTGTCGGGCCAGCCGTTCCCGAACAACACCATTCCACAGTCACGCTTCTCGCGCGTCGCGCAACTGGCCCTGCGCAACAACTGGTTTCCGGTCCCGAACTCCACCGCGGCGCAAGGAAATTTCGAGGACGTCCGGACGTTTCCGCAGAATCAGGATCAATTCACCATTCGCGGTGACCAGGACCTTGGCAAGCTCGGTCGTGCGTTCGTGCGATACACGCAGACGAGCTACGAGAACACCAACGCATCCAACATGATCGACGCCGGCAATCGCGTGTTCGTGCAGGACACGAGCAACTGGCAGGTCTCGCACAGTTGGCCGATTCACAATAATCTCGTCAACCAGTTCCGGATCGGCCGCGTCGATGCACGGGCCGATCAGCACGGCATTCCCTGTCCGCAATCAGACGTCGACTTCCTCAACGTCACGGGGACGTTCACGAACATTCCGGACAACCAGCGCGAGTGCCCGAGCGTCGGCATGCAGAGCTTCTCGGGCACCGGTGGCGCGATCAATGCCTACACGGCGAGCAACCAGCCGATGTGGGATCTCAGCAACACGACCACCTGGGTCAGCGGCACTCACACCCTGAACTTTGGAGTGAACTACCGTCGCTGGTGGCTGCAGCGCGATCTGGCAACAGGGTTCCTGGGCAACTACGCCTACAACGTCGGCTTTACCGGCAACGTGGTCGCCGACATGCTGCTCGGCTACTACTCGGGCGTCGGGATCTTTCAGCCGGCCGCCTACAGCGTGCCCGGTGCCGCGGGCAATCCTCGTGAGTTCAACTTCAAGTACATCGCACCGTACGTGCAGGACGACTGGCGTGTGAATTCGCAACTCACCGTCAATCTCGGCCTGCGCTGGGACTATCGGAGCGTTCCGTACGAGACGCGCAACCGAATGGCGTGGCGGAACCCGGACTACGCGCCCGGCGGCCTGCTGGTGGCAGATCAGTCATTGGTCACAGGTGGAATCGTCGATGGCGCGTACTACCAATATGCGGGACGGCGAAGTCCTGAAAACCCGGATCGATTCAAAGTCTTCGCACCGCGATTCGGATTTGCCTGGCGTCCGATGGGTGAAAAGACCGTCTTTCGCGGCGGCTACGGCGTGTTCTACGACTCCGCTGAGGGGCGCGAAATCGATGGATCCGCCGATGTGTATCCGTATGTGAGCCGTGGCAACTACATTCAGTCGCTCGGCCAGCCGACGCCGCTGCAGACGACGGATGCCCTCTTTCCGAGTTTTGCGGCGCCTGGAGTCGCGACGCCGGCGGCGAATACGTTTCTCGCGGTCAGCCAATCGCCACAGCCCAAGAATCCGTACATGCAACAGTGGTCACTCGGCGGCCAGCGCGAAATCGCGCACGGGACGACCTTCGAGTTGAACTACATCGGCACGCACGGAACCAATCTGCTGATGCGGCAAAATATCGCGCAGGCGTTCCCCTACGATCCCGCCCACCCGTTGTCTGTCGATGCACGCAAGCCGTACCCCAACTTCGTCGTCTACATCGACAGCAACTGGGGCGGGCGATCGAACTACAACGCGCTGAACACAAAGCTCGAACATCGAAGCGCTGACTCGATCTTGACCTTCGCGTACACGTGGGCCAAGAGCACCGACTCGAAATCGGCAGCTGCCGGAATAGGCGCTGGAAACTTCAACGGCTGGCAGGGCTTCCTGAACAACCATGATCCCGAACGCGATTACGGATTGTCGGACTTCGACGTCGATCATCGACTCGTCGGCAGCTTCGTTTACAACCTGCCCTTCGGTAAAGGCGGGAAGGTTGCGAGCGATGCGACCGGCGCGAAGGAGGCGCTGGTAGGCGGGTGGCAGCTGAACGGAATCTACACCTGGCAGCATGGATTCCCGCTCACTATTACCGCCGCTGATCTTGGCGGACTGAACGACACGTTCGGAACGAACCGGGCGAATCTTGTCGGCGATCCCGCCGTCGATCAGCGAACAGTCACCCAATGGTTCAACACAGCCGCGTTTGCGCAACCGGCGCTCGGCCAGCTTGGCAATCTGGGCCGCAATACAGAGCGTGGCCCCGGGATCAATAACCTGGATCTCGCGCTCTTCAAGAACATCGAATTCGCGCATCAGGTTCGGCTGCAGTTCCGGTTCGAGTCATTCAATGCGCTGAACCACACACAGTTCCAGGATGTGTCAACGAATATCGCTTCGACGAACTTCGGGGTTGTCACCTCCGCACGTGCGGCCCGCATTAACCAGCTCGGTCTAAAGCTGCTATTCTGAGCCGGTCCGGGACGGAGCGCTCGAGTGATAGCGCTCCGTCTCGTCTTCCGGCGCGCTGCGGCGGTGCGCCATCAATTCCATGTCGCGATACCTGCAGCACACGATCGCCGTCGCCGCGGTGGTCGTCTGCTCTGCCGGTGGTGGGTTGTCCGCCGCAGTCCAGGACCCCGCCGCCGCGCTTCAGCAGCATGCAGCCGCCGGCGAGCGCGCATTGGCCGAGGGCCGGTACGTCGACGCGGAGAAGGAATACGAAGAGCTGCGCCGCCTGAGCCCCACCACCGCGGAAGTGCACGCGCGCCTCGGTTTGATTTACTTCCAGGAGGGAAAGTTTGACGCCGCCGTGCCGACGCTTCGCGAAGCGATCCGGTTGAAACAGGGACTGCCGAAGGTTGACGCGCTCCTGGCCATGTCGCTTTCCGAAACCGGCCACTACGAGGAGGCGCTACCCGGCGTCACGAAGGCTTTCTCGCAGTCCGGCGATCCGGTACTGCGACGAATGGCGGGCCTCCATCTCCAACGGATCTACACCGGGCTCGGACGCGATCAGGATGCGGTTGACGTCGCGCTGAAGCTCTCGCGCCTCTATCCGGACGATCCCGAAGTGCTGTATCACTCTGGCCGGCTGCTGGCCAATCTTGCCTACTTACAAACCATGCACCTCGCCGACGTGGCACCGGATTCTGTCTGGCTTCACCTCGCGGCGGGAGAAGCCAACGAGAGTCAGGGGCTGTACGACGCCGCGCTCCGCGAGTACCGACAAGTACTCGCGTCCGCGCCACGGCGACCGGGTATTCGTTTCCGCATCGGGCGTACGTTGCTCCAGCGAGCGAACAACGGCGGCTCGAGCGACGACCCGAGCGAGGCACGTCAGGCATTCGAAGAGGAGCTGACGCTCGATCCGAGCAATGCAAACGCCGCATATGAGCTCGCCGAGATCCATCGGAAGGCAGGAGAACTCGAACCAGCCCGCAAGCTGTTCGAGCAGGCGCTGTCGCATTATCCGGCGTTCGAGCACGCGCAGATCGGGCTCGCACGAACGCTGATCGCGCTCGCCGCGCCAGCCGATGCGATTCCTCACTTGAAGGCGGCGATCGAACATCACCCCGAGAACGAGGTCGCCTACTATCAGATGGCCCAGGCGTTCAAAGCGCTCGGGAACGCTCCGGAGCAAGAGAAAGCGCTCGCGCAATTCACCCGGATCCGCGCCGCGGCGGCACAGCGCCGGGCTGCGGTGCCGCAGACAAAACAGGACGTCACACCACAAACGGTTGACATCAAGTCTCCCAAGTGACCGCGTGACCGATCGTGAGATCTCCGACTCTGCCTTTTCACTGCGCGTTGGCGGCGATCGCCGCGCTCATCTCGATCGTTCCAACCCGCGCGGTTGACTCGGTCACGTTCACGGACGTCACGAAACAGAGCCACATCACGTTCTCCCACGTCTGGTCGGCTGACAAGAAATACATCCTTGAATCGATGAGCGGCGGCGTCGCCGTCTTCGACTTCGACAACGACGGCCTGCTTGACATCTATCTGGTGAACTCTCCCACCGTGGCGACCGCCGGCGATCCTCGAACCGCGCGCAGCGAACTGTGGCGCAACCAGGGAGACGGCACCTTTGTCGACGTCACGGACAAAGCTGGCGTCGGCTATCCGGGATGGGGCATGGGCGCTGTGGCCGCCGACTTCGACAACGACGGATGGGACGATCTGTATGTGACCTGTTACGGACCAAACAAGCTGTATCACAACAATGGGAATGGCACGTTTTCAGACGTCACGGAGAAGGCGGGCGTGGGTGATCCGCGCTGGTCGACGGGTGCAGCGTTCGCCGACTACGACGGCGACGGCTGGCTTGACCTCTTTGTCGCCAACTACGTCGATGTGCGTCTGGACGCGCTGCCAGAGTTCGGAAAGGGAAAGTCCTGCGAGTTCCACGGGATTCCGGTTCAATGCGGCCCGCGAGGACTTCGGGGCTCCGGCGACTCGCTCTATCACAACAGGAGAGACGGAACGTTTGAGGATGTCTCGGTCAAGGCCGGCGTCTCGGATCCGGATCAACGGTTCGGCATGGGCGCCGTCTGGACCGACGTCGACGGAGACGGACGACCCGATCTGTACGTCGCGAACGATGCGGGTCCGAACTATCTGTACAAAAACAACGGCGACGGAACGTTCACGGATGTGGCGCTCCAGTCCGGAACCGCGCTCAGCGAGGATGGCAAGGAGCAGGGATCGATGGGGATCGCGATCGGCGATTACGATCACTCAGGCGGCTGGAGCATCTTTGTCACCAATTTCTCGGACGAGTACAACGCACTCTACCGGCACGACAAGGGCTTCCAGTTCACGGACGTCTCCTTCGCGTCGCGGACAGCACGGCGCAGCAACCCGTTGGTGGGCTGGGGAACACACTTCATCGATTATGACAACGACGGCTGGGTCGATGTGTTCGTCGCGAACGGGCATGTTTATCCACAGGTCGAGCGCGCCGGGGGGGCGACCTCATACGCGCAGCCAAAACTCCTCTTTCGGAACAACCAGGACGGCACGTTCACCGACGTCACGTCAACGTCGGGCGCCGCGTTGACGATGGCGGCGGTGAGCCGCGGCTCCGCGGCCGGCGATCTCGACAACGACGGCGATCTCGATGTCGTGATCAACAACCTGGATGGTGCGCCGACGATCCTTCGGAACGATGGCGGGAATCGGCAGAACTTCCTCGTCGTGGCTCTCGAAGGGCGCACCGGCAATCGAGACGCCGTCGGCGCGATCGTAACGGTTCGTGCAACCGATCTGGTCCAGCGTGCCGAGCGGCGAAGCGGTGACAGCTATCTCTCGCACAGCGACGCGCGATTGCACTTCGGACTCGGGAAACGAGCCAAAGTGGATTCCGTGGAAGTTCGGTGGCCGAATGGGACCGTTCAACGCTTCGGCGAGATGCCCGCTAACAGTTTCGTGAAGCTTGTGGAGGGGATGCCTGACATGCAGGTCCTCCCTGCACGCAGGTAGTTCGGGCACGAGCAGCGCCAGACCTTTCACGATTCACTGCCTGACACCGGGATGAGCTCGGCGAGCCGTTACTGCTGGAAGGCGTCAAGGACGGCGGCGGCCAACTGGCGGACGTCCGCCCAGTGCTCGCTCGTGCGCAAGGCCTCATCAGTCCAGATGTCGGCGTCGAACTCGGCGCCATCACGCGCCATCGTCGACAGCTTCTGTTCGAGAAGCGTCAGGGATTCGACTTGCGGTGCGGAGAGCTGATCTTCGTACGACTCGCGGACCACTGCTGCGCGCTGATCGAAGTCGCGCACCAGCTCTATGGCGCTACCGTCTTCATCCGGGAAGAGCGCCGGCTGACCGGATTCGGCGGCCGCAAGCCGCCGGATCGCGCGCGTCAGTTCCCGCAGCGGGTCCTGCTGATCCTCTTTTTCGTACAAGTCTTTATCGCAAGAACGCTTCCGGTAGACCACCGTCGACCGGGATCACGTGACCCGTCGTCTTTGCGCTCTGGTCACCGGCAAGCCAGCAAATCGCGTTCGCGTTGTCGATCGGCAGGATCGGTCGCTTCGTAATCGTTCTCCGCGCGTAGAACTCTGCGAGCTTGTTGCGCAGATCCTCGGTAGACTCCGATTCGTTGAAGTCGATGCTGTACTTCGTCAGCGACACGATGACCCGATCCCGTGGGAACATCGACGAACCCGCGATCACCGTTGCCGGCGCGATGCCGTTGACTCGGACGAGCGGGCCGAGTCCGATCGCCAACTCGCGAATCAAATGGTTAATCGCGCTCTTGCTGACGTCGTACGGCTCGCTCCCGCTCTTGGGCACCACTGCGTTGGCAGAGCTCGTGAGAACAATCGATGCCGGAAGGTTCTGCGCCTTCAGCACCTTTCCCGCTTCCTGAGCGAGGACGAAGTTCGATGTCAGATTGATCTGGAGCGTCCGCCCCCAGACGTCTTCCGCCGGCACCGAAGGATCGGGCGTGGGGAACAGCGCCGCGGTATTGATGACGCAATCAAATCCGCCGAAATGAAGCACGGCGGTGCGCAGTCCCGCCGCCATCGAATCGCGCGACGTCAGGTCCATCGACGCGCTCATCACCATCTCGTTCGCCGACAGGCGACCGGCCTCCGTCTTCGCCTCCTCCGCTCCAGCGACGTTCGCATCCGCGACGACGACGTGTCCGCCGCGTTTGGCGATCTCGAGGGCGACCTCTCGGCCGATGCCGCTGCCCGCGCCGAGCACGACGACGACCTTGCGGCTAAACTCCTTCTCGGGCGGCATCCGCTGCAGCTTGGCTTCCTCGAGCGCCCAGTACTCAATCCGAAACGCTTCGGTGCGCGGCAGCGCCACGTAGTTGTGGAACGACTTGAAATCGCGCGCCTGGTCAGGCCGCTTCACCTGCGGCAGCGTGTCCTCGATCTTCGTGTCGTCCTCGAGCGCATTCGCTCCCGCCATCACGTGAATCGCGTTGACGAAGAACTCGGACGTGATCCGCGCCTCCCGCTTGTCCTTGCCGAACCCGAAGAGACCGAGACCGGGGATGACGACGACCGACGGGTTCGAGTCGCGCAGCTTCGGCGACGACTTGTCGGCGCAGGCGCTGTAGTACTCCGCGTAGTCCTTGCGGTACTTCTCGGCGCGCTCGGCGATTCGTTTGCCGAGTTGCGCGACGTCGTCCTTTGCCGGATCCCAGGGAACGAACATCGGCGAGATGCGCGTCCGAAGGAAATGATCCGGGCAGCTCGTGCCCATCAAACAGAGGTCTTCGGCCCAGCGCGAATTGGCGAACGTCATCGCATCGTCTGACGCATCGACGTGCGCGATGACGCGTCGATTGGAGGAGACGACGCCGCGGAGGTACGGCAGGATCTCGGCAACGACTGCCTGACGATCGGCAACCGTCGCGGTGACCGCCGGCCCGCCAAAGAGCGGTTGGCCTCTGCGAGCCGCGTGCTCCTGGATGAACTCGCCCATCTCGTCGATGGTGCGAATGCTGTTCAGGTAGCACTCTTTCTGCGTATGGCCCCAGGTGAAGAGCCCGTGTCCGCCGAGAATCAACCCATCGCATCCCGGCGTGCCCTCGACCGCACGCTTCAGCATCAGCGCCAGTTCGAATCCCGGACGCTGCCAGGGGACCCAGGCGATCTTCCGGCCGTACTTGCGGTTGAACTCCTGCATCTTTCGCTCGCCGTTGGCGCTCGCGGCCAGCGCGATCGCCCAGTCCGGATGCAGGTGATCAACGTGGTCGAACGGCAGGAACGCGTGAAGCGCCGTGTCGATCGATGCAGCGACGCGATTCTCGCCGAACGCGCACAGCGGATAGAACGCCACCATCTCGTCTTCGTGAGCCTCGCCGCGGTAGCGGCCGATGAGGCTGTTCAGCTTGTCGAGATAGAGAATCGCGAACCCGGAGTTCGCGATTGAGCGCAGGTCGCCGCCGCTGCCTTTCACGGCCATCACGCGCTGCGGTTGGCCGGTCAGCGGATCGACCATGTCGAACTTCGAGCTGGTATTGCCGCCGCCGAAGTTGGTAATGCGAAGGTCGTCGCCGAGCCGATTGGATCGATAGCGCAGCAGATCGAGCGGATTCGCTTCGAGTTTCGCGGCGTCGGCATCATTCCAGAGATTCTCGAGCAGCCGAGGCGCCCGCCCGGCATGCGATGCAGACGAATCGGCCGTAGCCGTCGTATTAGACACAGGTCATCTCCACGTAGTCCTGAAAACGTGCGTAGTGCGCGTCCCATGCGTCGGCGGACTGCGGTTCGAACCGATCCACCGGGAACGAGCGTTCAATGATGTGGCGCGCCTCGTCCAGTGACGAGACCGCGCCGGTCGCCAGCATCTGCATGGCGACATTGCCAAGCGCCGTCGCTTCGACGGGGCCGGCCACCACGGTACAGCCGGTGGCGTCCGCGGTGAACTGGTTGAGCAGGTGGTTTCGCGAGCCGCCGCCGACGATCCGGATCTCCTCGATCTTGCTGCCGATCAGCGACTCCAGCGCTTCGATCACCACGCGGTACTTGAAGGCGAGACTCTCGAGGATGCCGCGTGCGAAAGCGGCCGGCGAGTCCGGCACCAGCTGACCAGTCTGTCGGCAGTAGTCCGAAATCGCCGACACCATGTCTGGCGGCTGGAAGAAGCCGCGATGATCAGGATCGAACAACGACTGGAACGGACGCTTGTGGTCCCTGGCGGCCGACAGGAGCCCGTCGTAGCCGTAATCCTGTCCGCCGGCGGCCCACGACCGGCGGCACGCCTGCAGCAGCCATAGCCCGCCGATGTTCTTCAGCAGGCGCGTCGTCCCACAGACGCCGCCTTCATTCGTGAAGTTCAGATCGCGCGCGCGCGCGGTGATCACTGGCTCGGTTAGCTCCGTGCCAAGCAGCGACCACGTCCCGGAGCTGATGAACGCCGTGCTTGGTGCAGCGAATACCGACGCCACCGCCGAGCCGGTGTCGTGGGTCGCGGGAGTGACGACAGGTGTGCCGGCCAACGCCGGACAGGCCTTCGAGGTGACGGCTCCGAGGATCGACCCCGGCTCGATCATCGGCGGCAGAAGACGAGTCGGAATCTCGAGATCCGAAAGCAGGCCTCTCGCCCAATCGCGCGTCTTCGCATCGACGAACTGCGTCGTCGTCGCCATCGTGAACTCGGCGCGGAGCTCACCACTCAACCAGTAGTTCAGGAGATCGGGAATCGTTCCCAACGAGGCGGCCGACTCGATCACGTGAGGTGTCGACTGGCACGCCGCGTAGAGTTGGTACAGCGTGTTGAAGACGAGAAACTGAATCCCCGTGATCGAATAGATTTCTTCACGCGATACGCGCTGCCAGACCGCTTCCATGACGCCGTTGGTGCGGACGTCGCGGTAGTGGTACGGCTGTTCGACGAGATCGCCGCGGGCATCGAGCAGCGCGTAGTCGCAGCCCCACGTGTCGATGGCGACGCTGTCGGGACGACGATCGGCGCTCCGATCGAGTCCCTGCTGAATCTCACTCCACAACCGGCGGATATCCCAGTGCAGGGAGCCATTGTCGCGAACGGGCGCGTTCGGAAACCGGCACAACTCGTCGAGCGACAGGATGCCGGAGCACAGCCGGCCGCGCATCACGCGCCCGCTCTCCGCTCCAAGATCGATGGCCAGGAAATTAGCACTCATACGGTGCGGGATCCGTCGTCGGCACGGCACCGGCCGTGCGGCCGTGACAGCATACGCCCAACCTCGTCACCCGGGAAAAAGTTTCGCTGCTCGCGATTGTTTGACAACTCGCAACGCCAGCGCAACGCTTGAGGGACGAGCCCGCGAGGCAGGGCTTACGGTAGTGGCCGAAAAACATTAGTGAATTTGACCTCTCCGTTCGCGCGCCGGTTTGGTTTGTCACCTACCGTTGCCACATTCGTTGCGCATAGCAAAACATCCCGGGGCCGACGACCGCGCGCCATCAGCCGCATACCCGTACTAAGTAACTGAAAAATATACGCGTTACAGCCGTTTCGCTGTTTGTCAGCCCGAAAAGGACATTATTTTGGGGTGTTTGTTTGACAGATGTGTGACAGGGGCGTAAGTTCGCGCCGCCCGGGTTTCCGGGTATCCGCACACGTGAACGAGGACATCAGGCGGAGTGGGGTCTCCGTGGGGATGGCAATCGGCGCCCGCCGACGGCGCCGGGAGGAGTGCAACGTGATATCTCGTCTTTGCAGGTTCGTTTTCGCGTCCGCGTTGCTCGTCGCGGTCGTCGGAACGATGAGTTCCGTGCAGGCGCAAGGTTTGACTGCCCAGATTTCGGGCACGATTACCGACTCCGGCGGCGGCGTCCTTCCTGGCGCCACCGTCGTGCTTAAGAACGCGGGCACGAATGCCTCGCGCGAAACCGTAACCGGCGCGGATGGCACGTTCCAGTTTCCTGATTTGCTTGCCGGCAAATACGACATCAGCGTCACGATGAACGGCTTCAAGACCTACGAGCAGAAGGGCATCCCCCTCGCGTCGACCGAACGTGCAGGCCTTCGCGCGATCGCGCTCGAGGTCGGCGGCGTCTCTGAAACGGTGACCGTGCAGGCCGAAGCGGTGACGGTGCAGACCACGACGGCCGCGCGCTCCGGCATGATCACGCGCGACAACATCGAAGACATCTCCCTGAAGGGACGCGACGTCGCCGGCATGCTGAAGCTGCTGCCAGGTGTCATCGATACGGCCAACCGCGAAGCGCCCGGCTGGGGTTCGATGGGCGGCGGCTTATCGATTAACGGCCGTACGTCGTTCAACTTCTCGTACGACGGCGTCACCAACAAGGACACCGGGTCGAACAGCGGCAACTACGCGGCCCCGGCACTGGACTCCATCGGCGAGGTCCGCGTGCAGACCTCGAACTTCCAGGCTGAGTACGGTCGCAGCTCCGGCGCGACGATCACCGTCGTCACGCGTAGTGGAACGAAGGACTGGCATGGAAGCGCGGCGTACTACAAGCGCGACGATTCGCTGAACGCGAACGAGTACAACCGAAAGGTCGCGTGCGCGGGAGGACAGACGACCCAGTGCAGCCCGCCGCTCTATCAGTTCGACAACGAGGCGTGGACGCTCGGCGGGCCCGTGCTGATTCCCGGATCCGAGTTCAACAAGAGCCGCAACAAGCTGTTCTTCTTCTTCTCGCAGGACATTGTGCAGCGCACGGACCCGGGTGGTCTGAACGAACGCCGCATGCCGACCGCGCTCGAGCGCAGGGGAGACTTCTCGCAGTCGTTCGACGTGCAGGGCCGCTTGCTCTTCATAAGAGATCCGCAGCTGCCCGGCTCATGCAGCCTCACCAGCGGAGGCCCGGCGTGCTTCCCGGGCAATGTGATCCCTGCGAACCGGCAGAACGCGACTGCGCAAGCGCTGCTCAATATGCTGCCGCTGCCAACAATCCCCCAGAACGCGAACGGCAACAACTACACGTTCCAGACCGTGCAGGACTGGCCCCGTAACGATCAGGTGCTGCGCGTGGATTGGAACGTCGCGCCGAAGACGACGGCGTACGGGCGGCTCCAGTGGGGCTATGAAAAGCGCGCCGGCGGCGTCTCCTTCCTCGGCGCGGCCGGCGGCTGGCCACAGATGGCGACGAAGTACGAGATCGACACGGTCAGCTATGTGAACACGCTGCTGCACACGTTCAACAACACGACCTTTTCGGAGTTCACGATTGGTGTGAACTGGTCGCACCAGTACACGACGCCGTTCGACGACGCGGCACTGGCCTCCAACCAGGTGAGCGCAAACCTTCCGGGATTCAAGCAGTTCTACCCGGCCGCGAACCCGCTCAACCTGTTGCCGCAAGCCACCTTTACTGGCGGCCCTCCGGGAACCATCCCGTCGTTCGGATACGAGCAGCGGTTCGGCTTCTTCGGCTTCAACGCGCCCTTCACGATCACGGGCAATCTGACGAAACTGATGGGTGCGCACAACCTGAAGACGGGCCTCTTCATTGAGCGTACGACGCGGCCAGCGCAGCGGTCTTCCTCGTTCAATGGCACGTTGAGCTTCAACACTGACGGCTCGAACCCGCTGAACACGAACGTCGGCTACGCCAACGCGTTGCTTGGCGCGGTCACCCAGTATCAGGAGTCGAACGCACACCCGTCCGCGCACGGGTTGTTCACGAACACCGAGTTCTACGCGCAGGACAACTGGCGCATGAAGCGGAACTTTACGGTCGATGCCGGGGTCCGCTTCTACGTGATCTCACCGACGCAAAGCAATGGGGACCAGGTGGCCCAGTTCGAACCGGATAAATGGAGTTCGGGTGCAGCGCCGCAACTGTATCAGCCGGCAATCAGCAACGGCACGCGCGTGGCGGTCGATCCGCTCACGGGTCAGACCTATCCGCTCGTCTACCTCAACCGCCTGGTGCCGAATTCGGGCGACTTCTACAACGGGATGCTGGTTACCGAAGGCACGCCGCAGAAAACCTCACCGTTCAGGGTCGCGCCCCGGATCGGGTTCGCATGGGATGTGACCGGAGATGGCAAGACGTCCGTGCGCGCCGGAGCGGGCGCCTTCTACGACCGATATCAGGATGACAATATTCTCGATCTGATCGAGCTGCCGCCGCTCCTCCTCACCTATACGACAAACTACACGACCATCCCTGAACTGCTGTCGAGCCCGTTGACGGCGACGACGACGGCCGTTCGACGCATCACCAACTTCATTCCGCCAGTCGTCTACAACTGGAGCGCGGGCGTGCAGCGCGACATCGGCTGGCGCCTCGTCGCGGACATCGCCTATGTCGGCAACGCGGCACGCGACCAGCGGGCAGATCGTCCAATCAACGGGCAGCCTTACGGATACGCTTATCAGCCAACCAGCCTCGACTCGACCAACGTGTCGGGCGGCATCACGCAGCCGCTGCCGAACGATTACCTCCGTCCCTATCGCGGGTGGAGCGCGATCACGCAGCGCGAGTTCACCGGGTATGGCGACTTCCATTCGATTCAGATGTCAGTGAACCGCCGGCGTTCATCCGACGGGCTCTCGGTGGGCGCGGCCTACACCTACCAGATCTTCAACAAGAACCTGACGACGATCGACCCGTTCTATACGGGCGACATCGAGCAGCGCTACTACAACCGGAGCGGAAACGACCAGACGTCGCTACGTCCTCACGTTCTGATTCTCAACTACTCGTACGACGTGCCGAATCTCAGCCGCAAGTGGGACAACCTCCTGACCAAGGCACTGGCGGACAACTGGCAGGTCTCGGGCATCACCACGATTACCAGCGGCAGGTATCAGGCGCTGAACTACAGCTACTCCAACGCCCCAACAGGGACGTTGACCGGCACCGGCGGCATCGACACGCCGGGCAGCCGCCCGGACATCGTCTGCGACCCGAACATCCCGCGGGGCGACCGCACGTTCGAACGTCAGTTCAACGTGGACTGCATCAAGCCGCCGTCCGATAAGTATCGGCTCGGAAACTCGAGCGGCGACGAATACCTCGGACCGGGGTATTGGAACGTCGACGTCTCGTTCTTCAAACACATCCCGATGGGCGGGGCGAAGCGGCTGCAACTCCGTTTCGAGATGTACAACGCGTTCAACAACAACCAGTGGACCGGCACGAACACCACCGCCAACTTCGACTTCAACACCGGTGCGCTGCTCAACGCCACCACGGTGGGGCGGTTGAACGGGAACACGAACAGCGCTCGCCGTATCCAGCTCGGCGCGAGGTTCGTCTTCTGATCGAGTAAGTTTCCAGTTCCCAGTCTCCAGTTCCCAGTGCTTACTGGGGACTGGAGGCTGGGCAGCGGGATGTCCGCTTCCAGTTTCCAGTCCTGTCTGCATTCCTCAATGCTCGCGGGGCCCCACCCCCGCTCGCTCTCGCTCGGCGACTTCGCGCCTCGCTCGGGCCGCAGGCGCTGCTGATTGCACGCCTGTGTTTGTTTCAATAACAACCCAGCACGACCACCACGCGAAGCCGTCTGTACGGGTTTCCGACTCCGGGATCCGTGATCCCAGACCCGATCGCACGGTCTAGAATGGCGTCCATGTCCCCTGCACCAACACACGACCTTCGCTACGCCGCGCACACACTCATCAGACGACCAGGCTTTGCGCTCGCGATCATCCTCACGCTGGCCCTCGGAATCGGCGCCAACACGGGCATGTTCAGCATCGTCTACGGCATCCTGCTTCGGCCGCTGCCGTATCAGCAGCCCGATCGGTTGATCCTGGTGGAAGCCGACCGCGACGTGAGTGGCGTGCGCGAGCCGGTGCGAGCCTTTTTTCCGCTGAGCGACCTGGACACGTTCCGCCGTGTGGCGTCATTCGAGTCAGTCGCCTTCTATGCGACGGATCAGGGGGTGCTGTCGTCAGAGGGGCGAACCGAGGCGATCGAATTCGCCACCGTGTCCGACGCATTCTTCTCGACGCTGCGCGGCGGGTTCAGGCTCGGCCGCGGGCTCGATCGTTCCGACGAGCGGGCGCCTTCGCTGGTCATCAGCGAGCGGCTCTGGCGGCGAAGCTTTGGCGCCTCGCCCGACGTGATCGGCCGCTCGGTGATTCTGAATTCGTCACGCGGCGACGGCACCCAGCGCGCCGCCTGGCGTCGTCTGCCCTTCACCATCGTCGGCGTGGCCGATGGCGGTTTTCAGTTTCCCACTCCGCAGATGGACGCCTGGACGGCTGCTGAATTCGTTCGAACCATCAACCCCCGGTGTTGTTCGTTTTCACCAGTCGCGCGGGTGAAGGATGGTGTGACTGCCGCGCAGGCCGCTGCAGAAGGCGGCGTGTTGACGCGCGAGCTAAGTGCGGCCAATCAGGCCTATAGCGGATTGCGCACGAAGGTCGTCGGACTGCACGATGCCGTGGTCCGCTCCGTTCGGTCGTCGCTGGTGATGATGTTCGCCGTCGTGGCGCTCGTGCTGGGCGTGACCTGCGCGAACGTGATGAACCTGCTGATCGCGCGAAATACCGGACGCGCGCGTGAGATTGCGATCCGCCTCGCCCTCGGCGCGTCCCGGCGGCAGCTTGTCGTGCAGTCAGTGATCGAGACAGGGCTGCTTGCCGCAATCGGCGGCGCACTCGGCATACTGATCGCCATCGCAATGATCGAAGCGCTGCGGCGTCTGAAGCCACTCGAAATTCCGCGGCTCGACGCGGTGCACGTTGACGTCTGGGTGCTCGCCTTCACTCTCGCGGCGGTGGCCTTCACGACGCTCTTGACCGGCGTCATCCCGGCGCTACAGTCAACCAAGCCGGATGCGCTGCGCGTTGGCGGCGCGGGAGCCCATCAAACCGCCGGCGCCACTCGCGTGCGTCGACTGCTGACGATCGGCGAACTCGCGGTGTCGGTAGTCCTGCTCGTCGGTGCGCTGCTCCTCGGACGCAGCCTCGTCCGACTTCTGCACACGGACCTCGGCGTCGATGTCGACCACGCCGTGACCGCATCGCTCAGCCTGTCGTTGAATCGCGACCTGACCGGCGACCAGCAAATCGACGTCGTCAATCGCCTGGTCAGCGAGGTCAGATCCTTTCCGGGCGTGCGCACAGCGGGGATTGGGACGGTGCTGCCGCCAACCGAAAGCCGAATTGTCCTCACGCTGAGAGGAGACCACGGTCTCTCGTATCAGGCGGCGGCGATACCGGCGACTTCAGAGTACTTCCCCGCCCTCGGCATTCGATTATTGAAAGGTCGACTGTTTACCGATGAAGACGATGAGACACATCCGCCGGTGATGATCATGACGACGGACGCGGCACGGCACTTCTTTGGCGATGGCGATCCACTCGGCCGCACGCTTTCGCTGCCAGTGTTCCGGGACGGCAAGACGCAGAACGCTACAATGACGCTCGTCGGCGTGATCGCTGATGTGAAGTACTCGGGGCTCGAGCGGCCTGCCGACAACGCCATCTTCCGCCCGTTTGCCCAGCAACCGTGGCCGAACGTCTACCTGATTGCCCGAACCAGCGGCGATAGCCGCACGTTGACCGCCGCCATCCAACGCCTGATCACTCGAGTAGATCCCGCGATTGTGGTGTCGAAGGTGAGCACGCTGGACGACGTGGTGCTGGATGCGGCGGCGCAGCCGCGGCTGCGGACGCTGCTGACCGCGGCACTCGCAGGCCTCACGCTTGCGCTCGCAGCGGTCGGATTGTATGGAGTGATCTCGCGCTCGGTAACGCAGCGCACTAACGAAATCGGGATCCGCATGGCGCTCGGTGCTACGCGGCAGAACATCGTCGTCCTCGTGCTCCGCGAAGGCATGACCCTGGCAAGCGTTGGCGTGGCGGTGGGGGCTGTGGTCAGTTACGTCGGCGCGCGAATGATCGCGTCTCTTCTATATGGGGTCGCGCCGACTGACGCGGTGTCGTTCGCGCTCGCCTCCGGCTGTCTGCTGCTGTTCGCGTTGATCGCAAGCTATCTGCCGGCGCGTAAGGCCACGGCGATCGATCCCGTGGTGGCACTGCGCGCTGAGTGAGCTTATGAGGAATTCGCTGATCGCCGGCGCTGTCGTCTCTTTAACGGTTCAGGCCGTGCAAGCTCCGTACGCTCACGACTGGATCGATGCCGACACGGGCCATCGCGTCGTCCAGTTGACCGACGACGCCGGTGGATCGACGCTGTACTTCCACGACAATGCGTTCTCGCCGGAAGGGGACAAACTGATGTTCAACACCCCCAACGGCATCGCGATCGTCGATGTGGCAAAGATAGGGGGCCGCGATCTGACGCCGCAGACTGTCGCCAGAGGGCGTGGTGGCTATTTCGCGCGTCGTACGCACGAGATCTATTTCAATCCTGGTGGCCGCGGAGACGCCTCCGTCAGCGCCGTAAACATCGACACCAAGCAGACGCGCTCCGTGCCGAACGCCCGCGGCCTGATCAACGCGGACGAGACGTTGTCGGTCGTCAAGAACGCCAACGCGGTCGACAGCGAAGGGAAGTACCCGAAACCACCAGTTCGGGTCGCGGTGCCACAGCTGCAGCGGATGTTCCCAGCCAGGAAGATGGAAGACCTCACACCGGATCAGCAGTACTCGGTGAAAAAGGAAGATGGGCTCGCGGCACGCGCGCTGAACCCGAGCCTTCAGTCGTTCATCTTCACGGAACTGAAAACAGCCACATCGCGCGAAACCGGGTTCCAGTACGGCGATTTGAATCACATGCAGTTCAACCCAGTCGATCCACACCTCCTTCTTTACTGCCATGAAGGCACGTGGCACGAGCTGGATCGCACGTGGACGATTCGCACCGACGGCACCCAGATGCGTCTCATGCACAAGCGCTCGATGGACATGGAGATCAACGGACACGAGTGGTGGAGCTGGGATGGAAAGACCGTCTGGTTCGACCTTCAGACACCGCGAAGCGAGGTCTTCTGGATCGCTGGCGTCAACCTGGTGACCGGCAAGGAGGTCCGTTATCACCTCGAGCGTGACTGGTGGGGCGTCCACTTCAACAGCTCGCGCGACGACACGCTTTTCGCCAGCGACGGCGGGGATCCGTCTCAGGTCGCCTATTCAACCGACGGGCAGTGGATCAATCTCTTTCGAGTGCAGCCTGACGGCACGGTGACGCGCGAAAAGCTCGTCAACATGTCGAAGCACAACTACGTCACCGGCAAAGGCGGCGTCGAGCCGAACGTTCACATCACGCCGGACAAGAAGTGGGTCATCTTCACGGGCCAGTTCGGGTCAGCACCGAGGCATGTGTACGCAGTCAGTGTGGGGAAGTGAATCGGTGAATCGGTGAATTGGTGAATTTGTTTCCGGTGCTCGCCGCCCCTGCACCGGATGTCAATTCACCAATTCACCAACCCACAAATTCACCAATTTCAGCGACTCGGTCTCTGTGACTCGAACGGCTTTCCAGACAACGGATCCGTCGGCGGCGTTGGCTTCGTCTCGAATTGATCGAGAGTGGGCACCACGAGCATGACGCCGTACATCCGCACCCAGTGACCTGGGAACGAACACACGAACGAGTACTCACCCGGCGATGTCGGCGCGGTGAAATTGAGCGTGTCAGACTCGCCGCGTTGCACGAGTTTGGTGGCCTGCAGCACCTGCGGAATGTTCGGAACGTACGCCTTCGCGTTGGGATCGGCCGGCGGCTGCAAGGTTGCCGATGCGGTTCCGATCGTGTTGACCGATCCAGGCTGGCCGATGATGAGATTGTGCGGCATCGCGTCCGCATTCGTCAGGACCACGCGCACCGGTTTCCCGGCCTCGACGACAAACCATTTGACGTCGAAGAGCATCTGCTCAGGAATCGTTCCGATCGACACGATCTGCACCCCCTGATCGCGCAGGCTGCGGCGCATCGCTGCGGCCGACAAATCCGGCAGCAGCCCGGCCGGAGGCGCATCGGCTGGCGCCGCCGTCGTCGCCGGCTTGTTCAGCGACGTCAACGTCTTCATCGTCTGATCGAACGTGTATTCGATGAAGCGGTCCTGAGGATGATCCCGCACAGTCATCGCGACGGCGGCCGCGTCGGGTGATTTGAAGAAGCTCGCGGCTCGCACCGCTTCGAGCCGCACCGCGGGATGCTCGTCGTTGGCCTGCGTCTTCAGGAGCGCGAGCGGATTCTGGACGCGATCGCGCCAGTAGCACAACACCCGCGTCGCCGCCGCGCGCGCCCACGGATCCTTCGACCGGAGCATCCGGTTGAGCAGTTTCTCGTCAACGCGGTTGTTCCACTGCTGCACCCACAACGCCTCCATCATCTGGTGCTCGTAGTTCGGATCCTTCTGATCGAGACGTCCCATCCAAGTCTGCAGCGCACCCAACACTTCCTTCGGGTCGTGCGCGCTCAACTCAATCTTCGCGCGGTAACGGACGCGATCCTCGGGCTCCTTCAGCAGATCGAGTAGACGATCGACCGGCTCGCCCGCAATCTTCGCGGGCTTGAGCAACGGGCGACCGGTATAGGTCACGCGATACACACGGCCGTGGTCGTGGTCGCGCGAGGTGTCGCGGAGGTTGTGCTGCATGTGACCGATCAGCGGGTTGTGCCAATCGAGAAAATACAGCGCGCCGTCAGGACCGACTTCGGCGTCGACGGGCCGAAAGTTCTCATCAGCCGATTGCAGAATCGGTTCAGCCTCGGTCCACTTCAGCCCGGCACCGTCCTCACTCAGGTGATAGTTCAGCAGACCCCTGAATCCGATCGTGTTGAGGACGATGATGTTGCCCTGCATCTCCTCGGGGAATTGACGGCTGGAGAGAATCTCCGCGCCGCCGACCGGACGCGTCCGCACGTTGCCCGGGCGAGGCGCCTTGTTCGTTTCCATTGCCGGGTAGTACTTCTTGGTCGAAAACGACGGCCCGTAGTACGGCTGCCCGCCGGTCGCATCGAAGACGATGTCCCGTCCCCACTGATCGAAGACGTGGCCGTGCGGGTTCGGGAAGTTCATCGGGATGTAGACCTCGAACTTCGAAGATCGCGGCTCATAGCGAAACACGCCGCCGTCAGCCTCGCGTACCGTCGGACCCCACGGCGTTTCGACCTGCGTGCGATGGAAGATGCCCTCCTGGAAGTAGAGCGCTCCGCCCGGATCGAACGTGAAGCTGTTCATCGTGTGGTGCGTGTCGGCGGTGTCGAGGCCGCCGAGGATGATCTGCTTGACGTCGTACTTGTCGTCGCCATTCGTGTCCTTGAGAAACACGAGATTCGGGGCCTGCGCGACGAGGACGCCGCCGTTGTAGAACTCGAAGCCGGTCGGGTTGTTCAAGTCGCCGGCGAACACCGTGCGCTTATCCGCCTTGCCGTCGCCGTTGGTGTCCTCGAGGATGACGAGCTTGTCGTCCATCGGCGTCTTCGGCTGCCAGTGCGGGTAGTTCTTCCAGCAGGCGACCCACAGCCGTCCCTTGGTATCGAACGACATCTGCACCGGCTTGACCAGCTCGGGGAACTCCGCTTCCGATGCGAACAGATTGACCTTCAGTCCGTTGCCGATCGTCATCTGCTGGATCGCGGCCTCGCCCGGCACGAAGATGTGCGCACCGTTCGGGCCTTTGCCAGGCTCGTTGGTCTTTGCATCGATAAGCGGCGGCGTGTCGGAGTCGAGCGCCTTGAGGTCCGCCGCCTTGGGATCGGCTGTGCCGCGCGCGATCGCCCAGATGCGCTTGTCGCGATTCGAGGTCAGCACGTCGAGCACGGAGATCTCCCGCTCGAGCACCTCGTAGTTGGTCGGCAGCACGTCCTCTTTCGAGAATTGCACGTTTTTCGGATTGACGTCGCGTGGATTGCCGCGGATGAACGTCAGGAACGCGCGGTCGCCGTAGGTGGCAAACCCATCGGTCGTGCGATATCGATTGAACCAATTGAAATTCTTGTCGAGCACGGCCTGTCGCAGCGTCGTCAGAAACGCTTCGCGTGGGGCCGGCGCTGCGCCGAACAGATCGCGATCGATGACCTCCGCGATTCGGCGGTTGCCGTCGGCATTGAGGTGCACGCCGTTGATTGTGAGCGGGGACTTCGCCGACGTATAGAGCTGGCGGCTCGGCGTGAAGAGATCGACAAACCTGACGCTCTTCGCCTGAGCGACCTCCGCCATCGCCTTCGTGTACAGCTCCAGCCGCGTGTTGTTTTCCTTGCCGTCCGGCAGATCAGGGCTGTGGACGTCTTCGTGCGCGATCGGCGAGAACAACACGACGCGCGGCGCCGACTTCCCGTTGTACTTTTGAGCGAGCGTGTGATCAATCCAGTCGCCCAGCTGCTGTTTGAACGTGGCGAGACCATCCTGGCCGGCGTACGACTCGTTGTAGCCAAAGAACGCGAAGATGACGTCGGCCTTGGTGTTCGTGCCGGCGAGGCGGTTCTCCTGATAACCGCCGATGGGATCACCCTTGCCGCTGAGCCACTCGTCCGGCGTGCCGAAGTTCTTTGACCTGAGGCGCGTCGCGACCTCGTCGCCGCTGAAGCCCAGATTGCGGATGACCAGATCGTGCTTGGGGAAGCGCGCGTGCAACAGAGCTTCGAGCCATCCGTCGTACTGCATCCGCTCGGCCAGCGTGTTGCCGATGATGCAGATGTGGTCCCCGACCTGGAGTGCGAGCGGATCAGCTGCGCGACCGCGCGCGGGCATGGTGCTCAGCAGGGCGACCACAACGACCGAAACTGCGGCAATACGGAAGGCCTTCGTCATGATGAGATTCTACTGCGTGATGGAATGGAACACCCGTAGCGCGCCGCTTTAGCGGCGCGTCCCAGCCGCGCGAAAAACCCGACTATTTGGGAATGGGCGAATCGAACCCCGCCATATCGGCCGGCTTCACGCCCTTGACGAAGCCGCCGAACGCAAATGCTGAGGGATGGAATGGGCCCACGAGGCTGATGTCGTTGTCGGCCTTGATGCTCTTCTCCAGGCCCGCCGCCCACAGGATCGCGTTCACACTCATTCTTCGGAAGCCCTCGTTCAGCAGATCCTCCGAAGCGCCGTGCGTGGTGGTAAACACCCGGCCCGGCTTGCCGGACGCGTACGTATAGGTCCGATACCAGGCGACGGGCATCTGTTCCTTGCCGGCGGCGGGCGGAGCGTCCGGCGTCATCCCGTCGAGAATCTGTCCCCGCGCGAGCACGTGACTGCCCTCGATTGGATTCGCAGTGTAGCCACCAGACTGCACGTGCACGTCCTTCACGCCGCGGAGAATGGGATGCGCCTGTTCGCTCGGTTCCAGCAACAGCCGTGAACTCTGCTTGTGGTTCGTGCCGTAGTGCGACACCCACGTCTCCCCGAGAATCTGCCGGCCGAAGCCGCCAGGAAAGTCCGTCTTGTTCTGCCAGTCCCACTTCAGGAATTTGGCGTCGGTGCGCTTGATCTGGAACGAATGCGTCGCCGTTCGAAAGCCGACCACTGGTCCGCCGCGCGCAAGGTAGTCGGCGATGTGCTGCATCTCCGCGTCGGGAAAATCCTGGAAGCGGAGAAACACCACCAGCAGGTCCGCCGTCTTCAGCGCGTCGAGCCCGGAGACGTTCGAGCTCCCCGGCTCGATGAACCCGGTCTTTGGATCGGTGGTGAAGAAGACCGTGCACTTGAAGCCGTAGTGCTTGGCCAGGATCCGCGCGAGCGCCGGCAGCGATTCCTCGGACCGATATTCGTGATCGCCACTGAGAAAGACGATGTGCTTCCCGTGGCCTGGCCCCTTGTCGCCCTGGTAGACAACGACGTTTGGATTCTGGGCCGCGACCGGAGCGGAGAGTACGGCCACGAGCGTGAGTGAAAGCAGGGTTTTCAGCATTGTGATGTGTGTTGAACGGTGTCGAGCTGAGACGAGCCCCACGGCAAACACGGAGATCCGAAGATCCGAAGCTGCGGTACGCGCGCGCCGCCGCGCGCTTCGCGCGTATGCCGGCCGGCGGCGGCGGACGCCGCTACGTGACCGGCT